>Ga0137409_10000042_pt1 | contig 105610 bp, 90 predicted proteins | sample CZODoug1_16funga_FD_122059 | JGI IMG/M metagenome (GOLD analysis project Ga0137409, IMG submission 122059) | Vadose zone soil fungal communities from Angelo Coast Range Reserve, California, USA - CZODoug1_16fungal (Hybrid Assembly) | ecosystem: Environmental > Terrestrial > Soil > Vadose zone... | reverse complement strand
TGTGACGCGCCAGCGCATTTGCGCGATTGGGCGATGTAGAACTACCTAGCACCATCCGCCGAGTTCCTGTCGCAGATAACCCCTATGTTCAAGCGTTCGCTCGATCGCGAGACGCTCGGCCAGGTCCGCGGGCTGGCCGTGATGGGAGAGTGTACGCGCGATGCGGAGCGCGCGGTCATGGACCTCCTCGCGGAACGCGCGGCGGTTGATCGTGAGGCGCGGCCGGGCGTTCCACCGTTCGGTCGCGGTCTGCCAGTGAAGTGAACGTCGACGCCACAGATCGTTGACGCCGACGAGCATCTCGTCAAGACACGGTGCGATGAGAGCGCGAGACGGCGTGCCAAGCGCATGGATCCACGCGCGATGCTCGCGGTTCTGCCGCTCGAGCTGGCCGTAGAACCCGGGATACCGCGGAGGCCCATGGAGCGTGAGGACTTCGTAGTCATCGAGGAGCACCCGCACGAGCGGGGCCGCATGCGCGCTCGCCCGATCGAGGCGCAGGATGAGCGGGGCACCGTGGTGCTCGAAGTCGCAGCGAAGCGCGCGGGCGACAAGCGACGCATCGTAGTGCACGCCGCTCGTGACCGAGGTGCGATAGGGAACGGCGCCGTCCGCCCCGATGAGCGCAAAGAGCGGGCCGTCCCGCGTCGCGAGGTGCATCGCGTCGAGGCCGCGCAGGACGCCGGGGATACGGATCGTGATCCGGCGAAGCGCGGCCTTGCGCTCGCGTTCGAGGGTGGTGAGCGTTTGCTGTTTGATCGACGCGGCGGCACGGCGCGAGAGCCCCTCGACACTGTGACTGAGGGCGTCAGCGCCGATGAGTCCGTGGAGCCGGCGCACGAGTAACTCCGCTTCCCGCGCAGCGCTCGCAGTGACCCGCGTTCGCGCGGGTACGAGTGCTGCCGCGCGATGCGCTCGTCCTCGCCAGCGCCGCACGGTCGCGGCATCAACGCCCGCGATCGCTGCGGCGATGGCGGCCGGCAGGCCGAGGCGGCGCATCTCATCGATCCCCTCGAGGACGCGTCGACGCCGGGCGTCGGGGTCACTGTCCGCACCGCGCTCACCGCTCGCTCCCGTCGCCTTGCGTGAGCGGCGCTGCCGACCCGTCGGACGGATGCGCCCGTGCAGGAGCCCGCTCGCGACTTCCAGGAGCCGCTCGGTCGAGTCCGTCTGACGCTTCAGGCGCACATTCTCCCGCTCGAGCTTCTTCAGATCCTTCTGCAGCGTCGCGATCGCCGGCGGCTTCGCCGGGCGTCCGCCCGTCTTCACCGTGATCGCACTCACGAGCCCGAGCACGCCGCGGTGCAGGATCGTCTGGAAGTGATTGCGCGAGAGGCCAAGTGAGCGGGCCGCTTCCGACACCGTCTTCAGCCCCGCGAGCACCTCGATGATCGCCGCGAGGCGCGGCATCAACTCCACTGGCACGGTCGGGGTCGGCAGGTAACTCGGCTTGCGCTCGCTCATCGGCGTTCTCCTCCTGCGCTCGCGCCGTGGGGGCGCGCTCCGCGCAGAGTTTGCGCTCCCATTTTAGGGCGAGCGCACGCCAGGGGGCGTCGGGATCGGGCGCTCGCTCGCGCCGCCCTTCTTCGGACCCGAGCTCATCGAGAGAGGCGAGCCGCCTGTGCCAGCCCGACTCGAGCTCGGCGCGAGCGCCCGCGGCCAGCGCCCCCGGCGACCCGTCGTCACGGGCGCGCGGATTGACTTGCGCGTGAGGAGCAAGAGCCGCTGCGTGCGTCGGCTCTCCTGGGCGCTCCTCTTCAACATCGCCTCGAGCTGCGCGATCCGCTCGCTCGCCGCCGATTCCCCGCTTGAGCTCGTCGAGGCGAGCGGGTTCATCGCCGCGAGGATCGCGTTCAACGCCCGGGTCTCGAGCTGGTAGTAGGTGCCGCGGGAGATCTTCGCCTGCGCGATCGCATCGGTCACCGGCGTCTCGCCCGAAAGCACCGAGAGGAGCATCAGGCAGCGGCTTCGCGCGATCGCTTCGAGTCCCGTCGAGTCGAGAAGCCACTTCGGGACTTTGTGGGGCCGGTGCTTCCGTCGCTTCGCGCCCGCTCTGCCAGCGCGTGGCGCGGGTAAGGTCTTCTTCATGTTCGCTCTCCTTCGTGAAGGGGATCAGCGTCTCGTCCTCACCGACCCGAACCTTGAGGAGCGCCCCACTCGCGCTGATCGAGAGGTCCCGGTCCCCGAGCCGCCCCGCGAGGTAGAAGGGCTTACGGGGCGCTTGCTCGCGCGCCAAGCGCAGCGCGTTCTCGGCGACCGTCTTCTCGAGCGCTTCTCGCACCGGGGAGGCCGCACGGAAGAACCGGTCCGCGGGCGTCAGCCCCTCAAGTCCCTGATGGGGACGCTGGAAGTTGTAGTGCTGCACGAAGTGCGCGACGCGCCGCTGGCAGTCCTCGAAGTCCGCGAACACCGTGCGCGCGAGGAACTCCTCCCACATCGTCTTCCAGAACCGTTCGATCTTGCCGCAGGTCTGGGGGTGATGCGGGCGGCTCTTTACGTGATGGATCCCGTGCCGCTTGAGCTCCGCCTCGAACTCGGTCGAGCCGCGCCACGCGGTGTACTGCCGACCCTGGTCGGTCAGGATCTCCCGGGGCGTGCCGCAATCGGCGATCCCGCGCGCGAGCGCTTCGAGCACGAGCGTGCTTCGCTGGTGATGCGCCATCGCTAAGCTCACGAGGTAGCGCGAGTGATCGTCGAGAAAGGCCGCGACGTAGATGCGCTCGTGCTTGCGCAAGAGGAACGTGAAGAGGTCCGATTGCCAGAGCTGATTGGGCTCGGCGCGCTCGAAGCGATGCACCTTGGGCCGTGGCTTCGCCTTCGCCGCTGTTCGCGTCCTTGGCCCGTGCTCGGCATTCAACACCCGCCGCACCGTCGTCTCCGAGGCGCCGATCCCGAGGAACCGCTTCATCACATCGCGGATCCGCCGGCTTCCTGCCTGCGGCTGCGCGGCCTGGGTTGCGAGGATCGCCGCACGGCGTGCCGCCGCTCCGCTCGCCGGCTTCTTCACCGCCCGGCGCGCCCTCGCCTCGAACCCCGCCGCACCGCTCGCTCGATAGCGCCTCACCCAGGGCATCGCCGTCGTGTACGGCACCCCCAGCCGCTTCGCCACTTCACTCCCGCTCAGTCCCTGCTCGACGACGGCGCGCACGAGCTTCAGGCGCACGTCCATCGGCCAATCGTGGCCCCTGGATCGCTTCGTCGTGTCCGCTTCGCGCGGACCCTTGGTCTCGGTCTTGCGTATCACTTGTCTTCTCCTCTGCTGCCTCTGCGTCAGCTCCATCGGAGGACAAGTGCTAGGTATTTACGCCATCATCCCAGCGCGCATACAGTGGTTCGCGGCACAGCGCACGTCGCGATTGAGGCCATCCTGAGCCCAAGTCTTCCGGCAGCGATGAATGGCAGAAAGGCCTGACAGCGACCAGCCGACGCCGAAGTAGCCGTCACCCCCACGGCTCGAGTAGACAAGGGCGAGCGACGGCTGCATGCCGTTAATGCCGGGCGGTGTCCAGAGGGGAATCGAGTACTGCGCGGCGCCGGAGGCGGAAACGCCAAAGTTACCCGTTGTGCGGCCGATGGCCGCGTGCACTGTGGTGGTGAAAGTTCCGAGCAGAATCGCGAGGCAAGCCGCGCCGATCCAGCCGCGTGAGGCATGTAATGAATGTAGACCGTCCATGGGGTCTCCCGTGCTACCGTTCTTTGTTCGATCACCGGCCAGTGCGCATCCCGCAAGTCCATTCACTAGCGTCGCCGCAAATATTGCGCGGCGCGCTCGACATTTCCGTTACAAGTTCTTCATGCCTCTGCAGACGGGCGCAGCGAACTACCGACGTGTCATCTTTTTGACGCCAGTGTCGCAGCAGTGGCGTGTGACAACGTAACCGCTTGATTTCCTTTCCGTCGAGTCGAGCGGCATGGAACTTGCTTTCGACCTCACTGCATGCTCGCCAGCGAACGACGAACACTGACCGACGCGTTCTCGACCTTCAGCCAGGTTTCGGCTCAACTCGAGACGACCTACCGAGATCTGGAACGCCAGATCGTGGGGCTCACGGTCGAGCTCAGCGAAGCGCGCCGCGAACAATCCGAACTGGTGGAAGCCCTGCCGGGCGGTGTCGTGGTCGTGGACGCGGACGGACGTATTCGCGAATGCAACCCGGCGGCGAAGGAGTTGCTGGGCGACTCACTCGTCGGCGAGCGCTGGGATAACGTCGCGAACCGGGTGCTCGAGGGCGCGAGCCGACTGGGCGGTGAATTCGCATTGCCGAACGGGCGGCGCGTAACGATCGCCGAACGCCCGCTTACAACGACTGGCGGACGCATCGTGCTGGTGAGCGATATCACGGAAACCAGCCTCGTGCGCGAACTCCTCGATCGCAACAAGCGCTTGACCTCGATGGGTGAAATGGCGGCGGTGCTTGCCCACCAGGTGCGCACCCCGCTTGCAGCCGCGCTCCTCTACGCCTCGCAGGTCGCCCGCAAAAGCCTGCCGGGTGATGAACGCGCGAAGTTCGCCGACAAGCTCATCGCGCGGCTCGATGACATGGAGCGGCTCGTCGCTGACATGCTCGCGTTCACGCGGGGCGGCGGCCGCACAGCCGAGGAACTTAGCGTCAGCGCACTCATTGAGCAGGTTGCGCAATGCCTCGAGCCGCGTCTCGGGCGGCGCGCAAAACTCACGATTCGCACGCTGGCGCCCGACCTGAAGCTGCGCGGCAACGCCCAGGCGATCGCGGGCGCGCTCCTGAATCTCGCCAACAACGCACTCGATGCCAAGGGCGATGACCTGGAACTCCTCATCGAGGCGCGTCTCAACGGATCCGTTGCGGAATTGCGCGTGCGGGACAATGGCCCCGGCATTGCCGAGGATCTGCGAGCGCGAATTTTCGAACCGTTCTTTACTACGCGTAGTCGCGGCACCGGTCTCGGGCTCGCCGTCGTGAAAGCGGTGGCCGAGGCCCACGGTGGCGGTGTCGAACTCGAGCGCCTGCCGAGCCCCGGTGCGTCCTTCCTTCTGAAAATTCCAGCGATGAATGCGCAGGTGCCGGCATGAGCGATCCGCGCGTTCTCATCGTCGAGGATGACGCAGCGCTGCGCGAAGCGTTGACGGACACGCTCGGCGTTGCCGGTTACTCCGTGCTGGCCGCCGCGAACGGGATCGAAGCGCTCGAACACTTCGCGAAGGCGAATATCTCCGTGGTGGTGAGCGACGTCGCGATGGAACCGATGGACGGGCAGACGCTGCTCGCGGAACTCAAGCGCCGCAGCCCCGAGCTTCCCGTGATCCTCATGACGGCGTACGGGACAATCGCGCAGGCGGTCACTGCCATGCAGCGCGGCGCCGCCGACTATCTCGTGAAGCCCTTCGACGCCCAGGCGCTCATCGATCTCGTCGCGCGCTACACGCGCAACGCGGGCGACGCAGACGAAGCCATGGTGGCCGAAGACGCGCGCACACGGGGTCTCGCAGCGCTCGCCCGCAGAGTCGCCGCAAGTGACGTGACGGTGCTGCTGACGGGCGAAAGTGGCACGGGCAAGGAAGTCTTCGCGCGCTACATCCACCGCCATTCGGTGCGCGCGACGCAGCCATTCGTCGCGATCAACTGCGCCGCCATCCCCGAGCAAATGCTCGAGGCCGTGCTGTTCGGCCATGAGAAGGGCGCCTTCACCGGAGCGCAGAGTGCGCACGCCGGCAAGTTCGAACAGGCGCAGGGCGGCACGCTGCTGCTGGATGAAATTTCAGAAATGCCGCCGGCGCTGCAGGCAAAGCTCCTGCGTGTGCTCCAGGAGCGGGAAGTCGAGCGCATCGGCGGCACCAAGACCATTGCGCTCGATGTGCGCGTGCTCGCGACCACCAATCGCGACCTGCGGGCCGAAGTTGCGGCGAACCGGTTTCGCGAGGATCTGTTCTATCGCCTGAACGTGATGCCGATTGCGCTGCCGGCGCTCCGCGATCGAACTGGCGATATCGTTCCGCTTGCGCATCGGGCCCTCGCGCGGTTCTCGACGGCCCAGGGGCGAACGCTCGCGCTCTCACCCGGCGCGGAACAGGCACTCGCCGCCTATCGCTGGCCGGGCAACGCGCGTGAGCTCGAGAACGTCGTGCAGCGCGCGGCCATCCTCGCGACCGGCAGCACGATTGAAATCCCGGACCTTCGGTTCGAAGAACAGAGTGACGGGGGTCAGACCCCTGAAAGGGGTCTGACCCCAGATAAAGGCTTGACCCCAAACGCCGCGTTGCAGTCCGATCTGCGTGAACGCGAGCGGGAACTCATTCTCGATGCGCTGCGGGCCGTTGGCGGTAACCGCAAGCTCGCCGCCGAGCGCCTCGGCATCAGTCCGCGCACGTTGCGCTACAAGCTTGCCCAGCTGCGTGCGGCGGGCATGGAAGTGCCGAGCGGCCGCTTCGCCGGCTGGTTCGTACGCACCCTCGAGGAGACGGCATGACACCGGTCGACCTGAATCGCGTCCTCGCGGACATGCGGGCGCTCGCAGCGCAGGCGGGCAACAAGAGCGCCGAAGCGGTAGCGGCTCCGCAGATGGACTTCGGCGCGCTGCTCTCGAACTCGATCAACCGCGTGAACGACATGCAGCGCAATGCCGAGTCGCTCGCGAACGCCTTCGAGACGGGCGCGAAAGACGTCGATGTCGCGCAGGTCATGGTGGAAGTGCAGAAGGCCGGTCTCGCGTTCCGCGCGATGACCGAAGTGCGCAACAAGCTGGTACAGGCGTACCAGGACGTCATGAACATGCCGCTGTAGAAAAGGGGACAGATTTATTTTCGCTTCAGTAACAACGAGGTCGGACGATTCAAGCGCAGCCGCCGCTGCGAAAATAAATCTGTCCCCTTTTCTATATGGCTGAAACCGCCCTCATCCAACGCTCCGTGCTCGAAACCATCCCGGGCCTCAAGCAGCTCGTGCTGCTCGTCGCCATCGCGCTCGCGATCGCCGCGGGCGTGTGGCTCGTGTTCTGGTCGCAGGGACCGAGCTACAGCGTGCTCTTCGGCAATCTCGAGGGCCGCGAGGCGGGCCAGGTCATGGACCAGCTCAACGCTTCCGGCATCCCGTTCAAGCTCGACGACAAGTCGGGCGCGATCCTCGTGCCCGAGGACAAAGTGCGCTCGGCTCGCGTGCAGCTCGCAAGCCAGGGCCTGCCGCAGAGTTCCGGCATGGAATCGATCGAGGGCCAGTCGGCCTTCGGCACGAGCCAGTTCATGGAATCGGCGCGCTACCAGCACGCGCTCGAAACCGAACTCGGCCGCACGATCAGCCAGGTGCAGGGAGTATCCAGCGCCCGGGTGCACCTCGCACTGCCGAAGCAATCCGTCTTCGTGCGCGATCGCAAGAAGGCGAGTGCTTCGGTGATGCTGCAGCTCTATGGCGGCCGCCATCTCGAGCCCGGCCAAGTCGCCGCCATCGTCCACGTCGTCGCCTCCTCGGTCCCGGAACTCGAGGCGAACGAAGTGACGGTCGCGGATCAGAACGGCGCGCTCCTGAGCTCGCCCGAGGACGAGGAACAGTTCGCCCTCTCCGCGAAGCAGCTCGAATACCAGAACGAGATCGAGCGGTCCTATTCGCAGCGAGTCGAGGACATGTTGATTCCGATCGTCGGCGCGGGGCGCGTGCGCGCGCGGGTGACGGCGGATGTCGACTTCACGATGACCGAAAGCACGAGCGAGAACTACAACCCGCAGACGACGTCGCTCCGCAGCGAACAGACAGCGATGGAACAACGCATGCCGGGCGACACGGCGCAGGGCATACCGGGCGCGCTCAGCAATCAGCCGCCGAATACGGCCGGTGCGCCACCCGCGGCCCAGCAACAGCCAGCGCCTGCAGCGCCTGCCGCGCCAGCCGCGGCAGGGACCGCCGCGGCTGCCAATGGGGCGGCACCGGCCGACGCGGCCGCGCCGCCAACGCCGATTGCCACCTCGCAACGTGCGACCCGCAATTTCGAAGTCGACCGCGCGATCACGCATACGCGCGCGCCGGTCGGGAGCCTGAGGAAGTTGTCGGTCGCGGTGATCCTCGACGACTTGCAGAAAACGGATGCGAACGGCACGACCACGTCCGCACCGCTCGCGCAGGCCGACCTCGACCGCTTCACCAACCTCGTGAAACAGGCGATCGGCTTCGATGAGGCGCGTGGCGACAAGGTCAACGTGATGAACGCCTCGTTCAAGGTCGACGCGCCGTCGGGCGCGGAAGAGGAATCGATTCCGTTCTACAGCCAGCCGTGGTTCAAGGAAACGGGCAAGCAGGCCGTCGGCGTGATCCTCGTGCTGCTCCTCATCTTCATGATCGTGCGGCCCGTCATGCGCTCGCTGACGACGGTCAGCGTCCGGCCGGCGGCAGCCGGCGGCGCGCTCGGTGAGCTCGCCGGCGATCGCGTCACCTTCAGTGGCGCGGCCGGGCAGAGCATCGAGCAGCAGGTCGCCGCTGCGCGCAATCTCGTCGGCCAGGATCCGAAGCGTGCCGCGGCCGTCGTGAAAGACTGGGTCGCAGCGGACGGCTGAGCATGGCCGAAGCCTCATCCATTTCCGGCGCCGAGAAGGCCGCGATCCTCCTGATGTCGCTCGGCGAGCAGGACGCAGCCGCCGTGCTCAAGCAGCTCGATGCGCGCGCGGTGCAGAAGCTCGGCACGGCGATGGCGACGATGAAAGAGGTGCCGCGCGAGCGCGTCAACGAGGTGATGAACACCTTCTTCCGCACGCTCGAGACGAAGGGCGGCGCCACGACGCCGTCCACCGAGTTCGTGCGGCGCGTGCTCACCAACTCCGTCGGCAAGCAGCGCGCCGACATGCTGCTCGACCGCATCCTGTCGGGCGCCGCGACGGGCGGGCAGGGCATCGAAGCGCTGCGCTGGATGGATCCCAAGGGTGTCGCGCAGCTCATCGCGAAGGAGCATCCGCAGGTCATTGCCATCGTGCTCGCGCATCTCGACGGCGAGCAGTCGGGCGCGGTGCTCGAGCTGCTGCCCGAGGAGATGCGGCCCGATGTGCTCATCCGCATCGCGACGCTCGGCGAAGTGCCACAGTCCGCGCTCACCGAGCTCGATCAGCTGGTCGAGCGCCAGGCGACGAGCGTCGCGACTTCTCCCACCCGCCAGGTCGGCGGCGCCAAGATCGTCGCCGAGATCATGAACAGCATCGACCGCGGGCGCAGCGCCGAGCTCATGGACAAGATCCAGCAGACCGACGGCGATCTGCACCAGCGGATCAAGGATCTCCTGTTCGTATTCGACGATCTGCTCGCCGTCGACGATCGCGGCATCCAGACGCTGTTGCGCGAAGTGCAGTCGGATCAGCTCGCCATCGCCTTGCGTGGCGCGGAACCCGAGGTGCAGGACAAGGTGCTCAGGAACATGTCGAAGCGCGCCGCCGAAATCCTCAAGGACGACATGGAGGCGCGCGGCCCGGTCAAGGTGTCCGAAGTCGAAGCCGCGCAGAAGGAAATCATTGCTGCCGCGCTCAAGCTCATCGAGGAAGGCACGATCATGATCGGCGGCCGGGGCGGCGGCTTTGTCTGAGCGGGAGACCAAACTTGGCTAAGGGAGCCTCACCGGAATGGTCGAACGCGAAGCCCTGGGCCGCGCCGGAAGTCGCATTGGCCGATGCGGCCGGTTCGAAGCGTTCGGCGCAAGCGGGCCCGGTTACCGCGGGCAGCATCGCGGACCTGCAAGCGGAGGCGTATCGCGAAGCCTACGAGGAAGGCCTGCGGCAGGGCGTCGCGGCGGGTGAAGAGAAACTGCGCCAGGAAGTGCAGAAGCTCGACGGCATGCTGCATGACCTTGCACGGCCGTTCGCCGAACTCGACCGGCAGGTCGAACATGAACTCCTCGCGCTGGCGGTCGCCCTTGCTCGGCAGATCGTCAGGCGTGAGCTGAAGACCGATCCCTCGCAGATCATCGGCGTGATCCGCGACGCGCTCTCGGCGTTGCCGGTTGCCGCGCGCGAAGTGCGCGTGCGCATGCATCCCGAAGACGCTGCCGTCGTGCGCCAACGCCTCGCGCCGACCGAAAGCGAGCGGGCCTGGCAGATCGTCGAGGACCCGGTCATGGCGCGCGGCGGCTGCGAAGTCGCGAGCGCCACGTCGCGCGTCGACGCGCGCATCGAAACTCGCCTCGCCGCCATGCTCTCCGAACTCCTCGGCAGCGAACGCGCCGCGAGCCCCCGCGCCGGTGAGAAGGGTCCGGCTCCATGAAGGGAAACCGGTGCCGGTGTTGGATAACTGGGGAATTGGGTCGCGAAGCTCGTCCAATTCCCCAGTTATCCAACACCGGCACCGGTTACAGACATGCGCATTGAGCGGCAGCGGCGGTGGATGGAGCAGATCGTCGCGGCGCGCGAGCGCGTCGAGCCGATGCGCGGCCTCATGGTCGAAGGGACGTTGAATCGCATGGTCGGGATGACGCTCGAAGCCGTCGGCTGCGAGGCCGCGGTCGGCGGGCGTTGTCTCATCGACGCTGCGGACGGACGCACGATCGAGGCCGAGGTCGTCGGCTTCGGCGGCGACAAGCTCTATCTCATGCCGACGGACGACATCCGTGGCCTCATGCCGGGCGCGCGGGTGACGCCGACGCGCTCCGTGTCGGAAGTGCCAGTCGGCGATGCGCTCCTGGGCCGCGTGCTCGATGGTGCCGGCCGCCCGCTCGATTCCCTGGGCGACATCAAGTGCGAGGACCGCGTGCCGCTGATGGGCAAGCTCCTGAATCCGCTGCAGCGGCGTGCCATCCGCGAGCCGCTCGACGTCGGCGTGCGCTCGATCAATTCGCTGCTCTGTGTCGGACGCGGCCAGCGCGTCGGGCTGTTCGCCGGCAGCGGTGTCGGCAAGAGCGTGCTGCTCGGCATGATGACGCGCTACACGGAAGCCGACGTCACGATCGTCGGGCTCATCGGCGAGCGCGGCCGCGAAGTGCAGGAATTCGTCAGCAACACGCTCGGGCCGGACGGCATGCGGCGCGCCGTGGTCGTCGCGACGCCGTCCGACAACACGCCGCTCATGCGATTGCACGGTGCGTGGCTGGCGACGGCAATCGCCGAGTACTTCCGCGATCGGGGCCTCAAGGTGCTGCTGCTGCTCGATTCGCTCACGCGCTTTGCGCAGGCGCAGCGCGAGATTGCGCTTGCGATCGGCGAGCCGCCGGCGACCAAAGGCTATCCGCCGTCCGTATTTGCACGCTTGCCGCAACTCGTCGAGCGCGCGGGCAACAGCGACCGCGGGGCGGGCTCGATCACGGCGTTCTACACGGTGCTAACCGAAGGCGACGATCAGAATGACCCGATCGCCGACGCCGCGCGCGCCATTCTCGACGGGCACTTCGTGCTGTCGCGGCAACTCGCGGAGACGGGGCTCTATCCCGCGATCGACATCGAGGCGTCGATCAGCCGCGCGATGCACCAGATCGCGACCCGCGAGCAGCAGGAACTCACGACGCGCGTGCGCCAGATCTACTCGACCTACCAGCAGAACAAGGACCTCATCACGGTTGGCGCGTACCGCCGGGGCTCGGACCCGCGCGTGGACCTCGCCATCGACCAGTGGCCGCGTATACTCGAGTTCCTGAAGCAGGACATGTACGAACCCGTGAGCATCGCCCGCAGCTACCAGGAACTCGTGGCGCTCATTGCATGAGCCGATCCGAACGCATCCAGCCGATCAAGGACATCGCCGATACGCGCGAACGCAACGCGGGCGCGGTCGTCGCGCAGGCCGAGCGCGCGCTGCGCGATCGCGAGCAGCAGCTCGCGCAGCTCAAGAAATACCTCGACGAGTACGTGCGCAAGAACACCCCGGGCATCGGCTCCGTCGATCCGATCCGCCTCAACAACTATCGCGCCTTCCTCGCGCGACTCACCGAAGCGGTGCGCGCGCAGGAGCAGCTCGTCGAACAGGCGAGCCGGGAATACGAGCGCAAGCGCGAGGACTGGCGTGTCCAGCACGTCGAGGCCGCGGCCCTCGGCCGAGCCGTCGAACGCATGCAGCTCTTCGAGCGCACCGAGCAGGGCCGGCGCGAGCAGAAAGAGTCCGACGAAGACACCTCGAACCGCCGCCGCTAGGAAAAAGGGGACAGATTTATTTTTCTCGATATTTGGGCGTTCGGGCCACAAATGCAGAAAAATAAATCTGTCCCCTTTTTCCTGGCACGGCGGTTGCAGTTCCAGAGGTGATGACCGCTCCCATCGTCAATTCATCATCGATCCCCCTGACGGGCACTTCGGTCGTCACCCAGGGCTGCGAACCGGGATTGGTCGAGTCCAGCCCGGGTGTTGCCGCCGCAAGTGCGCCTGCCGCCGCGGATTTCATCAATCCCTATTCGCGCCCTGGGTTCCTTTTGCTAGACCTGCGCTCGCAGGGGCCGCCCGCGGCCGACCCGGCGGCAACGAAAACGGATGAGCCGGACGGAACCGCGTTGCCGGGGGGCGGCAATTTCTTGCCGCTTCTGCTGTTTCAGGCCTTGCGCCGCCAGCCCGATCCCACGGTCCTTCCCCCAGGGGCGGGAACGGGATTGCCACCGTCGAGCGAACCGGCGGCAACAGTGGCGGCTGGCGCCGGCGATTCGCCCATCGCCCGCCAGCCCGGCGTATTCGACCCCTTGATCAAGACGGCGCATCGCGTGCTGGACCTGCTCCAGCCGCTCGATGTGGATCGCATGGATCCCGTCTGTGCGGCGCCCGCACCGACGCCCACGCCCGCGACCGACGCGACCCAGTCCACGCTGGCTCCCGTCGTCGCCACCACCGCGGCGATTGCGCAAGCAGCACCCGACATGCTGGCGGCCCTGATGAAGCGCATGACCGAGGACGGCGCAGCGCGCGATGCGGCGAAGCCGTCGAACGACACGGCCACGTTCATGCCGCTCGTCGAGCGGACCGACGACACGGGTGGCGCGGCACCCTCAGGGTCACCGGCGATCAAGACGCTGATCGATGCCCTGCCGAAGCCGGGTGTCCTCGATCAACCCACGGATGCCGCCAGGGAAGTTGCGGGTGCGCGTCCCGGCGACACACCGTCCGCAGCGCTCTTCATCGACGGCCATGCAATGCGGGCACACAGCGCTCCCGCGGAAGCGGCCGCGCAGAATCTCAAGCTCGACGTGCCGATGCGTTCGCCCGAATGGGCGCATGCGCTCGGCGAGAAGATCACCTGGCTCGTCGACCAAAACCTTGCCAGCGCGCAGATCAAATTGAACCCGCCCCAGCTCGGGCCGATCGAAGTGCGTATCGCGATTTCCGGCGACAACGCCCAGGTCTCGGTCTCGGCGCACAACGGGATCACGCGCGATGCGCTGGAAGCGGCGGCGCCGAGGCTGCGTGACGCCCTGACGTCACACGGCTTTGGCGGCGTGTCGGTGGATATTTCCCAGCACTCGTTCAGCGACCGGGCGATGCCGCAGTCGGCGCCGGAGCGCTGGGAAGCCTGGCAATCGATCACGGCCGACAATGACACCGTGCGCGCCGTGCGGCCGCAGCCGTGGCGGGCCGCGGGCCGGCTCGACGCTTACGCGTAGCGGCGTTCGCCGGCCGGCGATGATTCCCCGGCGGGAGTCGCAGCGGCGTCGGTAGCTTGTGACGCCGGCAGCGGCGTGATCTCGGGAATCGGGCCGTCGCCGTGCATGCGCTGATCGGTGTTCGTCAGCCAGCGTTCGACGTGGCGCTGAAAACGCACGATCTCCCGCTGCCGCCGCGCTTCGAGGCCGGCATCGCCGATGACGTTCAACTCGGTCTCGGTGATGCGCCACCACCATTGCAGGCGGCCGAGCTGCCGGGCCCGCAGATACGGCAGCGTCATGGTGAAGCGGCGAGTTTCGCCGTGCCGCTCGAGTTCGGCGAAAGCGAAGTAGTCGGCGAGCGGCCGAGTCAGTTCGACGTGCGTCATGGGTTGGGTCCGTCGGAAGCGCGGGCATGATACCTTAAACGCGATGTCCGGACTTTTCGATTCCCTCACCGTCGGCGATCTCGTTCTTCCGAACCGCATCATCATGGCGCCGCTCACGCGTTGCCGTGCGGTCGACGACCGCGTGCCGAATGCGTTGATGGCGCAGTACTACGCCCAGCGGGCATCGGCCGGCCTCATCCTCACCGAAGCAACGATCGTGTCCGCGATGGGCGCCGGCTACGCCAATACCCCCGGCATCTGGTCGGAGGTTCAGGTCGAAGGCTGGAAGCTCACGACGCGGGCCGTGCACGCGGCGGGCGGGCGGATCTTCCTGCAGCTCTGGCACGTCGGCCGCGTGTCGCATCCAATGTTTCTCGCGGGCGCGCTGCCGCTTGCGCCGAGCGCGATCGCGCCGAAGGGCCACGTGAGCCAGGTGCGGCCGCAGACCGACTACGTCGCGCCCCGCGCGCTCGAGCGCGCGGAAATCCCGCGCATCATCGAGGAGTTCCGCCGTGGCGCCGAGAATGCCGAGCGCGCCGGCTTCGACGGCGTCGAACTGCACGGCGCCAACGGCTATCTCCTCGACCAGTTTCTCCAGGACAGCACCAACCGCCGAACGGATGACTATGGCGGAACGGTCGAGAACCGGGCGCGCTTCCTGCTGGAAGCGACCGACGCGGCAATTTCCGTCTGGGGCCCGGGACGCGTCAGCGTGCACCTCGCGCCGCGCGGCGACGCCCATGACATGGGCGATTCCGCTCTGCCCGCGACCTTCAGCTACGTCGCCCGCGAGCTTGGCCGGCGCCGCATCGGCTTTCTCTGCGTGCGGGAACATGAAGGCGACGGCCGGATCGGACCCGCGCTCAAGGCGGCCTTCGGTGGCATCTACGTCGCCAACGAGGGCATGACGCAGGCGTCTGGCGAACGCCTGCTTGCCGCAGGCGAAGCCGATGCGGTGGCCTACGGCAAGCTCTTCATCGCCAATCCGGACCTGCCGCGGCGCTTTGCCGCGGGCGGGCCGCTCAATCGCTGGAACGGCGCGACTTTCTATACGAGCGGGGCCGAGGGCTACACGGACTACGGTTCGCTCTAATCGGCTAGAATCGCCCGCATCCCCCCTGGCAGAGGACAGCGCTCGTGGCGTCGCCGTCAACCGTTCCCGCGCTCCGGCTCTCGGACATCGAGGCTGCGCGGCACCTGCTCGGGGATCGAGTCCGGCTGACGCCCGTGCACGAATGGACCGGACCGACGGTCGACGCCTTGGGCGCCGGCACGCGAGTTTTCCTCAAGCTCGAACTCTTTCAGCATACGGGCAGCTTCAAGCCACGCGGCGTGCTGCTCAACCTGCTGAATCTCCCGCGCGATGACCTGAAACGCGGCGTCACCGCGGTCAGCGCCGGCAACCACGCGGTCGCGGTGTCCTACGGGGCCCGCGTCATGGGCACCACCGCGAAGCTCGTCGTCATCAAGACGGCGAGCCCGATGCGGGTCGAACTCTGTCGCTACTACGGCGCGGAGGTCGTGTTTGCCGAGGATGCGCACGCCGCATTCGAACGCGCTGCCGAGATCGAGCTCGAGGAACGGCGCCCGCTCATCCACCCCTTCGAGGGTCTCGGCACCGCCACCGGCACGGCGACCGTCGGCTACGAACTGGCGACGCAGGTGCCGGATCTCGACTTTGCCGTCGTTCCGATCGGCGGGGGCGGGCTGTGCGCGGGCGTCGCTTCGGCGCTCAAGATCATGCAACCGCGCTGCCGGGTGATCGGCGTCGAGCCCGAGGGCGCGGACTCCATGCATCGAAGCTTCGCCGCCGGCGGGCCCCGGTCGATCGACAAGGTGCGCACGATCGCGGACAGCCTCGGCGCGCCGTACGCGCTGCCGATCTCCTTTGAATTGTGCCGGCGAAATGTCGACGAACTGGTGCTGGTGAGCGACCTCGAGCTGCGCGGGGCGATGCGCACGATCCAGCGCGAGGCGAAGCTCGCGGTCGAACCCGCGGGCGCCGCGGCGACTGCGGCCCTGCTGGGACCTTTGCGCGCGCGAACGGCCGGCAAGCGCGTAGCCCTCATCGTCTGCGGCGCCAACATCGACGCCCCGACCTACGCGCGGCTGATCGCGGAAGATGCCCCGACGGAGCAGCGCTGATGGCGCTCGAGATGCGCGCGACCTGTGAAAAGTGCTCGGCGCCGACGCCGCACGCGGCGCCAGCCTTCATCTGCAGCTACGAGTGCACGTTCTGCGCGGACTGCACCGCGGCCATGCACCGCGTCTGCCCGAACTGCGGCGGCGAACTCGTGCCAAGACCGCGCCGAATTCCCTCGAAGGAGAGAGCATGAAAACATCGATCCACGCCCGGTGCGTCCCGACGGTCTGCGCACTGCTCGTCGTGTTCGCGGCCCTGCCGGTCGCGGCCGCCGACTACGCCGACGTCATCATCCATGGCGGTACCGTGTACGACGGCAGCGGCAAGCCCGGGCGCGTCGCGGACGTCGCCATCCGGGGCGACCGCATCATCGCGATCGGCAACCTGAGCGGCCGGACCGCCGCGAAGAAGATCGACGCGACCGGCCTTGCGGTGAGCCCGGGCTTCATCAACATGCTTTCCTGGGCGACGCAATCGCTCATCCTCGATCCGCGCTCGGAGAGCGACATCCGCCAGGGCGTGACGCTCGAGGTCATGGGCGAAGGCGACTCCATGGGCCCGCTCAACGACACCATGAAGGCCGACGAGCTCAAGCACCAGGGCGACTACAAGTTCGCGATCGAATGGACGACGCTCGGGGAATATCTCGCGTATCTCGAAAAGCGCAAGGTCGCAACCAACGTCGCGTCGTTCGTCGGCGCGACGACCGTGCGCGTGCACGAGCTGGGCTACGAGAATCGCGCGCCGACTCCCGCGGAACTCGCGCGGATGCAGGACCTCGTGCGCCAGGCGATGAGCGAAGGCGCCATGGGCGTCGGTTCCTCGCTGATCTATTCGCCCGCCTCGTATTCCACTCCCGCGGAGATCAAGGCGCTTGCGCTCGCGGCGGCGGAGTCGGGCGGCGGCTACATCAGCCACATGCGCAGCGAAGGCAACCGCCTGCTCGAGGGGATCGACGAGGTCCTCGACATCGCGCGGGCGACGAAGCAGCACGCGGAGATCTACCATTTCAAGGTGGCGGGCGAGAGCAACTGGCCGAAAGTGAACGATGCGATCGCGCGCGTCGAAGCGGCGCGCGCCGCCGGGCTCGACGTCAGCGCGGACATGTACACCTACACGGCGGGCGCGACGGGACTCGACGCCGCGAATCCGCCCTGGGTGCAGGAAGGCGGCCTGGATGCCTGGGTCGCGCGGTTGAAGGATCCGGCGACGCGCAAGCGTGTCATCGCGGACATGCGCAATCCGAAGCCGAGCTGGGAGAACCTGCTGCTCGCCGCCGGTTCGCCGGACCGCGTGCTCCTCATCGGCTTCAAGACCGACCGGTTGAAGCCCTTGACCGGCAAGACGCTTGCGGAAATCGCGAAGATGCGCGGCACATCGCCCGAAGAGACGGTTCTCGACCTCGTGGCGGAGGACGGCTATCGCGTCGACACCGCGTATTTCCTGATGTCCGAGGACAACGTGACACGCCAGCTGAAACTGCCGTGGGTGAGCCTCGGGTCCGACGAGGAATCGCTCGCGCCCGAGGGCGTTTTCCTCAAGCACAACCCGCACCCGCGCGCTTACGGCAATTTCGCGCGCTTTCTCGGCCACTACGTGCGCGAGCAGAAGGTCGCGACACTGGAGGATGCGGTGCGGCGCCTGACGGCCCTGCCGGCACAGAATCTCAGGCTCAAGGATCGCGGGCGGCTCGCCGCGGGTTACTACGCCGACGTCGTCGTGTTCGATCCGGACAAGATCATCGACCACGCGACCTTCGACAAGCCGCACCAGTACGCGACCGGCGTGCTGCAGGTCTTCGTGAACGGCCAGCAGGTGTTGAAGGACGGCGAACACACGGGCGCGCTGCCCGGCCGCTTCGTCCGCGGCCCCGGCTCGAAGTAGGAAAAAGGGGACAGATTTATTTTTCTGCATATGTGGTGTGAACAGCCAAATATCGAGAAAAATAAATCTGTCCCCTTTTTCCGCGAGCGATGCGAAAGAGCCGCTGGTTGTGCCGGCGCCCGTCGCCGCTTGAACCGATCTGTCTGCCGAGCGGTCCGGGTTGGCCATGTACGGGTGTTCAATGCGCGGCGCTCGAAAAGGTTCCCACCGGGGCTGGCCATAGTGGAATCAAGGGCATACGATGCCGCGTCATGCAGCCATCGACCAGCGCGGGTCGTGAGCGCTCTCTAATAATAGTCTCGAAGTCGGCAGGTGCCGCGGTGGCCTTGATCGGCGCCGCGGTGTTTTTGAGCTGGCTCATCGGGCGGCCCTGGCTGACCTACCTGGTCCCCGGCCTCGCGACGATGAAAGCGAACACCGCGCTCGCATTCCTCTTCGGTGGCGCGGCGCTTTTCCTCCTGAATCCGGCGCGAACCCTGGCCGTCCGCGTGCTCGCGCTTGCCATCCTCGCGCTCGCGCTGGCAACGCTCATCGAACATGTCTTCGGGTGGAATCCCGGCATCGACGTCTGGTTCACGGCAGACCCGGCGTCTGCGCTTGCCGGTGCCGCGCCGGGGCGAATGGCTCCGGCGACAGCGGCCGGCTTCCTGCTGCTCGCGCTCGCCTTGTTGTCGGTCGAAGCGGCGTGGCAGCGGCCATCCTGGCCGGTGCAATGGCTCGCGGCTGCCGTCGGGCTCAACGCGCTCATCGCCGTACTCGGCTACGTCTACGGTGCCGAAGCGCTGTACCACATGCGCCCGTACAGCTCCATGGCCGTGCACACGGCCGCGAGCTTTCTGCTGCTCGCCCTCGGGATCGTGCTGGCGCGGCCGCGGCTCGGTGTCATGGGCCGTGTCATCGCCGACGACGCCGGCGGCCTCCTCCTGCGCCGGCTCCTGCCGCCCGCCGTGCTGCTGCCGATCTTCGTCGGCAGCGCCGCGCTCATCGGCTTTCACCTGGGGCTCTACGAATCGGAGTTCGGCACCGCGCTCCTCGCGTCCGCGCAGATCGTCATTCTGTCGCTCCTCATCTGGTGGACGGCGAGCGCGGTGCGCAGCAGCGACACCGACCGGCAGCGGGCGACCGATGCGCTGCTCGACAGCGAATCGCGGCTGCGCACGGTGATCGATTCTTCGCTCACGGCGGTGGTCACGATCGACCTCGATGGCCACATCATCGAGTGGAACCGGCGCGCCGAAGTCATTTTTGGCTGGACCCGGAGCGAAGCGCTCGGCCGCGAGCTCGCGACGCTGATCATCGCCGAGGTGCATCGCGAGAGGCACCGCGAAGGCCTGCGCCGCTTTGCCGCCACCGGCCAGGCGAAACTCCTGAACCGCGCGGTGGAGCTGCCCGCGCTGCGCAAGGACGGCAGCGAATTTCCCGCCGAGATCGCCATCACCGCGTTCGATTCCGCGGGGCGCACGACGGTCTGCGGCTTCATCAACGACGTGAGCGAGCGCCGCTTTGCCGAAGGCAAGGTGCGGGCGCAGCTCGCGCGCCTCGACCTCCTGAACCGCATCACGCGTGCGATCGGCGAGCGGCAGGACCTCAGGAGCATCTTCCAGGTCGTGTTGCTGCGCCTCGAGCAGGACATGCCGATCGATCTCGCCTGCGTGTGCCTGCACGACGCGAACGCGGACTCGGTGACGGTGACCTCGATCGGCAACCACGGCAAGGACGTCATCGCCACGACCGGGCTTGCCGAGCGGTCGCAGATTCCGATCGATCGCAACGGCCTCGGGCGCTGCATGGCCGGGCAGCTGGTCTGCGAACCGGACATCTCCGCGATCGACTTTCCGCTGCCGCGGCGCCTTGCCGCGGCGGGACTGCGGTCGATGGTGCTGGCGCCGATGATGGCGGAAAGCCAGGTGTTCGGCCTGCTGCTCGCGGCGCGCAAGGGCCCGGGCGCCTTCACCAGCGCCGACTGCGAATTCCTGCAGCAGCTGACGCAACACGTCGCGCTCGCCGCCCACCAGGCGCAATTGCACCAGGCGCTGCAGCGCGCCTACGACGACCTGCGCCAGAGCCAGCAGACGGTGATGCAGCAGGAGCGCCTGCGCGCGCTCGGCCAGATGGCGAGCGGCATCGCGCACGACATCAACAACGCGATCTCGCCGATCTCGCTGTTCACGGAACTGCTGCTCGAACGCGAGGCCGCCATCAGCCCGCGCTCGCGCGAGAACCTCAAGACCATCCAGCGCTCGATCGAGGACGTTTCGCAGACCGTCGCGCGCATGCGCGAGTTCTATCGCGGCCGGGAACCGGAACTCGCGCTCGCGCAGGTGGACCTGAACGCCGTGATCGGCCAGGTGCTCGAGGTCACGCGCGCGCGCTGGAGCGACCTGCCGCAGCGGCGCGGCGCGATGATCGAGCTGCGCCAGGAGCTTGCAGGGGACCTGCCTGAGGTGCGCGCCGCGGAATCGGAAGTCCGCGACGCCCTCATCAACCTCGTCTTCAACGCCGCCGACGCCATGTCGAACGGCGGCGTCATGACGATCCGTTCGCGCCGCATCGTCGAGCGTGGGGGCACGGCGCAGGCGGTGATCGAAGTGGGCGACACCGGAGTCGGCATGAGCGAGGAGACGCGCCGGCGCTGCATGGAGCCGTTCTTCACGACGAAAGGCGAGCGCGGCACCGGACTCGGGCTCGCCATGGTTTATGGCATGGCAGAACGTCACGGCGCGACCTTCGAGGTCGACAGCGTGCTCGGCACCGGCACGACGATGCGGCTCATCTTTCCGGCGAGCGCGGCGATGCCACAGGCGCACGCCGTGGAACCCGCGGCCGTCGCGGCTCCCGGACCGGTCGAGCGCATGCGGATTCTCGTGATCGACGACGACCCGGTCCTGCTCAATTCCCTGCGGGAGACGCTCGAAGGCGACGGCCATTCGGTCATCGTGGCGGACGGCGGGCAGCTCGGCATCGATGCCTTCATCGCGGGTCAGCGGCGTTCACGGCCCTTCAACGTGGTGCTCACGGATCTCGGCATGCCCTACGTCGACGGCCGGCAGGTCGCGGCCGCGATCCGCGCGGCATCGCCGCGCACGCCGATCGTCATGCTCACGGGCTGGGGCCGGCGGCTGCTCTCGGAGAACGACACTCCCGAGCACGTCGACCGTGTGCTCTCGAAGCCCCCCAAGCTCCTGGAATTGCGCGCCGTGCTCGCCGACCTCGCGAAAAAGGGGACAGATTTATTTTCCTGAGTATCTGGTCATTTCGTGTAGAAACGCGGGAAAATAAATCTGTCCCCTTTTTCCAGGAAAATAGATCTGTCCCCTTTTTCGAAAGCCATTTCTGCGGCGGTGCGCGAGGTCTGCCTGTCGCTTCCGGAGGCGGAGGAATATCTCTCCCACGGCTCGCCCAACTTCCGCGTGCGGGGCAAGACCTTTGCGACCTATGTCGTGAATCATCACGGCGACGGCCGCGTCGCGTTGTGGCTCAACGCGCCGGCCGGTGCGCAAGGCCACTACACGCGCGAGGAGCCGAAGCATTACTTCGTGCCGCCCTATGTCGGGCCGCGCGGCTGGCTCGGCGTGAATCTCGACCAGGGCATCTCGTGGAAGCGCGTCGCGACCCTCGTCCGCGAGGCCTACGAAAAGGTGGCTCCGCCCAAGCTCGCGGCCGCGATCGGCAAGACCATCGACATCAAGCCCCCGCAGGCAATGCTCGCGGCCGAGGAATTCGACCCGCTCGCATCAACGCATGCGAAGCGCGTACTCAAGTCCCTGCGCGAGATCTGTCTTGCGCTGCCCGAAGCCAACGAGGGCAGGCAATTCGGCATGCCGGTGTGGTGCGCGGGCAAGCGCAGCTTTGCCCAGGCGTATGTGCTCGACGGCCGAATGCGCCTCGGGTTCTGGGTCGGCGTGGACCGGCAGGGCCTCCTCACGAATGATTCGCGCTACGAGATACCGCCCTACATGGGTCACAACGGCTGGATCGCGCTCGACGTGAGCAAGGACTGCCGCTGGCCGGAGATCCGGGCACTCGCGCTGGAAAGCTATCGCCATTTCGCCCTGAAGCGCATGCTCGTGAAACTATGAGTTCGATGACGGGGGGCGACGCCATCGCGGCGAGCCTCGAACGCCACGGCGTCCACACGATCTTTGGCCTGCCCGGCGCACAGATCTACGGCCTATTCGACGCGTTTGCGCGCCGCGCGTCGACATTGAAGGTCATTACACCGCGACACGAGCAGACCTGCGCTTACATGGCGCTCGGCTATGCGCAGGCCAGCGGCCGGCCGGGCGTCTACTCGGTCGTGCCGGGCCCCGGCATGTTGAATACGACGGCGGCACTCCTCACGGCTTATGGATTGAATGCGCCGGTGCTGTGCCTCACCGGCCAGGTGCCGAGCGCGTTCCTCGGCCGCGGCCGCGGGCACCTGCATGAGATGCCGGACCAGCTTGCGACCCTGCGTTCGATTGCGAAATGGGCCGATCGCATCGATCAACCGGCGCAAGCGCCGCGCAAGGTCGACGCCGCGTTCCACGCGATGCTCTTCGGGCGCAGGGGTCCGGCCGCGATCGAAGCGCCTTGGGATTACTTTGGCGCGATTGGCGATGTCGAGCTGCCGGCTGTCGAGCCGCTGCCTCCCGCGCCCGCGGCCGATCCGCAAGCGATCGACCGCGCCGCGCGGATGCTGAAGGAGGCGCGCGCGCCGCTGATCGTCGTCGGTGGCGGCGCGATGGAGGCGGGCGACGCCGTACTGGAGCTGGCGGAGTTGCTCGGCGCACCGGTCATGTCATTCCGGAGCGGCCGCGGCATCGTGAGCGACGAACACGAGCTCGGTGTGACCATCGCGGCGGGCTACCGGCTCTGGCCGCAGACTGACGTCGTCATCGGCATCGGCACGCGTCTCGAAGTGACGTCGTGGCGCTGGAAATTCACGCCGGCGGGACTGAAGACGGTGCGCATCGACATCGATCCGAAGGAAATGGAGCGCCTGCCGGTCGATGCCGGCATCGTCGCCGATGCCGCGGAAGGCGCGCGACAGCTCACCGCCGCGGTCCGCCATTCCGGTGGCCGCGCCGACGCCCGTCGCGCGCAGATCCGCGACGCCAAAGCCGCCGCGGCCGCGGATATCGAGAAGATCCAGCCGCAGATGAGTTATCTCAAGGCCATTCGCGCCGTACTGCCGCGGGACGGCCTCTTCATCGACGAAATGTCGCAGGTCGGCTTCACCTCCTGGTACGGATTTCCGGTCTATGCGCCGCGCACGTTCATCACGTCGGGCTACCAGGGGACGCTCGGCTCGGGATTTCCGATGGCCCTCGGCGTCAAGATTGCCAAACCCGAGCGAGCCGTTGTCTCCGTGACGGGCGACGGCGGTTTCATGTTCGGCGTGCAGGAGCTCGCGACGGCGGCGCAATACGGCATCGGTGTCGTCACGGTGCTCTTCAACAACCAGTCCTACGGCAACGTGCGACGCGATCAGAACGCGTACTTCGAGGGTCGCGTGCTCGGCGCCGACTTCGTCAATCCCGACTTCATGAAACTCGCCGAGGCCTTCGGCGTGCGGGGCCGGCGGGCGACGTCCCCTGCCGAACTGGCGGCGGCACTGGAGCGTGCATTCGGCGAGCCGGGGCCGACCCTGATCGAAGTGCCGATCGAACGCGGCGTGGAAAAGTCGCCGTGGAGATTCATCGAACCTCGCCCCGGCTGACTCTTGCCCCCTCTCCCGTCTGCGGGAGAGGGTTCGGCTGAGGGCTTCCGCCAAAATTCCGTCGCTTCCCCCGCCAGGCGGGCGCTCCTCGCTCGCGGTCCTCCTGAATTCAGCCACTTGCGCGCGCCGCTAGCCGTGGCACAGAACTTGCTCCCTGTCCTCGAGGAAACCGTTTTTCGAGGGGCGAGCCATGGCCGAAGCAGCAGCAGCGGACGAAGGTGAAGAAGTAGCGGTAGCGCCGAAGCCGAAGAGCGGCCTCGTCGGCAAGCTCATCAATGCCGTGGGCATCTTCGTGCTCTGCCTCGGCGCCGTCGTCGCGGGCGGCTTCGTCAACAACAAGCTCTTCAACCATCCCGTCGACTACAAGCTCGACAAGGATGGCGTGATGAAGGCCGTGATGCCGCTGCCGCCGCCGAAGCCGAAGGAAGAAAAAGTGGTCGAGGAGAAGCCCGCGGCGAAGCCGCCGGCGCCCGCCATCTACCTCAAGATGGATCCGCAGATGGTCGTGAACTTCGATGCGAGCTCGGAGGTGAAATTCCTCGCGCTCGACATCGAGTTCATGGCGCGCGACCAGGCGGTCATCGACGACGTCACGCGCAACATGCCGAAGATCCGCAACAACATCCTCATGATGATCTCGAACCGCGACTACAAGACGCTGATGACGCGCGAGGGCAAGGACAAGCTGCGGCTCGAGGCGCTCGAGGAAGCGAAGAAGGTCCTGAAGCAGGAGACGGGCTCGGCCAAGCTCGAAGACCTGTTCTTCACGAGCTTCGTCGTCCAGTAGCCGATGGCGGACGAGACGCCGACGACCGAGTCGCAAGTCATCTCCGAGGACGAGGTGTCGGCGCTGCTCGCCCCCTCCGAGAGCGACGTCGTGCTGTACGACATGACGGCGCACCGCGTTTCGCGCGGCCGCCTGCCGATGCTCGACATCCTGCACCAGGCGTTCGTCGGGTTCCTGCGCGCAAGCCTCAACAAGCTCGTCAACCGCATGCCGCAGCAGGTGACGATCGAATCGGTGGACACCATCAAAATTGCTGATTACCTCGCGGGCCTCGCGACGCCGGCATGCATCGACGTCGTGCGGGTCAAGGCGTTCGCGGGGCCCGTGCTCTTCGTCACCGATCCCGAGCTTGCCTTCGTGCTCGTCGACCGCTTCTTCGGCGGTCCGGGCAAGTCCGTGGCGCGCGACCCGGAATCGGCGCTCACGCCGACGGAAGAGCGCTTCACCCAGGTCGTGCTCAAGCAGGTCTGGGCCGATCTCGCGCTCGCCTGGGCGCCGATCGCGAAGCTCGACTTCGAGCTCGTGAAGCACGAGCGCAGCCCCGTCTTCGTGAATGTCGGCGCCGGCGCGGATCTCATCATCGTCAACCGATTTCGCGTCGACTTCGACAGCGGCGGCGGCACCTTCGACTTCGCCATTCCGCAGGCGGCGCTCGCGCCGCTTGCCGATGCACTCGCGGGCTCGCCCTCGAAAGCCGCCGCCGGCGCCTGGGGCGACTGGCCGCGCACGGCCCGCGCCTATCTCAACGATGCGCTCGTGCGCGTGCGCGTCGAGATGGGCCATGCGCAGATGAGCCTCGCGGAACTCGTGCAGCTGAAGCCGGGCGATGTCGTGCCGATCGAAGCGCCGCAGGCCGCAACCCTCCTCGCGGGCCAGGTGCCGGTGCTCGCCGGCAAGTTCGGCGTTTCCCGCGGACGCAACGCCCTCAAATTGACGGGACCGGCGCCGCGCGGCGACCGCAATCCCTGACGACGGAGAACCCTCGCATGGCAACCTCGCCGACCCCTCCCCAGAAAACCGCCGCCAAGGCCAAGTTCCAGGACCTGACCGCCGATGCCGGCGCGCAGGGCGAAGTGAACTTCGACCTCATCATGGACGTGACGGTCAACGTCACGCTCGAAGTCGGCCACGCCGAGATCACCGTGCGCGAGCTCCTGCAGCTCACGCAAGGTTCGATCCTCGAGCTCGACCGGCCGGCGGGCGACCCGCTCGACGTGCTCGTGAACGGGGTGCGCGTGGCGCGCGGCGAGGTGGTCGTCGTGAACGACAAGTTCGGCATCCGCCTCACCGAAGTGATCAGCCCGCACGAGCGCATGGAACAGGTGAAATAGTGCGCTGGCTCTTCGCAGTCCTGGCGCTGCCCTCGCTTGCCTGGGCCGACGCGGCCGCCGCCAAGCCGGCACCGCAGGGGCCTGGCGTCGGCGACCTCTTGCAGATGGCGTTGAGCCTCGTCGTCGTCATCGGTTTCATCCTGGCGCTCACCTGGATCCTCGGCCGCATCCGCGGCGCTCCGCGTCACGCGTCGGGCTCGCTCAGCGTGCTGGCGGAGGTTGCCGTCGGCCCGAAGGAGCGCGTGGTGCTCGTGAAAGTCGGCGACTCGCAGGCGCTCGTCGGCGTCGGCGCGACCGGCGTCAGCTCGCTGCAGCTGCTCGCGGCGCCGGTGAAGATCGAAATCGCCGAGGCGGCAGGCAGCTTCGCCGAGAAACTGAAAGGGATGATGGGGCGATGAGGGGACTGTCCCTATTTTTCGAGTCTTCGAGGAAAATGGGGACAGTCCCCTGGCTGCTGATCTTTTTCCCGGCGATCGCACTTGCTGCTCCCGCCGGCATGCCCGCCATCTCCATCGCTACCGGTCCGGATGGTGCGCAGACGTACACGCTGACGATTCAGATCCTTCTGTTGATGACGCTGCTGACGCTGTTGCCGGCGATCCTGCTGTCGATGACGTCCTTCACGCGCATCATCATCGTGCTCTCGCTCCTGAGGCAGGCGATCGGCCTGCCGCAGACGCCGCCGAACCAGGTGCTGGTCGGACTCGCGCTTTTCATGACGCTCTTCATCATGGGCCCGGTGCTCGCGCAATCCTACGGCCAGGGCGTCAAGCCCTATCTCGACGGCAAGCTCGACGCCGAGAGCGCTTTCGTCCAGACGACCGCGCCGGTGAAGGAATTCATGCTGCACCAGACGCGCGACAGCGACCTCGCCATGTTCGCGAAGATCTCGGGCGGCAAGGCCGAGTACGCGAGTCCGTCGGAAGTGCCGCTCACCGTGCTCATCCCGACCTTCATCACGAGCGAGCTCAAGACCGCGTTCCAGATCGGCTTCATGATCTTCATTCCGTTCCTCATCATCGACCTCGTGGTCGCGAGCGTCCTGATGTCGATGGGCATGATGATGCTCTCGCCGATGCTGGTGTCGCTGCCGTTCAAGATCATGCTGTTCGTGCTGGTCGACGGCTGGGCGCTCGTCATGGGCACGCTCGCCTCGAGTTTCTACTCATGACGCCGGAAACCGTCATGGCCCTCGCGCAGCACGCGCTCACCGTGACGACGATGCTCGCGGCGCCCATGCTGATCGCGGCCCTCATCGCGGGCCTCGCCGTCGGCATGATCCAGGCGGCGACCCAGATCAATGAAATGACGCTGAGCTTCATCCCGAAACTCCTGGTGCTGGTCGCGACGCTCTTCATCGCCGGCCCCTGGATGCTGAAGCTCCTCGTGAGCTACACGCGCCAGCTCTTCGAGAGCATTCCCTCGCTCATCGGCTGACCCGTGTCCCATGCAGTTCAACGCCGCCGACCTCGTTCCCCTGGTGCAGAGCTTCTTCTGGCCGTTCCTCCGGGTCGTCGGCTTCGTGCTGGTCGCGCCGATCTTCGGCGCCGCCGTCGTGCCGGGACGCACGAAGGTCATCGTCGCACTGGCCCTCGGCATTCTGTTGACACCTGTCGCTTATGGCGGCTCGTCGCAGCCGCCGCCGATCGAGATCTTCTCGGCGGCGTTCTTTCTGACCATCGCGAACCAGATCCTCGTGGGTGCGGCCATCGGGTTCGTCGTCCAGCTCATCTTCGATGCGCTGGTGATCGGCGGCCAGACCATCGCCATGACAATGGGCCTCGGCTTCGCGACCCTCATCGACTCGCTCCGCGGCGCTTCCGTGCCGGTCGTGAGCCAGTTCATGCTGGTGTTCGGCCTCCTCATTTACCTCGCGTTGAACGGGCACATCGCGCTCATTGCAACGCTCGCCGAGAGCTTCCGCTGGGCGCCGGTCGGCACCGATTTTTCCGCCACGAGCAGCTGGCACGTCGCGGAGTTCGCGGGCTACATGTTCTCTTCGGGAGTGCTGATCGCGCTGCCCGCGATCGTCGCGCTCGTGATCGTCAACTTCGGCCTCGGCGTCGTCAGCCGCGCAGCACCCTCGCTCAATCTCTTCGCCATCGGCTTTCCGGTCACGATGCTGTTCGGCTTCCTCATCGTGATCCTGAGCGTGAAGCTCCTGCCCGAGCGCGTGATGGACATGGTCGAGGCGAGCCTCGAGCAGGTTCGCCTCGTGGTCACGGCCCGCTGAGCGCAACGGACTGAGAGCCCATGGCCGAAGTCGACCAGCAACAGGAACGAACCGAGCGAGCGACTCCGAAGCGCGTGAAGGACGCGCGCGAGCGCGGCCAGGTTCCCCGCTCGCGGGAATTGAGCACGACGCTCGTCTTGCTCGCGGGAGCCGGCTGTCTCTACGGCGCCGGCACGCTCATGAGCGGCAATCTCGCGCGGCATCTGCGCCAGGGGCTCGAATTCGATCCGCATTGGCTCGACGCACCGGAGGCGATCGCGCCTGCGCTCGGTTCGGCGGTCGTGCAGGCATTGATCGACGTGTGGCCGGTGCTCGGCGCCGTGTTCGCTGCCGCGCTGATCGCGCCGCTCGCGCTCGGAGGGTGGACCTTCAGCGGCCAGGCGCTCCTCCCGGATTTCTCGCGACTGAGTCCGATCCAGGGCCTGAAGCGCGTCTTCGGCTGGCACGGGCTCGTCGAACTCCTGAAAGCGCTCGCGAAATGCGTGCTGGTGGGCGGCGTCGCGGCGGCAGTCATCTACGCCTACATGGACGACGCCGTCGCGCTCGGACGGATGCCGGTGCAGGGCGGGATCGCGCGTGCCGCGCACCTGGTCGGAACCGCCTTCGTCTGGATGTCCGCGGCGCTCGTCGTGGTCGCCGCGGCCGACGTGCCGTTCCAGCTCTGGGATTTCCAGCAACGCCTGCGCATGTCGCGGCACGAAGTGCGCGAGGAAATGAAGGAGACCGACGGCCGGCCGGAAGTGAAGTCGCGCATCCGCCAGCTGCAGCAGCAGCTCGCACGCCGCCGCATGATGGAGCAGGTGCCCAAGGCCGATGTCGTCATCACGAACCCGACGCACTTCGCCGTGGCGCTGCGCTACGACGCCCTCAAGATGCGCGCACCGCGCGTAGTCGCCAAGGGCGCCGATCTCGTCGCGCTCGCCATCCGGCGCGTCGCCGAAGCGAGCCAGGTGCCGACCTTCGAATCGCCGATCCTCGCACGCGCGCTCTACCGCAACGTCGACATCGGCAAGGAAATCCCCGGCGGCCTCTACGTCGCGGTCGCGCAGGTGCTCACCTACATCTACCAGATGAAGCGGCTGCCGGCGCAGACCTTTGCCCGCATGGCGCGGCCGCAACCGGCGCTGAGCGCGGAGTTCACTGACTGATGGCCACCGCAACCCTCGGCGGAACGATCGCGAGCTTTGCGCGCAACGGCCTCGGCGTGCCGATCCTCCTCATGGTGGTGCTCGCCATGATGGTGCTGCCGCTGCCGCCGTTCCTGCTGGACGTGCTCTTCACGTTCAACATCTCGCTCTCGCTCGTCATCATCCTCGCGGTCATCTACGTGAAGCGCCCGCTCGAGTTCGGCGCCTTCCCGACGGTGCTGCTCGCCGCGACTCTGCTGCGCCTTGCGCTCAACGTCGCCTCGACCCGCGTCGTGCTCCTGCACGGCCACACCGGGACAGGATCCGCCGGCCAGGTCATCAAAGCGTTCGGCGAATTCGTGGTCGGTGGCAACTACGCGGTCGGCCTCATCGTGTTCACGATCTTCGTGATCATCAACTTCGTGGTCGTCACGAAGGGCGCGGGACGCATCTCGGAAGTGAGCGCGCGCTTCACGCTGGATGCCATGCCCGGCAAGCAGATGGCGATCGACGCCGATCTCAATGCCGGCATCATCAATCAGCCGGAAGCAATAGCCCGGCGCCAGGAGATCCGCGAGGAAGCCGATTTCTATGGCGCGATGGATGGCGCGAGCAAGTTCGTCCGCGGCGATGCGGTCGCCGGCATCCTCGTCGTTTTCATCAACGTGCTCGGCGGGCTCGCCATCGGCACCTTGCAGCACGACATGGCGGTTGCGGACGCGGGCCGCGTGTATTCGCTCCTCACCATTGGCGACGGCCTCGTCGCGCAGATCCCGGCGCTGCTGCTCTCCGTCGCAGTCGCGATCCTCGTGACGCGCGTCTCGCGTTCGCAGGACATGAGCCAGCAGGTGGCCTCGCAAGTGCTCGGCCAGCCGCAGGCACTCGCGGTCGCGGCGGGCATCCTCGGGATCATGGGGCTCATTCCGGGCATGCCGAATCTGGCCTTCCTCATGATGGCAGCGATTTGCGGTTTCGGTGCTTACGGGCTGGCATCGCGGCGTGCGCAGGCGCTCGAGAAGCCGGCCGCGGCGGCGGTCGAGAAACCTCCGGCCGCGCCGACGGATGTGAAGGAACTGAGCTGGGACGACGTCGAGCAGGTCGATCTCATCGGCCTCGAAGTCGGCTACCGGCTGATCCCTCTCGTCGACAAGGCGCAGGGCGGCGAACTCATGAGCCGCATCAAGGGCGTGCGCAAGAAGCTCTCCGAGGATCTCGGCTTCCTCGTGCAGCCCGTGCACATCCGCGACAACCTCGAGCTCGGCCCGAGCGCGTACCGCATCACGATTCTCGGCGCGCCGGTCGGCGAAGCCGACGTGCAGGTCGGCAACGATCTCGCCATCAATTCGGGCTCGGTGGCGGCGCCGATCGCGGGCGCTCCGACCAAGGATCCGGCCTTCGGCCTCGATGCCGTCTGGATCGACCGCGGGCGGCGCGAACAGGCGCAGACGCTCGGCTACACCGTGGTCGACGAGAGCACCGTGATCGCGACGCACCTGAGCCATCTCCTGCAGGGCCATGCGAACGAACTCCTCGGTCACGAGGAAGTGCAGCAGATGCTGAATCGCCTGGCGAAGACGGCGCCGAAGCTCGTCGAGGATCTCGTGCCGAAGACGCTGACGCTCAGCGTCGTCGTCAAGGTGCTGCAGCAGCTGCTCGCAGAGCGCGTGTCGATCCGCAATATCCGCACGATCTGCGAGACGCTGTCGGAGCAGGCGCCGAAGACACAGGATCCCGTCATGCTCGTCGCCGCCGTGCGTGTCGCGCTCGGCCGGCAGATCGTCCAGGGCATCGCGGGCCTCAGGCAGGAGCTGCCGGTCATCACACTCGATCCGAAGCTCGAGCACCTCTTGCAGGACTCGATGGCTGCGGGTGGGGGCGACGGTCCCGGCTTCGAACCCGGCCTCGCCGATCGCATGCACGCGTCGCTCGTCGACAACGCGCGCCGGCTCGAGATCGCGGGCGAACCGGCGGTGCTCCTTGTCTCTCCAAAACTCCGGCCCTGGATCGCACGCTTCGTGCGCCAGGCCGTGCCCAATCTCAACGTGCTCGCATACACCGAAATTCCGGAGAGCCGCCGCATCCGCGTGGTCGCGGCGGTCGGTCAATAGGAGATGGCCTGAATGAAAATGAAACGCTTCTTCGCCGCCACCATGCGCGAAGCCATTGCGCAGGTCCGGACCGAGCAGGGACCGGATGCGGTCATTCTCTCGAACAAGCGCGTGGAGGGCGGGGTCGAGATCGTCACCGCCATCGACTACGACGAATCCCTCGTGCAGCAGGCCCTCGGCGGTCCCGCGCGCCCGTCCGCCGCGGAGCCGGCGCCCGCCGTCGTCGAATCGCCCGCTCCGGCTCCGGTGCCCGCGGCCACGACAGAGCCCGTTGCCTCACCGAAGCCGGGATTTTTCGGGACGCTCCGTGGGGCCATGCGCAGCAAGCCCGCGTCAGCGAGCGAATCGCCGACGGAAGCGGCTGCGCAACCGATGCAGCAGTCAGCCGATTCAAGACGCGGCGCGACACCCGTGTCGCGTCCCCGCCCGGCGGTGTTGACGCAGTCATCGGCCTCCGATCCCGCGCTCGCGCAGATGCAGCGGCAGGTGGACTCGATGCGCAAGCTCCTCGAAACGCAGCTCTCGAGCCTTGCGTGGAATGACCTGACGCGGCGCCAGCCCGCGCGCGCCCGCGTGCTGAATGATCTCATCGCGCTCGACGTGGCGCCGGATATCGCGCGCCAGCTCGCAAACGAGATGCCCGCGCTCAAGTCGACCGACGATCTCTGGCGCATTCCGCTCGCGCTCCTGGTGCGTCGCCTGCCGGTGGTCGACGACAAGCTGCTTGACGACGGCGGCGTGATCGCGGTCGTCGGCCCGACGGGTGTCGGCAAGACGACGACCATTGCGAAGCTCGCGGCACGATTTGCGCTGCGGCACGGCGCCCGCAGCGTCGCGCTCGTCAGTACCGACGGCTATCGTATAGGCGCCCGCGAGCAGCTCCTCACGTTTGCTCGCATCATCGGCGTGCCGATGCACGTCGCGGCCGATGCGCGTGAACTCGGCGACGTCCTCGATTCCCTGGCGCCGCGCAAGCTCGTGCTCATCGATACGGCGGGCATGAGCCGCCTCGACCTGAAACTCGCGGAGCAGCTGCAGGCGCTCGCGCGCCACGGCGACCGCATCCGCATCCTGCTCGCGCTCGCGGCGAACACGGAGCTCGCGGCGCTCGATGACACCGTCCGCATTTTCGCCCCGCTCAAGCCCAAAGCCTGTGTGCTCACCAAAGTCGACGAGGCGGGGAGTCTCGGCGCGGTGCTGTCGACCGTCATTCGGCACAACCTGCCGATCGCGCACCTGACGGACGGGCAACGCGTGCCCGAAGACATCCACGCGGGCATCGCGCGCCGCGTGTGGCTCGTGCGCACGGCGGCGAAGCTGCGCGAACGGTCGGGGCGCGTACCCGACGAGGCGGTGCTCGCGAAACATTTCGGCAAGGTTGCGGTGAATGCATAAAAAAATGAAAAGCGGCGATACCGCATGGACCCAGGCCGGCGCACTCGATGCGCTGAAGCGCGCCACGCCGGTCAAGGTGGTTGCCGTGACGGGCGGCAAGGGCGGCATCGGCAAGACGACGGTCGCCATCAATCTCGGGGTCGCGCTCGCGATGCGCGGCCGCGATGTGCTGCTGCTCGATGCGGATCTCGGGCTTGCGAACGTCGACGTGATGCTCGGCCTCACGCCCCGCTTCAATCTCGGCCACGTCGTGGGCGGGGAGTGCCGGCTCGAGGATGCGATCGTGACGGGCGCGCACGGATTGCACGTCATCGCCGCGGCCTCGGGCCTCAAGCGCATGGCGAACCTGTCGACCGCCGAACATGTCGGCATCGTGCGGGCGTTCGATGAGCTCTATCACCGCATCGACGTCCTGCTGATCGACACCGCCGCGGGCCTCGGCGACAGCGTGCTGACCTTCTGCCAGGCGGCGCACGATGTCCTCGTCGTGGTCTGCGACGAACCGGCGTCCCTCACCGACGCCTATGGGCTCATCAAGGTGCTTAGCCGCGACCACGGCGTCGGGCGCTTTCGCATCCTCGCGAACCAGGTGCGCAATCCGCTCCACGGCCGGGAGCTGCACCTAAAGCTCGCACGGGTCTGTGACCGGTTTCTCAATGTGACCCTCGAGTTCGCCGGGGCCGTACCCGCCGACCGCTATGCGCGCGCCGCCGTGCAGAGGCAGGGGCCGGTGGTCGACCTTTTTCCTTCCAGTTCCGCGGCTTTAGCTATCAAGAAGCTCGCGGAACGGGCCGATAACTGGGCCGTGCCTGAAAGGGCCCGCGGCCATGTCGAGTTCTTTCTGGAACGCCTAGTCCGCGCCGGACGGGCGAGCACAAGCGCTTTGCAATGAGAGCAAAAAAGCAGCACTACGTGGATGTTGGACCGGCCGCCGAGCCGGCGGGCCCGAGGGACCTGCCGCAGGATGAGCTCGCCGTGCGTCATGCCGATCTCGTCAAGCGGATCGCGTATCACCTCGTGAGCCGCATGCCGCCGAACGTGGAGGTCGATGACCTCATCCAGGCCGGCATGATCGGCCTCCTCGACGCCGCGCGGCACTACACCGCGAGCAAGGGCGCCAACTTCGAGACCTACGCCGGCATCCGCATTCGCGGCGCGATGCTCGACGAGGTGCGCAAGTCCGACTGGACCCCGCGCTCCGTGCACCGGAGCGTGCGCGAGATGGCGGAAGTCGTCCGCCGCATCGAGAACGAGACGGGTCACGACGCCAAGGCGACGGACGTCGCGAAGGCGCTCGGCATCTCGCTCGAGGACTATCACAAGCTCGTGCAGGACGCCGCGAGCTGCCGGCTCTTCAGCTTCGATTCCCTCGGCGGGCCCGACGACGACAGCCCGGCCGACTATGCGCCCGACGCGCGGCCGGGGCCGCTCGATGAGCTGACCGACGCCGACTTCCGCCAGGCGCTCATCGGCGCGATCGACGGTCTTCCCGAGCGCGAGAAACTCGTGCTCGCGCTCTACTACGACGAGGAGCTGAACCTGCGCGAGATCGGCGATGTGCTCGACGTGAGCGAATCGCGCGTCTGCCAGATCCACGGGCAGGCGCTCGTGCGCGTGCGCGCGCGCATGGATGAGTGGCTGAAGAGCGATTAGCCGGCGATCCGCCCATGGATATCCTCAGCATCGTCGGCGTCTTCCTCGCGTTCGTCGCGATCATCGGCGGCAGTATCCTGAAGGGGAGCGGTGTCAAGGCGCTGCTCGGCGCAGCGGCATTCGTCATCGTCGTGCTCGGCACGGTCGCGGCGATCCTGTTGCAGACCCCGCTCGCGACTTTCATGCGCATGATCAAGATCATCGGCTGGGTCTTCAAACCGCCGGCCGCGGATGCCCACGCGATCATCCAGAAGCTGGTCGAATGGTCGAACGTCGCGCGCAAGCAGGGTCTCCTCGGGCTCGAGTCCGCGGTCGAACAGGAGCCGGACGATTTCGTGAAGAAGGGCCTGCAGTCGCTGGTCGACGGCGGCGAGCCGGACGCCATCCGCGCGTCCATGGAAGTCGAGCTCGAGACGCGGCAGCACTTCGACAACGCCGCCGCCAAGGTGCTCGAGGGCATGGGCATCTACGCACCGACTCTCGGCATCATCGGTGCGGTCATGGGCCTGATGGCGGTCATGCAGAACCTCAACGATCCGAGCAAGCTCGGTCACGGCATTGCCGCGGCCTTCATCGCGACGATCTACGGCATCGGGCTGGCGAATCTTTTCTTCCTGCCGATGGCGAGCAAGCTCAAGTCGATCGTGCAGCACCAGTCGCAGATCCGGCAGATGACCATCGAAGGCATCATCTCGATCGCGCAGGGCGAGAACCCGCGCAACATCGAGTCGAAGCTGCGCGGCTACCTGCACTAGGACTCGAGGCCCCTCCATGGCGCGCAAGAAACATCACGAGGAACACCAGAACCACGAGGCTTGGGCCATCCCCTACGGCGACCTCGTGACGCTGCTGCTCGCCTTGTTCGTCGTGCTCTACTCGATGTCTTCGGTCAACGTCGGCAAGTACCGCATCCTCTCCGATGCGCTGGTTGCGGCATTCCGCGGCGCGCCGACGACGACGACCCCGGTGCCCGTCGGCAAGCCCGCGTCCGGCAAGGGCGGCGACCAGATGCTGGTCGGCGTGCGGCCGACCGCGCTCGTCAAGCTGCCGAGCCCGGTCGAGAAACCGAAGCCGGTCGCGCCGCCCGTCAACCCGATGGCCGGCGCGCTCGTGCGCATGGCGGCCGAGATCGAAAAGGCGATGAAGGAGTTGATCGACCGCAATCTCGTGACCGTGCGCCAGGAAAAACTCTGGCTCGAGGTCGAGATCCGCACCGACATCCTCTTTCGCAGCGGCGACGCCGACATCAATGCCCAGGCGATACCGGTCCTGAGAAGCCTCGCCGATATCCTCAAGCCCTTTCCGAACCCGATTCACGTCGAAGGCCACACGGACAACCGCCCGATCCGCACGGCGGCCTTTCCATCCAACTGGGAGCTCTCGGCGGCGCGCGCCGCGACCGTGGTGCACCTCTTCGTGAACCAGGGCGTCGACCCGCAACGGCTCAAAATCGTGGGACTCGCGGAACAGGCGCCGATCGCGACCAATGACACGGCCGAGGGACGCAATGCCAACCGGCGCGTGCGTATCGTCGTGCTGGAATCGGCCGACGTGTCCGAGGACGCGTATGCCGTGCGGTTGCATTCCGACGCGACTGCGGCGAACGAGGCAAACGCCCTTGGCGTCGCGGAGCCGAACGGAATGAACCGGGTGCTCTTGAGCGTGCCGGCCGAGGAGCTGTCGAAGAAGCTCGCGCCGTCGGCGCCCGAGCCCTTGCCTGAGCCTTTGAAACCGCCCTCCAAACCCTAGAACCACGCGAGAAATCCCATGTGGCAATCGAACTGGAATGTCGTGCTCGGAGCCTGGCTCTTCGTGGCGCTGCTTGGCGTCATCGTGCTATTCGCCGAGTGGCGGGCCGCCCGCAGGCTGCGCCGCACGCAAGACGAGACGGAACGCCGGCTTGCGCTCCTGCATAAGCAGACTGAATCGGCCGTCACGATGGCCGTGCGGGCTGGACGGCGGCTCAAGCGCCTGGAGAAGCAGCTCGCGTGGGTCTCCGAGCGCATCGGCCAGCTCGAGGTGCGGAACGAAGGCCGCTCCTACGACCAGGCCATCACGCTCGCGCGGCGCGGCGCCGATCCCGCCCGCCTGATGACGAACTTCGGCCTGAGCCGCGGCGAAGCGGACCTCGTCGCCCTGATGCATAACCAGCGCAAAGCCGGCTGAGGCCCTCGTAAAAAGGGGACAGATTTATTTTCTTGGATATCTTGGCGCCCGCACCAGATATGCAAGAAAATAAATCTGTCCCCTTTTTGGTCCTAGGCGCGCAGGTCTTCGTACGCAGGGTGCCGGCGCATGTAGGCGTCGACAAATGGACAACGGGGGATGACTTTCTCGCCGCTGGCGCGAATCAGGTCGAGCGTGCCCTTCACAAGCGCGGACCCATGACCCCGACCCTCGAGTTCGGGTGGCACTTCGGCATGCAGGAGCGTTCTGACGCCAGCGGCGACGCTGTAGGTGAGGAAGGCAACGCCGCCCCCGAGCTCAAGCTCGAAGCGATTGCGCGCCGGATTGTCGCGAACCTCGCCCGCCATGCTTTAATAATAGACGATGAAAGCCCCGGACTGGGATGAGTCACTCCTCACCGAGCATCGCCGGTACCTCACCGTCCCCGCCGCCCAGCAAGCCTTCGATACGCTCGTGCTCACGGCCATCCTGCTGCCGAACTACGAGTGCAGCCCCGCCTGGCATGGCGAGATCCGCGACTTCCGCTACAAGGATCGCGCCACCGGCGAATGGCCCTTCGCTTTCATCGTGAACCGCAAGGACCTGCAGTTCTACGTCCGCAAGCAGGGAGCGGCGCGCGTTGCCGGGGGCATTACCGCGCTTCGCGAGCGGCTCAGCAAGGTCAGCGAGAATGCGGCGGGCGAGTTCACCGTGCATATCGGATCGAGCGACGACGCGCGCAAGCTCGTCGAGCTGCTCTTCGGCAAGGCGGCGACCCTCGCTTCGTCGGTACACCACTGGTGGGTGAATCACCGCCACACGCCGCGGCTCGAGATCGAAGGCGGTTACCTCTGGTCACCCGTCAAGGGCAAGTCGGCCGCCGCGGCCGCGGCATACGAAACCTTGATGCAGATCCAGCCGGGCGATCTCATCTTTTCGTTTGCGGATGCGGTCGTTGGCGCGATTGGCATGGCGCTCGGGCGTGCGAAGGAAGCGCCTGAACCCGTATCCGCGGCCGACGCCGGCAAGAAGCGCAAGCGCGCGCCGGGCTGGCAGCTGCCGGTTCGCTTCGTCGAATTGTCGCGGCCGCTTCGTACCATGGAGCATGCCGAGGAACTCGCCACGGTGCTGCCGGACAAGCTCTCGCCACTGCGCGAGACGGGCATCGGGGTCCGCGCCGTGTACCTCAGCGCCGTGCCGGACGCGATGGTCATGGCGCTGCGCCGGCTCCTCGACGGCCAGGTCGAAGAGGTCGAAGACAAGATCCGCACTTCGGTCGGAACGGAATTGCTCGACGATCGCGCCGAGGAGAGCATCCGGCTGCGATCGGACATCGGTCCGGTCCAAAAGGAGCACCTCATGCGCGCGCGCCGCGGCCACGGGCTCTTTCGGCGCAACCTCGAAGAGGTCGAAGGCGGATGCCGCCTGACACAACTGCTCGATCGCAGGCACCTCCTCGCGAGCCACATCAAGCCCTGGCGTGAATCGAACGACGCGGAAAAGCTCGACGGCTACAACGGCTTGCTGTTCTCGCCGCACGTCGCGCACCTCTTCGATCGCGGCTATGTCTCATTCGCCGACGACGGCACGCTTCTCATCTCGCGGCACCTCAATCCGCGGGTGCTGAAGGTGTGGAACCTCGAGGCGCCGGCGAAAGTCGAGGCGTTTCGCGCCGAGCAGTGCGGCTACCTCGACTATCACCGGCGCGAAGTCTTCGAGAAACACGACCGCGGACGGCGGTCAAAGAGCGGCTGATGGCAATCCTGATACGCGACCCGGTTGCCGGCGATGAAACCGCCTGGCGCCGGCTCTGGGCCGGCTACTGCGAGTTCTACCAGTCGGTCGTTCCGGCGGACGTGACCGACGCGACCTGGCGGCGGCTCCTCGACCCGAAGTCGCCGATCGTCGGGCGCGTCGCGGAGCTCGATGGCGCGGTCGTCGGTTTCACGCATTGCGTGATGCACGAGGGCACCTGGGCGATACATCCCATCGGCTATCTCGAGGATCTCTACGTCGACCCGGGTGTGCGCGGGCACGGCGTCGGGCGCCTGCTGCTTCAGGACCTCGTCGATCGCGGCAGGCAGGGCGGCTGGGAATATCTCTACTGGCACACGCAAGCGGGCAACGCGACGGCGCGACGCTTGTATGACACGTTCACGCTTGCGGACGACTTCGTAAAATACCGCGTGCGGCTGCGCTAGCGGTCGAAAAAATCCCGCATCACCTCCAGGTAGCTCTGCGTTTCGTCCTCGAGGTTGTGGGTCACGCCCGGCAACAGCTTCACCTGTACCTGGCCGGGCGGAAACGCCGCGATGAGCGCATCGGTCCTTGGCCGCGGAATGACCTCATCGTCCTCGGCGATGATGACGAGCGTCGGGGCCGCGATCGTCGCCACGCGGCTCAGCGTATCGAACCGGTCCTTCAGCAGGAGGAAGATCGGGAACCAGCGATAGTGGCCCTGCGCAACCCGCGCGATGCTGTCGTAAGGCGTCACGAGCACCAGCCGATCGACCGGCCGCTGCGTTGCGAGATAGGCCGCAACGCCCGAACCCAGGCTCCGGCCGATCACCTCGACCCGCGCGTGATCCCTGCGGACCCGATCGAAAACGACCAGGGAGTCGGCGAACAGGGCCTTTTCGGTTGGCCTTCCGGTGCTGCCGCCATAGCCGCGGTAGTTGACGAAGTAGAGCGAGGGACCGGTGATGACCTGCGAGAAGGGCTCGATATGCCGGCCGACCCCGTCCGCATTCCCGCCGAAATAGATGACCGCATCCGGCCCCGGCCGGGCGACCTGCCAGACCTTGAGCACAGCCCCGTCGGTCTCGATCCTGAGGGCCGTCGCCCCGAGCGAGGTCGTTTCGGGAGTCGGGTAGTAGATCATCGAGCGCTGCGCCAGGAAGAGATAGACGCACAGGCCCGAGTACAGAACGACCGCGGTGATGGCGAGCGTCAGAGCGATTTTCTTCACCTTGTAAGTTCGCTGGCGGTCGAGATGCCGAGTGTAGGGCAAGCTTAGGATGGACAGAAGGCGGGCACGGAACGAAGATTGCGGACCCGTCATCCACCACCTGTAAGGAACACTCCCATGAAAGGCCTGTTGCGCGGTTGTCTGATCCTCAGCGTGATTTCCCTGCCGGCCTACGCTGCATTGAAGGCGGGCGATGCGGCTCCCGAGTTCAAGGCGCAGGCCGCGCTCGCGGGCAAGGAGTTCACCTTCTCCCTGAAGGATGCCCTCGCCAAGGGACCGGTGGTCGTCTACTTCTACCCGTCGGCCTACACGCAGGGCTGCAACATCCAGGCGCATACGTTCTCCGTGAACATGGACAAGTTCACCGCCGCGGGCGCGAGCGTCATCGGTGTGTCACTCGACAGCGTCGCGCGCCTCAAGGACTTCTCCGCCGATCCGGAATACTGCGCGGGCAAACTCCCGGTGGCATCGGATGCGGACGGCGCAATCGCCAAATCCTTTGACCTGAAGGTGGTCAACGTGCCGGGCGTCAAGGACTCGCGTGGCGATACCGTCGATCACGGGTTCGCCGAGCGCACGACGTTCATCGTCACCGGCGACGGCAAGGTCTCCCAGACGATCGGCGGCGTGAAGCCGGACGAGAACGTGACCGAGGCGCTCGCCGCCGTGCAGAAGCTCGCCGCGCACTAAGAACTGCCGGTGCCGCTTGGCACGCAGGGACGCGCGTCTGCGGAGCATCGCGAAAGCGGCGATGATTGCGTGGGCGGCGATCGTGCCGCCCGCGCTTGGTCAGGGAACGATCCCGCGCTATTCGAGCACGGTCCTGATCTACGATCTCGGCTCGAAGGTCACCAAGGCCGTGCAGCACGCGGACGTCATCTGGGAAGCGCCGAACTGGTCACGGGACGGCCAGTACCTGCTCGCCAATTCGGGCGGCCAGCTCTACCGGGTCCCGATCGACGGATCGTCGGCGCCCACGCCGCTCGCTCTCGACCCGGCCCTCGGTTGCAATAACGACCACGATTTTTCGCGCGACGGCCGGTGGCTGGCGATCTCCGCTTCATCGCCGGCTTCGGCGCGTTCGCAGATCTACCTCGCACGGTCGGACGGTTCGAGCGCACGGCTCCTCGTCGAGGCGGCGCCGAGCTATTTTCACGGCTGGTCACCCGATGGAAGGCATATTGCATTCGTCGCGAACCGCGACGGCAATCAGTACGACCTCTATCGAATCTCGATCGACGGCGGCACGGAAGAGCGGCTCACGACCGACGCGGCGAATGACGACGGACCCGATTATTCACCGGACGGCCGCTGGATCTATTTCAATTCGGCGCGCGGCGGCGGCTGGAACATCTGGCGCATGCCGGCGGCGGGCGCGGCGCCAGGCGATACGAAGGCCGAACGCGTGACGAACGACGATCTCGAGGACTGGTTCCCGCATCCGTCACCGGACGGCAAGTGGCTGCTCTTCCTGTCTTTCCCGCAGGGAACCGAGGGACACGACTATCGCGATCGCCACATCCAGCTGCGCATTTTGCCAATGCCGGGGCGCAGGGTCGGCGGCGCCCCGCCGCGGGTCGTCGCCGAATTCACCGGCGGCCAGGGTTCGATCAACGTCAATTCCTGGTCGCCGGACTCGCGCCGTTTCGCCTATGTCACCTACGATCCCAATCCCTAACGAGGAGAGTTTTCATGCTCGGCTATGTCACGGTGGGCACCAACGATCTCAAGCGGGCCGCCACGTTTTACGACGCCCTGTTCGCAACCATCGGCGCCAAGCGCTTCATGGAAATGGACCGGGTCATCTCCTGGGCAACCGGACCGACGTCGGGTGGCTTCGGCGTCATCAAGCCATTCGACGGGAAGCCCGCGACGGTCGGCAACGGCGTGATGGTCGCCATTGTCGTGGACAGCAACGACAAAGTGAAAGCGCTGTACGACAAGGCGATTGCGCTCGGCGCCAAGGACGAAGGCGCGCCCGGCCCGCGCGGCACCTCGGGCTTCTATGCGGCGTACTTCCGCGATCTCGACGGCAACAAGCTCAACTGCTTCTGCATGGGCCACGGCTGACGCCGCGGCCCGTCAGGGGTCGACGCGTTTCGCGCTCGCGAAGAGAAAATAGAAGACGGCTCCGCCTGTCGCGATGGCCGCCGTGAGCAGGAAGGTTGCCGAATAGGAACCGGTGCGATCGAGGAGCCACCCGGTGATCCAGACGCCGGCGATGCCTGGGATGGTCGCGAAGGTATTGCTGAAGCTGATCAGGATCGCTCCGTGCCGGGGCGCGATGTCGAGGAGATTCGGCGCGAAACCGGACCAGCCGATGCCGACCGAGCTCGCCGCTGCGCACACGAGAATCAGCGCGTGCACCGGCGTCTCGGCCGTGCGTACCAGCATCAGGCAGGCCGCGGCCCCAAGCAGGCTGGTTCCCATCACGATCCTGCGCACCGTGAGGATCGCGGCGCCGCGGGCAATCGCGCGGTCCGCGAGCGTCGCGGCGAGGTTGCCGACGATGAGCGCGCTCAGCCAGGGCGCCGCCGAGTAGATCCCGGCATTCGTGTAGTTGAGACCCATGGCGTGGAAGTAGCTCGGCAGCCAGGCGATGAGCAGGTACAGGACCCAGTTCGCCGAAAAGTGGGCGACGAATATCGCCCAGACCGAGGCCTTTCCGAGCAACGGCCAGACGGGCGGCAGCGTCTGCGCCGATTGACCGGTCGTGGCCCGCAGCGATTGGCATTCCTCGGGTGTGATGTGACGGTCGGAGGCGGGGTCATTGTCGAAGCCGCGTAACCACGTCATCGCCCAGACGAGTCCGATCGCGCCGAACAGGTAGAAGGACGTCGGCCAGCCATAGTGACTCGTGAGCCAGCCCGTCACCACGAAGCCCGCAATCTGACCGACCGGAATGCCGCTGAGGAAGCGGGTCGTCGCCCGCGACCGCTCGGGTGCCGCCACCCAGCGGCTGAAGAGTTCGTAAGTCGCGGGCAGCACGGCGGCTTCGCCGAGGCCGAGGCCGATGCGTGCCGCGATCAGCACCGGCAAAGAGACGGAAGCCGCCCAAGGCGTAATCAAGGTGCAGGCGGACCACCAGATCACGGCGCAGGCGAGCACGCGCTTGCCGCCGTAGCGCGCCGCAAGCCAGCCGGCGGGAATCATGAAGAGGAGATAACCAATGAAGAACGCAGACAGCACCGTTCCCTTGACGGTCTCGTTCCAGTGCAATTCCTCGAGCATCGCGACGGACGCGACCGAGATGTTGACGCGGTCCGAGTAGGCAATGAACATCGCGAGGAAGCACATCGCGAGCACGCTGTGGCGCCGGCCCCAGGCCGGGAGCGTCGTGGCATTCATCATGAGGCGATCCTTGGGCGTTATCGTTTTTGGAAGCGGATCGTTGGCGCGGACCAGCATAGCATCGGGGCAGGATCGTTGGCGTCCATTCCCGGCATGAACGACATCGGCACGTCGGATTGCACGGTGGTCGGCGCAAGTTTCGGGGGCCTCGCTTGTGCCACGGCGCTCGCCGAGGCCGGGATCGCCGTCAGCGTTCTCGAAAAACGCGCCGATGCGGGCGAAAAACTGCACACGACCGGCATCCTCGTGAAGGAGGCCGTCGAGGAACTGCCGATTCTCGACGGCTTGCCGCCGTCCCTCGTCCGCCGCATCGAGGGCGTGCGGCTCTATGCGCCGAATTTGCGTTCGGTCGATCTCGATGCTCCCGGCTATTACTTCCTCGCGACCGACACGCCTGGCGTGATGCGCTGGCTCGCGGCGCGCGCAGCCAGCGCCGGAGCGCGAATCGTCACGGACACGCCGTTTCGCGAGGCCGTGCGCATCGGCGACGGCTTGCGCCTGAACGGCGGCTGCGGTGAAACCCGTTTTCTCGTCGGCGCTGACGGCCCGCAATCGCGCGTCGCGAAGGTCTTCAGACTGGGTGCGAGCACGCGCTTCCTCGCGGGCATCGAACACGAGTACACGGGCGCGGCCATCGACGCCGGCGACCGGCTGCATTGCTTCGTCGACCGGCGGCTGATGCCGGGCTACATCGGCTGGGTGGTGCAGGGGGTCGGCGTCATCCAGGTCGGGCTCGCCCGGCGTCTGCGGGGCGGCGATTCGGGCGAGGTGAAGCGCTCGATGAACCGGTTTCTCGACAAGATCGCGGGTATCTTCGATTTTCGCGACCGCGTGCCGACGGCGATCCGCGCGGGGCTCATTCCCTGCGGCGGCCCGGTGAAGCCGCTCGCTGCGAGCCGCGTGCTGCTGGTCGGCGATGCGGCGGGCCTCGTTTCACCGGTCACGGCGGGCGGCATCCATACGGCGCTCAAGCACGGCCTCGCGGCCGGCCATGCGATCGCGGCCTTCCTCAAAGGCGAGGCGGAAGATCCGGCGCGCGCCTTCGTACGGAGCTATCCGCGGTTTCGCGTGAAGCGTGTCGTGCGGTTCCTGTTCGATCACTTCCAGAGCGACACGGCATTCAATCTCGCGCTCGCGACCAAGCCGATGCGGCTGGCCGCGAGCATCGTCTATTTCCACCACCGCGGCGTGTTCGAGCCGAAGTAGTTGTTGATTGCGGCGCGCGGCAGGACAATGCGTGCCGGCTCCGGTGTGGACCGCATCGAGGGGGATCGCATGAAGATCAAGATGCTCGAGCACGGACTGCACTACTGCGGCCGCGCCGTCGGCGCCCGCCAGACCTACCACGTGTTCGAGGCGAAGGACGATTACTTCGTCATGTCCTTCGCGCGGGCGAAAGCGAAGGCGGGCGGCGGCTATTTCAACGTCGTGAGCAAACGGGCGGTCGAGTTCGTGCGCAAGCGCCACGGCCGCGCCGGCAAGGTCACGGCGAAGGAAATCGCGACCCGCGCCCGCCGGACGCGTCACTTCCCGACGAACCTGGTCGCGCTCAATGTGCTCTACGTGCTCGTCGCCCTGAAGCAGGCCGCCATCGTGCGCGAAGGCGAGCACCGGCAGCTCTTCTTCTCGCTGCGCAAGCCCGCCAAGCGCCGCAAGCGCGCCCGCTAGCGCCCCGTCACTTCAGGCACACCGCTTCGACGTTGTTGCCGTCGGGATCGATCAGGAAGGCGGCGTAGTAGGTCGGGCTGTAGTCGGTCCTGGGGCCCGGCTGGCCGTTGTCACGGCCGCCCGCCTTGAGTCCGTCACGGTGAAAGCGTTCGACCGCTGCGCGATTGGCTGCCTGAAATGCGATGTGGATGCCCGGCCCCGCGCTTCCCCGTCCGAGCCACAGCGCCGGCGCCCCTTTCGGCCCGAGGCCCGCTCCCGAGTCGTCCCGCGAACAAATCACGTGCCCGAGCGCGCCGAGCGCGTGCTCGTAGAAGCGCACGCTCGCGTCGAGATCCTTCACCTTCAGGCCGATATGGTCGTACATGCCGATCTCCTCGTGTGAGGAGGGCATGCTAGTCAGGCGAGGCTGAGCCGTTCTTGGAGAATCTTGCGGTCGCCTCGTGCGGCGCAGCGAAAGCCGCGCGGCGAGACGCCGGCAGCGCGATGGAACGTGCGCACGAAATTCGACAGGTCATTGAAGCCGACGTCGATCGCGATGTCCGTGATCGACCGGTCGTCCGCGCTCAGGAGGCGCGCGGCGCGCTTCAGCCGCGAACGCACGAGGTACTGATGCGGCGTCACGCCAAGGACGCGGGCGAAGAGACGCAGGAAATGGAACGCACTCAGGTTCGCGTCGCGGGCCGCATCTTCGAGCGCCACCGGCTCGTGGGAATGCTCGTCGAGCCAGAGCGCCGCCCTGACCGCCCGGCTGCGATCACGCGCGGTCTTGCCGGCGGGCTTCGGACTGCGGCCGCTGATCGCCAGCACACGACCGGCAAGCGCCGTACCGATCTCGTCGAGAGCCACGTTGTTCGCGCCCTCGGCCGAATGCTGGGCGAGTTCGCCGAGCACCATCATGTCAGGGAGCGGCGGCACCCCGCGACTCTGCCAGCCGCCACCGTGCGCGCCGGGCAGATCGAGGGCGTCGAGATACTCGCGAGTGAAGTGAAATGACAGGCACTCATCGCCGCAGGCGTGGTGCTCGTGCGTGCAGAGGAACTCATCGCCCGGGCGGCCCGTCAGGAACGATCCGGCCACGAGTTCGAACGATTCTCCGCGGGTGCGGTAGCCGAAGCTCCCCCGGCGCACGTAGGCTACGGAATAGCTGCCGTGCACCTCGGTGAACGGCTCGTCGTCGGGCCCGGCATTGCACCGGTAGTCCGTGACTGAAATCGACTTGCGCTGCAACAGCGTTCGGGAGTCCATGGCGGCGGGATTGTACCCGCGGGCCCGGCCGGCGTGATCGACAGTAGCTGAAGCCCGCTTTAAGGCCGCTTGAGCGGCGAAACGAGCCGTGACCAGAGCGATTTCTCTTCGGAGGGGCGCTGGCCGGAACCACCGGCGAGATCGGCCAGGCGGGTCTCCGGCACGGGTTTCGGGCTCGCCATCTCGATGATGGCGTGCATGCCGGTGGCCCCGATGTCCTTGCGTGCGGACACCTGGCTTTCGGCGAAGCGCTCGCGTTCGGCGACGCTTACGCGCTTGACCGAGGCGCCGTCGAAGTGCGTCTTGACGTAACTCGTGACGGCCGACGCGGAGATCTCATCGCTGAAAAATCCGAGGCGCAGCGCGTGCAGGATCTTGCCCTGGTCGAGGCCAATGACGGCATACAGGCGATAGGCCTCGAAGATGTCGAGGTGCGGGATCTGGTCGGGGTCGAAATCGTCTTCCGACACCGCGAGCTGGATGACGAACCACTTCGATATCTGATCGTCGGCGAGCTCGAGCGGCGTCAGCGCGCGCATCGTCTGCGTGCTGTCAATCGACGGCGTGTGCTCGGTGCGGATCGTCACCTTGCGTTCCGGCGCCGCCGCTGCATGCGAGCCGTTGGCCGATGCCGCAGGCGCGTGCGCGGGCTTCTGGGCGGCAGGCGACATTGCCGGTCTTGAGGCCGGCGGCTGCGCTGCCTTAGCCGGCGCCGCAGGTGGCTTCGACGGCGTCGGCTGGGGCTTTTGGGAGGGCTTGCGGGATAGAACGGGCGCCGGCCTAGCGGCCGGAGCGGCGGCCTTCGGTGCCGGGGCTTCGGACTTCGGCGCCGGCCCCGGTGTCGAAGCTGCGGCCGGCTGCGCAGCCGCAGGCGCCACGTCACGCGTGTGCACCTTCGCGGGCGTCGGCAATCCCGGCTGCGGCTTCACGGCCGCTGCACCACTGTTCCTGGCCGCGGTCAGGGCGGCCAGTTTCGCTGCATGCTTGGCCACCCGCAATTTCTTGGCGGCGCGCGCCGCGGCGCGTGCGCTGAGGTGCGTGGCATTCTTCGCTTCCGTATCCGCGGCGCTCTCGCGCGTGCGAATGACGACGGGCGCGGCTTGCGGGGCTTTGGCGGCATCCGACGGCGGCGAGGCTGCCGCCGCCGCCACCGCAGGCTCGAGCACGATCGTGCTTACGTGCGGCTCGTCTCCGTGGGGCTTCGGCGCCGGTTTCTCGAGGACGACCGTCGAAACGACGACAATGGCAGGCTCGGCCAGTTTGAGCTCGACCGGCGCTTCGACGGGTCTCGCGACCGGAGGCGGCGTGGGCGCGGTCGCCTGCGGCGGGGTTTCCTGGGCCTCGATGAGCCAGTCGTCCTTCTCGACGAGAAGCTTGAGGCTCGGATCCTTGAGGTCACCCGAGACGATCAGGTCCTCGATGAGGACGGGCGGCGGTGCTTCTTCGGATGGCGCGAGCGTCAGCTCCGGTTCCAGCGAGAGATCGGATTCAAGTACCAACGCGATGGCGCGTGCGGAGGCTGACGCATCGACCGCGGGTGTCTGGATCGGCGGCGTCGCGGGCTGGGCTTGCGCGGGCGCTACCTCGGCGGAGACGTCGACCGAGAGGTCGACTTCCACATCCTCGCTCGGGGCCTTCAGCACCGGAACCCGATCGGTCTCGGCCGTCGGATCGATGGCGGGTTCCCGGGCCTTGGTGACTTCCTTCGCGACGAGGTCGTCGAGATTGTTCGCTTCGTCGACGACCACCATGTCCTCGATGGACGTCACCACCGCGGCGGGTGACTTCAGTTCGGGCCGCGACTCCTGCCGGCGCTCCACCAGCGGCCAGGTGCCAACCGCGGTCGAAGGCCGCAGCGGCGTGTCGTCGTCGAAAAATAGCTCGATGTCGTCCACCGGTACCCATTCGACTTGCGCAGGCGCATCGGCCGTCGGCGCCGCGTGCGTGCTCGGCGGGCCTGCCGTCGAGTCGGCGTGCTCGCCGCCGTGCAGGATTTCTGCGAGCTTCGCGAGCTTCTGTTCGATGGACTGGGTGTTGAGCGGCGAGAAAATGACGGCGGACGGGTCCTCCGCCACGACGGTCGGCGGGGCGACCATGACCGGCGCGACTTCGACGGCCTTCACTCCTTCGACGACTTTCGCTGTCTCAGCGACCTTCGCAACCTCGACCGCTTCGACGGCGGCGGCGGCCGCGAAGAGTTCTGCAGCGCTGAGCACCGCCGGATCGTCGGCCGGCACCGCATCGCTGCGAGTTTCGAGCTCGTTCACCAACGCATTGCTCTTGTCGACCAGCTTCTGCAGGCCGCTGTCGTCGCTCGCGCGACTCCCGGGCTCAGAGGCTCGCGTCGTGGTTGCGGCTGGCGGCGTTGGGGCGAACGACGGCGGCGGTTCGACAGGTACCTGGAAGATCGGGCGGCTGGCCGTGTCTTCGACCGGGGCGCTAAGTATCGAGGCCCAGTCGGTTTCGAGCGGATCGGCGGGCGGCGCCTTGGGATTCGGGCTGGCCTGGACAGGAACATTCGCGCGCGACTTGGTCAGCGGCGGAGCGGCGACTTCCACGGCCGGAGTTGCGACCACTACCGCGGCCGGTCGCGAAGCGATCTCGACAGCCGGAGGCGGCGGGACCTCTGCGACGACAGCGGGTGCGATTTGGGCGACGGGGGGCGCGGGCGGCGCGATTTGTACGGTCGGACCGGCGGGTGCCGGAGATGCAACCCTCGTTGACGACGGAGCGGTTGAGCCGTCGGTGCGTGCGCCGGCCGGCTTGGGCTCGACCGCGGCCGTCAGAATGGGTGGCGTCGGCCCGGCCTTTGCCCGCATGCCTGGAACCACCGGCTTCGTGAGCACCGGGGGCGCCGCGACAGTCTTCGCAACAGCCGGTGCTTGAACGACAGGCGAATGGGCGGGGGCCTTTGCAGTCGGCGTCGGCGCGGGCGGTGGCGGGGACGGGCGAACAGCCGCCGGCGGATTGGCGGCTGGCGGTGGTACCGGAGCTTTCGCGGTTGCGGGTGGTTTTGCCTTCGGCGCAGGAGGCGCCACCTTCTTCGCGACAGGTGCAGCTTTCGCCGCCGCCGCCTTCGGCTTCGGTGTGGCCGCCGGTCCGGACAGATGCGGCAACAAGGAGTCCAGATCCCAGCCGCTGCCGGTGATCTCGTTGGCGTCGTCGTGTGCAGCGGCCGCGGGTTCCGGGGGCAGCGCGACGGCCTTGCGCTCGGCGGAGCTGGTTGCGGAGCTGGTCGCTGAGCGGGAGACCGGCTTGGCTTGTTTCGTCGCCTTCGCGACGCGATTGGCGCTGCCGATCGCGCGCAGGTCGTCGTCCGCCGCCGTCGCAATCATTGCGCCCGGATAGCGATCGCGAAGGGCCGACAGCAAGGCGTCGGCTTCGAGTTCGGTGCTGATCGGGCCGAGCCGCAGGCGAAACCGCTGGCGGCCGTCTTCGGTGCGGGAGATCTGGTAGGCGTGCAGGCCTTCGATATTGAGCTGGTCTTTCGGCGGGATGACGATCGGTGCGGTCGACGTGCTCAGGTTGATGATGAACGGGCCATCGCCGCCGAGCCGTGGTGTTTCGGCCGGAGGAGTCAGCAGATCATCGATGGTCAGGTGCCAGAGGTCCTGGTTTGCCTGCCGGTCTTTCGTCCCGCCCACGCCGTTCCTCTCTCGAAAAGAATCCGAGCCCACCGCGCAGATTCTGTCGTGCCGCGCCAGCGCACACGAGGACCCAAGTCGCCCGATGGCGACAACTGTTTCGCAGAATTCGCATCGGGCTTATGTGGCGCCGTCTTATGTCAAGCCGGCAAATCCACTGGTCCCGGTCCCGTAGCGATTCGCGCCTGTGCCCGCTAGCATTTTGCCCGCGCCGCCATTGGAGCACCGCCGTGAAAAAAGAAATGAGTACCGCGTCCATTCTTTTCGCATTGACGACGCTGGCGCTGGCGGATGCGCCGGTACAGCCACCGCCGGCCTGCTCAGCCGCGCTCTACCGGCAGTTCGATTTCTGGGTCGGCGACTGGAACGTCACGCAGAACGGCAAGCCGGCCGGAACCAACCGAATCGACCGGATTCTCGGCGGCTGCGCACTCCTCGAGCACTGGGCGGGAGCGGGTGGATCAGTCGGGAACAGCCTGAACTACTACGACGCGACACGGGCTGTCTGGCACCAGACCTGGATCGACAACCAGGGCAGTCCGCTCGAACTCGAGGGCAAGCTGGCCGGCGGCAACATGGTCCTTACCGGCAATACGCTCGACGCAACTTCGGGTGCCACCGTCATCAATCGACTCACCTGGACGCCGCGAGCCGACGGCACGGTGCGTCAGCACTGGGAGATTTCGACGGATGGTGCGAAGTCATGGACCACGGCGTTCGACGGCCTGTACACGCGCAAGTGAGAGTCGTCGCCGCGAGTCGCCGGCATGCGACAAAAGTAGGGTAACTACCACCGATTTGCCGCGGAACCTCCGCACGCGAATACAATTCGAAGGATTGCCCCGGCGCGACATTCGCGTCGTCACCGCCGACGATCCATGATCCATGATCCATGAATAGTCCCGCCCGACTCGCTGTTTTCGCAATCACAGTCCTTGCGCTTTCCTGCATCGCGTGTCCCGCGCTGGCGGCGCTCGGCGCGAATGCCGCATCGATCGACGGCGATCGCGTTCAGCTGAAGGCGAAGCTCTCGAGCTTCGCGCAACCGTCCTACTCGGTGCATTTGCTCGAGCTGCCCGGCGGCAGCGTCGTGCGCGAATATGCTGATGGCGCCGGCCTCGTGTTTGCGGTGACCTGGAGCGGTCCATTCAAGCCCGATCTGCGCCAGACTCTCGGCGATTATTTCGCGCGTTACCTGTCCGCGGAGCGCAAGGCGGGCTCCGGCCGTGCGCAACTGTCGATCGTGCAACCGGATCTCGTGATCGAATCGGGCGGCCGCCTGAGATCGTTTTCCGGCCGCGCCTACCTGCCCGGCGCGATACCCACCGAAGTGGCGCTCGCGGACCTGCGCTGAATCATGACTGCGCCCCGTCATTGGCTCTACTTCGCTGCTTGCACGGCGCTTGCGCTGCTGCAAGCAGCCTGCGGCAGCAGTGGCGGAGGCGGAACGGGCGGCGGCCACCCGCCACCGCTGCCAACGGGTGCGAACGTCGCATCCTTGACGGTTGACAGCGGTCCGGCCGGCACCGTGAACACGCTTTTCGTCGACGTCACGCTGTGCGCTCCCGGGACGGCCGACTGCCGCACGGTCGATCATGTCCTCGTCGATACGGGCTCGAGCGGCTTGCGCATCATCGCATCCGTCATTTCGCCGTCGCTCGCGTTGCCGGCAGTCGTCGACGCCGCGGGCGATCCGGTGACCGAATGCATGCAGTTCGCGGACGGGCAGAGCTACGGACCGCTGCAACTCGCCGACGTGAAAATCGGTGGAGAAACGGCGGGCAGCATCCCGGTCCAGTTCATCGGCGATCCCGCATTTGCGGCGATTCCCGCTGACTGCGCGGGCATCGGGCCGCCGGAGAACACGGTGCAAGCCTTCGGTGCCAACGGAGTGCTCGGCATCGGCGTGTTCCGCGAAGATTGCGGGGCCGCCTGCGCGGGCGCCGCCATCGCAGGCACTTACTACGGCTGCCCGCCGTCCGGCTGCGTTTCGCAGGCGATGCCGCTCGCGAAGCAGGCGCAAAATCCGGTGTGGCACTTCGCCGTGAACAACAACGGCGCGGTCGTGGTCCTGCGCGCGGTGGATCCGGCGGGCGCCGCGGTCGTCGCCGGCGCGCTCGTATTCGGCATCGATACCGCGGACAACAATCGATTGACGAGCGGCAATATCATTCACGTCGATGCCACGACCGGCGCGTTTCGAACGATCTATTCCGGTGTGACGCTGCCCGCGAGCTTCATGGACAGCGGTTCGACCGGACTCTTCTTCAATGACGCATCGATCGCCGTGTGCAGCGGATCCATCGCCCCCGATTACTATTGCCCGGCGTCGCTCAAGTCGCTGTCGGCGACCGTCGAAGGGGTCACCGGAAGCTCGGGCAGCGTCGCATTCCGGGTGGCGAACGCCGAGAGCCTGTTGACGAACAACGTCACCTTCGTCGCCTTTTCGAGCCTGGCCGGCACGACGTCGTTCGGCGGCAGCTTCGACTGGGGCCTGCCGTTCTTCTATGGCCGCAGCGTCTATGTCGCCATCGAAGGGCAGAGCACGTCCTCGGGCACGGGACCGTATTTCGCGTACTGACTCGCCTAGCGCTCCCCGTGCAGGAAGGCAACGAAGGTCGCGAGTTCATCGCGCTGGTCGTCCCACAGCTCGTAGACCGACGCCAGCTCATCGCTCCCGGCCCGCAGCTCGAGGTGCCTGGCCGCCGCCAGGTAGCGCAACGTCGCAAGATCGGTGCTGAAGACGACAGGATCGGCCTTGTGATTGGGCGGGGCGTGGATCGGGAGCGCAATCCCCTGTTCCGTTGAGCGTGCGGCGCTTCTCTTGAATTCGAGGCGCCGGTCGTCCGCCGCAAGCACCATGACTTCCGGCACCACGAGCTCGCCGCCGACGCGCGCGTCAACCGTCGACCAGAAATAGGTGACCAGCACGTAGGTGATCTTGCCGCCGCGATTGACGGACGCGGCGGCGAGCGTCACGTAATCGCGCTGTCTCGCCGAGACGTCGCGGCGCTCGCGTGCGAACACGATCGGCTCGCGCACGACCGTCACCGTGGCGGCAGTCTGCTCGTCGAGGTACTCGATCGGATCCCGTGCAGCCGCGGCGTGGCTGCAAGCCAGCGTCGCGACCGCCAGCGGCAGCGCGGCCAGCAATGGGAAGTAACGCTTCACGTCAAAAGGAGATTCGGTAGGCGAGGCTCACGTAGTAGCGCTGGGTGTTCTGAGTCTGGTCCAGCGCATCGCGCTTGCCAAGCTGCCCGCCGATCTCCAGTTGCACCAGGCGCCCGTCCTTCAGGTAGTCGACGAGCAGAGAGGGCACGAAAGCGTACTCGGTGCTGCTGTCGGTTGCGAGCATGCGCCGGTCGATCGTGAAGCGCGGCCCGAGCCGCCAGGCGCCGGCGATCGGGAAGCGGCTGGTCCAGCCGAACGAGTAGATCTTGCCGGTCTCGTTGTCGGCATAGGTGAGGCTCAAGACGTGGAAATCGCCCGCCCGCCAGGCGTTGGAGGCGTAGAGCTGCGTCTGGTAGGTGAAATTGAGGCCGGTCGCCGGCTGCGCCTCGACGCCGCCCGAGGCAACGGTGGCACCGGTCTGGGTAGCGAACACGGCTGCCGAGAACTGATAGCGCTCGCCGATCGGCCGCGTCGCCGTGAGGCCGAAGTTCGACGTCGCCGGCGTGCGGTCCTGCGCGAGCTGGAAGATCTGGTCTTCGGTGAAGACCTCCTCCATATCGGCAATGGTCGTCACGGGCTGGCCGATGAGGGCATTGCGGGTGGTGAGGATCGGCGAATTGCGATGCTCGAGGTCGAAGCTCAGCGTCCAGCGGTCCGGCGCCTGTACCGTGCCGATCAAGGTCGCCGCATTGAGCGACTGGTAGAAAATGTCATAGTCGATGAGCGCGACCAGCGAGCCGATCGGCGCGAGGTAGCGCATTTCCGCGCCGACCGCCTGGCGGTCCCGCACGCCATCGAATTGCTGCGTGGCGAAGAACAAGCTCGCGTCCCAGTGCTTGCCCGGCGGCGTGTAGGCAACCGCTACCGTCGCGAAACTGCGGTTGGTCTGGACGGTGTCGTCGGTCTGCTCCACCGGATAGCCGAGCGTGAAATTCGCGCCCCAGGCCGGCCGCCACTGATAGGCGCCGAACAGTCCATCGAATGTGCCGAGCACCCCGTCCTGATTGCGCGACTGGCGCCCGAGGCGCGTGAAGAGCCCGAGCGAGCGATCGGCGAGCTCGATCGATGCCACGCTGAGTCGCGTCGAGTCCCCGCTCTGTTCCTGTTCGAAGCTCTTGACGTAGCCGGCGCTCAGGCGCGCGAGCATGTCGAAGCGCTCGCCGCGTCGTTGCGCCAGCATGTCGACATCGTTGTAGAGCGCGTTCTGCGTCGTCGTCTGCGTCGAGCCCGGCAAGGTCGTCGAACCGGGCGGTACGCTGTTGTCGACCTTGACACCGTCATACCGGAAGAGCTGCGCGATGCCGCCGTCAACGCTCCAGCGCTCTTGTTCGTCGCCCGCTTCGCCGGGCGCACGCGGCTTCTGCGTCGCTTTGCGCAGCGCATGCAGTCGCACCGCGACGCGCTCGGCCGCTTCGCCCTGCGGATAACGACGCAGGTATTCCTCGTATTCGGCCTTGGCGTGCGCCAGCTGGCCGGAACGCTCGCGCGCGAGGCCGAGCAGTTCCTGCGCGCGCGCGCGATCCGGGAATTCCGGCTGGCGCTGCAGCTTCGTGAGCAGCGTGATGGCCGTTGGATAGTCGCGCGCCGCAATCGCGGTGCGCGCGTCCGCCAGCATCTTCTGCAGGGTCCCGGGGTCGGCCGCGGCATCCGCGCCGATCGGTTCGACGGCGGGGAGCGAGCCCTGATCGGCCGTCGCGCTGCCGTCGCTCGTAGCGGAGTCATCGCCGACCGCGAGCCACGCCCGTGGGTAGTCCGGCTGCGCGAGCGCAAGGATCCGTTCGGCGTCCGCACGCTTCGCGATCGGCCCGATCCGCAGCCGGTACCACTTGTCGCCGTCGACGACGGCCTCGGATACGTACGCATGGGCCTTGAGTCTTGCGCCGGCCAGCGTCACGTCCTCCGGCGCGAACGGGGCCGGCTGGGACTCGAGATTGATCGCGTAGTTGCTGACCGTGTCCGGCGGTTCGTTGATCGTGACCTTGCCGTGGCCGCGCGCACGATTGAGGAGGCGGATTCGCATGCCGCGCGGATCCGCGCCCTGCGCCAGCACGAATTGCTCCGGCTTGCGCCAGGACAGCACCAGGGTCACCTGGCCGGGTACGTCCGAGTCGACGCGCGCCGCCGCGACAATCCTCGCGCCGCCCGATAGCGGCGGCAGCTCGCCGACGATCGGCGCGCCGGGAGTCACGCCGCAATCGGGCATGGGCTGCAGCGCGATCCTCAGCTCCTGTCCCTGCGACGCCGGCATGTGCGTCACGTAGCGCAGCGAGCACGTGAAGAGCACGGTGATGTCGACCTGATCCTCGTGATCGGCGAGCTCGATGATGTCGACGAATCGCTTCGGAAATCCCGGTGCCGTCTGCGCGGGCGCTCCCCTGGCGGCGAACATGCCCGAGAGAAGCGCAGCCAGGATGAGTAGCGGTCGCCTAGTGCTTGAACGTCGCATCGGAAACTCGGTGATACGGCCCGGGGACGACCTTCGTGATCGTCGAGAGCGTCTCGTCGCTGTACACGTGACAGGCGCCGCTGCAATTGCGCAGCTCGCCCGGGGTGTAGCGCAGGCCGTTCGCCGTCTTCGGATGCAGGTCCGCCTTGAAGTCCTTGGCATGGCAGGCGCCGCAGGCGCCGACATTTGCCGGCGAGGTGTACGGCACCGTGTCGGTGTTCGACGTGTGACAGGAGACGCAGGCGAGCTGCGTGTGATGCTCGCCAGGATAGTTCGTCGAAACGTGCGTGAAGCTCACCTGCGTCCAGTCCGGATAACTGTGGCAGGTCGCGCAGTCCCGCTGCAGCACCATGTGCGTCGATGGCTTGCCCGTTGCGCCAGCGCCGTTGTGACAGGTCGCGCAGCTCGACGTGAGCGTCGTGTGATCGAGCCTGACTGGCCGCCAGGCGAGGGTACCGTGGCAGGTGTCGCAGGATGCGCTCGTCGGAATATGCGTCGCAGGCTTGCCGCTAGCATGCACGCCGTCATGACACGTCGCGCAGGTGTGCGCCCCGAGCGACGCGTGATCGACGCGTGCCGGCGCCCAGGCGTTCGTCGTGTGGCAACTCTCGCAGGTGCTGGCGCTCGCGATGTGCTGTCCGGACTTGCCGGCCGCGTGCGTGCCGTCATGGCAGCTCGCACACGTTCCCTTCACCTGCGAGTGGTCGACGCGCGAAACCGGCAGCCAGGCGAACGTCACGTGACAGCTCTCGCAGCTGCTGCTCGTCGCAGGGTGCGTCGAGGTCTTGCCGGTTGCGCTCGCGCCATTGTGGCAGCTGACGCAGGTCTGGCCCGCGGCGCGGCGGTGATCGAAGCCACCGGCTCCCGCGAGAGCAGTACCACCGATGGTTGGCGCGCGCGGCACCGTCGACTGCTTGACCCCCGGCTGCGCGGCGCCGAGACCCGGCCGCAGTCCGCGCCGGTCGCGCGTCGAGTGACAGCCGGAGCCGCCGCAGTCCTGGCCCTTGTAGTGATTGGCGGAATCGCGGACCCAGAGCCGCCTGCCGGTGTTGGTTTTCCACTTCATGCCGATCTCGTGGCAGCTCATGCAGGTCATGCCGCGGACGGGCGCGTGCTTCATGATCGTGCCGGAGAAAGTCGCAAAGACCGTCGGCGTATGGCAGAGCTCACACGCGAGATCCGTTGCGCCGTTCGGCTTGTTCGACGGAATGTGACCCGTCGCTCCGGCCGGCGGCTGCACCAGGGTCGGCGGCGCCATGCTGGCGAAGCTGAGGCCATAGGCATGGCACTGTGCGCAGTTGCTCGTGATATTGACGTGGTTCATCACGTACAGGCTGTAGTTGCCGGTCGTGTGGCAGAGCACGCAGTTGCTGTTGTCCGCCGCCGGGATCGGGATGTGATTCGCCGGCAGATCCGTCGCGCCCTTGAAGCTCGTCGTATTGAAATGACAGGTGTTGCACTCGCCGGTCGCGACGTGCGCCTGGCCGCTCGCCTTGTTCACCGGGCGCACCACGACCGCCGGCGCGCCGATGAACGACTTGCCTTTCTCGTGGCAGGTCGAGCAGACGATCGAGGTGACGAGGCTGTGCACCATCGAGGGCGGCGCCGTGCCGGTCCTGTTGGCGAACATGAAGGTATTGAAGTTCGTCGACGAGTGGCAGCCCTCGCAGGCGATCGTGCCCGTCGGGATGTGATTCGACGGCAAGGTCTTCACGGCCGGCGTACCGACGAAGCTGAGTCCCGTGCCATGGCAGAGCGCGCAATTCGTCGAGAAGCCGGTGTGATTCATGGGCGGCACGGCGTTCGCGATCGCGAACGTCGTGAAGTTCGTCGCCGAATGGCAGTTCGCGCAGGCGGTCGTGCCGATCGGAATATGGTTCGAGGGCTCGACCACGGTCGCCGGCGTGCCGACGAACGTCAGGCCCCGCGCGTGGCAGGTGTTGCACGAGAGTGAAGAGACCACCGCGTGGTTCATCGGCGGACTCTTGTTCGTGACCTGGAAGGTCGTGAAGTTCGACGCCGAGTGGCAGCTCTCGCAGCTCGCCGTGCCGAACGGAACATGGTTGTTCGGCGGCACCTTCAGCGCGGGCGGCATCATGTTCGCGAAGCTCGAGCCGGTCGCGTGGCATTGCGCGCAGTTGGCCGTGATGTTCGCGTGATTCATCGTCGCGACGCTGTAGTTGCTGCTCGAATGACACAACGCGCAGTTGTTGCTGTCCGCCGCCGGCAGCGGAATGTGATTCGGCGGCAGGTCCGAAGCGCCTTTGAAACTCGTCGTGTTGAAATGGCAGGTGCTGCACTCGCCCTGCGCCACGTGCGCCGTGCCGTCGGCCTTCAAAGCGGGCCGTACGACCGTGGGCGGTGCGCCGATGAAGCTCTTGCCCGTCTCGTGGCAGGTCGAGCAGGCTGTCGCACTCACCGCGCCATGCACCATCGCGGGCGGCGCGGTACCGGTCGCGTTCGCGAACTGGAAGCTCGTGAAGTTCGCCGGGGCGTGACAGCTCTGGCAGGACGCCGTGCCGAACGGCACGTGATTCGCAGGCGTCGTCACGGTCGGCGGCGCCCCGACGAACGTGAGACCGGCCCCATGGCAGGTCGAGCAGGCGAGGCCCGAGACCGCCGAGTGATTCATCGGCGGGCTCTTGTTCGTGATGACGAAGGTATTGAAGTTCGTCGTCGAGTGACAGCTCTCGCAGGTCGCGGTCCCGAATGGAACGTGCGTCACCGGCGGTGCGACGGTCGCAGGCGTACCTGCGAAGGAGAGGCCGCGCGCATGGCAGGCGGCGCAGGCGACGCCCGACACGGACCCATGGTTCATCGACGCCGTCGTGTTCGCCATCTGGAAGGTCGTGAAGTTCGTCGGCGAATGACAGCTCTCGCAGGCCGCGGTGCCGACCGGCACGTGATTCGCCGGCAGCACCTTCAAGGTCGGCGGCGCCATGTTCGCGAAGCTCTTGCCCGCGCCGTGGCAGACCGCGCAGGCGGTGCCCGGGACCTGCGCATGGTCCATCGTGTACTGCGTGAAGTCCGCCGCGTTGCTGTGGCAGGTCTGGCAACTCGATGAGGCGCCGTTCGGCAGCGGGATGTGGTTCGCCGGGTAGCTGCCCGCGCCGGCAAAGCTCAGCGTAGAGGTGTGGCAGTCCGAGCACTCGCCGGCTGTCGGATGCGCCTGGCCCGAGGTCGTCAGCGCCGGCCTCGTGACGACGGGCGGTGCGCCGATGAAACTCTTGCCGGCCTCGTGACAGGTGGAGCACGCCGTGCTGCTCACGGCGCTGTGGACCATCGACGGCGGCGCAAGCGCGCTCGCATTCGCGAAGCTGAAGGTCGTGAAGTTGCCGGCCGAATGGCAGGTCTCGCAGGTTGCCGAGCCGATCGGTACGTGGTTCGCCGGTACGGCCACGACCGGCGGCGCGCCGACGAACGACTTGCCCGCGGCATGGCAGGTGGCGCAAGGGCTGCCCGCGACCGCCGAATGATTCATCGGCGGGCTCGAGTTCGCCATCTGGAACGAGGTGAACGTCGTCGTTGCGTGGCAGCTCGAGCAGTTCGCCGTGCCGGTCGGGATGTGATTTGCGGGCTGCGTGGTGATCGGCGGCGCACCGACGAAGCTCAAGCCGGTGGCGTGGCACGCCGTGCACGCAAGGCTCGTCACCGCCGCGTGATTCATCGGCGGCACGGCGTTCGAGACCTGGAAGGTCGTGAAGTTCGACGCTGCGTGACAGCTCTCGCAGGCCGTCGTGCCGAACGGAATGTGGTCGGCTGGCGGAACCTTGAGGACCGGCGGCGCCATGTTCGCGAAGCTCGAGCCGGATGCATGGCATTGCGTGCAATTCGACGCGATGCCCGTGTGGTCCATCACGTAGACGCTGTAGTCCGCCGGATTCGCGTGACAGAGCGTGCAGGTCTGGGTCGTCGGAATGTGATTCGCCGGCATGCCCGTGCCGGTCTGGAAACTCGTGGTGTTGTCGTGGCACTGGCTGCAGCCGCCTGTCGTCGGATGCGGTGCCGGCGGGCGCGTGACCATCGTCACGCCAAAGTAGCTCATGCCGGCTTCGTGACAGGACTCACAGGTGAGCGCCGTGACCCCCGCGTGATTCATCGGCGTGCCGGCAAAGGTCACGTAGTTCGTCGGCGAGTGGCAGGATTCGCAAGCCGTATCGGCAACCGGGATGTGCGTCGGCGGCATGCCCTTGGCACTCACGTTGTCGTGGCAGCTCGCGCAATTGCTCGTCACGCCGACGTGGCTGAAAACCGCGCCGCTCCAGCCGATCGTCGTGTGGCAGGCATCGCACTCGAGATCGGTTTCCAGGTGCGTGGGACCCTTGCCCTGGGCCTGCACGCCGTTGTGGCACGTCGAGCAGCTGCCGCGGGCTTCCGTGTGATCGAAGTTCACTGCTGGCGCGAACGCGACGGGCGTGTGGCAGGCGCCGCAGCGGTTCGACGACAGGATGTGGTCCGCTGGTTTCGCCGTCGCACGAATCTCGGTGCCGACGCCGTGGCAGGACGCGCAATCCTTGGGAGTGCCCTTGAAGATCGCGTTGACGTGGCAGGATTCGCAGGGCAGGTCGCGGTGCTTGCCGATGAGATCGAAGCCCGTCGTCAGGTGATCGAAGTCCGCGGAGGTCTTGGGCGTCGCGGCGCCCGCCACCGGCAAGTACGAGCCGAGGAGCGTGGCGAGGCATGCGACTCTGCAAATCAGGCGGATCATGGCTCTCTCCGCGCGCGGCCGCTAATGCAGCCGTGCTCCTCGAAAGCTGATCGTCGAGTGGCAGCGCTGGCACTGCTGGCCGTATTGACCGAGATGCACGTCGTCCTTCAGGTGGCAGGACACGCAGGTCTGCGAGAGCTTCACCTCATCCGGCGGCTTGCGATGGCAACCCTCGCAGGCGAGTTTCGAGTGAGCGCCGCTCAACGCGAAGCTGGTCTCCTTGCCATGGTCGAAGTCCCAGATGCGCCAGCCGTTCGGCGAATGGCAGCGCGCGCAGTCGGTCCCAAGGCTTCCCTTATGCACGTCATCGCGCTTGTGGCAATCGATGCACTTCGAGCCGACGTCGCGGTACGCGCGGGTGACGTGGCATTGCTCGCACGGCACGGCGACGTGCAGGCCGACGAGCGGAAAACTCGACAGGTCATGATCGAAATGTACGTGCTCGCGCCAGCCGTCGGGCGTGTGGCAGGAGGCGCAGTCCCGGCCGAGCTTGCCGACGTGCACGTCGCTTGCGCGGTGGCAGTCGATGCAGTCGGTCGCGAGTTTCTGCGTGCTGGTCGGCGCGGTATGGCACGCGTGGCAGTCGACTTTCCCGTGCTTGCCGACGAGCGGCCATTTCGTGTCGCGCGTGTGATCGAACGTGGGCGGCTTCCAGTGCTCGTTGTCGTGGCACTTGTCGCAGCCCTGGCCGAGCCGGCCCGCGTGAGCGTCCTCGCCGCGGTGGCAGCCGAAGCAATCCTTCGGGACCTTGTCCTTCAGGTTGCCGCTGCGATGGCAATCCAGGCAGTCGATGCGCGCGTGCACGCCGAGGAGCGCAAAGCCCGTCTGCTTCAGGTGGTCGAACTTGGCCGTCTTCCACCCGGCAGTCGTGTGGCAGTCGCCGCACTTCGTGCCGCGTTCGCCGTGATGCACGTCATCGGGCGCGTGACAGGACAGGCACGCCGCCGGCGTGCCCTTGTAGCGGTTGTTGAAATGACATTGCTCGCAGGGCACATCGACGTGCTTGTCCCTGAGCCGGTACCTCGTCTTGTCGTGATCGAACTTGATGTGGCGCCAGGCGCTCGCATCGTGGCAGCTCGCGCAGTTCGTGCCGAGCTTGCCCTCATGCGGTTCGACCTTCTTGTGGCAGGCATTGCAGTCCGACGGCGCGTCGCGATACTTCTTGCCCTTCGCATGGCAGCTGTCGCAGCCGACGGTTGCGTGCGCGCCGTCAAGCGGGTAATCCGTGAATTCGTGGTCGAACTGCGCGCGGCTCAGCTTCACGATGTCCGCGTCGCGCCCGCGATGCTCGATGTGGCAGGCGCGGCACTGCGACTCGGCCATGCGCGCGGCACGCCCGTGGAAACCCCGCTGCCCGCGGATGTCGGCGGCGATTTCCTTGTGGCAATCGAGACAGAGCCGGGTCTGGCGGGCGCGGTCCGCGCGGTCGTGGCAGTTAGAGCAGCTCTCCTCGTATTTTGCGTGCGCGGAGGTGAGCTTGCCCGGCATGAGCAAGGTCTCGGGATTGACCGCATGGCCCGTCCTGACAGGAAGAGCGAGCATCACGATTGCGATCCCCAGTCCGACACGCCAGATACCCCCCTGCATGTGTCCCAAGCGTCCGCTCAGTACACGTGCACCGCGATCACGTGCACGATGGCTGCGGTGATGAGGATGAAGAGCAGCGGCACGTGCAACAGGTGCCATACGGAGAACAGCCGCTCGTACGCCTCGAATTCGGCCACCTTGCGTGTGGCGACGAGGCGGCGGTCGATATAGGCCGAGGCGGCGCGGCGCAGACGCCGGCGCTGGGCGGCGATGGTGGTCGAGCGTCTCGCGGCCATCCTGAGCGAGCGGCGCACATAGGCGCGCAGGTGCCAGCGGGCCCGCAGCGCATTGAGAGCGACACCGGCGGGCTTGAGAATGCCGAGGACCGGCAGGCGCGGGCCGCTGGCGAGCATGCGCCGTTCTTCGCGCTCGAGCCGGCCGACCAGCTCCGGCAGGAAGGCGACCGTCGATTCGAGCGTGCGCAACCGTTGCGAACTCGCGCGCAGCTCGCCGAGGCTCATCTTGCGCCCATAGAGGCCGAAGTGGATATGCGAATAGATGTAGCGCCCGACGAGGCCGCTCGCCGCGACGATCATCATCGACCAGAAGGCGACGTTGCTGTTGGTCGCGCCGAGGCTGAAGTTCGCGTGATAGAGGATGCAGATCGGCGCCAGCACGCCGAGCACCATGTGCACCTCGAACCACTTGTTGACGGACCCGAGGAAGCCGAGCCAGCTCACGCGCTTGCGGACCGAGTAGAGCAGGAGCAGCAGCACGAGGCTGCCGCCGATGATGCCGAGCGCGTAGCCGAAGCCGCTCTTCGGCGTGAGATAGCGCTCCGTAGGGAGCTTCCAGCCGAGATAGATGGCGACGATCGCGATCGTGAAGAAGACCCGCTCCTTCGTGATCCAGGTCCGGGGCGCCGCTGCCGGCTGTGCTTGAGGTACCGTGACACCCGGCGCGCGCGGCCGTTGGTCCGGCCGCTTGGCGGGCGCCTGCGTGCGGGCTGGCGGGGCCTGTGCCTCCCCGGCTACACGGTGTTGTCGAATGGCGTCGGCCATGTGCTTCTCAGGTCACTTCCTGGGAAATGACGAGCTTCAGCGCCTTCGCGTCCTTGCGATTCACGACGGGGGTTACGACGAACAGGTCGCCGGGCGCCGGAGTCGCCTGGCCGGACCTGGACACGCGCGCCTCGACCACGATGCGCTCGAAGGCGGACAGGCGGTGCGAGGGAATCATGGCCATCGAATCGTCGAGGCGAAAGGTCACCGGCCAGCGATCGGTCGTCGTCCTGAATATCGCGAGCGGCGGGCCCTCGGAGTCGGCTGCCTTCGCATATATAAAGAGTGTCGTGCCGGGCGCCACCCGGCTCGCGAGGCGGCTGTCGATCGACACGGTGCCGGCGACGTCTGTCGCGCCGCCTGCCGCGGCCGAAGCGGGTACGGGCGGCGGCGGCAGTCCCGCGAGCTGCGCTGTCTCCGCGATATTGCTGTCGATCACCGCAAGGTCGGGCGAGTCGGCGGGCATGACGGCGCGCAATGCCTGCCAGTGTTTGAGCGCATCGACGTAGCGGCGCTGTTCATAAGCGAAGCTCGCCTTGAGCCAGAGTGCCTTCGGGTGTCGCGGTTCGAGCGCCAGTGCCCGATCGACGGCATTCGCAGGCGCGCCGGCGAGCGAGCCGTCGGCCATCGAACCGAGTACGTCGGCATAGTCGGCCCACGCATCCGCGGTCATCGCGTGCAGAGCGATCACCTTCGCGTAAGCGTTGCGCGCCGCCGGATAGTCCCGCTGCTGGCGCTTCAGATCCGCGAGGCCGAGCCAGGCATCGACGTCACGCGGATTCGCCGCCGTGCGCCGCTCGAGATCTTGCGGGTTCGGTTTCGTTGCAGCGGGCGGCGTGGCCGCCTGCTGCGGGCCGTTGGCGCGCTCACGCGCACGTGCGGCTTCGTCGGAACGGCCGAGGAAATCGTACGACTGCGCGAGCAGCATCCAGTCATCGCGACTGCCCCCGTCGCGCTCCAGGCGGGCCGCAAGCGTCGCGGCAGCTTGCTCGATCGGGAGCGGTTTGCCGCCGGCCATCGCCGCTGACGCGCCAAGATGCGGCGCGCCCGACGATGCCGCGATCGCATCGGGCCGCCCGACCTGGCGGTAAAGAAATACGATGCCGACCCCAAGCACGGCGGTCGCGCCAATCGCGACCGCGGCGCGCAGCGCGGGCCGCGCGATGCGCTTCTGCAGCGACTGCCAAACCGGGTGGATAATGATCCACACTGCCGTGCCGCTGAGCATGCCCGCGAAGAACCAGAACCAGGATTGCGTCGTTGCCATCTCGTATCCCGCCGCCGTCGGCAACATTGATCGACACCGAGTCCGCGGTACTGAAGGCGCGCACCGCCGGTATGCCGAAACCTATTAAGACGCGGCCGCGACTCACGCTCAAGCGTCGCGAATTCAAGACATAAAACAGTCGTCGAACAGCGACAAAGTCTCGGAAAAACAAGCAGAAAACACATTGGGCGACTGCGTGGTAGCCTCGGTTCGCGTGACTCCATTGGCAAGTAGGGAAAGCCCCCATTTCGACGACCGGCGCGCGGACGATAATTCCTGCGCGCCGACCCGAAGCACATGAATTATCTGACCTACATCATCTACGGACTGCCGCTCGCGCTCGTGATCCTGTGGTTCGCGCGCAAGCGCGGATCGCTGGAGAAAGAGAGCGTCGAGGCGCATGCCACGGCCGTTTCCGCGGGACTAATCGAGCCGGCGTCGCTCCATCCGTACATCGACCCCGCGCGCTGCATCGGCTGCGGCAACTGCATCCGTGCCTGCCCCGAGCAGGCCGAGCACCACGTGCTCGGGCTCATCGACGGCCGGGCACAGCTCGTCGGCCCCACCGATTGCATCGGGCATGGCGCCTGCAAGGTTGTCTGTCCTGTGAACGCCATCACACTTGTGTTCGGTACCGAACGGCGCGGTATCGATATTCCGCTGCTGACTCCCCGGTTCGAGAGCAGCGTGCCCGGCATCTTCGTGGCCGGTGAGCTCGGCGGGATGGGGTTGATCCGCAATTCCCTCGAACAGGGCCGCCAGGCCGTCGAGGCGATCCGCAGCGACCGGCGCGCGAATGGCAAGGCGCTCGATCTGCTGATCGTCGGGGCCGGGCCTGCGGGTTTTTCCGCATCCCTCACGGCCCTCTCGCGCAAGATGCGCTTCGTGACACTCGAGCAGGAGGCGCTCGGCGGCTGCGTTTTCCAGTACCCGCGCGGCAAGGTCGTAATGACCTCGCCCGCGGAGCTCCCGCTGGTCGGCAAGATGCGCTTTCGCGAGGCGAGCAAGGAGCAGCTGCTGGAGTTCTGGAAGGATGTCGAGCGCAAGACCGGCGTGAAGATCAACTACCAGGAGCGCGTCGAGGCGATCGAGCGGGAAGGGGAAGGCTTCCTCGTGAAGAGCAGCAAGGGTGAGTACCGCGCCAACAGCGTGCTCCTGTCGATCGGCCGGCGCGGGACGCCGCGCAAGCTGGGCGTACCGGGCGAGGACCTGCCGAAAGTCGTCTATCGCCTGATCGATGCCGAGCAATACGCGGGCCAGCGGGTGCTGGTCGTCGGCGGCGGCGACAGTGCGCTCGAGGCTGCGGCCAGTATTGCCGAAGTCAAAGGGACCGAGGTCGTGCTCTCGCATCGAGGCGAGGCGTTCGATCGGGCGAAACCGAAGAACCGTGCGCGCATCGAGGCGGCGGAGCGGGCCGGGCGCCTCGAAGTTCTGCTCAAGTCGAACGTCAAGCAGGTCACGGCGGAGCGCGTGGATATCGACTGCGGCGGCACGCTGCGCTCCTTCGAAAACAACGCGGTGATCGTGAGCGTCGGCGGCGTGCTGCCGACCGAATTTCTCAAGCGTGTCGGCATCCATTTCGAGACCAAGTATGGGACGGCGTAGTTCGCCGTCGGCGACGCTCCTGTCGCTGCTCCTGATCGTTTCGCTGCCGCCCGCATACGCGGCCGCGGCGGCTCATCGTCCTGCGTCCGATGCGCTCGAAACCGCCAAGGCGGCTATCCGCGTCCATGACTACCGCAAGGCGCTCGCGGAACTCGAACGGCTCGCGGCCGCCGGCAATGTCGACGCGGAGTACCTGCTCGCGGCTCTTTATCTCAATGGACTGGGTGTCGCACCGGACACCACGCGGGCTCGTGGGCTGCTCGAGCAGTCTGCGTCGCACGGCAATGCGCGCGCGGCTTACAGCCTGTCGACGCTCCTCGCCGCATCGCAACCGCCGGACGCGGTGGGCGCAGATCACTGGCGGCAGGAAGCCCGCCGGCTCGGCTCGGTGGCAGCGGAGGACGCGGCCAAGCGCGGCACGCAATCGTCCGCATCGCATCTGCAGTTCGACGCCAAGGATCCGGCGACGCGTCGCGACGCGTACTGGCTCGCAGCCGCCGCAGGCGATCAGGCGACGCTCGTGGCACTCGCCGATCGCTCGCTCTCCACGGCGCGCGATGAATTCGGACGCGGTGCCATCTCGCGCGCCGCGCAAGGCGGCCATGCAGATGTCGTTGCCTTGCTCATCCGCCAGGGCGCGGCCGCCGATTCCGCCGATCAGTTCGGCATCACGCCGCTGATGCTCGCAGCCGAAGCGGAGGATCCCGGCGCCCTGCGCTTGCTGCTCGATGCGCACGCGCTGGTCGACGCCCGCGATGGGGCCGGCAACACACCGCTGATGCATGCCGCGCGCGCTGCACGCACGCGCAACGTGGAGCGGCTGCTGCAAGCGGGCGCGGAGCCGCGCCTGCGCAACCTGCAAGACTGGTCGGCGCTCGATTTCGCCTTGCAGGCGCAAGCCGTCGAAGCGGTCGACGCCCTTCGGTCAAGCGGTGCGACGGCCATTCGCCGCGCACCGCCGACATCGGCATCGATAACGGAGGTACGCAGGGCGGCAGCCGGCTCGGATCTTTATGCGGGCTGGCCGGACATCGCCGTCGCCGCCACGCGCCAGAGTCCGGCGCTCGTGAAGATGCTGCTCGCGCGTGGCGCGAGCGCAAATACGCGCGCGGGCGATGGCAGCCCGATCCTGATCACGGCGGCACTCGCCGGTGCACCGCTGGTCGTCGAAACGCTGCTTGCCGCGGGCGCCAATCCCTCACTCACCGACCGGCGGGGCAACACGGTACTCGTGCTCGCGGCACGCACGGGCCGGAGCGAAGTCGTGAGGACGCTGCTCGCTCATGGCGTGCGCGTCGACGCACATGGGGTTGGTGAGGAGCCAGCCGTCATTGCGGCGGTGAAGGCACGGCGTGAAGAGGTCCTCGGGGTGCTGCTCGACGCGCACGCGGATTGCACCGTGGCGGCGGACGACGGAGCGACCCTGCTGATGCTCGCCAGCGCCTGGACAGCGGATGCATGGATGCGACGACTGCTCGACAGCGGGGCCAAGCTGGAATCCCGCGACGGTAGCGGCCGTACGGCGCTCTGGTATGCGGCGCGCGCCGGCAATGCGACCGTGGTGGAAGTGCTTCTCAAGCGGGGAGCATTGGTCGATGCAGCGGACGAAGATGGACTCACGCCGCTCGCGGCCGCGGCCGGTGCGGGCCAGGTGGGTGCCGTCACCCTGCTGCTTGCAAACGGCGCGAAGGGTGACTCGCGCACCGCGCGCAAAGACACGGCACTGCTCGTGGCTGCGGCGGCGGGCAGCGCGCCGGTCGTCGAGAAACTCCTCGCGGCGGGCGTCGACCGCGACCTGCAGAATGTCTACGGCGATACCGCGCTCATCGTCGCGACCCGCGCCGGCAGCCTCGAGGTTGTCCGCCAGCTCCTCGCGGCGGGCGCCAGCACGAAGCTGCGCAATGCCGACCGGTTTACGGCGCACGACGTCGCCGAGTCGCGCGGGGCAACGGAAATCAGCCGATTGTTTGCGACGGACTGAAGGGTCGATTGCGGGGTTTACCTACCTGACATGCCATTCGCTGCCGGCATACTCTCGCGCCAAAGAAGAACACGCCCGCGCCGGTTCGAGTTCCGGGCGGCCCACTGCGAGAGCCATGGCCGGGAGCAAGCGAGTTGCCGTCTGCGATCCGTTCGACATCAGTCGCAGCGGCATCATCGCCATTCTCGCGGCGGCGGGATTCAGTGCCACGGCCGTGAGCGCGGTCGAGCTGTTGCGCCCGGACAGCGCGGCACGGGCATTCGACATCCTGCTCTTCGATCTCGAGGCCGATGACGAGCGCGTCGTTGCGCGGTGGGTGGGCCGGCTCAGGAACCGGCGGCCGCAGCTGCGCATCGTGCTGGTGACCCGGTATCGTACCGCCCGTTTCATCGGCGCCGCGCTCGACAGCGGGATCCACGGTTGCGTCCTGCAGGGGGAGGATCGCAGGGAGCTTCTGCACGCGATCGACGTGGCGGCGGGCGGCGACACCTACGTGAGCCCGGCGACGGCTGACGCACTTCTCGGGCAAAGGCGCCAGGTCCGCCAGCGCAACATCAGCCTGCCGGGCCGGCAGGCGCAGCTCACCCGACGCGAGTACCAGGTGATGTGCCACATCGCCCGCGGCATGCGCACGCGCGACATCGCACGCGTTCTCTCGTTGAGCGTCAAGACGATCGAGAAATACCGCGGGAGCCTGCGCGCCAAGATCGGAGCGCGCAGCGTCGCCGCCGTCACGGCATTTGCGATCGCCCACGCTGGCCTCGATCCGGCGGATTTGGCGAAGCCCGCGAGGCGGGGCGGCGAGCCGGCCTGAAGATCGCCAGCCGATTGCCCTAGAGCGAGTGGTAGCCGTTGGCGATGGCGTATGCGGCGACGGCGGTCGCGGTCTTCAGCCCCAGCTTGCGCATCAGGTTCGTGCGGTGTTTTTCCACCGTCTTGTGACTGAGTGACAGCTGTTGCGCGATCTCGCGCGTACGTTGCCCGGCCGCGATCAGGCGGATGACCTCGCGTTCGCGAGGCGTGAGTTGCTGGGCTGCCGAACGCCGCGAACGGGGCTGGTCCTTCGGGTGCACGAAGCCATTGACCACCCGCTCGTAGACGACGGGGCTCAAATAGGGTTTTCCCTCGCGCAGCGCCTGCAGTGCCGCGTACAACTCGCCCCGGTTGTCGTTCTTCAGGACATAACCGTCCGCGCCGGCGCGCAGCGCCCCCTCGATGCAGATGTCCTCCTTGCGAAACGTGAGCACGAGCACTCGTACCTGCGGCCAACGCCGCTTTACCTCGACCAGGGTCTCGATGCCGGGAGCGCCGGGAAGGCCGATGTCGATGATCAGCAGGTCGGGCACGCTTGCTTCGATGAGCTGCAGCGTCTCGGCGCCGCCGGCGACCGCGCCGGCAATCTGCACCGTAGGATCGGTTGCGAGCAGGCCGCAGAGTCCATCGCGCATGATCCCCGGATCATCCGCGACGAGCACCTTGTATGGACTCGGCATGCCTGCAACCTGGCGGGGTCATGCCCCGCTTCTTGACTCTTGAATCTACTGGGGCAGCAAGCGCTTGACGGCTGCCACGAGATCGTTTTTGTCGAATGGTTTCGTCAGGACTTCATCGGCACCCGCCTGCTTGGCGGCCGCGAGGTAGGCGGAGGTCGTGATCGCCTCCGGTTCGTATGCGAGCGGACCGAAGTTGCCGCCTCCCGACATGGCGATGATGCGCGTCTTCGCGTGCTTCGCGCGGATCGCCCGGATCACATCGATGCCGTGCGTCTTCGGCATGATGATGTCCGTGATGACGACGTCCACGGCGGCACTCTCGAAGGCGCGCACGCCATCCGGTCCGCCGGCGGCGATGATCACCGTGAATCCCTCGCGCTCGAGCGCGCGCCGCATGGCCTCACCGACCGCGGGTTCATCGTCGATCACCAGGATCGTCGGCATGAGTCGCCTCCCTTATCGCCGCATTCGCCGCTAGGCTCGCCCGGCTCCCGCCGGGTTCGCCAGGGCCGGTTTCGCGGACTCCTCGTTCCCCTGCACGGTGGATGATAGGTTTTCACCCAGCGGAAAGTACACTTTGAACGCTGCGCCCGCCTCCGGGGCACTGTCGACGACGATGGTCGCCCCGATCGAGCTGCTGATTCCATGCGCGACCGACAGGCCGAGTCCCGTGCCTTCGCCCACTTCCCGGGTCGTGAAGAAGGGTTCGAAGATCCGCTCCATCGTGCGCGCGTCCATGCCGTGGCCGGTATCGGCGACTTCGAGGACGACGTAGTCGCCTCTGGGCACCCGATCGTCGGCGACCCGGGCCGCATGCGTGACCGAGACCGTCAGACGCCCGCCGGTGGATCGCATGGCCTGGCACGCGTTCGTGCAGAGGTTCATGACCAGCTGGTGGACGAGGCTCGCGTCGCCGACGACCGGAGGCACATTGGGTCCGAGGGCGCCGATGATCTCGATGTTCGGCTGGATCGTGGCGCGCAGCAGCGCGAGGACTTCCTCGACAACGGGCTCGAGGCTGACCTGGGCGCTATCGCCGCTTTCGATCTGGCGGCTGAAAGTGAGCACGCGGTTCACCAGGGCCCGCGCGCGATGCGCGGCGGCGATGACCCGGCGCAGGTCCTCGGCGACGGGACCCGCCGGACCGACTTCATCGAGCGCCGTCTGGGCGTAGAGCAGGATCGGCGTCATGATGTTGTTGAACTCGTGCGCGATGCCGCCGGCGAGCGTACCGACGGTCGCAATCCGCTCGCGCCGCCATAGCCTTTGTTCCAGGGCACGTTGCTGCGCCTGGGCCGCGGCGCGCTCGGTCATCTCGCGCGCAAGGCGGGCACTGGTGCCGACGAGTTCGCTGCGCATGGATTCGAGGTCATGCGCGAGCTCCTTGACCTCGTAGATGCTGCTGGTCGCTTCGAGGTGAGCGTCGACCTTGCCGGTTGCGATGCTGCGGGCGGAGTTCTGCAGGTCGATCATCGGACGGGCGATACGCGCTGCGAGCCAGATTCCAAGGCCGACGGAAACGACCGTGAATGCGAGCAGCGCCATGATGATGCGGTTGCGCGCCGCCTGGATCTGATCGAGCGTAGGGGTTTCATCGAACCCAAGCCGCAACACCGTGGCCCGATCCGCCCGCGCGACCGGCACGGACAGGAAATAGGTGTGATCTGCATGGGCGTCGAATTCGAAGTCATCGCCCGGAAACCCGCCGAAGCCCGGATCGATGAGCGTGCTGCGGGTCGAAGACTGCCCGTCGACGAGCTCCGCGTAGACGCCCTGGCCGCTCAGGATGATGCTGTCGAGCAGGGCGATCGTGCGCTCCGGCCGGGCGAGGGCGTCGCCGAGTTCGAGCTCATCCGCCAGCAGGCGCCCGTACGTGCGCACCTGGCCGACGAAGTTGTCGGCATGGCTGCGCTCGACGATGAAAGTGAGGCCGAAATAGAGCACGGGCAGCAGCACCGCGTGAATGACGAGCACATTCGATGCGACGCGCACCCACAGACGATTGGTCAGTCGGTCCATAGCACCCTGAGCACGCGCACGCGTGAATTGCCCGCAACATCACTCGACCACATATAGCTCACGGCATACCGGTCGCGGTAGAGGGCCGACAGCACCGCCTCGCGCGAGTCCAGTTCAAGGGGCCGCGGCTTGCCCTGGCGCAGGACGAGTCCAAGGACATGCCGGTCATAGGCCGACTGCGACATCGCGACGATGTCCTGCAGGAATACCTGCTCGAGCTGCTCGTCGCTCCCGTTCAGGATCGGGTGCAGCGGGTGTGAGAACCGGATGACCGGCAAGCCGAGAAAAATCTTGCGGATCTCGATCGGGTCGAGCTTCGCGATCGGGCCGTCGGCGCTCACCACGAGCACGACCTGCCTCGTGCCGGCCGAGGCCGGCGCGGCCAGCACAAGAGCGAGGAGCAGTGGCAGGAGCCGGCGCATGGTCAGAACAGGGCTCCACTCCATTGCAGACGGTATTCGACGTAGCTGTCGTCGCTCAGCGATTTCGAGTTCGCCACTTGCAGCGTGAGGGCCTGGCGGCGGTGATAGTCCCAGCGCAGCCCGAGCAGCGTGCGGGTCGCGACGAAATTCGGGAACAGCGTCAGGTAGCTCGAGTCATGCGCGTTGACCGAATCCTCGCGCCGGCCGAATACGACCAGACCGTGAGGGAAGCTCCTCTCGACCTGCAGGTAGCCGGTCCCGAACGCGCTGTAGTGGCTGGGCGTGAGGGCATTCACGGCCTCCATGTCGACGTAGTACAAGGCGCTCGATACGCGCCACGGATCGTGCACGTAGTTGCCGAAAAGGCCGATGACGGTCTGGTCGAAGTGCGTGACGCCGGCCAACGCCGGCGGCGGCCCTTCTTCCCAGTTGAGCTCGTTGTGCGCGAACAGGAGCCCGAAGCCGCTTTCGCCGAGTTCGTCCGGCAGGAAGCCGATGCGCGCCTGGAAGCCGAGCTGGTGCTCGTGCGTGTCCGGATGTGTCACGTCGAAAGGTTCGAGCCCCACCGTTGTCAGGAGTGGCGCCATGCCGCCGCCGATCGCGGTGCGCAGCCCACGATTGCCCGCCAGGTGCCAGTTCGATTCCACCAGCAGGCCCGTGAAGTGCTGGGGAAGTATGCCGTTCTGGTCCTCCCACTCTTCGCTCGCCGGGCGGGTGATGGATGTCTGCAGGAACTGGCCGTGATGATGTTCGTGATTCCATACGCTGCTTGCCTGGTGAAAACGGCCGAGCCAGATGACCGTGTCCTCGGTCGCTTCCCAGCCGATCTGAAAGCGCTCGAGATCCGATTCGTGATTCGTCACGAGCTGCTCGCCGAACAGGCGGAAGCGGTTCTTCTGCAGGCTGAAGAGCACGTCCGCCGCGACCAGCTGATCGCTGACAAATACGCGGCGGAAATCAGCGCTCACCGGCGCATCGAAGCCCGACGACTCGTATAGCTCGGCGCTGCCGAAGACGAGCAGGTCGTACTCCAGGTCCGACGCCCCGGCTGGGGTCGCGCCGGCCGCCAGCAGTAGAACGGCGATGCATGGATTGCGTAGCTTCATGGACCCAACCTCGAGGGAGATACCGGCAGTATGGTTGCAGGCCGCGGCCGTCGCGAATGCCGACCGGTTGCGCAAATTCCCATGCGCGCCGGCGACTTGCTTGTTATTCCCGGCATGGCCGCGGCTCCGCCCGGCGTGCACCCATAGTGGGAGAATCCCTCCCTGCGGGCGATGGGTAAAAACCCTACCACACGGCCGGCTGGCCGAGATTCAACTTAATGCCGGGGTTCGAAATGATGGGTCGATCTCCTACCGGGCCGGCGGGGTTTGATGGCAGAGACGCGCCGGGGTCCACAAGGTAGCGTAACTGCCCGGATGTCCAGAGGACCGTGCCGTCTCAGGCGAGGCAGACATGTGGTGGATCATCGGCGTTGGCTACATCGCACTAACGGCCTTCCTGTTGTGGTTTCTCTACCGCGCGGGACGGCTGTCGGCACGCTCCGCTGCCGGTAGTGGGGATCCCCTTGTCAGCTCTGTTGCGCGTGAGCGGTCGCTGCGGCACTGATCCGGCGCAGGCCCGATGCGCGATGCCTACCGCATAACCCTACCGCGAACTACAGCCTTTCGCCTCGGGCAGGTAAAGCACCCGCCCACTGTGTAGCGAGCGGTCTTTCATCGACCCTACCTCGCATGAGATGGGCCATCAGTCGGCGGACCGCGTACGTGCTTGGCTCGGTTGCGCTCGTTGGCGGTTCGCTGCAGCTTGTCGGAGGATCGCAGCTCCATTCCCGGTCGGCGAGCGTACTGCTTGCGCCGGCAACTCCCGCAAGCGGTCCTCTGTCCGAAGGATCGAGCACGCGCCCGCAGCGCCGGCCGGGCGACCTCACGCCGGCGGCAGCCAAGCTGCTCTTTGCGCTGGCGAATCGAACCTCCGATGCGTCGAACGCGGACGACCTGTTCGCCGCGAAGTCCTGGTACGTCGCGCCTGCGCCGCCACCTCCCGCTCCGGCCGCTGCGCCTGTGGCACCGACAGCGCCGCCGCTGCCATACGTGTTCGTCGGCAGCTACAGCGACGGCGACCAGCCGACGGTCTATTTCCTCACGCGCGGCGATCGCGTTTACGACGTAAAGGTCGGCGACACGCTCGACGCCATCTACAGCGTCGACGGCGTGCAGAACGGCGCGCTCGTCTTCACCTACAAGCCGCTCGATACCAGACAGACACTCGAAATGGGAGGCGGCACGTGAGGCAGGGCATCCGGCGACTGGTCTATATCGCGCTGGGCGCGCTGGCCGCGGCGTGCGCGACCGACCGCGTGCACCAGGAAGGCCTGGCGGCCGTGGAGGGCGGGCACTACGAGGAAGGCCTGGCGATGCTCGAGCAGGCGACTCACGACGACCCTGCCAACATGACGTATCGGGTCGACCTCAAGACACAGCGCGATGCGGTCGTCACCCGTCTGCTCGCCGCCGCGGACATTGCGCGACGGACCGGCAAGCTCGATGACGCGGAAAAACTCTACGAGCGGGTGCTCGCGATCGTCAGCGGCAGCACCCGCGCGCAGCGCGGCCTCGATGCCGTGGCGGACGATCGCCGCCACGGCGAGCTCATCGAGCAGGGCGGGAAGGATTTGCAGGCCGGTGCAGTCGACCAGGCTGATGCCAAGTTGCGCGCCGTGCTCTCGGAAGATCCGGGCTTCGCCGCGGCGCTTGCGCTGCGGGAGAAAGTCGAGCAGGCGCGCGGCCCGGTGAATGTCGTGCCGAAGGTGCATGCGCGCGACAATCGCCCCGTGACGCTGCAGTTCCGCGACGCGAACACCAAGATGGTCTTCGAGGTGCTCTCACGCCAGTCCGGAATCAATTTCGTGTTCGACAAGGACGTGAAGAGCGACGGCAAGACGACGATCTACGTGCAGCAGGTGCCGGTCGAGCAGGCCATCGAGCTCGTGCTCGGCCAGAACCAGCTCTCGCGCCAGGTGCTCTCGGAGAACATGGTGCTCATCTATCCGAACACCGCGCAGAAGCAGAAGGACTACCAGGACCAGATCGTCAAGGCGGTCTATCTCACCAATGCGGATCCGAAGCAGGCGCAGAGCCTCCTGAAGACGATGCTGAACGTGAAGACGACCTTCATCGACGACCGCGCGAGCGTGATCGTCATCCGCGATACGCCCGAAGTCGTGCATATGGCGGAAAAGCTCCTGGCCTCGCTCGACCTTCCGGAGGCGGAAGTGATGATGGAAGTGGAGGTGCTGGAGATCACGCGCTCCAAGCTCCAGCAGCTGGGCATCGCCTACCCGACGGCCGCGACGGTCAGCACGCCGAATGACCCGACTGTGTACGACCTTTTTCACAACATCGATTCGCACAACCTGTCGGTGACGCCGCTCTCGGCGACGGTCGACCTGCTGAAGCAGGTGGGCCTCAGCAACATCCTTGCGAGCCCGCGCATACGCGCGCGCAATCACGAAAAGGCGAAGATCCTGATCGGCTCACGCGTGCCGGTCATCACGAACTCGACGGTACTGGTCGGCGGCGGAACTTCTGCGGCCAGCAGCGTGCAGTACCTGGACGTCGGCCTCACGCTCGAAGTCGAGCCGACCATCTACCTGGACGGCGACGTTGCGATCAAGGTGAATCTGGAAGTGAGCAACATCATCAAGGAAGTGCAGGTGGGAGGGAGCGATGGCAGCGGCTCGCTCGCTTACCAGATCGGCACCCGCAATGCGAACACGACGCTGCGCCTGAAGGATGGCGAGACGCAGATCCTGGCCGGACTCATCAACGATCAGGATACCCACAGTTCCAATCACGTCCCCGGTCTCGGCGACATCCCGGTGCTCGGGCGCCTGTTCGGCACCTACCGCGATTCCGCCGACAAGAGCGAGATCGTATTGTCCATCACGCCGCGCATCATCCGGTCGCAGCCGCGGCCCGCGGCCGAGACGACGGAGTTCTGGTACGGCACGGAATCGAGCGTTCGCAGCGCCCCCATGGGCTCCGTGAGTGTGGCAGGCGGAAACGGCAGTGGCGCCCCAGCAAACACCGGTTCCAACGGCGGTGCCGTCGACTTGAGTGCAGCGGGCGCCGCGCCCGAGTCCGCGCCGGCGCCCGACTCCGCATCGACGGCCGCGCCCGACGATTTGCCGCCAGCGCCGCCGCCGAATCCGGTACGCATGCCGTCGAGCGTTTCGGGTGCGCCCAATGTGAGCTGGGATGCGCCCGGACAGGCGAACGTCGGCCAGGATGTTGACGTCACGCTGCGCGTCGAGGGCGGCGCGGACATGAAGAACCTGCGCGCGCAGGTTCACTACGACCCCGCAGTCCTGCAGCTGAAATCCGCCGATCCCGGCGACATTGTGCCGGCCGCTCTCGTGTCGACGACGCTTCCGCGGATCAATCAAATGGCCGGCATCGTGCAGTTTGTCGTGAACGCCACGCCCGAGGAGCCCGCGCGCGGCACTGGCAGCGTGATGGTGCTGCACTTCAAGGCGATCACGCCGAATCCCGGCACAAAAGTGAACCTGCAGCTTGCGGCGGTCCAGGCGAGCGGCGTCACAAGTGCCCCGGCCACGCAGCAGCCGTTGACGATCGTCATCATGCCGTGAGGCGGCTGTCGAGCGGAGCAGCCGCCCTACAGTGTTTCCCCCCGGGCCGCTGAAGTCTTTTCCCCGAGTGCGGGAAGTATCACCCCAATTGTTGGCGAGCCGGAATTTCACGAGTCTTTCACCGTGGGATTTACGCAGCCGATCCATCGGCTGAACACGAGGAGGACCGCCGGCGACCGAGCGATGCCGGCGGATCGAACGATAAGAACGAACGGGCCAATTGGCGATTTGCGGAGCACTCCGGCCGGAATGGAATTGCGGTCGGGTGCCCGCTCGTTTTGCGGATTTCTCCCTTTGAACTCGAATCACGGCGTGCAAGCGAGGCCGGAGGTCACATGATCAGCACACAGCTCTTGCGAAGGATATTGGCGGCTCTGCCGTGCGTTGCGTTTGCGCTGCCGTCAGGGGCGCAGACCTTCGAGATCCAGTGTCCGGCCGGCACGACGCTCCATCCTGCCGCAGCCGACGGGACCCCGAATCCCGATATCAAATGCCAGCAGCTTTCAGGCGGGGACGGCTTCGCAACGATGGCCGACGGCACGCAGACCTACCTTTTTTCGTTCGGGCCGCTGTCGGGCCTCAAGAACATCAAGGACGGTCTGCCCGGCACGCTGCCCGCGGCGGACTTCCTGCAGCCGTATCAGCCCAATCCCGCGAGTCCGAGCGATCCGGACACCGCGGGCAACCCGAATGGCGCCGTCGGCCTCGAACCGCAACCGGATGCGCCGGGCCACGTCGATCCGCGCCCGGTGATGGATGTCGGCGTGCTGAACGGCAACATGCCCGCGCCGCTCATCGCGATCGCCGAAGACGACGAACTTTTCCTCACACTGACGAACGTCGGCCAGATCATGCGGCCGGACCTGTTCGAGCAGCACACCGTGCACTTCCACGGCTATCCGAACGCCTCGTCCTTCTACGACGGAGTTCCGGACGCATCGGTCGCCATCAACATCGGCGGCAGCTTCACGTACTACTATCTCGCGCCGGACGCGGGCACCTACATCTGGCACTGTCACATCACGCCGCCCGAGCACCTGCAGATGGGCATGGTCGGGCAGCTCTACGTGCGCCCGCGCCAGGACAAGCTCACCTCGGGCGATGATCTCGGAGCGCACCTGCTCGCGGCCAACAAGCACGCTGCGGTCGACGCCGCGGCAACCGGCCGCTCCTGCTCCGACATCCTGTGCACGGGCCAGACGCCTGTACCCAAGGCAGCCGACTCGTCCGGGAATACCGGCGTCACGGGCGGGCAACTGTATGCCTACAACGACGGCGACGGCTCGACGCAATACGACGTCGAGTACCCGATCCAGATCCATGGCTTCGATCCGGATTTCCACTTCGTCGGCATGACGTTCAATCCCGAGAACTTCACCGACAGCAAGAACAAGTACTTCCTGCTGAACGGCCGGAGCTACCCCGACACCGTCACGCCGGGCGCGCTCAGCACGCAGGTCGCCGACGGGAGCGATCACTTCTCGCAGCCGCTGCCGACCATCATCAACATTCCGTTTGGCGGGCGCGCGCTCCTGCGCTTCGGGGACCTCGAGACGAACGAGTTCCAGACGCTGGCGTCGCTCGGCATTCCGATGCACGTGATCGCGCTCAATGCGCGGCTGCTCCGCGACCTCGCGGGCAACAACCTCGCGTACGACACCAACTCGATAACGATGGGCGGCGGCGAATCGCTCGACGTCATCCTCGATGCCCACGACACCGCGAAGTACCCGGCCGGGGCCACGTACTACCTCTACACGCCGAACCTCGATCACCTGTCGAACGATGCGGAGAACTTCGGCGGCCTGATGACGGAAGTGCACATCTGTCCCGGTGCCGTGGACTCGCTCAAGCAGTGCGTCGGCCCTTAAGGAGACCCGCCGTGAACCGAACGAAAATGACGACCTGGATCTCGACGGCACGCCTCGTGCCGGTGGCACTGCTCGCGGCCGCACTGATCTCGGGTAACGCGCAAGCCGCGGCGCCCGGCATCAAGAGCTCCAACGACCTGTTCGAGCTCCGGGCCCAGGAGAGCTTCATCAGCCAGCCTGACGGGAACACGGTGTATTCCTGGGGCTACGGCTGCGCGAACACCGCCACCATCACGTTCGCGCCCGCCATGCCGAACAACAAGTGTCCCGGGATGCAGGTCCCGGGTCCGACGCTCATCGTCACGGAAGGGCATCCGTTCACGGTCAGGCTCACGAACGGCCTGCCGGCCGCCGCCGGCAATACGTCGATCCTGTTCCCCGGCCTGCGCATCGTCAGTGTTTCGGGCGGGACGCAGGGCCTCCTGACGCGCGAGGCAACCGCGCTCAGCCAGGTCGACTACACGCTGGTCGCCGATTCACCCGGTACCCGCTCGTACTACAGCGGCACGCAGGGCGACCTGCAGATCGAAATGGGGCTCTACGGCGCGATCATCGCGCTGCCAGCCAATCCTCCCGCGAGCTGCGGGACCGGCGTTGCAGCGTCCAATCTCGCCGCCGAAGCCGCGAACCACGAATCGGATTTCCGCCTGGCGACTGCCGCGTACGACCATGCCGCGACCTGCTACGACCGCGAGTACCTGTTCCAGTTTTCGGAGATCGATCCGCGCATCCATCGGCAGGTGGAAGAGCAGTTGCAGGCGATCACCGCCTGCAACGGCGCGAGCGGCTGTCCGACGGCGCTCAGCGTGGAGACGGAGCCGTATCACCCCGCGTACTACATGATCAACGGGCGGTCGATGCCCGATGACATGGATCCGAACTACGCGCTCCAGTATCCGAACCAGCCGTACAACGGCAATCCGCACATGCACCCCGGCGAACTGGTGCTCCTCAGGGTCATCGGTACCGGCCGCCTGCAACATCCGTTTCACGAGCACGGCAATCACGTCCGCGTGCTCGCGCGCGACGGCCACCTGATCCTGAGCGAGGGCGATGACACCAAGCTCGCGGGACCGCTCCTCTTCACGACGACCACGACGCCCGGCCTGGCGATGGACGGAATCTTCTACTGGACCGGCAAGGGGCTGAACTGGGACGTCTTCGGCCACGGCTACGCGGGCGACTCGAGCACCTGCACGCCCGACGCCAACGGCTACTACACGGCGGATCCCACCGCGCCCAACTACTACGAATGGTGCGGCGATCACAACAAGCCGCTCGAGAGCAAACCGTCCGGCCTCGTCGGCAGCGGCGGCCCGGTCACGTTGCCGGATCCGAACATCCTGGCGCTTGGGCCCTGGTATGGCGGCAGTCCTTATCTCGGGGGCGATGCGACGGGCAGGGCAGCCGGAGCCACTCCGATCCCGCCATCGGGCACGGTCGCGAACAGCCCGACGGACGAGGCGGGCTTCGCATTCATGTGGCACTCGCATAACGAGCGCGAGCTCACCACCAACAACGCCTTCCCGGGCGGAATGATGATGATGATGCTCGTCGATCCGCGCGCATACGTGATCGACGAAGCGAAATAGGGGCGAGGAGAACAGCAATGCTTTCAGAAAAAATCAAGACGATCCTCGGCACTTCGGCGCTCGCGGGATCGATTCTCCTCACGACCGGCGGTGTTGCCCTCGCAGGCGACAGCACGATCACGCTGAACGCGGCGCCGGTCAACGCCGTGCTGCCGGACGGTCAATCCGTCCCGATGTGGGGCTACACCTGCGTCTCGGCGGTCTCGAACGACACTCCGGCCGCCGCGGTGTCATGCACTGCCGCCAACGGCAAGCCCCAGACCGGAGGCTGGCAGCCGCCGCTCATTCGCGTGCCGAGCGGCAAGCTCACGATCAACCTCGGCAACCAGCTGACCTTCAACGGCAACAAGATACCGACGTCGCTCGTGATCGTCGGCCAGCTCGGCGGCGGCCTCGGCGCCGTGCGCACGACGACGCCCGCGATCGCGCATCCGCCCCAGGGTACGACCTGGCCCGGCACACCCGGGGACACCAGCGATCCCGGCGCGACCTTCACGCCGCCCGCGCAATCCGATCGCGTGCAGTCATTTGCCACCGAAGTGCAGGCGGGAACGTCCGCGTCGCTCTGCTGGGGATCGACCTGCAGCGGCGCGGGCTCGCATGCCAATCTTCGTCCCGGCACCTACCTGATCGAGTCGGGCACGCATCCTTCGATCCAGGGCCCCATGGGCCTTTATGGCGTCCTGGTGGTCACCGACGCCAGCTACCCCGGCGTCCCCTTCGATGCGGACGTCGCGCTGCTGCTCAGTGAAATCGACCCGGTGCAGAACCAGGCGGTTTCCGACGCCGTCGGGATTTCGGGCTTCAGCGAGGCGGCGACCCGTTCGCTGCGCTCGGCCGACGCCCTGGCCTCGATTTTCGTGACCGATGGCGGCGCCGGCTATACATCCGCGCCCGCAGTCACGATCGACGCGCCGCCGTGCGTCGTCAACGGTACGACCTGCGTTCAGGCGACTGGCGCAGCGAGCGTCAACGGCGACGGACAAGTCGACGCGATCGAGCTGACCGACGCAGGCGCCGGCTACACGCTCACGCCGAACGTACATGTTTCCGCGCCACCCGCAGGCCCCGGTAGTGCCACGGCAACGGCGGCGGCGGGCCAGGTCACGGCCGGTTCGTCGAGCTGTATCGATGCTTCGCGGAACGTCGTCGCCGCCTGCTATCCGCCGGCGGTGAACTACGACCCGCGCTACTACCTGATCAACGGCATTTCCTTCGATCGCACCCGTGCGGACGCGTCGTCACTTGCAATTGGCGCCGGCGCGACGAACGGCAGCGTGTTGCTGCGCTTCGTGAACGCCGGACTGCGCGCGCACGTGCCATCAGTCGTCGGCGCCAGCATGTCGCTGCATGCCGAAGACGGCAACGTTCTGCCCGGCATTCCGCGCATCCAGGACGAAGTGTTGCTGCCCGCGGGCAAGACGTATGACGTCACGATCAGCCCGGCCAAGGATCCGAGCGGTTCGTATGCCGCGGCGACGTACGCGGTTTTCGACCGGCAGTTGAGCCTCTCGACCAACAACCAGCGTGACGGCGGCATGATCGCCCACCTGACTGTCGGCGGTGGCGCCGGGCCCGGCTCGGCTACGGCAAGCGTCAACGACGACAACTATTCGGTCGTGCCGGGCACGACGCTCACGGTGTCGGACATCGCGAGAGGCGTGATGGCCAACGACGTCGGCGTCTATGGCGTGCAGCTCATCGGAACCGTCACGGGGCTCGCGTTCCACGGCAACGGCACCTTCACGTACACGGCTGCGGTTGCGCCCAGCACGTTCACGTACTGCGCCAACGGCACGGTGAGCGGATCGAGCTGCTCGGGAATCGTCGGCACCGTCCACGTGAGTGTCTGCGACACCGGCTGCCTCGGTGTTCCATCGGCCGTCGCCGACAACTACACGAGCGACATCGCCTCGCGGCTGCAGGTCAGCCCGCCGGGCGTGCTCGGCAATGATTCGGATACGCTCGGCATGCCGCTGACCGCAGCACTTGGCACTGTGACCCATGGCACGGTCATCCTCAATCCGGACGGCGCCTTCACGGCGTCGCCTTCGTGCTCCCCGAATTGTCCCTCCGGCGGTGCGATTGCGGCCGTATCGTTCGAGTACACCGCGAGCAACTCGCAAGGGGCGAGCGCTACGGCCACTGCCACAGTCAACTTCGGCGCACCGAGCGGGTTGCAGGTCACGCTCACGGACGGCAAGTCCGGCGCGGTCCTGCCGAACGATTACCGCTGGATCATCGAAGAGGATCGAACGGTCCATATCGATCCGGTTGCGGAAACGAACGACCCCTCGACGCCGGTGCGTAATCTGGGCGTCAATTTCCACACGAGCCATACCCCCGTCGTGGCTGCGGGCTGCGTCGGCGCGCTCGCGTGCGAAACGGGACAGACAGTCCTCGGCGAGCCCGCCGCATGCGACGTCGGCAACGGCGCCTGCCGTACCGATTCCGCCCATAAAGTAGCAGTGCGTCCGAGCCAGGTGCATCTCGACCCGACCAAGCGCTATTACCTCTCCATCCTGCCCGGCACCGGCGCCAATGATCCGGATGACTCGACGCAGGCCACTCCGCACAGCATGGGCGGCGTGCAGATCGCCCCCGGACAGACCGCCGTCAACGTGAGCGTGCAGGCGCTGCCGCTGCCGACGGCAAAGATCTCCGTGTTCGTCTTCGAGGACGATAACCCGCTCAACGGCGAGAACGACACCGGCGGCGGTGTCGACGTGCTCGCGCCGAACGAGCCCGGCCTCGAAGGCTTCCACATCGTGCTGCTCGACCAGACGGGCCAGTTTGGCGATCCGGCCGGCCAGCTCACGTACGATGAATTCGGCGAACCCGTGTCGAACTCGCTCGCGGGCACGATCGATCCGACGACGGGCCGCGATGCCTGTCCGATTTCACCGACGTCCACCGACGGCCTCGTCGGCATGATCGTCACCTGCCCGAAATACGAAGGGAGCCTGCCGAGCGATACGGCCACGACACCGCGCGTTCTCTCGCCGCTCGCCGGCCACGCGATCATCGCCAACATGTACCCCGGCCTCTACGAGGTGCATACGACACCCGGCGCGGACCGCACGGCGCGCGGTGAAGAGTGGCTGCAGACCAATACGCTCGACGGCACGAAGGACATCGAGGCCTTCATCAAGGCCGAAGAGCCGGCGTATTTCCAGGAATTCGGCCCCGGCGGCTATCACGTCGCCGTCGGCTTCGCGAACCCCGAGGTGATCAATGCGCGCAAGGCCGGCGTGTGCGCCGGCCAGACCTGCACGGCCACGATCAATGGGATCGTCACGGGCATGCGCATGAGCCGTACGCCCGACCAGCGGGTCTACAGCAGCGGTGACTACGAGGCTTACAGCTTCGGCCAGTGCTACGTGAGCCTCGGTGCGCCCGACGGCGCGGATTTCGCGTTCACGAAGTGCAACCCGGACGGGACATTCCAGTTCACCGGCGTTCCGCTCGGCAACATGAAGGTCACGGTGTTCGACCAGTGGAACGATCTGCTGGTCGATGGCCTCTCGACGCCGGTCAAGGTCGACAGCCAGACGATTGGAACGACGGATCACCCGCTCGAGATTGCAGTGACGCAATGGCGGACGAACCTCTACGGCCGCATCTATCTCGACAAGAACGGCAACGGCCTGCCGGACAAGGATTCGGACGGCAACGACCTCGAGCCCGGCCTGCCCCTCGTTCCGTACAACATCCGGTATCGCGATGGCAGCTACATGGGCTTCAACAATACCGATCTCGTCGGCGGCGCAGGCTTCAACGAAGTCTTCCCGTTCCTGAACTGGATGGTCGTCGACACCGACAGCGCACGCTACAAGCAGACCGGCGTGCACGTGGTGTACGACGCGGGCGGAGCGGTGGACGGAACTGCCGGAGGCGGCACTTCGGCCATTGGCACGTCGTTCGCCAACACGACGGAGACGAATGCCGTGCGTTCGGACCTGCGTGTCCCGGGCGCCGTGTATTGCTCGGACGCTGACTGCAGCGCCGAGGACCAGACGACATTCCCGGCCGGCGGTGGCCCCGGCGGTTCCACGGGCCGCATCGACCCGGGCTGGGTGCCGAGCGAAGGCTGGCAGGGCCTTCTTGGCCAGAACAGCTTCGTCGAATTCGCCATGCGCCCGTTCAACCCGGGCGAGAACGGCGGCATCCGCGGCCACGTGATCTATACCTCCACGCGTCCGTTCGACGACCCGGCGCTGCTCCTGCAGCTCAGCTGGGAGCCGGGCGTCGCGAACGTCAAGATCAATCTGTACCAGCAAGGCGTCGCGCAGGATGGCACGAAGAGCCTGAAGCTCGTCGACACGACGACGACCACGAGCTGGGACGATTGGGCGCAGGGCTTCCGCAGGAATGCGGACGGCACGCTCGCGCTCGGTAGCGACGGCAAGGCGATCCCGAACATGAGCTGCCCGGGCCAGGATCCCGCGAGCCCGTTCTATTTCACGCTGCATCACTCGACCCAGTCGCTCAATCCGGGCACGCCGCTCGCGGCGGATTCGCAATTCAAGTGCTACGACGGCTGGTCGATGCTGAACCAGGTGCAGCCGGCGCCGTACAACGGCATGTACCGATTCCCGAGCGCCGTCGCGAAAGCCGACAATGCCAATGGCACGCCGTCGAACAAGCAGCTGCCGGCGGACGACAACTGGTCGCTCGAGCTCGACCCCAAGAGCTACAAGACGAATTGCACGGTCTGCGTGGATACGCCGGACGGCCCCATGCTGCCGCCCGGAAAATACGTCGTCGAAATCGTGCTGCCGCCCGGCTATGAACTCGTCAAGGAGGAAGACAAGAACATTCTCCTCGGCGACATCTATATAGCGCCGGCGGTCCAGCAATTCCCCGGCTTCGGCAACATCTTCATCCTGCCCGACCAGGCGGCGGTGAACGCGCTCTACAACCCCTACAACCCGCTGCAGGCGACCAACAACAATGGCGCGACGCCGCGGCATGAAGGGGACACCGGCTCGGTCGAGGTGTTCTGGCCCTGCGTCGGTGCGATGCGCATCGTTCCCGACCTCAATAGCCTCTTCCCGGGTGCCGGCCAGCAGGCGCCGTTCGCGGGCGCGACGCGGCCCCTGTGCGATCGCAAGGAAGTGACGCTCGAGGACCAGATGACTGCCCTCGCGAAGTTCTATGTCTTCACTTCGACGCATGTCGCCGGCCACTTCACCGGCACGATCACGAACGACTTCGCCTCCGAGTTCGACCCGTTCTCGCCGCAATTCGGCGAGAAATTCGCCGTGCCCAACGCGCCGGTCGCCTTCAGGGACTACACGGGCAAGGAAGTGGGCCGCGTCTATGCGGACCAGTGGGGCAACTACAACGGCCTGAACTACTCGACCTGGACGGTCAATCCGCCGAGCCCGAGCGGCTACATCCCGCAGATGATGCTCGCGTGCATGAACGATCCGGGCCCGATACCTGACGCGGCTCACCCCGGCCAGATGATCGATGATCCTGCGTACAACCCTGCGTATGCGAACTACTGTTACGAAATTCCGTTCATGCCCGGGCAGACGGCGTACCTCGATACGCCGGTGATCCCGACGATGGCTTTCGCCGACGGGTACAACCTGCCCGACTGCGAGTACCCGGACCTGACGCCTGCGATCAAGAGCGTCGCGGGCAGCCTCATCGCCGCGAATGCCTCAGGCGGCACGAGCGGCCATGGCCCATGGGTTTCGGTGTCCTCAGCCGTTGACTCCGTGACGATCGGGACCCGCGGCAACTACACGACAGTTCCCGGCGTCTCCTTTGACAACACCGGTACGGGCGGCAGTGGCGCAGCAGCGAATGCGCTGATGGGCGTGAACAACGTGTCCTTCAACGCGAATAACCGGTACCCGACCGGAACTCCCACGATCACGTTTGCCGCTCCCACGAGTGCCAATTGCACGGCCGCGCTGCCGTGCGTGACCGCAACCGGGACGGTCACCCTGACGGGCACAGGAACCAATCGTCGCGTTACGGCCGTCAACGTCAGCGTCGCCAACATGGGGCGCGGCTATGCGGTGCTCCCGACGATCACCGTTTCCTGCACCGGGACCTGCACGAGCACGACTCCCCTGGCTGCGACCACGACGTCGTTGCGCGTCAGCTCGGCGGCCGTCACGAACGGCGGATCGGGCTACAACGCACCGCCCGCCGTAGGCTTCTCGAGCGGAGCCGCGACTGCAACGGCTGCCCTCACGGCGCCTTCGGCCACGGATCAGCTCACGATCACTGCGCTCGTCACGAAGGACGTGCTCAATCACGCCTACTCGGGACCCAGCGCGTCGGCCCTGCCATTCAATGAAAAGAAGATCCCGCGGCACTATGGCTTCGGCGACCGGCCAAGCACCTGCCCTGCGGCGGGTGCCTGCCCGAACGTGACCATCGCCAGCGTGCCGATGACCAACGTCACGACCTGGACCAATGACCAGATCATCGGCAGCGTCCCGAGCCTCACGGCCGGCCAGTCGACGTGCACGATCCAGCAACGCGGCGTGAGCGCTGCGACCCGCTGCGGCGAGCTCGAGATCACGGCTGCGAACGGCAAGAAGTCGATCGACACCGTGACGGTCACGATGGGCGGCAAGGCGCCGACCTACGTGACGCCGACGACCGCAGTCAATCCGGCATTCGGCCGCATCGAGCCGAGCCCGATCCAGACCGCGATCGACAACGCGACAGCCGGCGACCTCATCATCCTCGGCCCCGGCAGCTACCGCGAAAATGTCCTGATGTGGAAGCCGGTCCGGCTGCAGGGCGTCGGCGCGGAATCGGTCACCATCAATGCGGATGCCCACCCGGCGGGCAAGATGGATCCGTGGCGCCGCCAGGTGGATTGCCTGTTCGGCCTCGCGCTGAACGGTCGACCGCTGATCAACGACGGCACGTTCACGGCCGAAGAGTACGACCCGACCCATACGTACACCTGTCCGGGCAGCATGCGGCAGCGGGTCGACCGCATTCCGTTCGAGACGGTCGTCGGCTGGGATGCCACCGGCAACGGCAATCTCGCGCAGATGCTGCAGGAGCCGACGCTGATGGGAGCGTATGAAGGCGCCGGCATCACGGTACTTGGCCGCGGCATTCGCATCCCGAACAACAGCACCGATTTCTGGGGCGCTTCGAGCGCCGGAGATTTCCCTGCCGGGTACGCTTACCTCACGAACGGCAACGGCAACCAGAATTGCGGCAGCGCCAGCACCGATAGAACCGACGGGCGCGATTACGGGACGAGCAACTTCCTGTGCAACCCGTCACGCATCGACGGCATCAGCGTCATCAACAGCTCGCAGGGTGGCGGAGCGATCTTCGTGCACGCCTGGAACCACAATCTCGAGATCTCCAACACCCGGGTGCACGGCAATCACGGCACGCTGACGGGCGGCATCACGGTCGGCAACGGCGAGTTCCCGGATCCCTTCATCGTCGGAGGCGACACCGCGCTGCCGGACAACCTGCCGGCCGACGGGCTAATCAATGGCCAGCAGGCCGGGTACGGCTACAACCGGAACGTCATCGTCCACAACAATGCCGTCACCAGCAATCTCTCGCTCGGCGACGCGCTCTACTCGGGCACGCCTTCGGCGGCGGGTGGCGTGACGTTCTGCACCGGGGCGGACAGCTACAAGTTCAACAACAACTGGATCTGCGGCAACATGAGCTCCGGTGATGCGGGCGGTGTCGCGCACGCCGGCTTCATCAACGACGGCGTCATCCAGAAGAACTGGATCCTCTTCAACCAGAGCGCGAATCCGACGATTCCGACCAATGGTGGCGGTCTCGGTGTGCTCGGCGCGTCGCCGGATCGAACGCTGCCCGACGGTACCGAATGCGGTACGACCACCGATGCCGATTGCCCGCCCGGATTGCCGGCAGGCACGGGCCGGAATCTGCTCATCGACGCGAACCTCATCATGGGCAACAGCGCGGAAAGCGGCACGGGCGGCGGCCTGCGCCTGCAGCTCGTGAATGGCGACGACGTGGTCGCGCTCCCGAACAATCCGAACCGGTGGAACAACGTCACGGTCACCAACAACATCATCGCGAATAACGTCGCGGGCTGGGATGGCGGCGGCGTGTCGCTGCAGGATGCGCTCGAGGTGAAGTTCATCAACAACACCGTGGTGTCGAACGACACGACGGCGTCCGCGGGTGTCCTGTTCAATACGCTCGGTGCGCCGTTCGCTTCGGTTCCGCCGCCAGGCTGCAATCCGGGCAGCAGCTCCGATGCGACCTGCGCGCCGACAAGCTACACGACGCATTCCACCAGCCAGGCGGCAGGACTCGTGACGATGCCGAACACGCCGAACCTCTCGGGAGCGCTGACGGGCGGTGTGAGCTGTCCCAACGGCTACGGGTATTCGAGCGGCAACGCCGATCCGAACAACTGCCGGTTCGTTTCGCGGCCGCTGATGACCAATGATCTCTTCTGGCAGAACCGGCCCTTCCACATCGAGGTGGGAGACCCCGGATCGGGCCAGCAGAACCAGCAGAACCTCGTCTTCCTCGAGCCGCTGCTGAACCAGGTGGTCACCGGCATGTGCGCCACGAGCGGCGTGCGCAACTCGTCGGGCGTCTCCTACTGGGACATCGGCGTGCGCGGCGACACCGGGCCGACCAATCACGGCTCGGGCGTCACCTTGACGCCGACGACCTCCATCATCACGGGTGGCGGGGACCCGGCCGTGCTGCGCCAGTACTGCAACGGCGCGCGCATGCCGCCGGAGCACTGCGCGTCGGTCACCGATCCTCTGGAGCAGGCGCGGTGCAAGGGCTTCAACGCACCGTCCGGCCACTCGGAGACGACGGGACTCTACCCGCAGTTCGCGCTGAACCAGATCGTGCCCGCGGCGACGATCGATGAAGGCAACAACTGGATCAACCTCAGTTACGGCCCACTCTCGCTCGTGCACCCGGTGGACGGGGAAACCCCGCTCGGCAATTACTCGATCGGTGCGGGATCCTCGGCGATCAATACCGGCACGAATGCGACGGGCGGGAACAATGGCGCGCCGTCGACGGTGAGCGACTTCTTCGGCACGACCAGGCCGCAGGGGAGCGCCTTCGACATCGGCGCGGTGGAATTCAAGCTTGCGGCGGGTGCCGCGGCGAGTGTTTCGCCAGGCGCGCTCGACTTCGGCATCTTCGTGACGCCGGTCGCACCCGGGACCACGTCGACGAAAGCACTGACGTTGCGAAACAACGGTACGGCGCCCTTGACGGGCATCAGCGCTGTCGTCATCGGCACGGGCTTCAGTCGAACGGCCGGAGGGACCTGCGGCGCGAGTCTGGCCACGGGCACCTGCACGATCAATGTGACGTTTACGCCCTCCGCGGTCGTGGGCACCGTGACCGGTTCGGCGGCTGTCTCGACGACTGAGACGGGTGCGGTGGTCGGTTCCCCGGTGACGCTGACCGCGACGGTGGCGACACCGCCGAGTGTCACTGTCACGGGTGGGCCGCTCAGTTATGGCGACGTCATAGTCGACACGACGGTCACGAGGACGCTCACGATTCACAACACCGGCGGTTCGACCCTGAATGGCCTCACCGTCAATGTGACGGGAGCGGGCTTCTCGAGGCCGGCAGATGCGCCGGGCGGCACCTGCGCCAGCGGTGCGCCGGTGGGTGATTGCACGGTCATCATTGCCTTCAGTCCGACGGCCGCAGGCGCGTCGAACGGCAGTGTCACGATCACGGGCAGCAACGGCAGCGTGGCGGGATCTCCGGTCACGTTGTCGGGCACCGGTATCGTGCGGTCGGACTTCTCCGTCACCAAGACGGACGGAGTGATGAACGTGTTCCACGGCAGCCACGTCACGTACAGCATCGTCGTGACGAACAACGGGCCGAGCCGCTTCACGGGCGCCACGGTGGCTGATACGCGGCCGGCAGCGCTCTCGAGCTGGAGCTGGTCGTGCACACCGACATCGCGGTGCGGCGCCGGTGGCAATACCAACCAGACCGGCAACATTGCGAAGACGCTGGGAACGCTGCTCTCCGGCCAGACGGTGACATTCACCGTGACCGGTACGGTCAGTGGGACGGCGACAGGCAGCCTCGACAACACGGCGACCGTGGGCGTGTCCTCGACTGTGGACACGAACCAGACCAACAACACCGCCGTGGACTCCGACGCGATCGGCGTGGGCACGGGCACCGTGTCGTTCCAGTCGGCCGCGGGTGGCGGCGGGACGCTCACGGGTTCGACGCTCGACTTCGGCAGCACGCTGGGTGGCGGCGCCCACATCAGCACGATTACCGTCGGTGTGGGTGGAGCCTCGGTGAGCTTCGGTGCGTCGTTCGTGACCAACACCGCGGGCTCGGGCTTCATTCTCGTGACGGACAACTGTTCGGGGCAGACGGTGCCGGCGGGCGGCACCTGCACGATCCGGGTCAACTTCAACGCGGGCAACAACTCACTCAAGACGGGCACGCTGTCGATACCCGACAGTGGCACCGGCAGCGCGCAAGTGCTGAACCTGCGGGGAACGTGAACGGAGATACGCAAATCAAGTGATGGAGATGAAACGCCTGTTGTTCGCTTGGGGATTGTTGGCCGGCATTGCCTGGTGCACGGTGCTTGCGGGTGCGCAAGCAGCGAGCCAGGCAATGTCCTCGCATGCGAGCGGAGCGAAGGCGGCAACGGCAGGGAAGAACTACCGGCATCACGCGGGCGCGATGCCGGAAAGTGCGAAGACGTTCTATTCACTCACCTGGGGCGTGGACCAGCTCTCCGCGCAGCTTGCCGAGTCCGGCCAGCTGGTGCGCTTCAGCTATCGCGTCGTCGATGCGGGCAAGGCCGCGGTGCTGCACGACAAGGCGTCGACTGCAAACCTCGTCGATGAAAAGGCGCGGGTGGCGCTGCAGGTTCCGGTGATGGAAAAGGTGGGGCCGCTGCGCCAGGCCGGTCCGCCGGAAAACGGCAAGTCGTACTGGATGGCGTTTTCGAACAAAGGCAACGTGGTCAGGTCCGGTCACCGCGTGAGCGTGCTGGTCGGCCAGTTTCGCGTGGATGGACTGCTCGTCCAGTAGCGACCCGGAGCCATGACATACAGGAGTCATACATGTTGAGGGCAACTCTGCTGACCGTGTCTCTCTTCGCGCTCGTCCCGGCGCTGCCGTTCATGGCGAAGGCCACCGCGGCGCCGGCGAAGCTCACAGCCGCACAGGTCGTTGAGCGGAACATGGCAGCCCGCGGCGGGCTCGAGAAGTGGCGCGGCGTCAAGGCCCTTTCATGGGCCGGGAAAATGGATGCCGGCGGCGGCGACCAGCGGCGCCTGAACGTGAAGATTCCCGGCATGCCGCCACCGCCGCCGCCCTCGAAGGAACCGGCCGCGCAAGTGCAGCTGCCGTTCGTTCTCGAAATGGAGCGCCCACGCAAGTCAAGGCTCGAGATCGAATTCAACGGGCAGACGGCGGTGCAGGTCTACGACGGCACGCACGGCTGGAAACTGCGGCCGTTCCTGAATCGCCGCGAAGTCGAAACGTTCACGCCGGCTGAACTCGAAGCGGCCGGCATGCAGTCGGAATTCGACGGCGCGCTCGTCGACTATGCGGCCAAGGGCACGAAGGTCGAGCTCGAGGGGCTCGACAAGGTCGAGGGCAAAGATGCCTACAAGCTCAAGCTCACGCTCAAGAACGGGCACGTCGTGCACGAGTGGATCGATGCGAATTCCTTTCTCGATGTGAAGCTCGAAGGCACGCCGCGCAAGCTCGACGGCAAGCTCCACGAGGTTGCGATATTCATGCGCGACTACCGCCCGGTGAACGGCCTGCAGATTCCGCACCTCCTCGAAACCGTGGTGAAGGGAGTGCCGCGCACCGAGAAGATCCAGATCGAGAAAGTCGTCGTCAATCCGCGGCTCGATGAGTCGCGCTTCAGCAGGCCGACCTGAGGGGCCGCGCGCGATGAAGGGGATCGCCAACAGACCGACTCCGCGGCTCGCCATGCTTGGCGCCGCATTGCTCGTGGTCGGCGCTCCCTGCGTCGTGGCCGAGGATGCCGCGGATTCCGCCGGGCACGCGGTCTCCATGGCGACGACCGCGACTGCGAACTACATCGTGCCGCCGGTGACCCTGGTGCGCGACGACGGCAAGACCGTCTCCCTGCCACGCGAGATGGACGACGGCAGGCCGGTCGTGCTCAACTTCATCTTCACGAGTTGCGGTTCGATCTGCCCGCTCATGAGCCAGGTCTTCGAACAGTTCCAGCTCAGGCTCGGCCCGCAGGGCGACGAGGTCCACCTGATGTCGATATCGACCGATCCGGAGGAGGACACGCCGGCCCGGCTTGCCGACTACGCGCGGAAATTTCACGCGGGCCCCGGCTGGCAGCACTACACGGGGACACTGGAAGCGAGCCTCGCAGCGCAGCGCGCGTTCGGCGTCTATCGCGGCGACAAGATGAGTCACACGCCGGTCACCTTGCTGCGCGCGGCGCCCGGCAAGCCCTGGATCCGCATCGACGGATTCGTGACGCCGGACGAACTGCTTCGCCAGTATCGCCAGCTGCTCGCATCGCGGTGATGCCTGCGCCGGCGGCGTCCCCCCGACGCAAGCTCGCCTTCATTCTCGCACTCGGAATTTTCGCAGCCACGCACGCTACCGCGGGCTCGACGATCGGCGAGGCGATCTATCGCAGCGGTTTGCAACCGTCCGGCCCGCCCATCGTGGCCGAGCGCGAAGCCGGCATGCGCATCGAGGGACCGGCGGCCGCCTGCGTGAACTGTCATCGGCGCAGTGGCCTAGGCATGAAGGAGGGCCGCAGGTCGATTCCGCCGATCGCCGGCATCTATCTCTTTCATCCGCGCGCACGCACCGCCGATGACCTCGACCTGCCGTACGTCGAAGGCATGCGCGCGGATCGCGATCCCTACACCGATGCGACGCTCGCGCGGGCGATCCGCGAGGGCATCGGCGCGAACGGCAGCCCGCTCAGCTATCTCATGCCGCATTACCGGCTCGACGATGCGCAGATGGCGGAACTCATCGCGTACCTCAAGCAGCTTTCGCCAGGTGCGGTGCCTGGAGTAACGAACTCGGTGCTGCATTTCGCCACGATCGTCACACCCGATGCGGACGCGGCGAAACGCAAGGGTGTGCTCGAGGTGCTCGACAAGTTCTTCATCGAGAAGAACCTGCGCACGCGGGCGGAAAGTCCCCGCCTGCACTCCTCGCGCCGCATGATGTTCATGGTCAATCGCCACTGGGAGCTTCATGTCTGGGAGCTGACCGGTGCGCCGGAAACCTGGGAGGCGCAGCTGCGCGCGAAGCTCGCGGCACAGCCCGTGTTCGCGGTGATTTCCGGGATCGGCGGCAGGACCTGGGCGCCGGTGCATCACTTCTGCGAGCAGGCGTTGCTGCCTTGCCTCTTTCCGAACGTCGACCTGCCGGTGATCGCGGAGAACGACTTCGACAGCCTCTACCTGTCCAAAGGCGTGTTGCTCGAATCGCAATTGATCGCGCATGAGCTGCTGGAGCAGGACAGCCGGGCGCGCGTGCATCGTGTCATCCAGGTGTTTCGGGACGCGGACATCGGCAAGGATGCGGCGGGTTCGCTGTCGACGACACTGGCCGGCCGGGGCATTGCGACGCTCGAGCGTCCGCTGCCGGTCTCCGCAAGTGCGCAGGACCTCAAGTCAGCGCTGCGCGACCTGAAGGACGACGATGCATTGGTGCTCTGGCTGCGCGCGGCTGACATCGCCGCGCTCGGTGAGCGACCGGACAAGCTGCCGACTGTATACCTATCGGGTCGCATGAGCGGCCTGGAGAATGCACCGATCCCGGCGGCCTGGCGTCGCATCACGCACATGGCCTATCCGTTCGACCTGCCGGAGCGGCGCCGCGTGCGCCTCGACTATCCGCTCGGCTGGTTTCGCATCCGCCAGATTCCCGTGGTGGCGGAGCAGGAACAGGCCGATACGTATCTCGTGTGCGGGCTCTTGTCGGACACGCTGAATCACATGGTCGACACGTTCGTGCGGGATTATCTGGTCGAGCGCATCGAGGAGATGCTCGAACACCGCGTCATTACGGGCTATTACCCGCGGCTGACGCTGGCTCCCGGCCAGCGCTTCGCGTCGAAAGGTGGCTATGTCGTGCACTTCGCAGCGGACACGGGCACGCGCGTTGTCGCCGACGGCGACTGGATCGTGCCCTAGGTTCCGGGATCCTTGCGCGGTTGCGGCACGGGCAGGTGTCCGCCCGACTTCGCGCAGTCGCCCTCGCGCTTTGCGACCAGGCTTTCCTTGCGCACCTGATTGTTGGTCTGCGACTCCGTTTCGACGCGGTACTCCTGGTCGCTTGTCACTACGATCAGGGCTTTCATGCTCAGCCGCACGCTTTCCTTCTGGCATTGCGAGCTGTACGCGTAGTGATTCCCGTCACGCTTGACCGGCGTGAATTTGCAGGTCTGGTCGGCCAGCGCCCGCCATTTCCTGCGGATGTCATCCGACGGATTGGCGCACCTTCGAATGCCTTGCACGACTGGCCGGACGGCTCCCGGCGCATGAACCGTGAGAGTGAACGACCAGAGGCCCGGCTGAAACGCCGGGAGTTCGTCCGCCGCGAAAAGCGGCGGACCCACGACGGCAGCCGCAAGCGCTGCGATCAATCCCGGCCGCATCGAACGCCGGTGGCCTCGCGCATTCATTGCATCAGGCTAGGGCCTGCGCACCGCGGCGGTCAATGCCCCGCAACCCCGGTCGACACCACCGCAAGGCTACGGTGTTGACCTACCTAGCGCGCGTGCATTGCCTGGCGTTAATTGCCGGGTCATGAAGCGCAGCTGCGTCCCGGCCATTTGCCTCGCCATCGGCCTGTCGGCGGGCGCGTCGCGTGCCGACATCTATTCCTTCGTCGACACGGCCGGCGTCACGCACTTCACGAACGTTCCGACCGACCCTCGATTCCAGTTCCTGCTCGCGACGCCGGCTGAACGGACCCAGAGCGGCGACGCCTACAGTGCCGTGCTGCTGGCGAAGTCAGCGCAGTTCGACCCGATCATCGAGAAGGCCGCGGCGGCGGCCAAGGTGGCGCCCGACCTCCTGCGAGCCGTCATCGTGGTCGAGTCCGGATTCAATGCCCGTGCCGTATCGAAGAGCGGTGCGGCCGGTCTCATGCAGCTCATGCCGGAAACGGCACGCCGCTACGGTGCCCTCGACCGCTTCGACCCGATGCAGAACATCCACGCCGGTGCGCGCTACCTGAAGTCGCTCATGCGGCGTTATGACAACGACATCCAGCTGGCGCTGGCTGCCTATAACGCCGGCGAAGAGGCCGTGGACCGCTGTGGCCGGTGCATTCCTCACTACCGCGAGACGCAGGCGTACGTCCCCAAAGTCTGGCAGGTCTACCAGACGCTCCTCGGCCAGGCCGAGGCGACCTGACCTACTGCAAAACCCTACTTCGATCTACAGCACCTGCGGGACTGTATCCAAGGGCCGGTACCTATAGCCTGTGTCCCAGGGCCGTGGAGGACGTGTGCTATGGCTGACGAAGCGCCGACCGCCGCGGGACGCATGGGCCCCGATGCGGCCGCCAAGAACAACGAGATGCAAAGCCCGGCGGTGCAGGCCGCGATCGGCCGTGCGAAGCAGGAATGGGAGTGCACCGTCGATGCGCTTCCGCAGCTCGTCTGCGTAATCGACGGCAGCCGCAACATCGTGCGCACGAATCGCGCCGTCGAGACCTGGGCCCTCGGCAAGGTGCGCGAGGTGCAGGGGCGGGACCTCCACGAACTGTTGCATCCCGCGTGCCCTGGCAGCAATTGCGCGCTCCTCGGGCGGCTCGACCAGTCGTGGAGTTCGCTGGTGGCGAACAGCACGGCGAATTTCGAGATGCACGACCCGATCCTCGGGCGCTATCTCAACGTGACGCTCCGGCCGATGTCGGGAGGAAGTGCGGACGAAGCGCGCGCGGCCAGCAACCTCGTCGTCATCGTGCTCTCCGACATCACGGAGCTCAACAACATCCAGGCGACGCTCGAGGCGATGAACGACGATCTCGAGTCGCGCATCGAAGCGCGCACGCGCGAATTGAACGCGTCGCGCGACGAACTTTCGATGCTGTCTGCGCGGCTGATGACGACGCAGGAAAGCGAGCGCAAGCGCATCGCTCAGGAATTGCACGACAGCATCGGCCAGTCGCTGAGCGCCATCAAATATTCGCTCGAGCGCGCCGTCGAGATGACGCTCGGCCGGGACCCGGGCGCGCCACGTCACATACTCATGACCACGATCTCGAGGGTGCAGGAGACCGTGGAATCGATCCGCTCGATTGCGATGAACCTGCGGCCCTCGATGCTCGACGATCTTGGCGCGGTGTCGGCCGTGCGCTGGTTCTGCCGCGAGTTCGGCGAGATCTACTCCTCGCTCCGCGTGCACACCGATCTTGCCGTGACCGACAAGGGCGTTCCCGAACACCTGGTGACGCCGATCTTCCGCACGCTCCAGGAATCGCTCAACAACGTCGCGCGCCACGCGCAGGCGAAGAACGTCTTCGTCTCGATGCGGGGCGATCACTCGACGCTCACGCTCGAGGTGCGCGACGACGGCGTCGGCTTCGACCCGAAGGAGACCAGCATGACGATCAAGGGCGGCCACGGCCTCAGCGGACTGCGCGAACGCGCCGCCAAGACGGGCGGCACGCTCTCGCTGCAGTCGAAACGGCGCGGCGGCACGGTGGTTCGCGTCGGATGGCCCCTCGCTGCGACGACGCCCACCGTGGAGATCGCCAAGCGCGGCTTTACGCTGCTCGAGCTCCTGGTCGTGATGGTCATCATCGGCCTGCTCGCCGGCTTCGTCGCGCCACGCTATTTCGCACAGGTGGGCAAGTCGCAGGTCAAGGCGGCGCGCGCCCAGATCGACGCGCTCGACAAGGCTCTCGACCAGTATCGCGTCGACGTGGGCCGCTTTCCGACGACCGAGGAGGGCCTCGAGGGCCTCATGACGCCGCCAGCGGGCGAGCCTGCCTGGGGCGGGCCCTACCTCAAGAAGGCGGTGCCGCTCGATCCCTGGGGCCATGCCTATGTCTACACCTCGCCCGGCACGCACAACGACGTCGACATCCTGTCCTTCGGCAAGGACGGGCAGCCAGGCGGCAGCGGCGAGAACGCCGACATCACGAACTGGTGAATGCATTGCTGTTCAGAGTCAAGGCACACGACCCCGGCGGCGGCATACTGGTCTACGCCGTGGATGCGGCTGACGAGAGCGACGCGCGCCGGCAGGTGCTGGCCGCGGGCCGACAGGTCATCTCGATCGCGCGGCACTGGATGCCGGGCGAAGGCCGGGCGCGGCGCATACCGCTCGTCGCCTTCAGCCAGGAACTCGTCGCGCTGCTCGATGCCGGGCTCACGATCGTCGAATCGATCGATACGCTCACCGAGAAGGAAGCGGTGCCCACCGCGCGGCGCGCGCTCGAACAGATCCGTTCGCGCCTGTTCGAGGGCCGGCCGCTGTCGGCCGCGCTCGAGGAGCTGCCGCAGTCCTTCCCGCCGCTCTATATCGCGACGGTGCGGGCGAGCGAACGCACCGGCTCGATTCGCGAAGCGCTGTTGCGCTTCGTCGCCTACCAGCAGCAGATTGACCTGCTGCGCAAGAAGCTCGTGAGTGCGTCGATCTATCCGCTGGTGCTCTGCGGTGCGGGACTCCTCGTGTCCCTGTTCCTGCTCGGCTATGTCGTGCCGCGGTTCAGCACGATCTACGCGGATCTCGGCAATCAGCTGCCCTTCGCTTCGCGCATGCTGATGCAGTGGGGCCAGGTGATGCATGACCATGGTCTCGCGATGCTCACGGGGTTCGTGGTCGCGGGCGTGGCGCTTGCCCGGGTCGCGAGCCGGCCGGCCGTGCGTGCGGCGGTCGGGCGCAAGCTTGCGCGCCTGCCGATGGTCGGCCGCCAGATGCACATCTATCAGCTGGCACGCCTCTATCGCACCGTCGGCATGCTGTTGCGCGGCGGCATGCCTGCCGTCACCTCTTTTGAAATGTCGGCTGGCCTCCTGAGTCCGGGATTGCGGCCGGCGCTTGCGCAAGCGACGCAGGCCGTGCGCGAAGGGCAGTCGCTCGCGAACTCGATGGAACATTTCGCACTCACGACGCCGGTCGCCACCCGCATGCTTCGCGTCGGCGAGCGCAGCGGCAACATGGGCGAGATGATGGAGCGCATCGCGGCTTTCTACGACGATGAGCTCGCACGCATGGTCGACGTGCTCACGCGGATCATCGAGCCGGCGCTCATGACCCTGGTCGGCGTCGTGATCGGCCTCATAGTCGTGCTCATGTATTTCCCGATCTTCGAGCTCGCCGGGAGCATCCAGTGAACGCGGTGCCGGACATGCTGTCCGCCGTCGTTCTCGATGACGCGACGCTCGCCGCTGCCGCCGCCGAGTCGCAGCGCCAGCGCAAGCCCGCGCTCGAGATCCTTCAGGAGATGACCGGCCTCGATTCGGCCGGCATCGCCGCCGCGGTCGCGGCGGCATTTCATTTCGATTGCATCGGTGGCGCGAAGCTGATGCGCCTCGAGCCCGCGTTCGACCTGCTGCCATCAGCGGAGGGGCTGCGCCGTGGCAGCATCCTGGTGCGCGACCGCGACCGGGTGATCGCCGTGATTGCGGATCCGTTCGACGAGGACCTGAGGCCGTGGCTCGAGGCGCGGGTGTCCTGTGTGCTCGAGTGGGCCATCGCATCGCGCGCGGATATCGCGTCCTACGTCGGCGCCCGCGAACAGACGCTGCGCGCCATCGATTCCGCGGTCGAGGGGGCGCAGAAGAATCCGGGCAGCATCAAATCGCTCGAGAACCTGTCGCTCGCATCGATCAGCGAGGATGCGAGCCCCATCGTCAAACTGGTGCACTCGACCGTGTTCGATGCGTTGCGCACCGGAGCGAGCGATGTGCACCTCGAGACGACGGCGTCGGGCCTCGTGATCCGCTACCGCATCGACGGTGTGCTCGTGCAGATCGCGACGGTTTCCGGAGCGGACGTGTCGGAGCAGGTGCTCTCGCGCATCAAGGTGATGTCGGAACTCGACATCTCGGAGCGGCGAGTGCCGCAGGACGGACGCTTCAAGATCGCGATCGAGAACCGGCCGATCGATTTTCGCGTGTCGATCATGCCAAGCGTATTCGGCGAGGATGCCGTGCTGCGGGTGCTCGACAAGCGTGCCGTGACCGACCAGCTGCAATCGCTCCGCCTCGAGGTGCTTGGCTTCGATGCGCGCCTGGTGAGTCAGTTGCGGCGGCTCTCGGCCTTGCCGCACGGGATGCTCCTCGTCACCGGCCCGACCGGCAGCGGCAAGACGACGACGCTCTATGCCGCGCTGTCCGAAACCAATACGGGCAACGACAAGATCGTGACCATCGAGGACCCGGTCGAGTACCAGCTCGCCGGCGTACTGCAGATCCCGGTGAACGAGAAGAAGGGCCTGACGTTTGCGCGCGGCCTGCGCTCGATCCTGCGGCACGATCCCGACAAGATCATGGTCGGCGAGATCCGCGACCCGGACACGGCCCAGATTGCCATCCAGTCCGCGCTCACCGGTCACCTCGTGTTTACCACCGTGCACGCGAACAACGTGTTCGACGTGCTGGGCCGGTTCCTGCACATGGGCGTCGACACCTACAGCTTCGTTGCGGCGCTGAACGGGATCCTCGCGCAGCGGCTGCTGCGGGTCGTCTGCGGCCAGTGCGCCGAGGCCGTCGTGCCGGCGGCGAAGCTCCTCGAAGAGTCAGGCGTGGCCGCGGTCGAATTCGCGAGCTACCGGTTTCGCGCGGGGGCAGGTTGCCGGCATTGCCGCGGCACGGGTTATCGCGGCCGCGTCGCCGTCGGCGAGCTGCTGGTGCTCAACGACGAGTTGCGCGAGGCGATCATCGAGCGGGCGCCGGTCCGGCAGCTCAAGGAGCTCGCTCATCGCAGCGGTTCGCGATTCCTTCGCACTGCCGCGCTCGACCTGGTCCGCCAGGGCCGCACCACGCTCGATGAGGTGAATCGTGTCACCACTATGGCGTGACGAGATCGCGGTCCTCATCGCGCCGCGTCGCCTGGCTTTGACGCGCATGCGGCGTGGACTGCGCCCGCAATGCACCGCCGATACCCGGCGCCAGCTTGAAGAAGCCGCGTCGGGCGACTGGCGTCCCGCGCTCGCCGCCCTGCGCCTTTGCCTGTCCGAAGCCGGCTGGCAGGGAGCGAACGTGCGCGCGGTGCTCGCCAATCATTGGCCGCGGTACGCCATCGTTCCGTGGTCTGCCGACGTCGCGAGCGACGCCGAGCGACTCGCGCACGCGCGCATCTGCCTTGGAAACATCTACGGCAATGTCGCCGATCAATGGCGGGTCGGGCTCAGCGAAGCGCCGCCCGGCAGGGCGCGGGTAGCCTGCGCAATGGAAGCCGCGCTGCTCGACGAGCTTTCAAGTCTCGTCACCGCATGCGGCTCGCGATTGACTTCGGTGCAGCCTCAGCTCGTTGCGTCCTACAACGGGTGGCGACGGCAGCTCGGCGACGGCTCCGGCTGGTTCGTCAACATCGATGAGGGTTCGCTCGCCGCGGCGCGGCTGGTGGGGGACGGCTGGGACAGGGTTTACTCGGCGCGCATCGGGTCGGACTGGTCGGTCGAGTTGCAACGATTGCGCACCTTCGGGCGACTCGCGGCCCGGGACTCCTGGAACGGCCGTGTCTTCGTCGCCGCACCGGCGTGGCTGCGCCAGCTCGCGAGCGCGGACGATGTCGGGATCGAATGGCTCGAGGATCCGGATGCAGGCGAGCCGCAGGACGAAGGCCTGTCGGTACTCAAGAGGTTGTACGCATGACGCGCCGGCTGATTGAACTCGACTTCGCGCGCAGCCACAAGCGGCCGTCCCGGCGCGGACTGGCGATACTCGGCGCGGGTCTCGCCGTTGCGGCGCTCGTGCTGATCGACTACCGAAGCGTTGCCGCGCGGAGCGCCGGCCTCGAGTGGCGGGTCGCGGCGCTGCGCACCGAGTCGCAGCCCCCGAAGTCGGACAAGGCGGCATTGCGCGCCGAGCAGGATGCGGACGTCGCCATCAGCGATCTCACCACACCCTGGTCGGACCTCCTGCGCGAACTCGAACTTGCGAGTGCTGACAGCCACGGCACGGTTGCCGTACTCGGCGTCGAGCCGGATCGCGAAAAAAAGGAAGTGCGCGTGCTGGCGGAAGCGCACACGCTCGATCTCGCGCTCGCGTATGTCGAACGTCTGCAGAAGAGCCGGGCGCTGCGCTACCCGATGCTCGCGAGCCATGAAATCCAGCTCAAAGATCCGGAGCATCCCGTGCGCTTCGAAATCAAGGCCGGATGGACCGCAGCGCCATGAACGCGATTCCAGGCGAAGGCTCGTCCGGGCCGCTGCCGGCCGCGACCGAAGTGGGCGCAGCGCGCGCGGCATTGCCAGCGGCCCATCACGGATCGCCCACCGCACCCGTGGCACAGCCCGGCGGCCGCGGTCGATTCCCGGAAATGGTTTCACGTCAAATCATTCCCTATCTTTCGCATCAGCTGCATTACGTCGGTCGCACGGGCGTGACCGGCCTCGCGCTCCTGTTGTCGGCGCTCGTCTGCTTCCTGAGCGCCAACGCGGCGCTTCGCAGCCAGGTTTCGCGGCTCGAGAGCGATCTTGCGGGCGCGCGGCAGCTGCACGGCGCCACCGCTTCGATGGGCGACCTTTCGCCGGCTGCGCGACTGAAGACCCTGATGACCAAGCTCCCGCTGCGCAGCGAGTTGCCCGCCGTTACCGAGGCCATCGTCGCGCAGGCGGCTGCCGCGGGGCTCGCGCTCGAGCGTGGCAGTTACGAGGTCAACGTCGTGCGCTCCGGGCAGATCGTCAGGGCGCGGCTCACGTTTCCGGTGCACGGCACGTACCCCGCCATCCGCAAGTTCATCGACGGCACGCTGTTGACCGTCACAGGCGCCGCCGTCGACGGGCTGCGCCTCGAGCGCAAGGCGATCGCAGCCGCGGAAGTCGACGCGGACATCCGCTTTGCGATCTACCTGCGGAACGGCCCATGAAGCGCGCGGCGGGCTTCACGCTCATCGAGCTCGTCATCACCGTTGCCATCCTGGGGCTCCTGGCGAGCGTGGCCATGCCGCTCGTCGAACTCACGGTCAAGCGCGGCAAGGAGCAGGAATTGCGCGTCGCGCTGCGTGAATTGCGAATCGCCATCGATGCTTACAAGGACGCCGCCGACAAGGGACGCATCGAAAGGGAAGCCGACACCTCCGGATATCCGCCGACGCTCGATGCTCTCTACACCGGCGTGCCGGATATCTCCACGCCGGAGCTGAAGCCGATGTACTTCCTCAGGCGGCTGCCACGGGACCCGTTCTTCCCCGATCCGGGCGTGCCGGCTTCCCGGACCTGGGGTCTCAGGAGTTTTGCGAGCCCGCCTGAGAGTCCCGAGCCGGGCGATGACGTCTACGACGTGTTCTCGAATTCCACCGGAACCGCTCTCAATGGCACCGCGTATCGCGACTGGTAGTGTCGGCCGGCGGGGCCGGCCGGCCTTCACGCTCATCGAGCTGCTCGTCGTCATGTCCATCATCGCGACGTTGCTCCTCATCGCGGTACCGCGTTACTTCCACAGCGTCGACCATTCCAGGGAAGTCGTGCTGCGGCAGGATCTCTCGGTCATGCGGGACGCGATCGACAAGCACTTCGCCGATCTCGCCCGCTATCCCGACGTGCTCCCGGACCTCGTCGAGCGCCATTACCTCAGGAGCATTCCGGTCGATCCCGAGACCAAGAGCAGCGAGAGCTGGGTGACCGTGCCGAGCGAAGACCAGGAGGCCCCGGGCATCCGCGACGTCCACAGCGGTTCACAGGCAACGGCCAGCGATGGAACGGCGTTTGCCACCTGGTAGCCGGGCCCACGCGGGCGGCTTCACCTACCTGGCCGTCCTGCTTGCGGTGGCGCTTCTCGGCGTCGCGCTTGCCGCCGTCGGCACGGTCTGGTCGACCGAGGCCCGGCGTGATCGCGAAGCGCAGCTCCTGTTCGCCGGCGAGGCGTACCGGGCGGCCATCGCGAGCTACTACAGGCAAGGCCCGATCGTCGGGCAGTTACCAGGGGATCTGCATGAACTGCTTGAAGACACCCGAACCTTGCAACCAACGCGGCACCTGCGTCGCCTGTATCCCGACCCGATGACCGGCAACGCTGACTGGCAGCTCATCCGCGCCGCCGATGCCGGCATCGTCGGCGTCTACAGCAGTTCCGGGAAGGCTCCCCTCAAGCGCGCGAACTTTCCCGCGAACGAAGCGCCGTTCGCGGACGCCGATTGCTACTGCGCCTGGCGCTTCGAGTTCACGCCGGCGCGCTGGAGGCGGGCGCCACCGAAACCCTGACCGGCGATGGGGTAGGGTAGGGAAAACCCGACCATTGGAGGCGCATCCAGTGGCGAAACCATCGCTCGGCGCGTGCGGCGATCGACATCTCTGCAGGTCGTCATTCGTTTATGTCAGATCGTCATGTCACGCGCGCGCCAGCGCGTATATTGATGACAAAAGAACAATTGACCAAGCTTCCATTAAGGGATCTTCCTAATTTGTCTATCGTGAGATCCATGCCGAACGGCAGTCCTGTCACCGCAGTGGCGGCGCCCCGAGAAGCACGACTGCGGCTTGTACTGGTCGACGATCACGCGATCCTGCGCGAAGGATTGCGCGCATTGCTCGCGCTCGAGAACGATCTCGAAGTAGTCGGCGAAGCCGACAACGGCGACGACGGCGTCGCGATCGTCGAACGCGAGCAGCCGGACGTCGTCATCACCGATCTCGCGATGCCGCAGCGAACCGGTATCCAGGTCATCTCGCGCGTGCGGCGCGTTGCGCCCGCCGTGCGCGTCCTGGTGCTCACCGTGCACAATGGCGAGGAGTACATCAAGGCCGCGCTGGCGGCCGGAGCGGACGGCTACGTGCTGAAAGATTCGAGCCGTGCAGACCTGCTGCAGGCTATCCGCACGATCGTGCGCGGGCAGCGCTACCTGTGTGCCCCCGTGTCCGCGAAAATCGTCTCCGGCTTCCTCGGCGACAGCGACCCGCGCCCGGCGGCATCGGTGCAGCACCTCACCGATCGCGAGCGCGAGATCCTGACGCTGATCGCGCTCGGCAAGTCCAACAAGCGCATCGCGCTGCAGCTTCTGCTCAGCGTAAAGACGATTGAAAAGCATCGTTCGAATTTCATGCGCAAGCTCGAACTGCACAACACGGCCGGCGTCACCATGTTCGCGATCTGCAATGGCCTGGTTTCGCCGGATCAGGTCGCGCTCCACGAGGGTCCGGAGCCGTTGGCGCGCAATTTCATCGCGGTACAGAAATCCTCCGCTTGACGCCCGCCGCACCGCGGCCAGTGCGCCCTCACGGTTGACCCCGCAGATCCACGTACCTCAGCACGTGCTCGCCGACGAGGACCCTGTCCCCGTCGGCCAGACGATGGCAGCGCACGCGCCGCTCGTTGACGAAAAGGCCGTTCGTGCTGCGCACGTCCTCGATCATCGACATCTCTTCGCTCGTGAGAATCTGGCAGTGATGGCGGCTGACGAAGTGACTGTCAATCTGCAGGTCGCAGCCCGGAGCGCGCCCGATCTGCAGGCGCCCACGGCTCAGTTCGCGCTCGAGCACCGGCACGCCATTGTGGGTCAGCTGAATCCGCGCGAGCACGCCCGGCGGCGGATTCGCGGCCTGGGATTGCATGCTCTGCTGTGTTGCGGACACCAGCCGTCCGACATCTTCGAGTGCGCGCAGCACTTCCGAAGGCCGCACCTGGCGCAGCTCACGTTCGCAGGCGACATCGAGCGCCGCGTCGCACAGCGCATTCACGAGTCGCGGGTTGCCCTTGCTCTGTCGGGCGATCTCGACACCGCTCTCATCGTCGAACAGGTGCGAACCCGCCGCGCCGCCGATCGCAAGCCGGTGCTCGATGTAGGCGGGTACCTCGGCGGCGGTGAGGGGCTGCAATTCGAAGTGTTGGGGCGCGCTCAGCGTCCGGCTTGCGATCGGCGGTCGCCCGAAAAACACGAGGCGTGCCGGTGCGGGCGCGGCGACCGTCTCAAGGGAAAGGAGTGCCTGCAGGATGGGGTCGCCGAGCAAGTGTGCGTTGTCGACGCAGAGCGTGACCCGCCGACCCGGCGGGCACCACCCGGAAAGTGACCGGCGCAGATCGTCCGCCGTGCGTGGCTCCGATTTCGGCTGGAAGGACACGCCGAGCTGTTGTGCTGCGACCTCGGCAATCTCGCCCAGCGTTTGCGGCGGATAGTCGAGGCGCACCAGTGTCATGCCTGACGGCCCTTTGCTCGCAAGGCGCTCGAGGAGCAGCGTCTTGCCCGATCCGCAGATGCCGCTGACGACAAGACCGCTCGTGCCGGGCGCGGCTTCGCCGCAAATACGCTTCAACAGCTCTGCGTGACTGGACGCCGCGAAGTAAAACGCCGGGTCGGGACCGAGCGCGAAGGGCAAGCGGTTGAGTTGGAAGAACTTGAGGTACATCGGCAGTTGCCCCGAAAGCTTTTGCAGCGCAACAGGATCTGCGGCAAGTTGCGGTTCCCCGGCGCATTCACGTTGGCTCCCGAATCATGGCATGGGGAAGGGATCGGCCGCCGGTGGGGGTACTCCTTATATATAGGCAGCCGGTCCGTGGGAGGGTCGGTTCGCGGATGCGGGTCCGCACCAGCGGGGCGAAGGCTCTGAGCGCATCCTAAAACCTTGATTCTCCTCTCTATCGCCGTTGACTCTGCGGCGCTCGGAAATCAGAATACGCGGCTCGCATTTCGGGGGAGGGGTACCCAAGCGGCCAAAGGGAGCAGACTGTAAATCTGCCGGCTCATGCCTTCGAAGGTTCGAATCCTTCCCCCTCCACCAGAGGTTGCGAGGCGCGAGTTTCAATCGGGCGGAGGCGTCTGCACCCCGCCGCATGGCCAGTGCGGGTGTAGTTCAATGGTAGAACCTCAGCCTTCCAAGCTGATGACGTGGGTTCGATTCCCACTACCCGCTCCATCCCGGATCCGGGCGGTGGTCGGCGGCATGGGCGTCGAGGGCATGGACCATCGCTCACGTAGCTCAGTCGGTAGAGCACGTCCTTGGTAAGGACGAGGTCACCGGTTCGATTCCGGTCGTGAGCTCCAGAATTTTTCGAAAAAGAATGTCTTGAGTTCCTTGAGGAGAGAGTCGTGTCGAAAGAGAAATTTGAGCGCACCAAGCCGCACGTGAACGTGGGGACGATTGGTCACGTGGATCACGGGAAGACGACGCTGACGGCGGCGCTGACGAAGGTGATGGCGGAGGCCTTTGGCGGCACGTTCATGGCGTACGACCAGATCGACAAGGCGCCGGAAGAGAAGGCGCGCGGGATCACGATCTCGACGGCGCATGTCGAGTACCAGTCGAAGAACCGGCATTACGCGCACGTGGACTGCCCGGGGCACGCGGACTACATCAAGAACATGATCACGGGCGCGGCGCAGATGGACGGGGCGATTCTGGTGGTGTCGGC
>Ga0137409_10000040_pt1 | contig 107408 bp, 109 predicted proteins | sample CZODoug1_16funga_FD_122059 | JGI IMG/M metagenome (GOLD analysis project Ga0137409, IMG submission 122059) | Vadose zone soil fungal communities from Angelo Coast Range Reserve, California, USA - CZODoug1_16fungal (Hybrid Assembly) | ecosystem: Environmental > Terrestrial > Soil > Vadose zone... | reverse complement strand
ATGCGGACGCCGGTGGCCATCTCCTCGATGATCGTCGTGAGGTCGCCCTGCTGATCCTGGAGGCGCCGCGCGATGACCTTGTACTTCTCGTGGAACTTGTTGCTGAAGTAGGCGATCGGCACCATGCAGAGGACGACGACCAACGCCAGCTTCCAATCGAGCTCGAGCATCAAGACGAAGACGACCGCGAACGTGACGATCGTCTGCAGGAACCAGATCAGGCCGAAGCTGACGAACCGGCGCACGGTTGCGATGTCGGAGATCGCGCGTGACAGCAGCTGGCCTGACTGCCAGTTGTCGTGGAACGCCACCTGCAGGCCCTGCAGGTGGGCGTAGAAGTCGTTGCGCAGGTCGGTTTCCATGCGCAGGGATGCGATACCCGAGTAGTTGCGGCGAAGGTAGATGAAGACGAACTCGAGCAGGCCGATCAGCACCAGCAGGGCGGCCATCTGCACCAGCCGGTCCAGCTGGTTATGGGTGATCGGCCCATCGATGATGTACTGAATGACTTTCGGTATGGACGCGGCCGTGGCCAAGCTGCCCAGCTGAGCCAACCCGAACACGATGACGAGGCCTGCGTGCGGTCGCAGGTACGGGAGGTAGCGCCGGAGCGCCAGAAGGCCCATGCCGTCGAAATCCTTCGCGCCATTAATTTGGGCGCACGAAACCACCTGGGGCGGGGCGGATTATTTTAGCGCGCGGCTACTGGGTTTCCGCGGCGAGGTCTCGCATCGAGACCATGCCGATCACCTCTCCCCCCTCCACCACCGGCAGGTGGCGGAAACCGCTGTCGAGCATCGTCCTCAACGCCTCTTCTGCATCGACGTCAGGGCTCACCGTTTTCGGGTTGCGCGTCATCCATGACGAGATCTCGTGAGTGGGCGCGTCATACGACTGTGAGATCGCGCGCACCGTGTCGCGCTCGGTGAAGATGCCGATGAGCCTGCCGCCTTCCATGATCAGGGCCGAGCCGATCCTGTTTTGGGCCATCAGCGAGATCGCCTCACCGACGGTCGTGGACGGATCGACTGAGTACAGCGTCGTTTTCATGACCTCGCGAACAGTGGCCACTCCCGGATTCTATGCCTGGTTTGGATAGGCGGCCAGCACGGCGGTCGCAGCCAGGACGAGCACGGCGGCGGCGGCCTCGGCCCGGGCGACCGGCCAGCCACGCCGCCAGGCGAGCGAGAGCACAAGCATGATGCCGACGCCCGCAGCCTTGAGCGCCAGAACGATGCCGTAGGAGGTCGTCCAGAGGTCAGCCACACCATGAAGCTGCTCCGTGGCACGCAGCACGCCCGTGAGAGCCGTCACCGCAAACCCGATGAGCGCGACGCCGGCGAAGCGGTCCAGGAGGCTTTTGGCTTCAGCCCCACGCCACCCGCCGGGCGGTTGCAGCGTCGCGAGCGCGAGGATGCCACCGGCCCAGATGCAGGCCGACGCTACGTGGAGGACATCGGCCAGCTCCGCCCCCGCGGGCGGTTGGACGGAGGCTGCGTGTCCGCCCAATGGCAGCAGCGCAACTGCAAGAAACGCCGCGGGCGCCACGAACGAGATCCCGCGAAGGCAGAACACAAACGCAAGGCCTTCCGCCGCCACCCGTGCCACGAGCTCCCACCGCGGCAGGGCTCCGGCCTGGGAGGCCTCGACGCTGACCACCGCCAAACCGCCCGCGAAAGCAGCGCCGAGAAATATGTGCATGGGAGGTTGAACCCAACGGATCCGCGGCGTGTTAGCGGCCAGGCGCCTGACCACCATCGATCCCAACCCACCCAGCAACCCGAGGTACTCCACCCAGTGGAGCGCCGCCAGCACGAGATCCGGACGGCCGCTCACGATGCGGAGGCGATGATCCCCCCACCAAGGACGCGGCTCCCTGAATAGAGCACCGCGGCCTGCCCTGGCGCCGCGCCGAAGAACGGCTCCTCGAGCGAGAGACGCCCGGAGGAATACACCCCGGCGATCGGGCGGGCGTGGTAGCGAAGCCTCGCCTCACAGCGAACCGGCTCGGGGACGACACCGTCGACGAACGAGACGTCGCGCAGCTCGACCTCGCGCGCGGCCAGGTCCTCCTTGCGGCCCACGACCAGCTGGTTGGAAGGCGCGTCCACCTGTAACACGTACCAGGGCCCGGCCTCAGCGAGATCGCCGAAACCACTTCGCTGGCCGACCGTATACAGCGCCGTTCCGCGGTGGGCGCCGAGGTCGCGTCCCCTCGAATCCACTACCGCGCCCGCACGCACCGGCAGGCGGTCTGCGAGGTAGCGCGCGGTTTCGCCGCGCGGGATGAAGCAGATGTCCTGGCTCTCCGCCTTGTTCGCGACGGGCAATCCGAACTCGCGGGCGTGATCACGCACCTCGCCCTTAGTCATGCCGCCAAGCGGGAACGAGATCCGCGCCAGGCGCTCCCGATCGAGGTGATAGAGCATGTAGGACTGGTCCTTCGCGTCATCGACCGCTGTGTGCAGCTCGGATCCGTTGACGATGCGCGCATAGTGGCCGGTGGCCAGCCGGTCAAATCCGAGGTCGAGCACCCGTCCGAGCATGAGATCGAAGCGCACGAAGGCATTGCACCGCATACACGGGTTGGGCGTCCGGCCCTCGAGGTAGTCGCGGTGAAACGGTTCGATGACCCGCTCGCCGAACTCTTTCTCCAGGTTCCAGCAGTAATAAGGAATGCCGAGCAGCGCCGCGACGCGGCGCGCATCTTCCACAGCGTTGAGCGAGCAGCAGCCGCCATGCTTCGCGGATTCCTCCATGTCGTCGCGCGGCCACTGCTGAAGCGTGACGCCGACGACGTCGTGGCCCTGTGCCTGCAGAAGCGCTGCCGCAACCGAGGAATCGACGCCTCCGGACATCGCCACCGCGACTTTCATGCGGTGGAAAGTACCATGCGGATGAAATCGAGCAGCGCGGCACGATCGGGACGGGCAAAAAGCCGCGCCAATGCGATGAATCCGACTCCAGCTAATGGAAGGACAAGCGGCACCACACTAAGGTGACTTCCGACCACGAATCCGAGGTTCATGAGCACGACGAATCCAAGCCAAAAGGTAATGAAGGCCGCCTGCGAATAGTCAGAGCGAAGAGTGACAGTCACCCACGTCCCCTCGTTCGCTGGCTCCAGCTTGACGGCGGCGCGTGTGCCTAAGGCACCGCGGAATGCATCGGGAGCGATGCGCAGCACCATAGACGCCGGTCCCGGAAGAAGGTTGCGCAACACGGGTTTGCCCCATATGCGTGCGGTTGAATCGAGGAGGCGCGACCAGCACTCGTCGAGCGGCAGCGGCGATTCGATGACGTGGGTCTCCCGCCACCACGGGTTCACCCAGTAGCTGAAGCCTATCGGCGTGCCTCGACGATCTGCCGGGCCACCACCTCTGCGTCCTCGCCCACTCCATAGAGGATCGCCGACTTGTTCTTGCGCATCCAGTGCACACCCATGAAGTACAGGCCGGGCACGTTCGTTCGACCGTCAGTCTGCACCGGGAAACCCATGTCGTCGAAAACCGGGAACTTCACCCACCCATAGTCCGGCCGGTAGCCGCTCGTCCAGATCACAGTCCCAATCTGATCGCGTGCGACGTCCAGCCGGGCGCGCGCGTTGACGCGGAGGGGCTGAGGCATCTCGAACGTCGGCGAATCGATTCCCTTGGCTGCGCATCCGGCCTCGACGAAGTTCAGGAGGTCGACCAGCCTCGCATCTCCGAAATCGACGCTGGCGGAAACGTCGTCTGCGAAGTGAATCTCAGATCCTTCCGCTCCGATATACCGACCGACCAGCTCGACCCCCATCTTGTTCAGGACGCGAAAGTTGAGGTCTCGCCCCCCGTCATGGCCGGTGGCCTGCGGATTGCCGAGAAGCCTGGCCGCCGGCGAAGGGAGCTTGTCTGGCGTCCGATCCATAAAGCCCGACTCGATCAACCACCACACGATGTCGCGCCCCTGAAGCCTGCGAGGCACCCACACACATCGGCCGCATGCGAGGAAGACCTGGCGACCCGATTGGTGAAGCTCCTCAGCCAGCTGGCACCCGGTCTGACCACTCCCCACGACCAGGACCGCACCCGGCGGCAAAGCGGCTGGATTGGTGTATTCCTCGGCAAAGAGTTGAACGACGTCCTTTGGGACCAACTCGCCCCCGGCAGGGCGATGAGGGCGCTGGTATCCACCCGTCGCGACAACCACCGTGCGAGCCTCGAGGGTGCCGGATGGCGTCGATAGGAGAAACCTGCCGGTGTCCGCCTCCAGCGACGCCACCGGGCTGTTTTCCTCGACGGGCGCATCGAAAGAGGTCGCCCAGGTCTGAAAGTGATCCACGAGCTCGGCCAGGGGCATGAAGCCATCTGGATCCGGCCCGTCGTATTTCGCGCCGGGAAGCTGGACGCCCCAATTGGGCGTGATCAGGCGAAAGGAGTCCCAGCGCCGGGTCCGCCAGGCTTCGGCGACGCGGCCGGCCTCGAGCACGACGTGATCGACCTTCGCCTGGGACAAGAACCAGCTGGTCGCAAGCCCGGCTTGCCCAGCGCCGATGATCGCGACGTCCACGCTGCGCTTCAAGCCGGCGCTACTCGACGAGGTCTCCCTCGGCCGGCTCGACTTTGACCCCACACGACTCGAGGTAGGCGACGCCCCGATCCAGCTCTTCGCCCTCTCCGCTGATCTCGAGCAGGACCCAGCCTTGGTCGCGAGTCACGTCGGCCCGGCGGATGTTGGTCACGATCTCGAACTTCTTGCCGAGCTGGTAGATCACCGGCTCTTTGACCATGTCGGGACCGAAGATCAGCTTCAGCCGCCTCCGCCCCATACCGCGGAGTCTAAGCCCGGCGGCGACCCCCGGCCACCGCCGGGACGATCGAGATCTCGTCTTTGGCGCCGACCTTCGCGTTCAGGCCCGAGCCCAACCGCACGTCCTCGTCGTTCAGGTAGACATTGACGAACTGGCGCAGCTCCCCCTTCTCGTCGAGCAGCCGGTCCTTGAAGCCCGGATAGCGGGCGTCCAGGGCGGCGATCGCCGTGCTGAGGTCAGTCGCATCGACCTCGACGGTGACCTGCCCATCAGACAGGCGGCGGAGCGGACCTGGGATTCGGAACTGTGGCATCAGATATTCACCTTCTCGCGAAACGACTTTAGCGTGGGTTCTATTTCCACGCGCTTTGCGTGGCCGTTGGCCGAGGCGAGAACATCGGCTGTCTTCAGGCCGTGGCCGGTGACGTAGGCGACCACCACCTCATCCCCATTCCAGCGCCCTGCTTTGGCGAGCTTCTTCAGCACGCCGATCGTGACCCCGCCCGCCGTCTCCGTGAAAATGCCCTCGGTTCGGGCAAGCAACCGCATCGCTTCGACGATCTCCTCCTCGGTCACCGCCTCCACGACTCCGCCGGTCTCACGTGCGATCCGGTTCACGTACATGCCGTCAGACGGGTTGCCGATCGCGATCGACCGGGCGATCGTATCTGGTTTGACCGGCAGCACCCGCTCAGGCGTGTCAGAGTTCCACGCGTTGTACACCGGGGCACACCCGAGCGCCTGCGCGCCGGTGAACTTCGGAACCCGATCCTCGCGGACCAACCCGTAGTCGACCAGCTCTTTTGCCGCCTGGCGATGTCGAACGAACTGGCAGCCGCTCGCGATCGGGATGATGATCTCGTCGGGCAGCTTCCAGCCCAGCTGCTCCGCGGTCTCGAACGTCAGGGTCTTGGACCCCTCCGCATAGAAGGGCCTGATGTTGATGTTGCAAAAGGCCCACGGCGTCGACTCGACGAGCTGGCTGCAGAGCCGGTTCACCTCGTCGTAGTTGCCGCGGACAGCAACCATGTTGGGTTCGAAGACTCCGATGCTGATGATCTTGGCCGGCTCGAGGTCGACGGGGATGAACACGAAGCATTCAAGCCCTGCGCGGGCCGCGTACGCCGCGACTGCGTTGGCCAGGTTGCCGGTGGACGCGCAGGCGATCGTCTCGAAACCGTTCGACCGCGCCCAGCTGATGGCGACCGACACCACCCGGTCCTTGAACGAGTTGGTCGGGTTCATGCTGTCGTTCTTGAGGTAGAGGTTGCGCAGCCCAAGCTCGGCGCCCAGGCGGTCCGCCTTGACCAGCGGCGTCATGCCTTCGCCCAGCGTCACCACCTCCGCCGAATCCTCGACGGGCAGCAGGTCCCGATAGCGCCACATGGACTTGGGTCCCTTCTCGATGCGGTCCCGACTGACGACCTTCTTGAGGGCGGTTTGGTCATAGACGACGTCGAGCGGCCCGAAGCACATCTCGCAGACATGCGTCGCCTGCAGCTCGTACTCGGTGCCGCACTCGCGACATTTCAACCCAAGGAGCTTGGACACGCGGCTCAGTTTAGGACGAGGAGCTTGCCGGTCAGTCGGTTCGCGCGAGGGAGGCGCAATACGGGTTGAGAATGCCGCGGTCCCGGCTCCGGCGGGATTCCCGCTCCGTTTAGTCCCGCGAGTGCATGCTCCCGCCGGTTTCAATCACCTTCTGTCCCGGATTTCGAGCCACCACTCGAGCGTCTCGCCCGGCCGCAAGACGCTCCTGCTCGTGGCCGGCTCGATCGCGATCTGCCGGTACCCGCCGAGGTCGCCGTTGCACACCCACACCGCCAGGTCAGGCGTAAGACCGGCGTCCCACGCCAGCTCGACGGCCGCCCCTGACTCCCACCCCAGGCGCACCCTGTCGGTCGACCCAGGCGGGAGAAAGACCTTGGTCGACCTCCCGGGTGAAAGCTGCGCCAACCGCTCTCCATCGGGCACCCCAATCTCCATCCTTTCCTCGAACCTGAACAGCGTGTGCCCACACCAGTACGCGAGGTGAGGTTCAGCGCCAACATTCAAATACGTGTAATCCACGCGCACGTGCCGTTCCACCTCAATTCGTCGCCGCAGCTCGAATGGCACCACCCGCCCCCTGCAGGACATGAGCGATGAGCTCTCATTCGCCTCCTCCACCACCCACGGCACCCGCCACGCCTCTCCGTGATCCGGCAGCGAGCCAACCGCCTCCAGGTTCGGCACCATCTCGTCCCAGCCCTGCGCGCCGCCGCCGACGAAGTCGGTGGCGCCTGGGTCGTCGACTCCGATCCCCTGCTCCAACAGCTCTTCCCCGCCAAGCCGCAAAGAGGTGATCCGCCCTCCTCGCTCGGGCCGGACCTCCAGTTCCCATGTAGGGCTTGTCAGCAGCAATTCAGGCCCGGATCGTAGGCTCTAAGAGCATGCGCTTGGTCGCCCTCGTCGTCTCTGCGTGCCTCATCGCGGCGTGCGCACCCAGGGCCCACCCCACGGCAATTGCAACTCCTTCATCGAGCCCGATCGCGTCAAGCCCGTCGCCCGAGCCGACTCCGCTTGCTCCGAGCCCTTCCCACGTTTTCGTGATCGTGATGGAGAATCGGAGCTACGACCAGGTGATCGGGAGCGGCTACATCGCAGAGCTCGCCGCGCAGTATGGAGTCGCGACCGACTACCACGGCGTCTCGCACCCGAGCCTGCCGAACTATCTCGCGATGACGTCCGGCAGCACCTGGGGCATCGCCGACGACGGGTTCCACGCGCTCCCGGCCGGCGGGCTCGGCGCGCAGCTGACCGATGCCGGCATCGAGTGGCGCGCTTACATGGACGGCATGAGCAACGGCTGCTTCCGCAGCCCCTACCCCTACGCGCTGAAGCACAACCCTTTCGCCTATTACGGGAGCACCTGCCCGTCGCAGGTGGTTCCATTCACCGACTTCGCCACGGATATGGCGGGCACCGTGCCGCAGTTCGTCTGGATCACGCCCGACCTCTGCCATGACGGCCACGACTGCTCGAACAAGGTGGCCGACGCGTGGCTCTCGCAGACTGTGCCGACAATCCTCGCCACCAGCGCATGGCAGGACGGCGGCGTGCTGCTGCTCACGTGGGACGAGGGCGAGGACACCGCCAACTCGGTGCTTACGCTGGTCATCCGACCAGACCAGCTTTTGCACCGCAGCTCTCGCCCCTACGACCATTACTCGCTGCTGGCGACGATCGAGGACCAGCTCCAGCTCCCCCGGCTCGGCCTTGCCGCTCACGCCACACCGATGAACGATCTCGTTGCGGCTCAACCGCCGCCCCGCTTACGAAGTCGCGTGGCTTAGCGTTCCGACCGTCTCCTTCCAGTACGTGATCGAATCGAGAAATTCCTGGTCGACCTCCACCCCAAGCCCTGGACCGGCAGGCACGTCCAGGCGCCCGTCGTGCAGGACGAAAGGCCGGGTGATGTCACGGTGGTAGTAGCGCTCGGAGGCGGACGTATCACCGGGTAGCGTGAAGTTCGGCATGGCCGCCATGGCGACGTTGCCGGCGCGGCCGATCCCGGTCTCGAGCATGCCGCCCATCCACACCGGCACCCCACGCGAAGCACACAGGTCGTGAATCCGGCGGCCCTCTAGGTAGCCGCCGACGCGGCCTGGCTTGATGTTGATGATCCGGCAGGCGCCGAGCTCGATCGCGTCGGCTGCGGCCTGTTCCGACGTGATGGACTCGTCCAGGCAGATCGGCGTGCGCACGAGTTTGGCCAGCTCGGCGTGCGCGAGCACCTGCTCCTCCGGGAGCGGCTGCTCGATGAGCAGAAGATCGTATGGATCGAGCTGCGCGAGCTGAGCTGCCTGCGACAGCGAGTAAGCCGTGTTGGCGTCGACCTGAAGAGGGACGTCGCCGAAACGATCGCGCACCGCCCGCACCGGCTCGACGTCCCAGCCCGGCTTGATTTTCAACTTGATCCGCCGGTAGCCCTGGTCGAGGTACTCACCCACGGTCGCCAGCAGCTCCGGGATCGATGGGTGAATCCCGACCGAGACTCCGCAGTCGACCGCGGTGCGCGTCGCCCCGAAATAGCCGGCGAAGGATTCACCCCGGGCGCGAAGCTGGGCGTCGAGGATCGCCATCTCGATCGCGGCCTTCGCCATGTGATGCCCATGCACCGGGCGCAGGACCCGGCCCACGCCTTCCGCGTCGAGGCTCGCCTGGTCGAGCAGCCGAGGCAGCAGGTGGTGGATCAAGACGTGCTGCGCCGCATCCACGTACTCAGAGGAGTAAGTCGGCTCCTCGCCGGCCACGCACTCACCCCAGCCGGCGCCGTCAGTCGTGTTCGCCTTCAACAGCAGCACGTCGCGCTCCGTCTGGACGCCGAACGACGTTTCGAACGGCGCCACCAACGACAGCCGGATACGGCGCAGCTCAACGGTTTGGAGCTTCATGCGCTCAGCCTATCGAGCCGGGCAGCGTCGTCGTCGGACAGCTCGATGTCGGCTGCCGCGGTGTTCTCCTCCAGCTGGGCCACGCTCGATGCGCCTGGAATCGCCACGACGTTGGGCTTGCGGATCAGCCAGGCAAGGGAAATCTGAGCTGCGGTCGCATGATGGTGGGCGCCGATCTCGCGCAGCGCGGCGATCAGCGGTTCGAACCGGGCACGCGCCTCCGCGCTGAAATTCCTCCTCACGCGCCGGAAGTTCCCGGGCGTTGCCTGCTGGTATTTCCCCGACAGCACTCCCTGCCCAAGCGGGCTGTATGCGATGACGATGCGGCCCTTCTCCTGAGCCCAGGGCAAGAGGTCCCTCTCAGGCGCGCGGTGCACGAGGCTGAACAGCACCTGGTTCGAGAGGACGGGGCCTCCAAGTGCCTGCTCGGCCTCCTGCCAGCCGGCCAGCGTGTGATTGCTGACGCCAATGTGCCCGAGGAGGCCCTCTTCGACCAGGCGCCGCATCCGCGGCATCGTCGCGCGTGCCGGAAAGAAAGGGCTCGGCCAGTGGAGCTGGTAGAGCTCGACGTGGTCCACGCGGAGGCGACGCGCGCTGTTCCGGGCTCGCCACCCCGTCATGAAGGCAAGGCCGATCGGAAAGAGTTTGGTCGCGAGAAAGACCCTGTCGCGGCGGTCGTGGATGGCCTCGCCCACGATGCGTTCTGAACGGCCGAGGCCATAGATCTCGGCCGTGTCGACGAGGTTCACGCCGAGCTCGAGCGCGCGGTGCACTATCTCGCCGGCGACTTTGTTGGCGTACTCAGCGCCGTAGCCCCACTCGCTCGAGCCGAACTGCCAGGTGCCAAGCCCGATCGCGGACACCCTGACCCCTCCCACCTCGACGTACTTCATGAGGTCAGCCGGTCGAACACCATTTGCGACCACGACTCCATTTCGAGGTAGTGGATCCGCATCTCGTCCAGGGTCATGAGCTCGCCGGCGAGCTTGGTGGTCTCGCGGATGGAGATGTTGGGCGAGTCTCCGTTGACGAGGAACACCACGCCGAGGTGCACCTTGGACACAGGCGCCGACTCGTCGTTTAAGAGGCCTATCAGGTCCGCTTCGAAACGCCCCTCGTAGACCACCTCCTCCCCCCACTCCCGTTTGAGGCCGTCGAGGATCGGGTCGCCACCTTCGAGGTCGCCCGGGTTGATGTGGCCGCCGATGCCCAGGGAGTACTGCTTTCGCAGCCTCTTCTCAGACGAAGCCCGCAAGCGATGCGTGAGGAGATAGCGGTCGGCGTGCCGGAAGACGACGTAGGGGATGATCTGTTGGAAGTTCGGATCGTTCTCGACCTCGGCTCGCGGCTTGAAGAAGTGGCGCTCGCGGATCACGGCCTGGTGGCGTTCGAGGTCGTCGCTCACGAACCCATGCCAGGCGCCGTCGGGAAAGATGTCCTCGCGCTTGACGCACAGCACTTGCTCGGAGTTGGTCAACTGCTCACACCATCCTGACCAGGCCGCGACCGAACACCGCGACCAGCTCTGCGGTGCGATCGATGTCGTCATCTCGGACCGGAAGAAAATAGATCCAGGCGGCTCGCTCGGTGTCGGTGGTGATCATGGTGCGCGCAGAGTCGGCGCTCGGATTTCCGCACGGTCCCTCCGCGTCGGCGACACAGATCCGGCCGTCCACATTGACGCGCTCCTTGCCGATGCCCTCGTATCCCTCGCCTTTCGCGCCCAGCCTGATCACGAGCTCATCGCCCTTCAACTTGTCCAGGTCGTAGAGCCCGACCGGCACCTGGAGCTGGACCGACAGCGCGTTGGCGACATCGACCAGCGAGTTTATCCGCGGCAGCGGCTCGCCCCTCTTGAGCCGGCGGAGCAGCGCCTCCGACGACGGCCGCACCCGCGTCGGGTCGAGCCCGAAACGGCGGTAAAGCTCACGCGCCCGGCCCACTGCGCCGACCTCGCCCGACCTGCCGGCCTGGACCGTCCTTGCCACCTCGAGCTCGAAGTCCTCGCGTGGTGGCGTGATCTCGAGCTCATAAAGCTCGAGACAGTCCAGCTCGATGTCGATCTCGCATCGAACTTTCAGCACAGGTACTCGAGGTGATCGAAGAACTCCGGGTATGAAATCTCGACGCACTCAGCTCCTTCGATCTCGGTCTTGCCCTGGGCGATCAGGCCCGCGACCGCCAGCGCCATCGCGACTCGATGGTCGCCCTGCGAGCTGACACGCCCGCCTTCGAGCTCTCGGGGACCGTTGATCACCCATCCGTCATCCGTGGCGGTGATGTCCGCGCCCATCGCGGTCAAGCCCTCCTCCATCGCGGCGATCCGGTTCGACTCCTTTACGCGCAGCTCGCCCGCGCCGGCGATCACGCTCCGGCCGGGCATCTGGGTTGCGGCCACGGCCAGCACTGGCAGCTCGTCGATCATCTCCGCGGCCATGCCGTCCTCGATGCGGATCGGTTTCAGGTTGCGCGCGGTCCCCGCGTTGAGGTCACCGACGGGCTCACGGCTCACAAAGCGAGGGTTGGAAACCGTGACCTCGAATCCACAGCCCTGGAGCACGCCCAGCAGCGCGGTCCGTGTTGGGTTGACCCCCGTGGCCTGCAACCGGATCCGCGAACCCCGCACCAGCCCCGCCGCAACGAGCCAGAAAGCCGCCGAGCTGATGTCGCCAGGGATCTCGAGGTCCAGCGGTTCGAGCCGGTCCGCGCGCTGCACCTGCACCATCGGACCCTCGACCACGACCGGAGCGCCCATCGAACCCAGCATCAGCTCGGTGTGGTCCCTCGTCTTGACCGACTCGATCACCGAAGTGGGGCCGTCCGCGAACAGGCCGGCCAGCAGGACGGCCGACTTGACCTGCGCGCTGGGCACTGGCGGCCGGTAGCTGATGCCGTTCAGCGGGGTCTTGCCTCCGACGCGCAAAGGCGGCCAGCTCGTCCAAGCGCCCATCTGGCGAAGCGGCTCGACCACGCGGTCCATCGGGCGGCGGGAAAGCGACTCGTCTCCGACCAGCTCGCTCTTGAACTCCTGCCCTGCCAGCAAGCCGGCGAGGAGCCGCATGGTCGTCCCGGAGTTGCCGCAGTCGAGCGGGCCCGAGCGGTGCAGCCCGTGAAGGCCGCAGCCTTCCAGAGCCGTGCCTTCCAGCACTGCTCCAAGCTCACTCATGCAACGGATCGTCGACTGCACGTCAGCCCCGGGAGAAAGTCCGCGCAGCCGGCTGCGGCCGTCCGCGATCGAGCCCAGGATGAGCGCGCGGTGCGAGATCGACTTGTCGCCCGGCACTCGTATCTCGCCTGCCAGCTTTCGCGTCGGCCTGACCGTCGCGATCACCGTCGAGTCCAGCGCTCGCGTACGGCACGAGCCTCTTCGAAGAGCTCAACCAGGCGGGGGTCGTCCGCCTCGAGATGGCGGCGCAGCCGAGCCAGCTCCGCGCTGATGGCGTCCAGCTGCTCGAGCAGGTTCACGCGATTCGTGCGCACGACGCCCCCGTACAGCTCTGGGTCTCCGCCGGCGAGCCGGCTCATGTCACGAAAGCCGCCGGCCGCGAGGCGTGAAGCCTCCGGCCAGTCCGCGCGCCGCGACAGCGCGAGCACGTAGCCGATCGAAAGCAGGAACGCGGCGTGGCTTACACCCGCGACCAGGCGGTCGTGTATCTCGGCGTCCATCACGATTGGGTGTGCGCCGACGGCTTTGACGAGGTCGGTAAGGACCGGCTCCGATCGGGTCAGGACCCAGGGGGCGTCCTTGAACACCGACGCGTCCGCGGCGTCGATGCCCGACGCCTCCTTCCCGCACATCGGGTGGCCTCCGACGAGGTCGATGCCCGCAGCCGACGCCCACGCCATCACCTCGGCCTTGGTGCTGGCCATGTCGGTCACGACCCTGCCCTCCGTCTTCCCCTTGAGCTGGGCGAAGATCTCTCGCATGGCGCGGATCGGGGCGCCGATCACGATGACCTCCGCCATGTCCGCGATGCTCGCGTCGGCGCTCGCGCTGGCGACGACGCCGCGGTCGAGCGCCTTGCGCAGCGTCGTGGGGTCGGTATCGGCGCCGACGATCACCGTTTCGGGCCGGGCTTCCTTGAGGGCGAGCGCGAACGAAGAGCCCATGAGACCAAGCCCGATCACCGCGACAGTGGCCAAGCTGCTACGCCAGCTGTTTTGCCATCGCGCTCAACATGCGCCGCAGGTCAGCCATCAGCCGGTCGAAAGCCTCGAAGTCGAGCGACTGAGCTCCGTCCGACAGCGCCTGGTTGGGCGTGGGATGCACCTCCACGATCAAGCCGTGCGCGCCGGCGGCCACGGCCGCAAGCGACATCGGGCGCACGAGCGACCACTTACCCGTCGCCTGCGACGGGTCGACGATGATCGGCAGGTGTGACAGCTCACGGGCCAACGGCACCGCGTTGAGGTCGAGCGTGAATCGCGTCGACGTCTCGAAGGTCCTGATGCCGCGCTCGCAGAGGATCACGTCGCGGTTGCCCTGCGACAGGACGTACTCGGCCGCGAGCAGCCACTCCTCGATGGTCGACGACATGCCGCGCTTGAGCAGCACCGGCTTGCCGGAGCGTCCGGCCTCCTGCAGCAGCGCGTAGTTCTGCATGTTGCGCGTGCCGAGCTGAAGGATGTCCGCGTAGCGCGCGACGAGCTCGACATCCCCCGGCGACACGACCTCCGTCACCACCTTGAGCCCGGTCTCGTCGCGCGCAGTGGCCATCATCTTCAGTCCCGCCTCGCCCAGACCCTGGAACGAATAAGGAGAGGTGCGCGGCTTGAAGGCGCCTCCACGCAGCACGCGCGCGCCCTGCTTGGCGACGTGCCGGGCCGTGTCGAGGAGCATCTCCTCGCCTTCGACCGAGCATGGGCCGGCCATCATTACGACCTCGTCTCCGCCGATCTTGACGCCGCCCACGTCGACCACCGTGTTGACGGGCCGGAACTCGCGGCTGGCCAGCTTGAATGGCTTGGTGATCGGGATGATCTCGTGGATCCCGCCGAGGTGGGAGAAGGCTTCCTTGAATGCATAGGCGTTGCCGCCGATGACGCCGACGAGCGTCCGCTCCTCGCCTCGAGAGAGCTCGGTCTTGAGCCCGATCTCGTGGACGCGGTCGACGACGGCTGTGATCTCGGCCTCGGTCGCGGCGTGAGCCATGACGATGATCACTGCCTGAGCGAGCCTCTCAGGTAGTCCAGGTCGGCCTTGATCGCCCGCGCTCCCCGCATATAGGCAAAGCGCATCGCGGATTGAGGTTGCGGCGTGTTGTACAGGAGCAGGACGCGAACGCACATCGGCACTCCGCGCGGGTTTGGAAGTTGCACGTCCATGTCGTGACCGCAGAGCAGCGGCACGTCCAGCCAGCCCAGCCTGCGAGCGGCGAAAGCCGGGAACTCGGCCGTCAGGTCGTGAGTGGTGGTGAAGTAGGCGAAGCAGATCTCGGCCGGGTCGAGGTCGTTGAGGCGTACGAGCTCCCGCAGCAGCTCCTCCGTCGCCTCTGTGATGGACGTCGCGGTGTTCGCCTCCGCCGTGATCGCACCCCTGATTCCTCTTACCGGCAAGCTTTCAGCAGCTCCTTCACCAGCGGGACCGGATCTCCGCCCCGATCGATCTCGTCCACGATCGCGCTGCCGACCACCGCCGCGTCCGCAGTGCCGCGCAGCGCTTTCATGTGCTCGGCCCGCGAGATGCCGAAACCGGCGGCAATGGGCAGGTTCGTGTGTTTCCGAACCAGTGAGAGAAGCTCCGTCATCCCGGCAGGCAGCTCCTTCCTCGCGCCGGTGATGCCGGTGACCGTCACGCAGTAGACGAAACCGCTCGAGTGCTCGCAGATCGATTCGACCCGAACCTCAGCAGTGGTCGGGGCGACCATGAAAACCGTGTCCAGCGACGCGGAACGCAGCCAGCCCGCCACCGGTTCCGATTCCTCATACGGGAGGTCGGGGATGATCACCCCCGCAACTCCGGCCTGGGCCGCTTCGGCCGCAAAACGCCTGGGATCGTGCGACAGGATCGGGTTGATGTAGGTCATGAGCACGACCGGGACGCCCTCGCCGGCGATGGCGCCCGCGACCTCGAGCGCGCCGGCGACGTTCATGCCGTGCTCGAGAGCGACCTGTCCTGCCCGCTGGATGACCGGGCCGTCGGCGAGCGGGTCCGAGAACGGGATCCCGACCTCGATGGCGGCGATGCCGGAACCGGCGAGCCTCTTGCCCACCTCGATCGACTTCTTCTTGTTGGGATGCCCGGCCATGATGTAGGCGACAAGCTTCAGGTCACCGTGCGAGTGCAGCGCGCTCTCCAACCTGGTTGTTTCAGCCACCTTCACAGGGGCCCCCGCGAAGTCACGGCGAAGCCTCGGACTTCGCGGGGATTTCGACCGAGTCCATGTCCTTGTCGCCACGACCCGAAAGGCAGATTAGGATCCGCCCCCCCGGACCCATCTCGCGCGCCAGGAGGCCCGCCTGATGCAGGGCGTGCGCGGGTTCGAGCGCGGGCATGATGCCTTCGAGCCGCGTGCAGAGCTTGAAAGCGGCGAGCGCCTCCGTGTCCGTAACGGCGACGTATTCGACTCGCTTCGAGTCGTGCAGGTAAGCGTGCTCCGGTCCGACGCCCGGGTAGTCGAGGCCGGCCGAGATGGAATGAGTCGGCATCACCTGCCCGTCGCCGTCCTGGAGCAAGTACGAGAAGCTGCCGTGCAGCACGCCCGGCCGCCCGCCAACGAGCGAAGCCGCATGCCGGCCGGTCGTCATACCTTTGCCCGCGGCCTCCACGCCGACGAGCCTCACATCTCGGTCGTCGATGAACGCGGTGAACATGCCGATCGCGTTCGAGCCGCCGCCAACGCACGCGACAACTGCATCGGGGAGCTTGCCGTCGACTGAGAGGTACTGCTCGCGGGCTTCGTCACCGATCACGCGCTGCAGGTCGCGCACCATCTCGGGGTACGGGTGCGGCCCGACCACCGACCCGATGATGTAGTGGGTCGTCTCCACGTTCGTGACCCAGTCGCGGATCGCCTCGGACGTGGCGTCCTTCAAGGTCTTCGTTCCGCTCTTCACCTCGATGACCTCTGCCCCGAGCAGCTTCATCCGGCGCACGTTCATCGACTGGCGGCGCATGTCCTCAGTGCCCATGTAGACGGTGCATTCGAGACCGAATCTCGCGCACACCGTCGCCGCGGCCACACCATGCTGGCCTGCGCCCGTTTCCGCGATCACGCGCTTCTTGCCCATCCGCATCGCGAGCAGTGCCTGGCCGACCGCGTTGTTGAGCTTGTGCGCGCCGGTGTGGCACAGGTCCTCGCGCTTGAGGTGGATGTGCGCCCCGCCGAAATGTTCGCTCAATCGATTCGCTGCGTAGAGCGGGGTCGGCCGGCCGACAAAGGCATGCCGGTGGCCGGCGAGCTCGAGCTGGAACTGCGTGTCGGCCTTGGCCTCGTGCCACATGTCCTCGAGCTCTTTGAGCGCGCCCATCAGAGTCTCGGGCACGTACTGGCCGCCGTACGCTCCGAAGCGCCCGGCGACGGGGTGAGTCAGGGTGGCGCGCGCCATCAACCCAGGGCCTCGGCCAGGCGCACCGCGTGGATGAACGCGCGGACCTTGTCTGGATCCTTGACTCGGACGGACGCCTCGACTCCGCTCGAAACGTCGACGCCGTAGGGCTTGAAGGCGCTCACGACCTTGCCCACGTTACCCGGTTCAAGACCACCCGCGATGAAGACACGCCGCGTCGACAGCAGCGGGCGGGCCAGCTCCCAGTCCCAGGTGCGACCGGTGCCGCCCCGCTGGTCTGCCGACCAGGAGTCGAGCATGATCGGGTCAGGCCAGTCGCCGGCGCCGGAGATCTGACCGACACCCATCCTGTCCTGGACCTTCAAGACCTTGATCACGGGCCGGCCTGCTTCGAAGCCTGGGGCTTCCGAGCCGTGCAGCTGGACCATGTCGAGGTCGACGAAGTCGGCGATCTGCCGGACTTCGGAGGCGTCCTGGTCGATGAAAACCCCGACGATCTTCGGGCGGACCGCAAGGTCGTCCACGATGGCCTTCGCCTCCTCCGGTGTGACTCGACGCTGGGAGGAGCAGAAATGGAAGCCGAGCAGGTCCGCTCCGGACTGGACGGCCGCCTCGGCGCCAGCGGCGTCGCAGACACCGCAGATCTTTATCCGGACCACGCGGTCAACTCCCTGATTCGCTGCGCCGGGTCGTCCGACCGCATGAGCGTTTCCCCGACGAGGATCGCGTTGGCGCCGGCCTCGTAGACCCTGCGCGCGTCGTCGGGAGTGCGGATTCCGCTTTCGGCCACCACCACGACGCCCTCCGGGATCACCTTGCGAAGGCGCTCGGTGAGGGCCAGGTCGACCGCGAACGTGTGCAGGTCGCGATGGTTGATCCCGATCAACACCGCTCCGGCCTGGAGCGCAGCCTGCGTCTCGGGCTCGTCGTGGACCTCGACCAGGGCCGCGATCCCCCGCCTCTTCGAAACCGCGAGGAGCTCCGCCAGCTGCGCGCGCTCGAGCGCTGCGACGATCAGGAGCACTGCGTCAGCCCCGGAGGCGCGGGCCTCGGCGATCTCGAAGGGATCGGTGACGAAGTCCTTGCGCAGGATCGGCAGGTTGGTCGCGGCGCGTACAGCCAGCATGTGCTCGGGCCGGCCCCCAAATCCCGCCATGTGTGTGAGAACCGAGATCGCCGCCGCACCGCCATCCGTGTACGCATGGGCGAGGTCGGCCGGCCGGTACTCCTCCGCCAGCACCCCCATGATCGGCGTGCGCTGCTTCATCTCGGCGATCACCGCCAGTCGCGGGCCGCGCAGGGCGCCGGCAAAGTCCTTGGGCATGTACGAGGCGACGTTTCGCTCGAACTGGTCCTGCCCGACCAGCGCGCGCCGTCGCTGCAGATCCTGCCGGGCCTCGATCACGAGGCGGGCCAAAAGGTCCTCCTGGCTCACTCGTGGGAGATTTTCGCCCACCGCTGGAGCACATCGCCCGCACGCCCTGAGTCGATCGCTTCGGCGGCCAGGCCGAGACCATCCTTCCAGGTGCCGGCCAAGCCCGCGGCGCGAAGCGCCGCCGCGCTGTTCAGAAGCACCACATCGCGGCGCGGCCCCTTCGCTCCCTGGAGGACCTCTCGCGCGATGCGGGCGTTTTCTTCCGGCCCGCCTCCGCGCATCGCGTCGATCGGAGCTGCGGCGAGGCCCAGGTCGCGCGGGTCCAGCTCAAACTCCTTGCGCTGTCCGTCGATCTCGATCACGGACGAGGGCGAGCTCACCGACAGCTCGTCCATTCCGTCGCCGCCATGGAACACGATCGCGCGCTCCACGCCCAGGCGCATCAGGACTTCCGCCATCTTGCCCGCCATCGAGCCATCGGCGACACCGAGCGCCTGGTACTTCGCGCCCGCCGGGTTGCACAGCGGACCGAGCACGTTGAAAACAGTGCGCACGCCAAGCTCGCGCCGAGGCACGCCTGCGAATCGGAACGAGGGATGGAAGACAGGCGCGAACATGAAACCGATCCCGGCGTCCTCGATGCAGCGCGCGACCCCTTCGGGGCCCAGGTCGATCTTCACACCCAGCTGCTCGAGCACGTCGGCCGAGCCACAAACCGACGAGGCGGCGCGGTTGCCGTGCTTGGCCACCTTCGCGCCGCAAGCGGCCGCGACGATGGCAGCCAGGGTCGAGATGTTGAACGTCGCCAGGCCGTCGCCACCCGTGCCGCATGTGTCGAGGAGGGCGCCTTCCACCTCGATTGGAGTCGCCATCGCCCGGGCGGTGCGCGCAAAACCGGTGATCTCGTCCACTGTCTCGCCCTTCATGCGGAGCGCGACGATGAAGCCCGCGACCTGAACGGGAGTCGCGTCGCCGCGCATGATCTCTTCGAAGGCGGACGCGGCCTCCTCCTCGGAAAGGTTTTCGCACCTCACCAACTTCGCGATTGCCCCGATCAAGGTTTCTTCTCCGCGCGCCGCACGAAGTTGCCCAGGATCTTCTTCCCTTCCTTCGTCAGCACCGACTCCGGGTGGAACTGCACCCCATACGTCGGATGCTTGACATGGCGCAGACCCATCACGATGCCGTCGGCCGTCCACGCCGTGACGACGAGCTCCTCCGGCACCGACTTCCGCTCAACGATGAGCGAGTGATAGCGAGTCGCCTCGAACGGATCGTTGACCCCCGCCAGGACCCCCGAGTTGTCGTGCCTGATCCATGAGGTCTTGCCGTGCGCCGGCTCGTTGCGCACCACGCGGCCGCCGAACGCCTCGCCGAGGCACTGGTTGCCGAGACACACGCCAAGGATGGCCACCTTGCCCGACAGCTCCCGAATCGCCTGCGTCGAGACACCCGCGTCCGATGGCGCCCCCGGCCCTGGGGAGATGACGATCCCATCAAACGACCCAAGCTCCGAAATCGTGACCTCGTCGTTGCGGAACACGCGCGGCTCAGCACCGAGCTCGGCCAGGTACTGCACCAGGTTGTACGTGAACGAGTCGTAGTTGTCGATGACGGCGAGGTTCATCACATCTGCTCGGCCATCTCGATGGCTTTGAACATGGCGCCGGCCTTCTCGAGCGTTTCCTCGAACTCGCGCTCGGGACGAGAGTCGGCGACCACGCCGGCGCCGGCCTGGACGTAGGCCATCCCTTCCGCGACCACCACCGTGCGGAGGGTGATGGCCATGTCGAGGTTGCCGCCGAAGCTGACGTAGCCGAGGGAGCCCGCGTAAACGCCCCGCTGGTCAGGCTCGAGCTCCGCGATCACCTCCATGGCCCGAATCTTCGGGGCGCCGGAGACCGTACCCGCCGGGAACGCCGCGCGGAGGGCGTCGAGCGACGTACACCCGTCGCGGAGCTGCCCGCTGACCGTCGAAGAGATGTGCATGACGTGCGAGTAGCGCTCGATCTCCATCAATCGATCGACGCTCACCGTGCCTGGGCGAGCGACGCGACCCACGTCGTTGCGGCCGAGGTCGACCAGCATCACGTGCTCGGCGCGCTCCTTCAGGTCGCCCAGCAGCTCTTTCTCGAGTCGCTCGTCCTCCGCCGGGTCCGCGCCCCGGCGTCGCGTGCCGGCAAGCGGCCGGGTCTCGACGTGCGTGCCCTCGACCTGGACCAGCTTCTCCGGAGACGTGCCGACCACATGACGGTCGCCGCCAAGGCTAAGGAAGAACATGTACGGCGACGGGTTGATCGCGCGGAGGCAGCGGTAAACGTCAAATGGGCTGGCCTCCAGCGGCTTTCGAAACCGCTGCGAGACGACGATCTGGAACGCGTCGCCGGCGAGGATGTGCTCTTTGGCCGCGTCGACCATGGCGTGGAACTGGCCGGGCGTCACGTTGGACTCCCATCGCGTCCCGTCGGTCCCCCGCGGGGACGACCCGACCTGGTCGGACGCCATGCGCTTTTCCATCTCATCGATCCTGCCGACCGCAGCGTCGTAGTCCTCGCGGTCGGGCCGGTGGATGGTGAGCAGCTTGAGACGCCGCGTGACATGGTCGAACACCGCCAGGTCTTCAGCGCGCAGGAAGGCGCTCTCGGGCATCGGCGGGGGCGCACCCAGGGCCAGAGGCAGCCGTTCGAAATGCCGCGCCGTCTCGTAGCCGAGGTAGCCGACCGCTCCTCCGTGGAATCTGGGGATGCCCTTGACCGGCGCCGTCGCCTCCGCGGCAACCGATCGCAGCGCGGCCAGCGGGTCGCCGCTGCCCAGCTCGAGGGGCTTCGGCTCGAAGCCGATGAAGGAGTAGCGCGCCAGGCGCTCGCCACCCTCGACGCTTTCGAGCAGAAAACCTGGCGTACCTGGAGGGCACAGCAGCGAGTAGGCGCGGACCGGGGTGAGCATGTCGGCCAGGACCTCCCGGTACACCGGGATCAGGGCATGGTCCTTGGCGAGGACCCGGGCATCGTCCCGGGTTGGCGTGCACTCTCTCATCTGGTTCCCCTCATCTCGTCTCGTCCGCGCGACTCACTGCGGCCGCGCCGGATGGCAAAGGGTAGCAGAACATTTCCCTCTCCCCCTCAGGGAGAGGGGCTTAACCTGGCTTAGCCTTGTTCGCCTTCATTTCGCGCTTCACCTCGCGCGCGTGAGCCATCGACTCCGGCGAGTCGACGTCCGCGACCGTGTGCCAGTTGGCGGCGTGCTTCTCCCAGCCTTTTGGCTTCACGCCGAACCTCTTGGCCAGGATGGCGACCAGGATCTTGACCTTCATGTCGCCAAAGCCAGGCAGCTTCTTGATCCGGGCCGCAAGGTCGTCACCGTCGCGTGCCTGCCGCCACACTGAGCCGGCGTCGCCTCCATAGTCCTCGACGATCACCTTGCAAAGCGCCTGGACCCGCCCGGCCATGCTGCCCGGGAACCGGTGCAGCGCAGGCCGCTCCCGGAACACGGCGTTGAGCTTGTCCAGGTCCATGGACGCGATCTTCCGCACGTCGAGGTGACCGAGCCTTCGCTTCAGCTCGTACGGGCCGCCAAAAGCCTTCTCCATCTTGACCTGCTGGTCGAGCACGAGGCCGATCAACAAAGCCAGCGGGTCTGTCTCCAGGAGCCGGTTGGCGGCGGGGTCCTCGGTCCAGGCGATGGGCATCCACAAACTTTAGTCCACCGGTCTGAGTACCCTGTGCCGTTATATCCAACGTGTCGGCGGTGCCTGAAGTGGGGCAGGAAGCGTACTCGCCGGGCTCGCGGGAGGACTTCGATCGCCTCTATCGGAGCGCTTATCCGCGTGTCTACCGGACCCTGTCCGCGATCCTGGGTGACCCCGCCGAAGCCGAAGACTGCGCCCAGGACGCCTTCGTCAAGGCCTTCCAGGCCTGGAAGCGGTGGCGTCCAGACGCCCCCGCCGAGGCCTGGGTCCACCGGATCGCGGTCAACCGCGCGATCTCGTACCGGCGCAGGGCACGGCTGCGCACAGTCGGCGAGCTGCTGCGCCGCCTTGGCAGGCCGGCCGGGAGCGCGGACCCCGCACATGTCGCGACGCGGCCCGACCTGCTGACCGCGCTGCAGTCGATCCCTCCGAAGCTCGCCGCGGCCATCGTCCTGCGCCACTACCACGGCTACAACAACCGGGAGATCGCGGCCGCGCTGGGCGTGTCGGAGCGCACGATCGGGACCCGTTTGAGCCAGGCGGCCGCGCGCTTGCGAGAAGTGCTCGGAGAATCCGCCGCGCCCGCCTTCTCACTTGATGTCCCACCTGCGTTGTCTTCTGAGCAGGACACGAGTGAGTATGCGAAACGCTGATCGCGATTTGATGGGACCCGGTTTCGAGTGGCGCCTCAAGGCAGCCCTCGACCGAGTCACGCCGCCGTCAACCTCACAGCCTCGCTATCAATCGGCGAACGGCGGCGTCCGGACGTTGCGTTTCGCGCCGTTCGCGCTCGCGGCCGCGGCCACCGCGCTCCTGGCGCTGAGTGCCACCGCGGCGACCGGAAGCCCGAACCCGGTGGTGTGGACCGAGCGTGCGACCACGACGATCGAATCGGTCGGGCGCCCGCCCGCGACCGTTCCGACTGCCGAACCCAGTCCGAAGCAATCACCCAAATCTCAACGAGGGGCGCTCCCGGCCCCGACCACTCACCAGCCCGAGCACAAAGCTTCGCCCAGGCCCGAGCCTTCGGAGTCCCCCGAACCCAGCGAATCCCCGAGTGGGGACCACTCTGGAACCGGCTCCGGCTCCAGCTTACCGAGGCCCTCGCCCACACCGTCCCCGCGCCCGACACCCACCCCCGACGACCACTGAGCAGACTTCCGACTTTCTTTCGGTGAGGCGTTACTAAGCATTCCCGACCGTCAACCAAGGAGGACAAGCGTGCCGAGAACCAACATGTTCAAGATCGGGGTCGCCACGGCGGCCGCTGCGGTGGGCGCCATCCTGGCGATCACATCTGTATTCGCACACGCTTCGCCGAGCACCAACAGCCGTTCGGTGGTGGGCAGCATCGTGAGCGCGGCACACGCCGCGAGCTTCCCGCTCGTCGCCAACGACCCCGCGCTCAGCGTGCTCGCCAACGAGCAGATCACAGATGAGGAAGAGGCGGCCGAAGCGGCTGCCGAGCTCGCGGCCAAGCAGGCCGAGGCGGCGAAGGAAGCGGCAGAAAGGGCAGCCGAGGCTGCAGCGGAAGCCGCCGAGACTGACAACGACGACGTGGACGAGGATGTCGACCAGGAGAAGGACGACGACGCCGCGGCCACGACCACTCAGGTCAAGACCGAGCACCACGACACCGATCACGAACGCGACTGAAGCTGAGCGGTGAAGCACTGGGAGCCGGGCCTTCGGGCTCGGCTCTTTCTTTATTGCTTGCGCTTTTGCACGAACTCGAAACCGAAGCGACCCTTCACGCACAGATGACCGGCCGTCACGCTGTGATCCAGGGGCGAGGTCACCTTGACGATCGAGTTGTCCTGGACATGAAGCTCGAGCATGCATCCGACACCGCAGTACGGGCACACCGTCTCGGTGACGGTTTGTTGCGATTCGTCCCACGTTCCAGCCTGCCGCATGTCGTACTCGCTCTTGAACATGAGCGCGCCCGTCGGACACACGCCGATGCAGTTGCCGCAGTAAACACAGGCTGAGTCAGGCAGCGGGGTCGTGAACTCGGTCGAGATGTGTGCGTCGAAACCGCGGCCGGCCACACCGATGGCGAATGTGTTCTGGGCATCGACGCCGCACGCCTCGACACACTTGTAGCAGAGGATGCAGCGCGAGTAGTCGCGCACGTAGAGGTCGTTGTCGATCTTCACCGGCTGCGCGACGGTGGCGGCGTCCCCGCCAAAGCGCCCGGGCGCCGCACCGTACCGCCCCATCCAGCCGTGCACCTGCGGTGAGCAAAGCGACATGTCGACCGATGACGCCAGGAGCTCGAGCACCAGGCGTCGGCTGTGACGAACCCTTTCCGAGTCGGTAAGGATCTGCATCCCGGCTTCGACCTTGCGCGAGCACGCCGGGACGAGCACGCGCGCGCCTTCGAGCTCGACGACGCAAACGCGGCAGACGTTCACCGGCGTCAGCGTCTCGAGCTGGCACAGGGTCGGCGTGTCGATGCGAAGCCGGCGGCAGGCGTCGAGGATGGTAGTGCCCTCGAGCACCTCCAGCTCCTGACCGTCGATGCTCACCTTCACGAGCTTTTTCGGCAGGCCGACGAAAACCCTTTGAGCCACTAGACCACCTTGAGCTGGATGACCGCTGAAGTGATGGCGTTGGCGGCCGTCTGCCCCAGCCCGCAGATCGACGCGTCGCGCATCGCCTGTGCGATGTCGCTGAGCAGGGTGATGTCGGAATCTTCGCGGCGGCCGTTCAGCAGCCGGTGGAGAACCTCTTCCTGCCGAACTGTGCCGACGCGGCACGGCACGCACTGACCGCACGACTCGTCGCGGAAGAATCGCGCGATGCGGAGCAGAACTTGTTTCAGGTCGGCCGTGTCGTCGAGCACGATGACCGCGCCCGACCCCAGCGTCGCGCCGATGGCGCGCGTGCCCTCGAAGCTCAGCGGCACGTCGAGCTGCTGCTCGGTCACGAATGAACCCGCTGCTCCACCCAGCAGCACAGCCTGGAGCTTCCTGCCGTCGCGGAGGCCGCCGGCGAGATCGATCAGGGCACGCAGCGTGGTGCCCATCTCGACTTCGTAAAGTCCCGGCTCGCGGACGTGACCCGAGAGGCAGAAAAGACGCGTGCCCGTGGAATCCTGGGTGCCGGTGACGGCAAACGCGGCCGCGCCCCCGACGATGACGTCCAGCACGTTGACCAGCGTCTCGACGTTGTTGACCAGCGTCGGCTTGCCGAAAAGGCCGGCCTGGACGGGGAACGGAGGCTTGTTGCGCGGTTCCCCCCGCTTGCCTTCAATCGAGTTGAAGAGCGCCGTTTCCTCGCCGCAGATGTATGCCCCCGCGCCGCGCCGCACCTCTATGTCCACATCGAGCATCCCTTGCGCACCCGCCTGCCTGATGGCGTTTTCAATCCGGTGCCTCGCGAGTGGATACTCGCCACGCAGGTACAGGTAGCCCCTCTCGCAGCCGGCGGCGAAGGCGGCGATCGTCATCGCCTCGATCACAGCGAACGGATCGCGTTCCAGCAGCTCGCGGTCCTTGAACGTCCCCGGCTCTGACTCGTCCGCGTTGCAGACCAGGTAATGCGGTTGGACCGGCGCTTTCGCGACCGAGTCCCACTTCCGCCCGGTCGGAAACGCTGCGCCTCCCCGGCCGAGGAGCTTCGCTTCCGTAAGCTCACGAATCACGCCATCAGGTCCGAGCTCCTTCGCTCGGCCCAGGGCTGAATAACCGCCGTGCTCGCGATAGCTGTCGATGCTCTCTGGATCCGCGACGCCAACCCGTCGCAGCAATCTCCCTCTCCCCTTCGGGGCGAGGGGCTTGGGCTGGCCTGGCCACTCGCCTCCGCCCAGGATGGCCTGCGCCACCTGAACAGTGATCGGCGCGATCTGCCGCTCGTCGTGTGCTGCCCCGGCGCGCTCGACAAGCGCCGCCGGCGCACGGTCGCACAAGCCGAGGCACGGGCTCCGGTGCCAGGTGATCCCGGCCGGGCCGGCGGTCTGCTCGAGCGTCGCGCACAGCTCGTCGGCGCCGGCGCATTTGCACGCGATGTCATCGCAAACGTGCAGCGCGAGCCCAGGCCTCTCCTCGAGCGCGAACCGCGCGTAGAAGCTGACCACGCCGTACGCCTCGGCCGGCGGGACGGACAGCCTCCGGCACGCATACTCGAGCGCGCCACGGCTCACCCAGCCGACGTGATCCTGGATCGCGTGGAGCACTGGAAGCAGCAGCGGTCGCTGGGCACGGACGGAGTGCCCGCCGAACGCGACGTGGTCATCCGCGGCGTGGCGGACGCCACCCTCCCACAGAGAGGACGGGTCGCCTAGCAGGCTGTCGACCGCCGCAATCTCCTCGGCGGTCGCAGGGCCCCCGGTGGTCCGGATGTCCACTAAGCCGTGGCGCCTGCGGTCAGCTTGTCGATCCGGATCGCGCTTGCTTTGAACTCGGCGGTGCCCGACTTCGGATCGGTCGCGTCGATGGTGAGAATGTTCGTCGCCACCTGGTCTGGGAAGTGAAGCGTGAGGAAGGCGAGCCCGGGCCTGAGCGAGGCTTCGAAGCGGACGGGCACCTCGACCGACCCGCGACGCGAGCTGGCCATGACCCGCTCACCATCCTGGATGCCGAGCCGCTGCCCGTCCGCCAGCGAGATCAGAAGGGCTTCCTTGCGGCGCAAAGGCGAGGTGTATTCGTTGGTCTGCACTCCGGTGTTGAACGAATCGAGGCGCCGGCCCGTCGTGAGCCGGATGGGAAACTCCTTGGTCAACCGATCGACTGGCGGATCGTGCTCGACCGCGTGCAGAGGAGCTCGCGGTCCTTCGACCGGATCCTTCCAAAGGCGCTCGTGCAGAAACTGCGTCCCCGGATGGGATTCGTCGGGGCACGGCCACTGGATGCCGCCGAGCTCGTCGAGCCGTGCATACGCCATGCCCGCGTGCATGGGCGAAAGGCTGCGGCATTCGTCCCACACCTGCTCCGCGGTCGGACTGCCCCAATCGCAGCCGAGACGGCGCGCCAGCTCGCTGATGATCTCCACGTCGTCCCGCGCGCCGGCCGGGGGCTCGAGCGCGCGCCGCACACGCTGGACCCGACGCTCGCTGTTGGTGACGGTCCCTTCCGACTCAGCCCAGCCCGCCGCGGCGGGAAGGACGACGTGGGCAAGCTCGGCGGTCTGCGTCAGGAAGATGTCCTGCACGACGAGGTGCTCGAGACCGCTCAGCAGTCGCACCGCTCGCGTCTGGTCCGCCTCGCTGCGCGCGGGATTCTCACCCACGATGTATGCGGTCGTCAGCTCGCCGTGCTCCATCGCCTCGAACATCTCGCTGAGGTGGTAGCCCTTTTTCGCCGGATACTGCGCGCCGCCCCACGCGCGCGAGAACTTGTCGTGAATCGCCGGGTCCTGGAGGTCCTGGAAGCCGGGCAGTCGGGCCGGGATCGCGCCCATGTCGCCGCCGCCCTGGACGTTGTTCTGACCGCGCAGTGGATTGAGGCCGCAACCGTAGCGGCCGACCTTTCCCGTGAGCAGCGCCAGGTTGATGAGCGCGAGCACGTTGTCGGTTGCGTTGTGGTGCTCGGTGATGCCGAGCGTCCAGCAGATCATCGCCTTGTCGGCACGCCCGTACTCGAGCGCGACATCGCGAATCGCGTAGGCCGGCACCCCGGTCTCTTTCTCAGCAACGTCAAGCGTGTAAGCCTCGACGCAGCGTGCGAACTCCTCGTAGCCGGTGGTCGCGCGCTCGATGAATTCCTTGTTCGCGAGCCCGGCGTGGATGATGACGCGCGCCATCGCGTTGGCGAGCGCGATGTCGCTGCCCACATCGATGCCGAGCCACACGTCCGCCCACTCGCCTGAGCTGGTGCGGCGCGGGTCCACCGCAACGAGTCGCGCTCCGTTGTGCACGCCGCGCAAGAGGTGATGGAAGAAGATCGGGTGCGTCTCGCGAGCGTTCGAGCCCCAGAGGATGACGAGGTCGGTTTCCTCAGCCTCGCGGTACGACGAGGTTCCTCCTCCGGCTCCGAACACTGTCGCCAGACCAGCGACGCTTGGAGCGTGTCAAGTCCGGTTGCAGCTGTCGATGTTGTTGCTGTGCATGGCCGCGCGCGTGAACTTCTGTGCCATGAAGTTCATCTCGTTGGTCGTCTTGGAGCAGCTGAACATGCCGAAGGCGTTCGGGCCCTTGTCCCTGGCGGCCGCAAACCCGTCCGCCGCCCTGGTCAGCGCTTCATCCCAAGATGCGGTCCGCAGCCGCCCGCCTTCTCTGACCAGCGGCTCGGTCAGGCGAACAAGGCCGTCACCCATCAGAACGACAATATAGGAGCGCGCTCTGAAGATGAGGACGTCCGCCCGGGATCTAGCTGTCTGGTGCCGCCCGTGCCGGCAGGCGCGTCTTTGAAGAGGGGTGGAAACCCGCGGGAGCCGGCACGCACGCCCTCTATTTAGGGTTGGCGGCTATGAACTCCCCGATCCGGTTCAGGCCGAGCTTCAGCTCGTCCTCCGATTGCGTGTACGCCAGGCGGATGAACCCCTTTCCCGCGTGCCCGAAAGCGGTCCCCGGCAGCACGGCCACCCCGGCCTCGCTCAGCAGGCGATCGGCCAGCTCATGCTCGTCGAAGCCCGTGCCCTCGATGTTCGGGAACGCGTAGAAAGCTCCCTGCGGGCGCGCGCATCGCATGCCTGGGATGGCGTTCAGGCCATCCACCACCAGGTTTCGCCGATGCTCGAACACCTTCACCATCCGCGCCACGGCGTGCTCCGACTCAGGCGCGCTGAGTGCTTCGATCGCAGCCATCTGCGTGAAACCTGCCGCGCATGAGGATGAGTTGATCATGAGGGTGTCAAGCTTGGCCGCCAGCGCCTTGGGGGCGACCGCGTAGCCCAGTCTCCAGCCCGTCATCGCGTACGACTTCGAGAGGCCGTCCATCAGCACCGTGCGCTCGCGCATCCCCGGATGCGACAGAGGCGATACATGATGGAACCCGTAGACGAGCTGGCTGTAGATCTCGTCCGAGACGAGCAGCAGGTCGTGCTTGTGCACGAGGTCGCACACGAACTTGATGTCCTCTTCGGTGAGCACACCACCGGTCGGGTTCTGCGGTGTGTTGACGATGAGCATCCTCGTCTTCGGCGTGATGAGAGAGGCGAGCTCGTCGAGGTCCATCCGGAAACCGCTCTCCTCGCGCAGCGTCACCGGCTTCGGCACAGCACCGATGAAGTTGACCTGGGACGCGTAGGCCGGATAGCCCGGGTCAGGCACGATGACCTCGTCGCCGGGCTCGATACATGCGAGCAATGTGAACAGGAGCACGTTTTTCGAGCCTGGCACCAGGACGACCTCCGTCGGGTCGACTTCGGTCTTCAGCGTGCGGCTCACGAATCCCGCCACCGCCTCGCGCGCCTCGTAGATTCCGCTTGCGGGCGTGTAGTGCGTGTAGCCGTGCTGCATCGCCGAGATGCCCGCCTCGATGATGTTGTCGGGCGTCGCGAAATCGGGCTCGCCGATCTCGAGGTGGACGACCCTCTTGCCCTCGGCCTCGAGCCGCCTGGCCTTCGCGAGCACCTCGAACGCACCCTCCGTGCCAAGGCGCGACATTCGCTCCGCGAAACGGATTGGGGTCATGTTCGAATCGTAGAGGCTAGTGGACGCCAAGCAATGAGCCGCCATCCACACCGAGCGTCTGCCCGGTGATGTAGCCGGCTTGCTTCGAGCAGAGGAACGCGCACGCGGCGCCGAACTCGGAGGGATCGCCGAAGCGCCCCATGGGCGAGTTGGCGGCGCTCAGCTTGAGCTCCCGGATCCGGTCGGTGAGAATCCCGTCCGGAGCGAGGCAGTTGACTGTGACGCCGTCGGCCGCCAGCTCGCGGGACAGCGTCTTGGCCAGGCCGGCCACGCCCGCTCGAACGGAGTTCGAAAGGATCAAGTTGCCGATCGGCTGGCGGACTGACACCGACGTGATGAAGACGATCCGGCCGTGGCCGGACTGCTTGAGATCGGGCACGGCCGCCTTCACCAGTCGCACGGCGCTCATCAACGTGAGGTGAAACGCCGCCTCCCAACTCTCAATCGGGGTGGACTGGAAGGTGCCGGGTGGTGGGCCGCCGGCGTTCACAACCAGGATGTCGATGCCACCGAGCTTCGCTCGCGCCGTCTCGACCAAACCTTCAGGTTCACCCGGCTTCGAGACGTCGGCCGTAGCCCACCCGGCCGCCTTGATCGCCTTGCCTGTCCTTTCTATCGCCGCCGCGTCGCGAGACGAAATGAAAACCTGGGCGCCTTCCGTCGCCAGTGCTTCCGCGCACGCGCGCCCGAGTCCGCGGCTTGCCGCGGTGACGAGGGCGCGCCGGTCTTTCAGCCCGAGGTCCATACCTGAATTGTGGCTAGCCGCTCGTGTTGACGTACCACTGCGTGACGTACTGGAAGCGGTCCGCCGGCTCGATGACCTTGTTCATCCGCACGCCATGAACGCGCTGCGAAACCGCGTAGTCGTAGCGCGCGGAGTACAGGAAGATCGCAGGGGCAGCGTCGGCCATCAACATCTGGAAGTCGATGTAGGCCGCCAGCCGCGCCTGGGGGTCGATGGCGGCGCGCCCGTTCTCGAGGTCGCTGTCGATCAGGCCCCACCCTCGCGTGTAGGCGAAGTTCAAGCTGCCTGAGTCAGCGCCCGAGTGCCACAGCGAGTACTGGTCTGGGTCGGGGCCCACGTCGAAGGAAGCCAGCGCCATCTGGTAGTTGCGACCAAGCAGGTATTTCTGCACCAGCTGGGAACCCGGGACGGCGGTGACATGCACCTCGACTCCCACCTCGAGAAGCTGTCGGGCGATGGCGTCGGCCACCTGCCGGTTGGGGTAGGAGTCCGGCGCGACGAGCTCGACTTTGAACTGGAGGTTGTTCTTCGCACGCACCTTGGCGCCTGCCGCCACCACCCAGCCGGCCTTCTCGAGGGCCTGTGCTGCGGCCAGCTGGTCGTACGGATGCAGCGCCGCGGCTGCCGCCGAGTACGCCCAGGCCCCGACCGGGATCGGGCTCGGGTCGGGGTCAGCCCTTCCCGACAGGACCTCGGTCACGATGCGCTGCCGATCGATCGCCTGGGCGAGCGCGAGCCGGACCTTGGGGTCGATGAAGAAGTCTTTGCCACCACCTTCGGGGTTAAAGCTCACGAACGACACGTTGAACAGCCTGGAATCGAGGACTGAAACGTCGGTGCGTCCCTGCAAAGCCTCCACCTCCAGCGGCTGCAGTCCGCCCACCAGGTCGGCCACACCCTGGCCGACGGCCCGAATCGCCGCCTGAGGATCGGTGGCCGCGTAGGTGCGCAGGATGAGGTGGTCGAGGTAAGGCTGCGGATCGGCGTAGGGATTGCGGTCGAGGTTGATCGCCAGCTGGCTCACCGCGGCGACTTTGAAAGGACCGGTGCCAAACGCCCTGACGCCGCTGAACGGGCTGGCCGCGATCTGGGCGGGCGCCATGCCGCCAAACACATGCTTGGCGATGATCCCCATCCTGAGGGCCAGAGGGAAGGATGCGCTCGGGGCGCGTAGGGTGAAGACGACCTGGTCCGGACCGCCTGGCGCGATGCCAACCTGCCGCCAGAACTCGGCCCCAGGCTGCGTGTACTCCAGGTCCTGCAGCACGTGGTAGGTGAACAGCACGTCCTCGACGCTGAACGGTTGGCCGTCAGCCCACTTGACGCCCGTCCGGATGTTGAACGTGTAGGTCAGGTGGTCCTGGGAAACCGTCCAGTCGCGGGCCAGCACTCCGACGATGTTCTGCTGTGCGTCCACTGTGGTGAGGCCCTGGTAGATGACGCTGTCGACGTCGCGGGTGCTGTCGACGGATTCGAAAAGCGGGTTGAGCACGTTCGCACCACCGACCAACGCTTCGACGGCCGTGCCGCCGCGAGCCGGCTTGGGCACAGTCGCGACCGGCTGGCACCCGATCAACACCAGCACCAGCACAGCGGCGCCGGTCGAGAGCCGCCTACGTGAGATGCGTTCTCATCCAGATGAGCGCGAGCGAGCAGATCAGGAAGGCGGCGACCAGCACCCAGGTGGTCCAGTAGATCTGGCGCTCGAGACCTCGGCGGGTGCGATACCCACCACCGGATCCGTCGCCGCCTCCGCCGATGGTTCCCCCGAGGCCCGAAGCCTTGGGCGTCTGGATCAACACGCCGGCCATCAGAAAAACCGAGAGGATGGCCTCCGTGATGATGAGCGCCTGCTGAACCTTAGCCATTGGACCCGGAGATTCTACCTACGACCACACGGAGCCGAAGCGCGACTGAATCGCGTCCCAGTTGAGCGTGTTGAACCAGGCCGTGATGTAGTCCGCCCGCTTGTTCTGGTACTTCAGGTAGTACGCGTGCTCCCACACGTCGACGCCCATGATCGGCGTCATCCCTTCCATGAGGGGGCTGTCCTGGTTCGGATACGACTTGATGGACAGCTTGCCGTTCTTGTCGGCGATCAGCCACGCCCAACCACTGCCGAACTGGCCCACACCGGCCTTCGAGAGCTGCTCCTTGAACGCGTCGTAGCTCCCGAACGTGCTTTTCAGAGCGTCGCCGATTCGGCCGCCGGGGTTGCCGCCGCCGCCGGGACCCATGATGCTCCAGAAGATGGAGTGGTTCGAGTGCCCGCCGGCGTTGTTCCTGATCGTGGTCCTGATGTCCTCGGGCACCTCGTTGATGCTCCAGAGCAGGTCCTCGACCGACCTCGACCCCCACTCCGGGTGCTTCTCGAGCGCGGCATTGGCATTGTTCACGTAAGCCGCGTGGTGCTTGTCGTGATGGATCTCCATGGTCTTGGCGTCGATGTGCGGCTCGAGGGCATCGAACGCGTAAGGAAGCGGCGGAACTACAAATGGCATGGCGGAAACCCTCCGTTTTTCTTGAATTTGTCCCTTAGTTACGAATCAGTCTAAGAGGAAAGGTGTTCCGGGCCCGCCTGGCCCCGGACCGCGGCGGCGCGCTTCGCGATCTCATCGGGGTTGCCAAGGTAGCGCCACGAGGCCGGCTTGAAGTCCGGGTTCAGCTCATAGACGCGGGGAACCCCGGTCGGGATGTCCAGCTCGACCACCTCCTGCTCAGACAGCCCGTCGAGGTGCTTGACCAGCGCTCGCAGGCTGTTGCCGTGCGCCGAAACGAGCACGCACGAGTGCCGCAGCAGGTCCGGGACGATGGCGTCGTACCAGTAGGGGAGCATCCGCTCGATCACGTCCTTCAGGCACTCGGCGCTCGGCAGCAGCTCTGGCGGCAGCGTCGAGTAGCGCGAGTCATGCGATGGGTGCCGCTCGTCGGACAGCTCGATGTCGGGCGGCCTCACGTCGAAGCTCCGCCGCCACACCTTTACCTTGTCCGCTCCATAGCGTTCCGCTGTTTGAGCCTTGTTCAGACCCTCCAGCGCGCCGTAGTGCCGCTCGTTCAAGCGCCAGCTCCGCCGGACGGGGATCCACGTTCGGCCCAGCTCTCCCAGCGCGAGGTCGGCAGTCTCAATGGCCCTCACGAGGACAGACGTGTGCACCACGTCGGGTGCAAGCCCGGCCTCCTTGATCAACCGACCTGCGTCGATGGCCTCGGTGACTCCAAGCTCGCTCAGCGGGACGTCATGCCAGCCGGTGAAGAGATTTTCGAGGTTCCAGGTGCTCTGCCCGTGCCTGAGCAGTATCAAGGTGCCTGGCTTCACCTTCCTCTCCCCGTCGGGGAGAGGGTTGGGGTGAGGGGCTTAAGTTGGCAATGCCTACCTGTGCCCATAGACCTCAGCCGTCACTTTGACGATGTGCGCGAACTCCGCCGCGTCGAGGCTCGCGCCGCCGACAAGGCACCCGTCACACAGCGGCAGCTCGACATAGGACTCGACGTTGGACGAGTTGACGCTGCCGCCGTAAAGAATGCGCACCCTCTTGGCCGCGCCGGCGCCGATCATCTCCCCCACGACCCTACGGATCAGCCGCATCGTCTTGTACGCGTGCTCCGGGTCGGCGTTCTTGCCGCTGCCGATCGCCCACACAGGCTCGTATGCGATCACGAGACGGGCGGAGTCGTCGGCCGAGCAGTTCGCGAGTCCGGCTTTGACCTGGGCGGTCACGACCTGGTCCGACGTGCCCGCGTCGTAGTGCTCGCTCAGCTCGCCGACGCACATGATCACGTTCAGCTCGCAGCCCAGAGCCGCCGCCGTCTTCTTCGCCACCATCTCGTCGGTCTCACCGAGGTAGATGCGCCGCTCGGAGTGACCGACTATGACCCAGTCGCACCAGCCTCTCAACATCGCCGGCGACACCTCGCCGGTGTAGGCGCCCGAGAGCTCCCAGAAGCAGTCCTGCGCCCCCAGCTTGACGCCCGACTCCGCCAGCACCTCCGACACGGGCAGCAGCCACGGGAATGGCGGGCAGATGACGACGTCCACCCGGTCGGCATGACCCCTGGCCACTGACAGGATGCCTCGCACCAGGTCGAGCGCCTCGTCGGCGCTGGCGGGGTTCATCTTCCAGTTCGCCGCCACGATCGGCATCGGCGCCACTCGGGTCGCCATAACCCTAGTTACGCTTCCTTGAGGATCGCGATGCCGGGCAGCGTCTTGCCTTCGAGGTATTCGAGCGTGGCCCCGCCCCCTGTCGAAACGTGAGAGAAGCGCCTGGACAAGCCCAGCAATTCGATCGCCGCCACGGTGTCTCCCCCGCCGACCAGCGTGTAACCGCCGCTGTTCGCGATCGCCTCGCCGATCGCCTTGGTCCCGTCGCTGAAGTCGGGGATCTCCGCCACGCCCATGGGGCCGTTCCACACGACCGCGCCGGCGCCGAGCAGGCGCGTGCTGAAAAGGGCGACCGACCTGGGTCCAATGTCGAGCGCCATCCAGCCGGGCTCCACAGCGTCTGCATTCATGATTCGCAACGGCTGGCCGGCCTCCATCCGGCGCGCGCAGACAAGATCCACCGGAAGCAAGAGCTTGCGGCCGGCGGCCTCCATGACCTCTTTGGCCTCATCGAGAGCCGTGTCTTCGACCAGCCCGCCGCCCGTCGGGTAGCCCCGCGCCTTGAAGAAGGTGTTCGCCATCGCGCCGCCGATGATCAAGGCGTCCACCTTCTGGAGCAGGTTCCGGAGCACGCCCACCTTGGTCGAGACCTTGGCGCCGCCGACCACGGCAAGCATCGGCCGTCGTGGATTGTCCAGCGCCTGGTGCAGCGCCGTGAGCTCCGCCTCCATCAGCTCGCCCGCAAAGGCCGGCAGGTAGGCGGCAACGCCCACCACCGATGCATGCGCGCGGTGGGATGCCGCAAACGCGTCGTTCACATACAGCTCGCCCAATGAAGCCAGACGGTGAGCGAAGTCTGGGTCGTTGGCCTCCTCTTCGGGGTGGAATCGCACGTTTTCGAGCAGAAGCACCTGGCCGTTCTGGAGCTTGCCGACCGCGGTCCGGGCCGGCTCTCCAACACAGTCCTCGGCGAAGTGCACCTCACGGTCGAGGAGCTTGGCGAGGTGAAGGCCGACCGGCCTGAGCGAGAGCTCCGGCTCCACGCCCTTCGGCCGCCCCAGGTGTGACATCACGATGACCATCGCGCCCCGCTGGGCGAGGTGCTGAAGGGTTGGAATCGCGGCTCGGATGCGCGCGTCATCCGTGATGTGGCCTTTGGACATGGGCACGTTCAAGTCTTCGCGGACGAGGACGCGTTTGCCGGCGACGTCAACGGAGGTGATAGAAGCTTTCAGAGTGTCGCGATCCCGTGGCGCCCGCAGATTCGCGGCATCGGCGGCCGGAGCCAAGGAAAGGGTGGCGCAAGGAGGAACGCATCTTTGATGCGTGACGACGCGGCGCCGGGCCCCTTGACGCCGGCTTTAGCGCCGCAGGCGCCCGGCCGCCTAGGCCGCGAAGATGCGAGGTGCCTCGGGGGCGCGACACTCACAGACTTTCAGCCATGTAGGCGATGAGGTCGACCATGCGGCAGCTGAAGCCCCACTCGTTGTCGTACCAGCTCACCACCTTGGCCCACTCGCCGCCGAGCATCAGCGTCAGCGGTGCATCGACGATCGACGAATGGGGGTTGTGCTTGAAGTCAGAGGAGACGAGCTCTTCGTGGCTGACCGCCAGGATGCCGCGCAGCTCACCGCTTGCGGCCTCTTCGAACGCCGCGTTGACGTCCTGAGCGGTGGTCGGCCTGGAGAGCTCAACCGTGAGGTCGACCACCGACACGTCGAGGATCGGCACGCGGAAGGCCATGCCCTGGAACTTGCCGGCCAGCTCGGGCAGCACCTCGGCCACTGCCCGGTTCGCGCCGGTGGACGTGGGGATGATGTTGTCGGCGGCGGCGCGCGCCCGGCGCAGGTCCTTGTGAGGCAGGTCCTGCAGCTTCTGGTCCGCGGTGTAGGCGTGGATCGTGGTCATCATCCCGCGCTCGATCCCGAACGAGTCGTGCAGCACCTTGGCCAGCGGCACGAAGCAGTTGGTCGTGCAGCTCGCGTTTGAGATGACGTTGTGCTTCTTCGGGTCCAGGCCCTTGTGGTTGACGCCCATCACGACCGTGTAGTCCTGGTTGGTGGCCGGCGCCGAGATGATCACTTTCTTGGCGCCGCCTTTGTCTATGTGCACGCGAGCTTTCGTCGCGTCCGTGAACAGTCCGGTCGACTCCACCACCACGTCGACCCCGAGGTCTCTCCAGGGCAGCTCCCCAGGGTCTTTGTGGCTCAGGAACTTGACTGGCCTGCCGTCGACTTTGATCGTCTCGCCTTCCACTGCCACGTCGGCGGCGAATGTCCCCAGAGCGGTGTCGTGCTTGAGGAGGTGGGCGAACGTCTTCGAGTCGCCTATGTCGTTGACGGCAACGATCTCGAATTCGGGCCTCAGCTCGTAGGCGGCCCGATAGATGTTGCGGCCGATTCTTCCGAAACCGTTGATACCGACCTTGATGGTCATCTAGGTGAGCTCCTGTTCGTGGCGGGCAAAAACCCCGGAGGCAAGGGACCGCGGAAAAGCCCGAGGGGATGGACCGACGTAATGTTAGGTGGAGCGGCGGGCTCCGTTGGGCGAGCCGGGATCGTCGTGGGGCTGAGCCAGTTCCTGGAGCCGTCGCAGGCGATGGTTCACCGCGGATTTCGAGAGCTTCATGCGGCCCGCGAGCTCTCCAAGGTTGAGCTGGGGATTGGCGCTGCGCCAGCGAGCCATCTCGCGAAGGGCTGGTGGGAGTTGCTCGAGCCTGCCGGCCGCCTCGAGCCGCTCGATCGCGGCCGCCTGTCGCAGCCCGGAGCCGATCGTTTTTCCGATGTTGGCGGTTTCGAAGTTGAGGCGCCGGTTGACCTCTCCGCTGACCTCGCGGACCACCCGCACGCTTTCGAACTCCATCACCGCGCGGCTGGCGCCCATGAGCGAGAGCAGCCGAACTATCGCGTCGCCCTCTTTGAAATAGACGACATGCTGACCGCTGCGCTCCATCACGCCCGACTTCGCTCCGACCGAGTCGGCGATGCCGGAAATCGCCGTCGCCCATGAGCTCGTGGGCGCGACGAACTCGAGGTGGTAGCGCGAGCTCGGAGCGTTGACCGAGCCGCAGCCCAGAAAAAGGCCACGCAGCATCGCTTTTCGGTCGCACGCGGCGTCTGGGACGGCGCGTGCCGCGGACTGCGTGAACGCTGGAGCCAGGCCTGCCGGCAGCGCAAGCTCGATGAAGAACGACATGCGCTTGCGCGTCTTCACGGGCTGGTACTTCGCTTCCAGGTGGCCGACAGCGCGGCCGAGCCGCACCACCTTCCGCGCCACCGCGTTGCGAAGCAGCGAGAAGTAGGCGGCCTGCCCGGCGTCACCCGTCCGCTTGATCAGCCTCGCGCGCGAGCCGAAATAGATCCCGAGCAGCTCGCTCAGCTGACAGCAGGGCCGCGCCGGCAAAAGCCCGGCCATCTCGTTCTTGACGTCGGCCGAGAACGAAATCCGGTGCACCTCCAAGAACTAATGGACGCCTTCGTCCCCTTCGTCCCCAACCGCAGTCTAACCCTCTGGACATCGGCCCAATCGCCAGAACCTGCCCCGGGGCTGGACAATGTGTTCGATGCCGGAGATGAGGATGATCGAGGCGGTCCGCGCGGCCATAGCCGAGGAGATGGAGCGCGACGAGCGCGTGCTCGTCCTGGGCGAGGACGTGGGCCGCAAGGGCGGTGTGTTCGGCGCGACCGACGGCCTGTACGCCCGCTTTGGCGAGGCTCGGGTGCTCGATACGCCTTTGGCCGAGTCGGCCATCGTCGGGGTCGCGATCGGCGCCGCTCTCAACGGAATGATCCCGATCGCCGAGATCCAGTTCGCCGATTTCATCCATCCCGCGTTCGACCAGATCGTCAGCGAGGCCGCCCGGACGCGGTACCGCTCAAACGGCGATTGGTCGGTGCCGATCGTGATTCGAACTCCGTTTGGCGGTGGGGTGCACGGCGGCCTCTATCACTCGCAATCCATCGAGGCGTTTTACGCGCACGTCCCGGGCCTGAAGGTGGTCGTGCCGAGCATGCCGGCTGACGCGCACGGCCTGCTCAAGTCCGCCATCCGCGACCCAGACCCCGTGCTCTTCCTGGAGCACAAGAGGGTCTACCGGCTCGTGGCGGAAGAGGTGCCAAACGGAGACCATCTCGTCCCCATCGGTCCCGCCGTCGTGCGGCGACGGGGCACGAACATGAGCTGCTTCGCCTGGGGCCTCATGACCCACTACTGCCTCGAGGCGGCCGCGCAGCTGGAGACAGAAGGCGTGAGCGTCGAGGTCGTCGACCTGCGCACGCTGGCGCCGCTGGACAAGGACACGATCCTGGAGTCTGTCCGCAAGACGGGCAAGGCGATCGTTGTGCACGAAGACAATCTCACCGGGGGCTTCGGCGCCGAGGTCGCGGCGATCATCTCCGAGCACGCCTTCGACAGCCTCGACGGCCCGGTCACCCGCGTCGCGGGCCCCGACGTCCCGGCGATGCCGTTCAACACGCCGCAAGAGGAGTTCTTCATGCCGAACCCGAAGAAGATCGCTGACGCGATGAGGAAGCTTGCCGCCTACTAAAAGGTCGAGCAAAACAGCCGTCCCCTCTCCCCGACCCTCCCCCTCACGGGGGCGGGAGACAGCCGTGCCCAACATCACCGCTGACGAGTACCGGATGCGGAGGGAGTCTGTTGCGGCCGGCATGGACGCCGCGGGGCTCGATGCGATCTGCGTCTTCTATCCAGCACGCGTCGCTTACCTGACGGGCTTCCACCACATCCCGACCGAGCGGCCCATCGCGCTTGTGCTCGGGTCGAAGGCGAATGCCGTCCTGATCGTCCCCGCGGTCGAGAAGGAGCATGCGGAATCGTCGACCTCGCTGGATCGGATCGACGTGTATTTCGAGTACCCAGGCGCCCAGCACCCGATGGAGCGCGTGGCGACGGTTCTCACCGAGATCGGCGCCAGGCCGCGACGCACCGGCGCGGATCACGACGGGTACATCCCGTACTGGGGCTATCGTGGCCCGCGACTGAGCGAACTAATCGGCCAGGCTCCCCTGGACGCGGAGCAGATCGTCGAGTCACTGCGACAGGTCAAATCGGCCGCAGAGGTCGCCTGCATCCAGCTGAGCTGCGACTGGGCCGCGCGCGCCCATCGCCGCATGCAGTCTGCGATCACGCCGGGAAAGACCGAGATGGAGTGTTACGCCCCGGCGGGCATCGAGACGCTGCGGGAGATGCTGCGCGAGATGCCGGGCTGGCGTCCGCGTGGTTTCTCGGGCAACGGCCTCACGGCGATGTTCGTAGCGGGCCGCTCGACCGCGATGCCGCACGGCTTCGTGAAGGGACACGGCATCCAGAAAGGCGACGTCCTCGTGAGCGGCGCGAGCGCCGACATAGACGGTTATCACAGCGAGCTCGAGCGGACGATGGTCGTCGGCGAACCAACGGCCGAACAGGCCCGCGCGTTCGACGCGATGCTCGCCCTGCAGACGCGCGCGATCGAGGTCATGGCGCCGGGCGTGACGGCGGGCGAGGTTGAGCTGGCCACGGTGCGGCTCGCGCACGAGCTTGGCGTCGCCGACAATCTCCGGCATCATGTCGGGCACTCGATCGGCCTCGAAGGCCACGAAGCGCCGTTCCTCGACCGCGGCGATGAGGCCGTGCTGGAGGCGGGCATGGTGTTCACCGTCGAGCCGGGCGTCTACGTCCAGGACCTTGGCGGCTTCCGGCACTCGGACACGGTCGTCATCACCGACACCGGCTGCCGCGTGATGACGGACTACCCGCGTGAGCTCAAAGAACTAGTCATTTCGGCGTGACCATTCGCGCGGACCTTACTCGTTCAAGCTAGGACGCCAGGGGTCGAGAGTCCGTTTGGGCAACGCCTTCTTCCGTATGGATCTCGTATGGACATGACCCGATCCTTTACCCTCGCCATCGATGGGCTCGGACCACGTCGCTCGCCGTGGCCGGCGTCCAGGCGATCTCCGGGTGGTCGTGCGTCGCGCCACCAAGCTTCCCCGCAGCCTGGGCGCGCCGGCTCTGTTTGCCGCGAGCTATGGCAACGTCGGCTCGAGCATCTACTACGCACTGGGCGTCACGGCCGCCTTCGCCTTGGGTCTTACGCCGCTCGCCTTGATCCTCGCGGGCCTGATCTTCGTCAGCACCGCCCTCAACTACGCCGAAGGGTCTGCCGCTCTGCCGCACGCGGGCGGCAGCTCGAGCTTTGCCCGCCGTGCGTTCAACGGTCCGATCGGGTTCCTGGTCGGTTGGGTCCAGCTCCTCAACTACACCGCCACCGTCTCCATCTCCGCGTATTTCGCCATCAGCTATCTTGGCGTGTTCAACATCTTTCATGCCCTGAAGACCAACGAGCTCTGGCACGTTGGAGCCACGATCGCGTTGATCGCTTTTCTCATGGTGGTGAACGTGATCGGCATCCAGGAGTCGAGCGCGCTCAACCTCGTGCTCGCCATGGCCGACCTCGTGACCCAGTTCGCCCTGGTCATCCTCGGTCTCTTTCTTCTGCTCCACATCGACGTCGTGATCAGGAACGTCCACCTCGGCGTGGCGCCGACGTGGGGCAACTTCCTGGCGAGCATCTCCATCGCGATGGTCACGTACACGGGTATCGAAACCATCTCGAACATGTCCGAAGAGGCGAAGGATCCAGGCCGGTCCGTGCCTCGCGCGACGTTCTGGGTGATCGCCGCGGTGCTGTTCGTGTCGGCGTTCCTTCCGACCATCGGCATGAGCGTCTTCCCTGTGTACCAGGACCCCGCGACCCACCAGTGGACGACAGACCTGGCGACCACCTGGAAGAACGACCCTGTGGCCGGCATCGTCACCGGCTTTGCATCGGTCAGCCAGACTCTTGCGTTCTGGTCCGGCATCTGGGTCGGAATCCTGGCCTTCACGATCCTGGTGATTGCGACCAACGCAGGGCTCATCGGCATCTCACGACTGAGCTACTCATTGGGCGGAGCGGACCTGCTGCCGCGAACGTTCGCGCGGCTGCACCCGCGCTACAAGACGCCGTATCTCTCGATCATCATCTTCGGCCTTGCCGCCGCGGTGCTGGTCCTGCCTGGAATCTTCGTCCACGGCCAGGAGATCGACCTGCTGGGCTCGATCTATGCCCTGGCCGCGACGTTCGCGTTTTGCTCGGCGCACCTCTCGGTCATGCGCCTGAGGTTCATCGAACCCAACCTCTACCGCCCATACCGCATGCCCTGGAACATCAAGTTCGGCCGCGACAGCATCCCGGTCATATCGCTGGTTGGCGCGCTCGCGATTGGCACCGTGTTCACGCAGCTGCTGTCGCAGAACATCTCTAACTCGACCCTTATCTGGCTCGGGTGGATGGGGTTAGGCGTGATCACCTTCGTGGTCTATCGCCGCCACCGCGCGCTGCCGCTGTGGGAGCCGCTCGAGGTGCCGCCGCCGCCAGATCGCGAGATCGAACACCTCGCGCCCGAGCCCCTACCCAAGGCCGCGCGCTACCGATATGGACGGCGCGAGAGGATCGCGGCGCACGCAGCGGCGGTCGTGCCCGAGCATCACCATCGCCGCCGTCGCGGGTGGCAGCTCGAGTTCGAGCTGTTCTTCGCGCGCCATGGACAAGCTCGCGGCCTTCTGATCGTCATGGTCTTCGCCGCGGTGAGCGGGTTTGCCGTATATGTCGACCTTTCGAGATACGATCCCTTCGGATCGGGCCTGGGCTGGTCCCCGGGCCTGGTCGCGGTTGCGTTCATGGCGGCGTACCTGCTGAACCGGAGCCACGCAGAGCAGTAGCGGGCCATTCCGCGTTTATTGCGCCAAACCGACCCTAAATCCTCGGCGATACGCGTCTTTTGCACCAGACGTGTGTCTCGCCAGGTAGGAAGCTAATTGCCCTCACGGGGTTTCGCACGTTTGGGCCCAACCGAGCCCTTCACGCATCGCGGATACGCACGCATGGCCCCAACCGTGCGCTATGCGTCCAGCCCGTACCCAACCCCCGGTTCGTTGACGATGTAGCGCGGGTTGGGCCCGCAACAGAGGCCAGCGAACCGATGAGCCCGATGGCCGCGGTGATCACGATCACGCCGCCGATCGCGACCGCGTAGGGCGCCCGGCGCCTCATTGCCTGTTCAAGATACGAGCGCCAGCTCGTTCGCCCGATTCGCATAGCCGGGGTGCGACGGGCGCGCGACCCGGTACCAGGCTAGTGTCTCGGCCAGCGCATCCTCAAGCGCCGACGGCTCGAAGCCGAGCTCTTTCCGGGCTCGATCCAGAACGTATCCGGCCGACCGCCGGGGATCGGGTCCATAAGGACTGGCGCCCTCAGGCAGCTCCGCGAACGGCATCGGGTGCAGGCGCGCCGGTTTTCCAATCGCCCGCGCGATCCCTTCGATGAGATCGCGCAGGCTGACGCCTTCGAACGCGGCGTTGTAGGCCTTGCGCGCCAGGTCCTTGCGCATGTCGCACGCCAGGGCGCACGCGTAGCCGATGTCCTTCACCCAGGACAGGCCGGCCTGCCGCTCGTAAGACTCCTCCGGCACCAGGAGCGGACCGCCGTCTTCCACGCGCTGGATGTAGGCGGAGATGCGAAGGGTGTGATCGGCCGGTCCGAAGACGGCCGGCGGCCGGATCACCGTCCACGGAAAGCCGGACGAGCGCGCGAGCACCGTCTCGCACCATCGTTTGCCTTCGAGGTAGTCGAGAGTGTCCGGCGGATCGCCCTCGAGCGGGACAAAGTCCTCCTCGCGAGCGGGCCGGCCGTTCAGATGCGGGTACACCCCAGTCGAAACGAAAACGTAGCGCTCGCCCTTGAAGATGCGCATCGCCACCTCGATCTCGGCGGGAGTGAAGCACGCGAGGTCGAGCAGCACGTCAGGCTGCACCGAGTCCAGCATCTTCTTCAGCTGTTCGTCGTCAAACCGATCGACCGTGACGTAGCTCGTGAACACGCCGTATGGCCTTTCCTTCCGGCCGGCCGCGATGGTCTCGATGCCGCGCCGCATCAGCTCCTTGCACGCGGCGACCCCGATGAAGCCGGCGCCACCGAGGACGAGGGCGCGGGTCAAGAGTGGCGGGGCCGGGGACCCGGTCGGCGAGACGAGGCATCGGCGGCCGGAGCCAAGGAAGGGGTGGCGCCGCCAGGAGCGCATCTGATGATGCGTGACGCCGCGGCGCCGGGCCCCCTGACGCCGGCTTCTGCGCCGCAGGCGCCCGGCCGCCTAGGCCGAAGGATCGCTGAGCGGCTTCCCGGGCCCGCCACTCAGATATCTCGCGCGGTGAACTCGACGTCGATGCCGTCGACGCTCTCCAGTCGAGCCGCCATCTCGCGCGCCATCGACACCGATCGGTGCCTGCCTCCGGTGCACCCGAATGCGACCACCAGGTGCGAGCGGCCGCGCTCGCGGTAGTGCGGGATCGCGGCGCGCAACGTCGTCTCCAGGTTTCCCAGCAGCTCCTGGGCCGCCGGCTGCTTGATCACGTAGTCGCGCACGCGCGGATCGCGACCGTCGAGGGGCCGGAGCTCTTCGACCCAGTACGGGTTTTCGAGCAGCCTGACATCGACCACCCACGACGCGCCGTCCGGGATGCCGTTTTTGTAGCCGAAGGCAACGCAGGAAATGAGCAGCCGCTCCCGCGAGCGCAGCTGGTGCGCCAGCTCGCGCAGCTGGGCGACGTCGACTCGATGATGGGCGCGGTCGTGGCTGCCACCGGCCCGCCCATCAGCGGCGCCGACGTGGACGAGCACATATCGGATGTTTTGCGCATCCGCGTCTTTCAGCAGCGACACGGCGTCGCCGCGCAGCGGGAGGACCGCGTCGGCCTCATCCCACGGCGACAGCCAGCGCGCGAGCTGAAAGCCGGAGTCCAGGAGGACTCCGAGGCCCTCTTCGAGCTCAGGCTCGGACCCACCCCCGACGATGACAAGAGTCACAGCGTTTCTTTCAAGCGTTTGGCGAGACGCTCGGGCACGCCCAGCTTCACGATGTCCTCCACCGGCGCGTCGCGGATCGCCTGCACGGAGCCGAAGTGTCGCAGGAGCGCGCGCTTGCGCGCCGGCCCGATGCCCTCGACAGAATCCAGTGGTGACGTGAGCGCCTTGCGCGATCGGACCTTGCGGTGATGGGTGATCGCGAAGCGATGCGCCTCGTCACGGATCCGTTGGACCAGGAACATGCCGGGTGAGTTGTGTTCCTGGACGATGGGTTCCGCGCGGCCCGGGGCAAAGATCTCCTCGCGCTCCTTCGCCAGCGCAAAAGTCGGGATGTCCGCGAATCCTGCCGCCTCGAGCACCTCGAGCGCCGCGCTCAGCTGGCCACGCCCGCCATCGATGAGGATGAGGTCCGGCCGGCTGGTGAACGAACGGTCCCCGACCACGTCCGCTTCCTCACGGCGCTGCGCCGACTCGAGTCGCTCCAGCCTCCGCCGCAGGACCTCCTGCAGCATCGCGAAGTCGTTGGGGCCGGGCACGAACTTGATCCTGAAGTGCCGGTAGTGGTCGTTGCGCGGACGCCCGTCTTCAAACACGACCATCGCCCCGACCGCTGAGTCTCCCTGGATGTTCGAGATGTCGTAGCACTCGATGCGCTTCGGCGGGGTCTCGAGCTCGAGCGCTTCGGCGAGCGCGGCGAGCATCGGCTCGGTCCGGCTCCGGTCGTAGTCGGCCTGGATGCGCAGCTGCTCGAGCTCCTGCACCGCGGTTTCGGCCAGCTGGCCGACGAGCGCCTTCTTCCGTCCGCGCTGTGGGATCTCGATGGTCACCGGGCCGCCTCGCTTTTGGCTCAACCAACCCGCGATCAGGTCGGGTTCGTCCACGGAGCCCGGCAAAATGACCGTGCGCGGCACGTGAGTGGCGCTCGCGTAGTACTGCAGCAGAAAGCCGCGGAGCAGCTCCCCCTCGGGGGCCTCGCCGGCGCCATCCAGCGCATGCCCGTCGTGGCCGACCATCTTGCCCTGCCGGACATACGCGACTTCCACGAACACCTCGCGACCGTGACGCGCGTAGGCGATCAGGTCCTGGTCGTCGCGGCTGTGCGTGAGGACCTTCTGCCTGTCGGCGATGCGCTCGATCGACTGAAGCTGGTCTCGATAGCGCGCCGCGTTCTCGAAGTCGAGCCGGGCCGCGGCGTCGTCCATGCGCCCCTTCAGCTCGCGCACGAGCAGGTCGGAGCGGCCTTCCATGAAGAGCGCGACCTCGTTGATCCGAGCCTTGTAGTCCTCCGCGCTGATGCGCCGCTCGCATGGACCGGGGCAGCGCTTGATGTGAAAGTCGAGGCAGACCTTGCCCTGCTTGAAGATCTCGTCCGAGCACGTCCTGAAAGGAAGCAGCTGGCGGATCGACTTGACCGTGCCGCGCAGCGATTGGGCGGACGTGTAGGGGCCGAAGTACTGGGCTCCGTCGTTCTGAACCCGGCGCGAGTAGTGGACGCGCGGGAATTCCTCGTTGACCGGCAGCTTCAGGTAGAGATAGTTCTTGTCGTCCTTGAGCCTGATGTTGAATCGCGGCCGGTAGTTCTTGATGAGGCTGTTCTCGAGGACGAGAGCCTCCACCTCGTTGGCGGTGGTGACGAAATCGAAGTCAGTCGCCTTTCGCATGAGCTCGGCCACCTGGGCGGTCGGCGCATAGCCCGGAGTGAAGTACGAGCGGAGGCGGTCGCGCAGGCGAAGCGCCTTGCCGACGTAGATGACCTGGGTCTTGTTGTCTCGGAACAGGTAGACGCCAGGCGAATCAGGCACAGCCTGAAGACGCCGCTTGACCGCCTCTTCCAGTGAAACCGCCACGTGAAACGATTCTAGGTAGGTCTGCGTACACTGCCCCCATGCAGGCGACGTCGGGCCCTCCGCCTCCCCCGGGCTACGCCGCCTCGGTCTCGCGCCAGTACAACCCGTGGGCCATCGTCAGCGTTTCGTTTGGCGCCTCGACCGTGATCGGGAGCTGGTGCTTCGGCGGGCTCATCGCCGTGATCACCGGCCACGTGGCGCGTCACCAGATCAAACAGACCGGCGAGGCAGGCGCCACCCTTGCGCTGGTCGGCCTCATCACCGGCTATGGGGCGATCGCCCTCACCCTGCTTTTCATCCTCGTTTACGTGGCCTTCTTCGTATTCATTTTTGCGTTCGCGGCCACGCATCCGGGGACTTTCCCGAGCCCGACCGCAAGCCCGTAGACTGACCTCGTGAGCACCACGCCCGGCGAGCTCCCGGTTCCTTCAGCGTCGGCGACGCAGATGGCCGGCCAGCAGTCCGCACCCACCAGCACGGTGCCACCAGCGCCGATCGGCCCGACCTACACGGCCGCGGCCGGAACGCGCACCAACACGCTGGCGATCGTCAGCCTGGTGGCCGGTATCGCATCGTTCTTCGGGCACATCATTCCGGGTCTCGGCGGCTTCACCATCGCGCTGATCGCCGTGATCACCGGCTACCTGGCGCGCAAGCAGATCAGGGAGACGGGCGAAAAAGGCATGGGGATCGCGACGGCCGGCATGGTCATCGGCGCTGCCCACATGGTGCTGATCGTGCTCCTGGTAGTCGGGCTGCTGTTTGCCATCTTCGTGCTGGGCATCGTCCTGTTCGGCTACTCGCGCTGAACGTGATCGGCGGCGCGATCACGATCCTCGCGCTGACCGCCGGCTACGGTCCCTAAAGCTCAACGGAACCAAAAGGGCGAGGGTCACCTCGCCCCTTCATCTGCTTGCTTCGGCACCGCAACCAGAGGGAACACCGCAGAGGCCAGCGCGAAAAAGACCGCGGCCCACAGCGCAAGGTTCAACGATGACCCGATCAGGGTCCCGGCCAGCGCCGAACCAACCGGCGTCCCGACCCAGTTGATCGACATCGACACCGCAAACGCGCGGCCGAACCAGGCCGGGTCGGTCCTTCGCTGGCGAAGCGTGAACAGACCGATGTCAAAGGGCCCGTTGGCGGCGCCAAAAACTATGATGGCGAGCAGGACCGCCGGCAGCGCGGTCGCGAACGGAAGCACCGCGATGCCCGCGGCGCTGACCAGGATGGCGACGAACATCAGCCGTCTCTCGCTGCCGAGGCTGGACATGCGTCCAGCGATGAGCGCGGAGACCAGCCCGGCGCCACCCATCGCGCCCCAGACGAAGCCAACCGTCGCCGGCCCCTGGTGGAGGCGGTCGAGGACGAGCACCGGTACGGCGATCGAGAGGATGCCCCAGCTCAAGTTGAAGGTGATCAGCGTCATCGCGAGGCCGCGCAAGGTCGAGTTGCGCATGACGTACTGGAGGCCGCGCCATGCGTTCAACCAGATCGATCCGTCGGTGACGGCCGTAGAGGTCGGCTCGGGCAGCCGGAGCATGACCAGGGCCGCGGCGGCGAACACCAGGCCGCACGACGCGAGTGCCCACTCCGGCCCAAGGATCCCGATCAGAACGCCGGCGAGCGGCGCCCCCACCAGCTGCGCGATGACGTGACCGCTGCTGTCGAGGGCGTTCGCGCGCTCCCACAGGTGAGGCGGAGCGATCATCGGAAACAGCGAGCGAGCGCCGGAGTTGCTGAGCGGGTTGGTGAGCGACGCGAGGCCGACGATGGCGAGCAGCGCTCCCCAGGGAAGCAGCTGGCGCGCTGAGAGCAGCGCGAGAAGCCCCACCATCAGCCCGGCGGTGAGATAGTCGAGCACCACCAGGCGCCCGCGGCCGTGGCGGTCGAGCAAGGCGCCCGCCACCGGGGAGACGACCAGGCCCGGAAAGAGGCTGAAGAAGGCGGTGGCGCCGGCGAGCTGAGGGGAGTGGTAGCGGGCGAGCACGAACAGGATCAAGGTCACCGTGACCATCGACCCGGCGACGCGGCCGAGCAGAAGGCCGGCGTACAGGCGCGCGAAGCCCGGGACGCGCAGCAGCGCGCCGTAAGTCGTGGCGGTCTCGGTTTTCAGACCGCTACTTTGACGCGACGGGCGGGCGCGCGACGTTTCGAATCACGAGCGCGCACGGCTCCATTCGACTTCTCCGGGCGCCGGCCGGCCTTCGCCAGCGGCGTGCGCAGGAACTGCCCGGTCGAGGAATTGGGATTCCCCGCCACCTGCTCCGGCGTCCCTTCGGCGATCACGTAGCCGCCCTTCTCACCGCCCTCAGGACCGAGGTCGATCAGCCAGTCGGCGGTCTTGAGGACGTCGAGGTTGTGCTCGATGACGACGACCGTGTTGCCGTGGTCGACCAGCCGGTGCAGCACGACGAGGAGCCTCTCCACGTCCGCGTAGTGGAGGCCCGTCGTCGGCTCGTCCAGCAGGTACAGGGTCCGGCCGGTGTCCCGGCGCGAAAGCTCGGCCGACAGCTTCACCCTCTGCGCCTCGCCGCCCGACAGCTGCGTCGCCGGCTGGCCCAGCCGGATGTAGCCGAGGCCCACGTCCTGGAGCGTCTTCAGCTTCACCTTGATCCGCGGCACGTTCTCGAAGACTTCGAGCGCCTCGTCGACAGTCATCTCCAGGACGTCCGAGATCGAGTGGCCGCGGAACTTCACCTCCTGCACCTCGCGCGAGTACCGCGTCCCGTGGCAGACCTCGCAAGGCACGTAGACGTCGGGCAGGAAGTGCATCTCGATCTGGATGATCCCGTCGCCCTGGCACGCTTCGCACCGGCCGCCGCGAACGTTGAAGCTGAAACGCCCCGGCTTGTACCCGCGCATCTTCGCCTCCGGCAGGCTCGCGAAGAGGTCGCGCATGTATGTGAACATCCCCGTGTACGTGGCGGGGTTGGACCGCGGCGTGCGGCCGATGGGCGACTGGTCGATGTCGATCGCCTTGTCGAGATGCTCGAGCCCTTCGATCGCGTCATGCGGGCCCGGCCGGTCCTTGGCCCTGAAAAAGTGCTGAGCCACCTTGCGACTGAGGATGTCCGTCACCAACGACGACTTGCCCGAGCCGCTGACGCCCGACACCGCAACAAACTCGCCCAGCGGGATCGCGACGTCGATGCTCTTCAAGTTGTTCGCGCGCGCTCCGCGAATCATCAACCGCTTGCCGCTGCCCGCACGCCGGCGCCGCGGAACCGGAATCATTCGATCTCCGCGCAGAAAGGCCGCGGTCAGGGAGTTGGGGTCTCGCAGGACCTGCTCGACGGTTCCAGCGGCGATGATCTGGCCGCCGTGCTCGCCCGCGGCGGGCCCGATGTCGACCATGTAGTCGGCCGAGCGGATCGTCTCTTCGTCGTGCTCCACGACGATCAGCGTGTTCCCGAGGTCGCGCAGCCGCAGCAGCGTGTTGATGAGCCGCCGGTTGTCCCGCTGGTGAAGGCCGATCGAAGGCTCGTCGAGGATGTACAGCACGCCCATCAGCTTGGATCCGATCTGGGTCGCGAGACGGATGCGCTGCGACTCACCGCCCGAAAGCGTGTTGGCCGCGCGCTCGGTCGTCAGGTACTCCAGCCCGACGTCGATCATGAACTGCAGGCGTTCGCGGATCTCTTTCAGGATCCCGCGCGCGATCAGCTGCTCCCGGTCGGTCAGCTCGAGGTTGTCGAAAAAGCTGATCGCGGTGCTCACCGGCAGGACGCACACCTCGGCGATGTTGTGGTTGGCGACGGTGACCGCCAGCGATTCGGGCTTGAGGCGGCGACCCTTGCACGCCGGACATGGCTTGTCCGACATGTACCGCTCCAGCTCCGCCTTCAAGTACTCGGACTGTGTCTCCTGGTAGCGCCGCTGCAGGTTGGCGATCACGCCCTCGAACGGCGCCTCGTACCAGCGCGAGTGTCCGTACTGGTTCTTGTAGCCGAAGCGGATCTTCTTGTCGCCCGTGCCGTTGAGCAGGACGTCGCGCTGCTGCTTGGTCAGCTTCGACCACGGCTTGTCCATGTCGATGCCGAAGTACTTGCTGACCGACTCCAGCAGCTCGGGGTAGAAGAACTGCGACTTGCTCCACGCCGCGACCGCCCCTTCACGCAGCGACAGCGACGGATCGGGCACAACCAGGTCGCCATCGACCACGAGCTGAAAGCCGATGCCGGTGCAGGTTGGGCAAGCGCCGTGCGGGCTGTTGAACGAGAAGTTGCGAGGCTCGGGCTCGGACACGCTGGTGCCGTCGTACGGACATGCGTAATCCATCGACATCTGGATCTCTTCACCCTTGTCCGGGACGATGATCACCTGGCCGCCACCCAGCCGCGCCGCCGTCTCGATCGACTCGACGAGCCTCGTGCGCTGTTCCGGTCCGACGACGATCCGGTCCACCACGACCTGGATGTCGTGCTTCTTGTTGCGGTCGAGCGGGATCTGCTCGGTGATCTCGTACAGGTTGCCGTCGACGCGCACCCTGACGAATCCCGACTTGCGCACGTCGTCGATCAATGACTTGTACTCACCCTTGCGGCCCTTGACGACGGGACCGAGAACCATGAGGCGCGTCCCCTTGGGCAGCTTCTCAACATGGTCGGCCATCTGATCGACCGTCTGGCGGCTGACCTCGCGGCCGCAAACCGGGCAGTGAGGGTGGCCGATCCTCGCGTACAGCAGGCGCAGGTAGTCGTAGACCTCAGTCACGGTCCCGACAGTCGAGCGCGGGTTTTTCGAGGTCCCCTTCTGATCGATGGAGATCGCGGGTGAGAGACCTTCGATGGTGTCCACGTCCGGCTTTTCCATCTGCCCCAGGAACTGGCGCGCGTAGGCGCTGAGGGACTCGACGTACCGGCGCTGGCCTTCGGCGTAGATCGTGTCGAAGGCGAGCGAGGACTTGCCGGAGCCTGAGAGCCCGGTGAACACGACGAGCTTGTCACGCGGTATCGAGAGCGTGACGTTCTTCAGGTTGTGCTCGCGCGCTCCGCGGATGGTGATCTGGTCGATTGGCATGGGACCCCTTGCTATTCCTTTTCTCTCGTCACTGCAAACGTACCGCTCGCCGTGGCGACCAGCTTCCCGTCCGGCCCTTCGACCCTGCATTCCGTCACCACGGTGCGCCGGCCCGCGTGAACCACCCGTCCGGTGGCGCGAAGCGTCTGGCCGGGCTTGGCCGCGGAGATGAAGTTGAGCTTCAGGTCAAAGCTCATCGCCCGCACGACTCCGGGCTTCAGGGTCCGCAGCGACCGCCCCATGGCCGAATCAGCCAGCGCGCTGATCATCCCACCATGGACGAAACCGGAATGGTTCGCCATGTCTTCCGTGGTCTTCATCTCGACGGTCGCGGAGCCATCGGCTGTGTCAACCAACTCGAGCCCAAGCCACTGCCATGCTCTGGACGAAGACTCCACCGCCCCCCTCACCAGTCTCCCCCTTGCGGGGGAGAGGACAGGGAGCGAACTTCACTCCTACTCACGGCCTTGACCCTCCGGAACGGGTAGGCAAGTCGAGGAAGCACGAGCCACCAATCTGTCCTGCTCGTCCAGGACGTCAGCCTCGCCGAACATCAGGGTCTGCTTGATCTCGACGACCCGTCCGACGGCGCGAATTCGCCCCGAGATGACGGGCCGGATGAAATTGATCTTGAGCTCGATCGTCGTGTTCCACACCCCGTCTTCCTGGAGCGTGGCCAGCGACATCCCCATCGCCGCATCCGCGATCTGGGTGATCACTCCTCCCTGCACCACGCCGCCGCCGTGGCGGTGCTGCGGTCCGGCCTCTAGCTCCAGCACGACGCGGCCCGGCTCAGCCTCGGTGATGCGAGCGCCAAGCGTCTGCATCCACCCGTCCGGGTTCGCGGCAAGGAGCCCTTCGGCGCGCTTGACGTTCTTCACCGGCCTCGCCGGCCGGGTCGATAACCACGAACCATCGTCTTCTGTTTGGGCGCCGCGGCGATGGCCAGCGCAACATCGCTGTCGTCCTCCTTGCCTGTCACCTCGCCTGAGAGGCGCTTCCGAAGCAGGATGATCCGGTCGCGCACCCGCGCGGCATCCTCGAACTGCAGCTCTTTCGACAGCCGGCGCATCTCCTTCTCCAGGTCCCGCACGATCGCCAGCAGGTCCTCGCGCGGCACACCCGCTCCGGCCATGATCTCGACCGCGTCCGCCTTCAAGTCGTTCTGGTTGATCTCCAGCTGGTAGATCGCCTTCTTCACGGTCTCCGGCGTGATGCCGCGCTCTGCGTTGTAGGCGATCTGCCTGTTGCGCCGGCGCTCGGTCTCATCGAGAGCCTGGCGCATCGAGTCGGTGATCTTGTCCGCGTACATGACCACGTGCCCTTCGACGTTGCGCGCCGCCCGACCGATCGTCTGGATGAATGATCGGTAAGCGCGGAGGTAGCCCTCCTTGTCCGCGTCGAGGATGCCGATGAACGCGACCTCGGGCAGGTCCAGTCCTTCGCGAAGGAGGTTGATGCCCACCACCACGTCGACCGCGCCGGTGCGCAGGTCGCGCAGAACATCGATGCGCTCCATCGCGTCGAGCTCCGAGTGCAGGTATCGCACCTTGACCCCGTACTCGCGCAGGTAGTCGGCCAGGTCTTCGGCGAAACGCTTCGTAAGGGTGGTCACGAGCGACCTGTGGCCGAGCTCCGCCCGCTTCTTCACCTCGGCGAGCAGGTCGTCGATCTGGCCTTCGGTGGGCCGCACCTCGACCGTCGGGTCGACCAGGCCGGTCGGACGCACGACCATCTCCACTGTGCGCTGCGAGCGCCGGATCTCATACGCGCCCGGCGTGGCGGAGACGTAGACGACGTTCTGCGCCCGCTCCTCCCACTCGTCAAAGCTCAAAGGCCGGTTGTCGAACGCGCTGGGCAGTCGGAACCCGTACTCGACCAGGGCCGCCTTGCGCGAGCGGTCGCCGCCCAGCATGCCGCCGATCTGCGGCACGGCCACGTGTGACTCGTCCACGAAGATGAGCGCGTCGTCGGGCAGGAAGTCCATGAGCGTGTACGGAGCGTCGCCCGGCTTCCGACGAGTGAGGTGCATTGAGTAGTTTTCGATGCCGGCGCACGTGCCTGTCTCGCGCATCATCTCGAGGTCGAAGTTCGTGCGCTGCCGGAGCCGCTGAGCCTCGAGCAGCCGGCCGTGCTCTTCGAACCACCTGGTGCGCTCGTCGAGCTCGACCTCGATGTCGGCCATCGCAAGCCGCAGCTTGTCCGCGGGCGTCACGTAGTGCGACGCCGGGAAGATAGTGAAGTCGTTGCGCGTGCCGAGGATCTCGCCCGTCACCGCGTCGAGCTCCTGGATGCGCTCCACTTCGTCACCGAAGAACTCGACTCGATACACCTTCTCTTCGTTGGCGGGAACCAGGTCGACCACGTCCCCACGCACCCTGAAGCGAAGTCGAGCGAGGTCGTAGTCGTTACGTTCGTAAAGCATTTCGGTGAGCTTGCGGAGGAATACCTCGCGCCGGATCGCCTGGCCTTTCTCGACGTGAAGCGACTCGCCCATGTAGTCCTCGACGGCGCCGATGCCGTAGATGCAGCTGATGCTCGCCACGACCAACACGTCCCGCCGCGTGAGCAGGGCCTGGGTCGTCGAGTGCCTCATGCGATCGATCTCTTCGTTCCGGCTGGAGTCTTTCTCGATGTAGGTGTCGCTGCGCGCGATGTAGGCCTCGGGCTGGTAGTAGTCGTAGTAGCTGACGAAATACTCGACCGCGTTGTCCGGGAGCAGCCGCCGGAACTCCGCGCAGAGCTGGGCGGCCAGGGTCTTGTTGGGGCTGAGAACGAGCACCGGCCGCTGCAGCTCCTCGACGGCCCAGGCCATCACGTTCGTCTTGCCGCTGCCGGTGACCCCCGCCAGGACCTGCTGGGTCAGGCCCGAGCGGACGCCCTCGACCAGCTGCTTGATGGCTTCCGGCTGGTCGCCGGCCGGCTTGAAGGGTGCGTCGACACGAAAGCGGGAGGGCATCGGGACTCTAATTCTAGGGCGAACGGACGTTCGAGAGCTAGGGCAAAGAGAGGATCATCGCCTCTACGGTCGTCCCGGCTTTGATTCCCTGATCGCCAGCCGGGATGCGCACGAGGGCATGCGCTCCCGCCAGGGACATCAGGCGCGATGAAGACTGCGACCCGGTCGTTTCCGCGACCAGGTCTCCCCCGTCTCGCCTCAGCGTCACACGTTGGTACTCGGTGCGATCCGCGGTCGCGCGAGCGTCATAGGCGAGGCGCACGGGCAGCGCCGGGCGCTGCGGCTGCGCGAATCCCTGCATCTTGCGCAGCGCCGGCCGCACGAAGACCTCGAACGTCACGAGCGAGGACACCGGGAAGCCCGGCAGCCCAAATGCGACCTTTCCCTCGGGCAGGGTTGCAAAGGTGAACGGCTTGCCGGGCTTCAGCTTGACCCGTCCGACATGCACTGTGCCGAGCGATTCGAGCAGCGGCTTGATGAGGTCATGCGTGCCGACAGAAACACCGCCGGAGGTCACGAGCACGTCGGCCTCGGACAGCGCCGCGACCACTCTCTGCCGCAGCGGCTCCGCCTGATCGGGACCGATGCCCAGGCTTCGCACCTCAGCGCCGCATTCGCTCAGCGCGGCCAGCAGAGCCCATCGGTTCGAGTCGAAGATCTGACCTCGCCCGAGCTTGCCCCCCACCTCGACCAGCTCATCGCCGGTGGACATCAACGCCACGCGCGGGCGCCGGCAGACAGGCAACCGCGGCAAGCCGAGCGCCGCCGCGAGCCCTATCTCCGCCGCGCCAAGCTGCTGACCCGCGGCAAGCACCCGCTCGCCGGCTCGAAGGTCGGCGCCGGGCGTGTGAAAGTTCTGTCCCGCCTTCAGGCTCGATGGGACCGTGACCGTTTCGCCCTGCGGGTCGACGTCTTCCAACATCACCACGCAGTCAGCGCCATCTGGCAGCACTCCGCCGGTGAGGATTCGAACCGCGCTCCCGGGACCGACCTTGCCATCGAACGGGCGGCCGGCGGCGGACTCGCCCACGACCCGCAGCGCTTTGCCGGCGTCCGCCGCGCGGAGCGCGTAGCCGTCCACCGCGCTTGATGGGAACGCCGGCAGCGACGCCGGGGCGACCAGGTCTTCGGCAAGCACGCGACCGACGCAGTGTGCCAGCGCAACCTTTTCAATCCCAAGGACTGGTGTGTGCTCCAGGACGAGGCTGGCTGCTTCGTCAACGTCGATCAGTGGGTATGTGGACGCTCGCAAGGCTCAAAGGTAATGGGAAGGGGCGTTGGAGAGAAGCGAGTGCCGGCTCCCGCGCCTTTCATTTCGTCACGAAGCCAGCGAGTGCCGGCACCCGCGCGTTTGAAGTGCCCCTATTCGTATCGCAACGCCCGGACTGGATCCTGGCGCGCCGCTCGCAGGGCCGGCAGCAGGCCGCTCACAGTGCTCAGCACGACAGCCAGCACGAGGCCGGCCGCGACGACGGCGAAGTCCGTGCGGAAGACGTCGAAGCTGCCGCTCGACACCGACTGCGTGAGCCGGTCTACGGCGGTGTTGCCGAGGCGGCCCAGCCCGATCGCGACCAGGATCCCGACGAGACCTCCCGCGAGCCCGATGACCGCAGCCTCGGCGACGAAGATGAGCAGCACGTCTCTCGCGCGGGCGCCCAGAGCCTTCAGGACGCCGATCTCCTTGGTCCGTTCCAGCACGGCGGTGTACATCGTGTTGGCGATGCCGAGACAGGCCAGCAGCAGCGCCACCAGCGCGAGGCCAAGGAGCGCCACGCGCATCTTCCCAAGCAGGTCCTCGAAGTTGCGGAACTGATCGCCGAACGTCTGCGCCTGGAATCCCAGCGCCTCGACCCGCGAGCGCAGCCCTTCCACCGCGAGGCCTGAATCCGCCAGCAGCGTGATGGTCGAATACTCGCCGCCTTTCCAGCCGTTGGTCCGCGCGAGCGCAGCCCAGTAGTCCCGGACCGTCGCATACGGCGCCATGCCACCCGGTGCTCCCGCCGGCATCGCGTTGCCAGACACGATCCCAACGACAAGCAGTTTGAGGTCGAGCGGTTTCGCGACCGGGTTCCGCGACGAGCCCGGCACCTGCAGAGCTCCATAGGCGGCGCTGTAGGTGACCTGGGTGCCGATCGCCCCGGTCGCCGACAGGTATCCAAGCGCGGCGGCCTCGCTGTCGCTGAGCAGCACTTCCTTGGCGGCGTCGGACCGCGGCAGGCGCCCTGCGCTGAGCGCGGGGGCGTTGCTCGACGAACCAATCGGCGCGAGGGAGACCAGCGCGCCAGACGATGGCGGAGGCGCGGTCGCTCCCGCGGCGACCGGCGCCCCGGAGGTGAAGGTCCCGCTCATCGCCACCTGGCCCCATGCGGCGCGCACGTGAGGCTGAGCACCAAGCGTGGCGAGCGTGCCGTTGTCAAAGGCTCCGGTCTTGGTGTCAGCGGCCGGGTAGACGGCGACCTGGTGAACCTGGCTGGTCGAGAGCGCCGGCGCGCTCAGCGCGCCCTGAAGGCCGCCCGCCAGCGCGACGATCAAGCTCATCGCCGCGATGCCGATGGCGACGCCGGTGGTCGTCAGCGCGGTGCGGAGAGGGCGCCGGCCGGCGCTGCCGACCCCGACCTTCAGGGTGTCACGCCAGTGAAGCCGCGGGGCGGGATCGACCGGCTCTTGCTTGCGCACCGTGGGGTTGCCGCTGTCCAGCTCGATCGCGCGCCCGTCGATCATCCGGATGACTCGCCGCGCCCGGCGTGCGACCTCCGGGTCGTGCGTGACCAGGACCACGGTGGCCCCGCGACGGTTGAGATCAGCGAGAAGGGTCAAGACCCCTTCGCCCGCGGCCGAGTCGAGGCTTCCGGTCGGCTCGTCGGCGAGGATCAGGCCCGGGCGGTTCGCCAGAGCGCGCGCCACCGCCACCTTCTGCTGCTCGCCGCCTGACAGCAGGCGCGCCCTGGTGCGAGCGCGATGCTCCAGCCCAACCAGCGCCAGCAGGTGCCGCGCGCGCCGTCGACGCTCCTCGAGCTCGACCCCCGCCAGCGTCAGCGGCAGCGCGACGTTGTCCTCGACCGTCATGGAGGGGATCAGGTTGAAGGCCTGGAAGATCGTGCTCACGCGCTGCAGGCGGTAGTCGGCCAGGTCGCGCTCGGAAAGCTCGCCGAGCGGAAGTCCCGCGCCGTAGACGTGCCCGCTGGTCGGCCGGTCCAGGCCGCCCATGAGCGAGAGCAGCGTGGTCTTGCCGCAGCCCGACGGGCCCACGACAGAGACGAACTCGCACGGCCCGATCTCGAGCGATACATCCCTCAGCGCGGTCACGTGCATCTCGTCATTGCCGCCGAACTCGCGCGAGACGGAGTCCAGGCGCAGGCCGACCGCCTGGCCGAGCAGATCTTTGAAATCGTCGGGCTCGAGCTCCGGCGCCTGAACCAGGACGGCCTGGTTGACGATGGGCTCTGGCTCTGCGAGGACAGCTACCGGCTGCGGTGGAGAGGTGGCCATCTCGCCACTGCCGTTCGCATCCGGCCCGAGGGCCGCGGCGGCTTCAGCTTCGCGGCGCGCGCGGCGCCGGCGGCGCTTTCTGGTGCCGCTGGAATCGTCTCGTTCGTCGACTAGAGTCGCCACCCAGCCTCTGAGTCTAAGTTTTTACTTAACAGTCAGTGCGCTTCTTGGGCCACTTGGTCTTCGAGCCACTTCAGATAGGCCGGCGAACCCCCTTCGACGGCGATCTGGAGGATCTCAGGGAGCTCGTAGTCGTGGTTCCTTCGAACGTATTCCTGCACCGCGTCCGACTTCGACTCGACCGTTTTCACGAGCAGAAGCGCCTCGTGCCCCCGCTTCAGCTGGCCATCCCAGTAGTAGAAGGAATGCACCGTGGGCACCACCGAGCAGCAGGCGGCCAGGTGCTCGACCACCAACCCCTCACCGAGGCGCTCGGCGTCGTTGCGCCCACCCGTGGTGACCATGATCAGGATCGCTTTTTCCCCCACGGGCTAATTCTCGGCTTTTCTCGGCCTGTCCAGCCAGACCGTCGCCGCCACCAAAGCGATGCCCCCGAGCAGCAGGCCGCCGATGACGTCCGACTCCCAGTGGACGTCGAGGTAAAGGCGGTCGGCCACCATCAGGACGATGATCCCGATCGCGACCGGGATCGCGAGCGATCGAGCCGCGCGAGAGCGCGAGAGCCGGCGGATGACAAACGCCAGCAGGCCGTACGCGACGACGGTGCGCACCATGTGGCCGCTCGGAAAGCTGTTGCTGACAGCGCCGGACAGCTGCTCGGTCAGGCTCGGGCCATCGCGATGAACAAGCGAGCGAGGCGGACCCGGGTGATGGAGCAGCGACTTGTACAGGACTTCGAGCGCGACGGCGCCGGCGAAGGCACCGACGACCAGCGCATCCGAGCCAAACCCGCCACGCCATAGATAGATGAAGAGGGCGAGCATCAGGATGCTGGTCAGCTCCAGCCCGCCGAGCTCCGCGATCAGCTGGAACAGCGGATGCAGCGACTCCAGCCACAGGTCGTGCATCGCCAGCGCGACCTGCAGGTCAAGCCCGGTGAACGCTCCGGCAGTGATGGCGAGGGTCATCGCGACGAACGCCACAGACAGAACGACGATCGCGAAGAGGCGTGAAGTTATCGCTGGCAACGGCGGCAGAAGACGGTGCTGCGGCCCGCGATGCGGATCAACGCGAGCGGGCGGCCGCATGTGAAGCAGGGCTCCCCGGCGCGTCCATAGACGAGCAGCTTCTCCTGCTGCCCGCCGATCTCTCCCCAAGCGTCCCGATACGTATCCACTGAGCTGCCCCGATTCGCGATTGCAACCAACAAGGAATCGCGGAGCGATTCATGCAACCTCCGCGCGGACTTGCGGCTGAGGCTGCCGGCCAGCCGATCGGGCCGCAGCCGCGCGCGGTGCAGCGATTCGTCGGCATAAATGTTTCCCACGCCCGCCACCGCTGCCTGGTCGAGGAGAAACGCCTTCAACGCCGTGCGGCGCTTGCGCAGACGCCGATAGAGCTCTTCGGCAGCAAACTCCGGGTCGATCGGCTCCGGACCAAGTCGCGGCATTTTCTTCGCGGCGACCAGCGACACTTCAGTGCCGAGCAGCAAGCGTCCGAACCTTCGAGGGTCGCGATAACGAAGCTGCAGGCCGTTGTCGAGCGCGAAGACAGCGTGCGTATGTGACGAGAGCGGCACGTCCGGCTTGAGGAGGCGCAGCTGGCCTGTCATCCCAAGGTGCACAACGAGAACCAGGTCGTTCTCGAGGTCGATGAGGATGTACTTCCCACGCCTTCTCAACGCGGTGATGCGCATGCCCGCGACCGAGTCGATGAATACCTCCGGCTCCGGGTGCCGGACGATGGTTGGAAAAGGGAGATCGCAGCTGACGATGGTGCGGCCGGCAAGGTGCGGCCGCAGGTCCGCGACGATCGTTTCGACCTCTGGTAATTCAGGCATCTAGGCGCGGACGACAGCGAGCTTTTTCATGTCCGCCCAGTTGGGACCGACCTTGGTCTCGACCTCGATCCCGGTCTCGAGCTCGTATGCGCCCGTCATGATGCGGGGCACCTTCTCGGCGAACTGGTCGACCTCTGAGCGCGGCACCTCGAACAGCAGCTCGTCGTGGACCTGCAGCAGCATGCGTCCCTCGATCTGGTCGGCCTCGATCTCGCGCTGCAGCCTGACCATCGCGATCTTGATGATGTCCGCGGCAAGCGACTGCATTGGAAAGTTGATCGCCATCCTTTCCGCCGCGCTGCGCAGCTGGAAGTTGGGCGATCGAAGGTCGGGGATCGCGCGCCGCCTTCCGGTGGCGCTGACCACGAACCCCTCCTCGCGTGCCTTGCGCCGCACCTCGTCGAGGTACTCCTTCAGGCGCGAGTAAGTCGACCAGTATTGAGCGAGGAACTCCCTCGCCACGTCACCGGTGATCCCGAGCTGCTGCGACAAGCCGTACTCGCCCTGGCCGTAGATGGAGCCGAAGTTCGCGACCTTCGCGAGCCTCCGCTGGTCTGGGTTGACGGACTCGATCGGGATCTTGAACACAGCGGCCGCGGTCGCGGTGTGGATGTCCTGGCCGGCAGAGAACGCGCCGAGCAGCTTCGGGTCGCCGCTGAGGTGCGCCGCGATGCGCAGCTCGATCTGGGAGTAGTCGGCCGACACCATCACGTGGTCGGGTCGTCCAGCCTTGAACGCGCGCCGGATGCGCTGCCCGAGCTCGCTCCTGATCGGGATGTTCATCAGGTTTGGGTTGGAGGATGAAAGACGGCCGGTCGCCGTGCTGGCCTGGCCGAACGACGTGTGGACACGACCGCTCAGCGGATCGACCAGCTGAGGCAGTGCGTCGACGTAGGTCGACTTGAGCTTCGACAGCTGGCGATGCTCGAGGATGAGACCGACGATCGGGTGCTTCTCGCGCAGCGCTTCGAGCGTGTCCGCATCCGTCGAGTACCCGGTCTTCGTCCGCTTGCCGACGGGCAGCCGCAGATCTTCGAACAAAACCTTCGCCAGCTGCTGTGGAGCATTCAGGTTGAACTTCTGTCCGGCGACCTGCTCGACTTCCGATTCAATTGCGGCGAGCTGCGCGCCCAGCTCATCCTGCATCTGCTTGAGATAAGGCACGTCGATCGCGACGCCCTCGGACTCCATGTCCGCGAGCACGCCGGCCAGCGGCAGCTCGATCTCGTGGAAGAGGTAGTCGACGCCGAGGTTTCGCATCTCCGCCTCGAGTCGGGGCCCCAGGTTGAGGACGGCCTCGGCCCGCCGAGCCGCAAACTCCGCCGCTTCGTTGACCGGAACATCAGCCGCTTTACGCGCGGCACGTCCGGTGCCCAACAGCTGCTCCGTGCTGACCAGGGTCACGTCCAGGAACTCTCGGGCGAGGTCCTCGAGGCGTGGATCGCGCGAGCCTGCTCCGAGCAGGTATGCCGCAAGAAACGTGCTGAAAACCCAGTCGCGCCTTCCACCGCCTAGCGAACGCAGCGCAAGCTCTGTCTCCTTGGCATCATGGCCGGCGATCGGCCGGCCCGAGAGCGTGCTCGCGACCGCGTCCATCGCGTCTTGAGCGGCGACATAGAAAGTCTCTTTCCCGGTCGATACGCCGAGGCCGTGGACTCGAGCGGCGCGACCCGCGCCGTCAGTGAATGCGAATACGCCCACATTGGGCGAGCCGTCGAGGAGGCTCGCAGCCTCGGCCGCGTCCTCGACCACCTTCAGTCCCGCCGGCGTAGGCGCGGCTTCGAACGCCAGGCTGGGCTGGACAGGCACCTGGTCGGGCGGCGGGAAGCGGCTCAGGAGCTGCCTGAACTCGAACTTGTCGAAGACGAGCCGGACCTTCTCGTAGTCGTATCGAGTCCAGCGCGCGCGCTCGAGCTCCAGCTCGACGGGGGCGTCACGAACGATGGTGACCATCCGTTTGCCGAGCCGGACCTGGTCGGCATTGGCCTTGAGCGATGTTTTCAGCCGGCCGTCAGGCAGCTCATCGACGCGCTCGAGAAGGGCCTCGATGCTGCCGAAGTCCTGCACCAGCTTCGCCGCGGTTTTGTCGCCGACGCCCGGGACTCCAGGGATGTTGTCCGACGTATCGCCGCGCAAGGCCTTGAAATCGATGAGCTGCGCGGGCTCGAAACCATAGCGCTGGCGAACCTGGTCGGGCCCATACACGAAGGTGTCGGTGATCCCACGCCTCGGCACCAGCGCCTCGACCGACTCGCTCACCAGCTGCAGGCAATCCAGGTCACCGGAAACGATCGTGACGGAGTGTCCTCTCTCCTCCGCGAGCCGTGAAAGCGTGCCGATGACGTCGTCGGCCTCGAATCCCTCTATCCCGTGGATCGGGATGGAAAAGCCCTCCAGCACTTCGCGCACCTTCTCGATCTGCGGCCGCAGGTCGTCCGGCATCGCCCGCCTTCCGGCCTTGTACTCCACGTATTCCTTGGAGCGAAAAGTCGGCGCGCCGACATCGAACGCGGCGATGGCGAACTCCGGACGCGAGGCGAGCACGATCGCCAGCATCGACGTGAACCCGTAGACGGCGTTGGTCACCTGGCCGTCCGACGTGCTCATCGGGGGCAGGGCGAAAAACGCCCTGTAGATGAGGCTGTGGGCGTCGATCAGCACCACGCGCCCCCGCTTCCCCTTCACCACTTAGAGTGTCCCGCCCCCGAGGAGCCACGCATCTTCGCGCCCTAGGCAGCCGGGCGCAGGCCCACCCCACGAAATCTTCGATTTCGCGGGGACCCCGGACGGCGCGGAAGGCTGCGTCAAGGGGCCCGGCGCTGCGTCGTCGCGCATCAACGGATGCGCTCCTTCTAACGCCACCCTTTCCTTGCCTCCGGCCGCCGATGGCGCGAATCTGCGCGGGCCTCGGGGTCGTGACACTCTTTGTAATCCTACGGGGGCCTCGGGGTGGCCAAATCTCGGGACCTTGAAGGCCCGAAAGGTATAGTGGAACCGAGGATGAAAAACCTCATCGAGGTCTCCGTCGACAGCATCCGGATCCACATGCCCACCGCGCAGCACCTGGTGATCCTCAAGGAGAAGGAGGCAGACCGCTACCTCCCGATCTGGATCGGGTCCTTCGAGGCGCAGGCGATCGCGACGAAGATCTCCGGCAACGCGCTGGGCCGTCCCCTGACTCACGACCTGATGGCCACCGCCTTCAGCGACCTGGGGATCAGCGTCAAGCGCATCGTCGTGACACGACTCGCCGACCAGGTCTTCTACGCACGCCTGTACGTGAAGCAGGATGGTCGCGACCTCGACTTCGACGCGCGGCCGTCGGACGCCATCGCACTGGCCGTACGAGTCGAGTGCCCGATCTTCGTCGCCACCGAGGTGATGGAGACCGCCGGCATCATCCCCGAGGCGGATGAGGACGCCGGCGACAAGGACAAGGCCGAGACCCCGGTCGATGAGGAGCGCCTGGCGGTCTTTCGGGACTTCGTGAACAGCCTCGACCTGCCCGAGCTTCCGGACGAGCCGGGCGCGAAAGATGAACCCGGGGCGCAGGACAAACCCGGGGGCCGTCCGGGCCGAGGCTGAGCAGCTGCCTTTATCCGGTGGAGAGGCGGACATGGGACTCCGCCTTGTCGTCGCTCTCATCCTCGGTCTGGCATTAGGGACAGAGCGCGAGCTCAGGGGTCATCCAGCCGGAATCAAGACGATGGCCTTGATTTCAGTCGGGGCCTGCATGTTCACGACCCTCGGCCTGCTGCCAGAGTTCGGCAGCAAGACCGACCCGACCCGCATCGCCGCACAGATCGTCACGGGCGTCGGGTTCCTCGGCGCCGGCGCGATCATGCGACAGGGCAGCGACGTGCATGGGTTGACGACCGCCGCGTCGATCTGGGTCGCCGCGTCTCTGGGCATGGCAGTTGGGTTCGGCTACTACGCCATCGCCGCGTTCACGACCTTTCTCGTCATCGTGATGCTGGTGGCGATCAGGCCTGTCGAGCTGCGGTTCTTCCGGAGAAACCGGCGCAAGGACGATCCGCCGATCATCGACCGTCGCGGGCTCGACCAGTGACGGTCGCCATCGTCACCGACTCGACCGCCGATCTTCCGCCGGAGCTCGCCGCATCGCGTTCCATCACGGTCGTCCCGCTGACTCTCAACCTGGATGGTCACTCGCTGCTCGACGGAGTGGACATCAAGCCCGACGAGTTCTATCGCCGGCTCCCGGGGTTGACCACGCACCCCACCACGTCGCAGCCATCACCCGGCCGATTCGCGGAGGCTTACTCGGCGCTGCTGGCCGACCACGAGAGCGTGATCTCGATCCACATCTCGGAGAAGCTGAGCGGGACTTACGCGTCGGCGTGCCAGGGGGCGGACATGACGGACCCCAAGCGCGTCCACGTAGTCGACTCGCAGCTCGTGTCGATGTCCCTCGGGCTGATCACGCTGACAGCGTCGGCCATGGCCTCGAAGGCCGCTGACGTGGAGGCGATCGAATCCAAGGTTCTCAACATGAGGACGCACGTACAGACCTATTTCTCAGTGGCGACGCTGGAGTTCTTGCGACGCGGTGGACGCATCGGACGAGCGGGAGCGCTGCTCGGCTCTGTGCTGCAGGTGAAGCCCGTGCTCTGCATCCGAGACGGCCAGGTCACTCCGCTGGAGCGCGTGCGCACTTTCGAGCGCGCGCTCAATCGCATCGTGGAGCTGACAAGAGAGGTGGATCGTGGCCACGGTGTTTGCCTGATCGTCGGCCACGCTGATGCGGACGCCGACGCCGAGCGGATCAGCCGCGACCTGGAACCGATCGCAGAGACGTTGATGATCCAGCCACTGGGCCCTGTGGTTGGAGCCCATGCAGGACCTGGCGTGGTCGGTGTCGGCTGCTACCCGGCGGAGCTGTTTCCGCTCGGCATCAAGCGGGCGTCCAGCGCACAGACTCGGGCGTGACCGACTTGCCGACTCGACTGTCGACGGCGAGCGCCTGGAGGTGCGCCAACGCTTCCTGGAGCGCAAGCCTCTTCTCGTAGAGATTCTGGCGAGGGCCCCACAGCTCGAGCGCGACCTCCCACCCGGTCTCCTTCCCGCGGCCGACGATGCCCACGATCTGATCGAGCCTCCGCTTGTGATGCGCCTGCAGCACCTCGACCCGAGCGGGCGCGCCGGTGAATGGGCGGCCGTGCGAAGGAAGGATGAGGGTCGGTTCGAAGGCGGCGAGCCTGCGCAGGCCGTCGAGGTATTCGTGGAGCGGGTCCGGCGTGCTCTGGGGGTGCAGCCCGATATTCGGTGAGAGGTCCGGGAGCAACGTGTCTCCGGCGAACAGCAGCCCGTCCTGCCGGTCGTAGAGGCAGATGTGTCCCGGCGAGTGCCCCGGCGTCCACTCGACGCGCAGGTGTCGCCGGCCCATGGGCAGCAATTCCGCACCGTCCAGCTGCACCGACGGCTCCGCCGTCTTCACCACCGTGCTCAGCGCGCGTTGCGAGTTGCTGAGCTCCTCAGCCTCGCCGGCAGGCACTCCGTTCACCAGCAGGTACGTGTGGACCTCGCTGACCAGGTGCTCCAGCTCCACGTAGCGCGGGTGAACGAGCGGGACCTCGAGGCGGTGGATGTAAAGGTCGGCCATCCCCTCCCCGGCGAGCGATCCGGCGGCGCCGTAGTGGTCCGGGTGGATGTGTGTGACGACCAGGCGGCGCAGCCGTTTCGCGCCGAGCTGGGCCATCGCCTCCTTGATTTCCGCGACCGACTCGTCGGAGTTCATTCCGCAATCGAGGAGGTCCGCTGCCGCGCCGTCGACGAACAGGAAGACGTTGACGAGCCCGTCCTCGAATGGAATCGGCAGCCGCAGCTCGAAAACGCCGGCGGCCACCTCGGTCAGCGCGGCGCTTGTCGCCATCCCGGCATTGTCGCGGACTAACATGAATCGAGTCACCTCGTCCGGTCTCTCAGGGAGGAGCGAATGTCTGAAGTCCAGCTGTCACCAGACCAGATCGTCGAGGCGCTGCCCAAGTACATCGTTCCGGAGAAGGCGGGCAGCACCAAGGCGACCATCCAGTTCGACCTGTCCGGTGATTCGGGCGGCAAGTGGTGGGTGAAGATCCACGACGGCATGGCCGAGTCCGGCAAGGGCGACCCCCCTGAGCCCGCGAACCTCACGCTGCTGGCCGACGCCGGCGACTGGGTGAAGATCATGACGGGCCAGCTCGACGGAACCGCAGCCTTCATGCAGGGCAAGCTCAAGATCAAGGGCGACATGGGGCTGGCGATCAAGATGCAGTCCCTCTTCAAAAGGCCTAGCTAAGGTCAACCGCCCTCCGCCCTCCTGTTCAAAAGGGGGAACTCCCCCCTTTAGGCGCCATGACTGGCGAAGCTCTGGCGCACCCCCCTGCTGCGGGGGAGGGAACTGGCTATCCCTATTTAGTAGGTGAATTTCCAGGTGTTCAGCCGGGCGGACATCTGCGACTCGAGATCCAGGTGACCCTGGCCTGAGTGCAGCTCGAGGATGACCACGTGGTGCGGCGTCAGCGCAATGCGACGCCCATCTGCCAGCTTGGTGGCCTCGAGCGCGTTGCCCCAGACGATGCTCTCGCCGACCGGTGGTGGGCTGGCCAGGTTCGTCTGCTGCCAGCCGGCCAGGCTCGATGCGCTCCCCCGCTCGTACGTTGAGATGATCATGAAGGCGAAAAGGCCGGCGTTCGGCGAACAGACGGGCCGGGCCGAAGCCCCGGTTGGGTTCGTGCACGGGATGTCGGTGATGTCAAAAGTGAGGTCCAGCCCGGGAGGCGTCTGGCTCGCCTGCGATCGCTCCTGGTACCTCCACGTGCCCGGATAACAGAATCCCCAGCCGGCCTGGGAGTCCTCGAAGCCATGGTCCTCACTTCCGCACTTGAGATCTCCCCCGATCTGCGCTACGCTCGGCACCGGTCGGACGGTTGGGCCGGTTTGGCAACCGGCGAGCGCGATCAACGCGACCGCGGCGGCAAGAATCCTTACGGGGGATGGCAGCGGGGACGGCATCAGGCGACTAATTGTGCGCGACCCGGGTACGCGCCCTGGCGAGTGCGTTGTGTCTGACGAATCCAAACGTCGCCTGGCCGGAAAGTCTGTTTGGAGGGGGGTTTTCAATGGCAATTCGTAAGCGACCCGACAGCGCTCCGGAAGAGAGGCTCGAGGCCGACCGGCGACAGCTCGAGCTCCTGGCCGCCCAGTGCGGTGAGGAAGCAGGGCTCCACCGGCCTTTGAACGACGTGACGGGCGGTGTGATCACGGGCATTCCAGAAGACACCGACCTGGCGCAGGCGCTATCCGACCGCGAGACAACCGACATCCTGGTTCACCTCCTGGATCAGAACCGGGAGCAGGTCGAGCGTGCCCTCGAGCGGCTGCGCGAAGGCGAATATGGCATCTGCGAAGGCTGCAGCCGGCACATCCCGGCGGAGCGGCTCAGGTTCCAGCCGGCGGCCACACGGTGCGTCGAATGTCAGTCGCAATGGGACCGGCTCAACGGACGAACCGCCTAGGTCTTGCTCCGTCTCGGCCGGCCGATAAAGCCAGCGGCGCCTAGCGCCAGGCCGATCACGACCATCACGCTGCCGATCCAGAACCATTTGACGTCGCCGGTCATGAAGCTGCCCGGGATGTAGCCAAGGCCCTGGCCGGCGAACACCGCGCCCGCCAGCAGGACCAGGAGACCGACGACGCCGACGCCGGCCCTCACCTAGCCAATGCCGCCGTAGACGACGGACTTCTCCTCGGTGTACTGCAGAAACGCCTCGAGCCCGTGCTCCTTTCCGAAGCCCGACTGCTTCGTGCCGCCAAAGGGCAGCTCGTCGTGAGCAATCTGCAGGGCGTTGACCCAGGTGTAGCCGGCTTCCAGCTCCTGCACCGCCAGGTACGCGGCGGACATGCTTGCGGTCCAGATCGACGAGCCCAGCCCGTACTGCGAATCGTTGGCCAGCCTGAGTCCCTCGTTCAGGTCCTTGATCTTCCGCACCGGAAGGGCGGGCCCGAAGACTTCCTCGGTCCACATCCGGGCTCCGTCGGGGACGTGCTCGAGGATGGTCGGCTCGATGAACCATCCCTTGTCGTAGGCCTCACCCTTTGGGCGGCCGCCGCCGAACACGACATGAGCGCCGCGCTGGATCGCATCTTTGACCTGCGCCTCGACCTCCGCGCGCTGGGTCTCGGTGTGCATGGGGCCTATGCGGCTGTCCTTGTCGAGCCCGTTGCCGGGCTTCAGCTTTGAAGCGCGCGCGATGAGCTTTTCCATCAGCGCGTCGTACACGCCTTCCTGCACGTAGAGACGCTTGACCGCCAGGCACGCCTGGCCGCAGTTGAAGAAGCGCCCGATCGATATCGCCTTGGCCGCGCCCTCGAGGTCCGCGTCGTCGAGCACGATGCAGGGATCGCTGCCGCCGAGCTCGAGAGTGATCTTCTTGAGATGCTCAGCCGCCTTCGCCATCACCTTCTTGCCGGTCGGTGTCGATCCCGTGAGCGCGATCTTGCGGATCAGCGGGTGCTCGACGATCGCCTCGCCGGTGGCCTGGCCAAGCACCACATTGACGACACCCTCGGGAAGGCCGCCCTCGATCAGCGCCTCGATGCAGGCGAGAGTCGAAAGCGGGGTCGTGCTGGCGGGCTTCAGGACCACGGTGTTGCCGGCGGCGATTGCGGGCGCCACCTTGTTGGCGGCAAGCGTCAGCGGGAAGTTCCAGGGAACGATCGCGCCGCACACGCCGATCGGCTTCCGGACGACCAGCCCGTACGTGGCTATGTCGGGGAGCGACACGTGCTCGCCGTGGATCTTGTCCGCAAGGTCGGCGAACCACGCGATGTTCTCGCCAAAGCGCTGCGCCTCGATCCTCGACTCGAGAATCGTCTTGCCCTGCTCCCTGGTCAGGATCGGCGCGATCTCCTCGACCTTCCCGAGCATGTGACGGGCGGCCTTGTGCAGGATCTCCGCCCGCTTGTTGTTCGGCAGCTTCGACCACGTGCGGAACGCCTTCGCGGCGGCCTGGGCGGCCTTGTCGACGTCCGCAGGCCCGCCGGCCGGGACGTTGTCGACGACTTCGCCGGTGGCCGGGTTGCGGACCTCGTACGTCTTGCCGGACGCGGCCTTGGTCCTTTCGCCTTCGATGATCATCGTTGCCATTCGTAGGGCACCCCTCTTGGATTGGATTTCAGTGAGTGCTTCAATTATCGGCGTCGGCAGAAATGGGGTTTGGAGGCGGTTGCCATGGCAGTGAGGCTGGAGAAAGAAGGCGGCGTTGGAATCATCGTGCTCGACCAGCCCCCTGTGAACAGTTATGACTACGCCTTCCTGCGGTCGTTCGCGAGCGCGATCGACGATGCACGGGTCGACCTAAGCATCAAGTCGGCGATCGTGGTGACGAGCGCCTCGGAGAAGTTCTTCTCCGCCGGCGCCGACGTTTCCGTGTTCGCCGGCGGGTCACCGCGTTCGCGTTTCATGCTCGCGCTCCTGGCGCACGAGACGTTTCGGAAGATGGAGAACACACCGCTGGTCTTCATCGCAGCGATCGCGGGACACTGCCTTGGCGGGGGTCTGGAGCTCGCGCTTGCCTGCGACCTGCGGTTCGCGGCCGAGGGTGGTTATCAGATCGGTCTCCCGGAGGTGAACCTCGGGCTGTTTCCCGGGTCGGGCGGCACGCAGAGGCTGCCTCGCCTCGTTGGCCTGTCGAAGGGGCTGGACCTGATCGCAAACGCCACCACGATGAAGCCCGCCGAGGCGAGAGAGATTGGCATCGTCGACCGGCTCTTTCCGGACGCCGCCGCCTGCCGCGCGGGCGCGATCGAATACGCCGCGAAGCTGGCCGCCGGACCGGGGGTCGCGATCGGCCACGCGAAGCTGGCGATCCAGCAGGGCTACGGCGGGCCGCTGGACCTCGGGTTGGCGATCGAGCGCGAGGCGATCGGGCGTGTCTTCGTGTCTGAGGATGCGGACGAAGGCATCAAGGCGTTCACCGAAAAGCGAAAGCCGGACTTCAAGAGCAAATAGTGGTAGGGTGGCGCCACGAAATCCATTTGGGAGGTGACGTTCGAATGGCTGAGCTTGCAATGACCGATTCCCGGCCGTCGGCCGCCTCCGGAGCGCGCTTCTAAAAAAGCAGTCCTCCGCCGGGCGGACCGACACCGCCCACTCATATTTCTTCGGAGGATTTCGCGTTGTCCATTTACTTCAGCAACCAGCTCGCGTTGTTGGGCTGGGATTCGTACTTCGACGAGAAGTTCAAACCTTTCGCCCTCGAAGGCGGCGTGCCCGCGCGGGTCGTCGCCGACTACGGGGCGGAATACCTGGTGCACGATGGGTTGTCCAGCAGTCGCGCGGCCGTCGGGAAGCACGTGCGCAACGACGGGTCGACGCTGCCTGCGGTCGGCGACTGGGTCGCGATCGTCAAGCGCGAGCCGGTTGACGTCATTCATGGCGTCGTGGACCGACGCACTGCATTCACGCGTCATGCCGCCGGGATCGAGACGCGCGAACAGGTGCTGGCCGCGAACATCGACGTCGCGTTCGTGGTGGCGGCGGCAACGGATGTGAATGCGCGCCGGATCGAGAGGTATCTCACCATCGCTTGGCAGAGTGGCGCCGTGCCGGTCGTGGTGCTGACCAAGGCCGACATCGCCGAGTCTGCGGTCGAGCTGCGCGTCGCGCTCGAGGCGGTGGCGATGGGCACGCCGGTGGTGGTGACCAGCGCTGTCACCGGCGAAGGCGTTGATGAGATCCTGCGCGAGCTCCAGCCGGCGCGGACGGGCGTGCTGCTCGGACCGTCAGGGGCGGGCAAGTCGACGTTGATCAACCGGATCGTGGGCTTGGATCTCATGCGCACGCGGGAGATCCACACCTCGGGCGAGGGGCGGCACATGACGAGCCACCGCCAGCTCGTACAGCTCCCGCAGGGCGGGATGATCATCGACACGCCGGGGCTGCGGGAGGCGCAGCTGTGGGAAGGGGAGGGCGCGCTGGGCAACCTCTTCGAGGACATCGAGGAGCTGGCGCTTCACTGCCGTTTCAGCGATTGCGCGCATGTGACGGAACCGGGGTGCGCGATCAAGTCCGCGCTTGGTTCCGGCGGGCTCGATGCGGGGCGGTTTCAGAGTTATCGGAAGCTGCAGAGGGAGCTGCGGGCGGCGGCGGCGAAGACGGACGCGCGAATTCGAAACGAGGACCGCAAGAAGTGGAAGCAGATCTCGATGGCCGCCAAGGTCCGGACGCGGCCATGAAAGAGAAGGCCGTATGGAACGTTTGGGCCCAAACGTTCGGAACTGACGCCGGAGACGCACGGTTGGCGCCAAACGAGCGGAATTTACTGGCCGATTGACTCGAGGTACGAGCTGTGGTTGCGCGTAAGCTCGCCCATCGAGTCGCCGCCGAACTTCTCGAGAAACGCCTCCGCCAGGGTGAGGGCGACCACCGCCTCTCCAATCACCCCGGCCGCCGGCACCACGCACACGTCGCTGCGCTCGTAGTGCGCCTCGACGGGTTCCTTGGTGATCAGGTCCACCGACCACATGGGCTTTTTCATCGTCGAGATCGGCTTGATCGCCACGCGCAGGTCGATTGGCTCGCCGTTGGTCATGCCCCCGGTCAGGCCGCCCGCGCGATTGGTCAGGTGGCGGAAACGTCCGCCCTGGTACTCGATCTGGTCGTGGAAGTCGGAGCCGTGGCGCGCAGCGCCCTGGAACCCCGCCCCGAACTCCACTCCTTTGATGGCGTTGATCGAAAGTACCGCCTGGGCGAGGCGGCCGTCGAGCTTGCGATCCCACGAGACGTAGCTCCCCAATCCCGGGGGAACGCCGCGCGCGACCACCCGGAAGGTACCGCCGACCGTGTCGCCCAGCTCGGCGACGTGGTCGATCTCGGTGACCATCTGGGCCGAGGCGTCGGGGTCTGGACAGCGGACCGGTGACGCCTCGATCTGCTCTGTCGTCACCGTCTCCGGGTTGCACCCGTCGTACCCGATGTCGACGCTCCCGATCGACTGCGTGAAGCTCAGGATCTCGATGCCGAAATGCGCCAGGAGCTTGCGGGCGATGCCGCCCGCCGCCACCCGGGTCGCCGTCTCGCGGGCGGATGATCGCTCGAGCACGTTCCTGATGTCGGTGTGGCCGTACTTCAAGGCCCCGGCCAGGTCCGCGTGCCCGGGACGCAGCCGAGTGACCGGCTTGGGGTCGTAGCCTTCCTTTGCCGCGGTCATCTGGGAGGTCCAGTTCACGTGGTCCTTGTTCTCCAGGACCAACGTGATCGGGCTGCCGATGGTCACCCCTCCCCGCACCCCGCTGACAATCCGTGCGACGTCCGTTTCGATCTTTTGCCGGCCGCCGCGTCCGTGGCCGCCCTGACGGCGCGCCAGGTCGCGGCGCAGGTCTTCCTCGGAAATTTCAAGCCCCGCCGGCAACCCTTCGATCACAACCGTGAGCTGCGGACCGTGCGATTCCCCCGCAGTCAGCCATCTCAGCATTGAGGCGATGATAGGGGGAGTGCCAAAAGCGCTGGACGCGGCCCTGATCGACGTCGGCGGCACGCTCTGGCCAAATTCGTGGCCATTTCGCGAGACTGACGGCCTCGGCAGGCACCAGCGGGTCGCCGCCGCGATGCCGATGCTGGAGGCGCTCGCGGTCGACGCGCTCGTGGCCGATCTGATCGCGAGCAGCCGGATCGGCGATGAGGCCCGCGCCATCTCGACCGAGACACCCACGACCATCGCCGCCGCGGAAGTCTTGATCGCGGCATCGCTCGAGCGGCAGGGCCTGCCCGCCGATTTGCCGACGGTGGCGCGGATCAGGCGCGCCATGGCGCTTCCAGTGGCCGACCGCATGAATCCCCTGCCCGGGGCGCCCGAGCTCCTCGCGGAGATCCATGCTCTAGGGCTGCGCTCGATCATCGCCAGCAACACGTACTGGCGCGACGCAGAAAGCTACTGGGAAGATTTTCGGTTGCTCGGGATGGCGGACCATATCGATGCGATCGTGACGTCGGTCGATGCGGGCCACCTCAAACCTCACCCGGCGGTGTTTGAGATGGCGATGCGCGTGGCGCATGTGCCGGCCGAGCGCTGCGTGGTGATCGGCAACCGGGAGGAGAACGACATCGAGCCCGCGCTCGCGCTCGGAATGAAGACAATCCTGGTGCATCCGGACGACCCCAGGCCGGCCTCGAGCCGCGCACACGCGGTAGCGACCGACCTGTGGGAGTGCGCCTCGGTCTTGAAAGCTATGCTCGGCGCATGAAGCACGAGATGACCCGCGACGTGCAGCGCGAGGTCATCGCGCTCGACGTTAACGGTGAGCGCCGAGAGCTGCTTCTTCCGGTGCACAAGACACTGCTCGAGGTGCTGCGTGAGGACATGCAGCTCACCGGCACCAAGCACGGCTGCGAGCTTGGTGAATGCGGGACGTGCACCGTGCTGGTGGACGGCCGGCCGGAGCTGAGCTGCCTTGTCCTTCCGATCCAGGTCGCAGGGAGGGCCATCACGACCATCGAGGGACTGGCCGCAGGCGCGAAGCTTCATCCGCTGCAGCAGGCCTTCGCCGAGCTTGGGGCGGCCCAATGCGGCTACTGCACGCCTGGAATCCTGCTCTCGGCAAAATCGCTGCTCGAGACAAACGCGCGGCCCTCACGCGACGAGATTCGTGAGGCGCTCGCGGGCAATCTGTGCCGGTGCACCGGCTACACGAAAATCCTCGAGGCGGTCGAGCTCGCGGCGGGTCGCATGACGTGAGCACCAACGGCAAGTTCGCAGTCATCGGTAAGCCTCTTCCCCGCGTGGATGCGGTGGCGAAGGTGACCGGACGCGCCGTCTACGCCGACGACATGCTGCTCCCGCGCACCCTGCACTGCCGCATCCTGCGCAGCCCCCACCCCCACGCGCGCATCGTCTCGATCGACACGTCGGCCGCGCGCCGGATGCCAGGCGTGCAGGCTGTTATCACCGGCGCCGACCTCCCCATCAAGTTCGGCATCCTGCCGGTGACCCAGGACGAGCGCGCGCTCGAGCACGAGAAGGTGCGCTACGTCGGCGACCCGATCGCTGCCGTGGCGGCCACGGACGAAGAGATCGCCGCGGCCGCTTGCGACGCGATCGCCGTCGAGTTCGAGGTCCTCGAGCCCGTGATGTCGATCGACGAAGGGCTGGCAGCGCCGAAGGATGAGCGGATACAGGACTATGGCGGGCCCAACAACATCCACAAGCTGGTGGCCCTCGAGTTCGGCGACGTCGAGGGCGGCTTCGCGCGCGCCGACCACGTCCGCGAGGATGTTTTCTTCTTCCAGGGCAGTACTCACCTACCGATGGAGCAGCACAGCGCTATCGCCACGTATGTCGATGGAAGAGTGACGCTGTGGTCCTCCACCCAGGTCGTTCACTATGTGCACCGCGCGCTGGCCAAGGTGCTCGAGATGCCGATGAATCGCATTCGCGTCATCGGTGCGGCGCATGGGGGCGGTTTCGGCGGCAAGACCGACCCGTTCGCGCACGAGATCATCGTCAGCAAGCTGGCGATGATGACCGGGCGCCCGGTCAAGTGCACGCTCACTCGCGAGGAGGTTTTCTACGCGCACCGGGGGCGGCACCCCGTGCTGATGTGGGTGCGTACAGGCGTGACGCGCGATGGTCGCATCACCGCGATGCATTTCCGGAGCGCGCTCGATGGCGGTGCGTATGGATCCTACGGCGTGGCCTCGACCTTCTACACGGGGGCGCTTCAGACAGTTACCTACGACATCCCGGCCTACCGCTTCGAGGGATGTCGCGTCTTCACCAACAAGCCACCATGCGGACCCAAACGCGGCCACGGCACGCCCCAGCCTCGCTTCGCGCTGGAGGTTCACCTCGAGAAGATCGCGCATGAGCTCGGCATCGACCCCGTCGACCTGAAGCAGGGCAACTTCGTCAAGCCGATGACGCGAACTGTGAACTGGCTGAGGGTCACGTCGTGCGGTCTCGATGAATGCACGGAGCGCGTGATGAGCGCCTCCGGGTACAGGAAGCGCGAGAAGCGATCCGGCCACGGCATGGGATTCGCGATCTCGAGCTACCTTTCCGGCGCCGGCACCGCCATCTACTGGAACGACATGCCGCATTCGGAGGTGCAGATCAAGGTCGACCGCGGCGGAGTGACGGCTTACTGCGGCGCGATGGAGATCGGGCAGGGCTCGGATTCGGTCCTGGCGGCGATCGTCGCCGAGGAGCTCGGCCTGCAGCCGCCTGACGTGCGCCTCGTCACCGCCGACACGGATACCACGCCCATCGACCTCGGTTCCTACTCGTCGCGCGTGACCTTCATGGCGGGCAACGCGGCGATCGAGGCCGCGCGAAAGATGCGGGCGATGCTGGTTGAGGCCGCTGCTTCGAAGATGGCGTGCGACCCCACAGCCGTTGAGGTGGGCGGCGGACGTATCGGCGATTTCAGCTTCGAGGAGGTCAGCATCCTCGCCGAGGCGCGGTTCGGCACGCTGACGAGCGCGGGAAGCTACACGCCACCGAAGATCGCGGGGCCTTACAAGGGCGCCGGCGTGGGACCGAGCCCCGCTTACAGCTACTCGGCGTGCGTGGTCGACCTCGACGCGGACGCGCGAACCGGCCTGGTGCACGTCAACAGGATCTGGATCGCGCACGACGTCGGTCGCGCGATCAACCCTCTCCTGGTCCAGGGACAGGTCGAAGGGAGCGTCTACATGGGGCTCGGCGAGGCGTTGATGGAAGAGCAGGCCTTCCGCAAAGGGCTTCACAAGTGGCCGTCGATGCTCGAGTACAAGTCACCGACGTTTCTCGACATGCCCGACGTGGAGACGTTCATTGTCGAGACGGTCGACCCGGAGGGCCCGTACGGCGCCAAGGAGGCTGGGCAGGGACCGCTGCTGCCGGTGCCACCAGCGGTGAGCTGCGCGGTCTACGACGCACTTGGTGTGTGGATCGACGAGGTGCCCATCACGCCCGAGAAGATCGTCGAGGGCCTGCGCCGAAAAGCAAAAGGCGAACCGGCGCGTTTCGGCCCGCCGCGATTTCCCGCCATCCCCTATCCGCCACCGATCAAAGTCGAACCACCGAGCAAGGACCTGGACCGTGCTGCGCCTGCCGCGATTTAAGTACCTGCGCCCGAAGACCGCGCGCGAAGCGGCCCGCATGTCCGCAGACCTTGGACCAAAAGCAATGTTCGTGGCCGGTGGAACCGACCTCTTCCCCAAGCTGAAGCGCCGTCAGTTCGAGATTGAAGCGTTGATCGCGCTCGACTTTCTGCCTCGTGACGTTTCGAACGGCTCGAGCGAATGCGTGGTGGGCGCGGGGGTCACGCTCGCGACGGCATCGCGCGATCAACACCTGACCAAAAACTTCACGGGCTATGCCGAGGCGGCTGGGTTGGTTTCCTCGCCTCCACTGCGCAATGCCGGCACTGTCGGCGGAAATCTCTGCGTCGATACACGTTGCAACTACTACGACATGACCTATGAGTGGAGGAAGGCCGCGGGTTTCTGCATGAAGAAGGACGGCGACATCTGCCTGGTTGCGCCAAGCAGCCCGCGATGCTGGGCGGTCACGTCGTCCGATACCGCTCCGATGGCGATCGCACTCGACGGAGTGGTCAACCTGACCGGAGCCGATGGCGAGCGCGAGCTGCCGGTCTCGGCTCTGTATCGCGACGACGGCATGGACTACATGGCGAAATCGCCGAGCGAGGTCGTCACGTCGCTGCGACTTTCAGCCGGTCGCGAAACAAAAACTGCTTACGTAAAACTGCGGCGCCGTGGCTCGATCGATTTTCCGATTGCCGGCGCGGCGGTCGCAATCGAGCTCGATGGAGACACCGTGGCGCGCTGCCGCATCGTGCTCTCGGCAGTGGCGTCCTACCCGCTCGAGGCCACAGCCGCTGAAGAATTCCTGAAGGGGAAACGTGTCAGCGCGGAGGCAATTCGCGAGACTGCCGACATCGCAGCCAAACCTGCCAAACCATTGGACAACGCCGATCTCAGCCACTTCTGGCGGAAACGCATGGTCCGGGTCGTCGTGGAGCAGGCCTTGCACCAGGCAACGATCAGAACGGGGGGCTCGACGGTTAAGCTTCTAGGTCGATACCCAGAATGATGCAATTCCAGAAGCGGCAAACAGGACAGGGAATGGTCGAATTCGCCCTCATTCTCGCCCTGGTCGCTTTGATCGTGATCGTCGCCTTGATCGCCACCGGCGGTCAGGTGATCAACCTGTACTCCGACATCATCGCGACGATGTGCAACTACCACGCCGGGTGCTAGCGGACTAGTCTGCGATCGCGGCCGCTGCCGCCTCCGCCGCCCGATGAGCGTGGTTCCGGATCAGATCGAAGTCTCGGTGCGCCAGCGCCTCCGGCGGAAACAAGGAGGTCGTCAGGCCCACCGCCCTTACCCCCAGCCTCAGGTACTCGCCGATGTCCTCGATCGGCACCCCGCCCGACACCCAGAAAGGCACGCCGCCCAGGGGGCCGTTCAGAGCTCGGATGTACTCGGGACCACCCACAGGGCCGATCGGGAACACCTTGACGAGCGCCGCGCCGGCCAGGCGCGCCTGGTAGATCTCGGTCGGGGTCAGGGCGCCCAGCACGCACAGGATGTCCTCCTGCCGGCACGCGTCGGCCACCTCGGGAAGCAGGACGGGCGTCACCACGAAAGAAGCGCCGGCGTCCTTCGCCTCGCGCACCGCTCCCGGATCCCAAACCGTCCCCACGCCGACGGGAAAGCGCCCACCGGTCGTGGCGATCAGGCCCCGGATCAGCTCGAAGCATGAAGGCACCGTCTTGGTGATCTCGATGGTGTGAACGCCACCCTCCACGGCCGCCAGGCAGGCCTGGAACCCCGCGTCGGCGTTCTCGGTGCGCAGGACCCCACAGAGACGATTGGGGAAGACCTGTTCGATGCTCCGCACAGCCGACTGAATTATCCCCGAACCCGGAGGCGCAACCCCACCCGGCTCGCAGCACTCCTTACACTGGTACATACGTATGACCGGCGCCACAGCGACGGAGAGCACGCGGGACCAGATCATCCACGCCGCCGCCGATTCGCTCCTGGAGAACGGCTACTCGGGCACCAGCGTCCGGGCGATCGCGACCAAGGCGGGCGTGGCGATCGGCAACCTCCAGTACTGGTTTCCGACCAAGTCCGAGCTCCTGGTCGAAGCCTGGAGGTACCTGACCGCCCGCTCAGTTGAGGAGCTCCGCCGCACCCTGAACCAGCTGACGGACCCCCTCGAGGTGCTGGAGATCGGCGTCGAGTCCCTGTGGGACTCCCTGAGGCGGCTGGGCGACATCCAGCTGGCCGCCTTCGACCTCCTGGTCCAGGCGCCCCGTACCGAGCGGCTGAGGGCTTACCTGCCCGAGCTCTTCACCCGCTATCGCGAGGTCATCCAGGAGCAGCTGGATCGCCTCGAAGAGGACGGCAGGATCCGGCTCACAGTCCCGCGGGACGTCCTCGTGCCCCTGGTCCTCAACACGGTCCTGGGCTTCGGCCTCTACTACGTGGTCACGCGGGACGACGAGTCCTGCCTGAAGGCGCTGTCAGCCTTCCGCCAGCTGGCCGCCACCCTGGTGGAGCCGGTTTGATGTCAGCGGTCAACGTTGTAACCCGCGAGCTGGAACGCCTGGAGGGCCTGTGGGAAGACGGACTCTCGGACGCGTACCGCTCCTACCTGGACGCCGTCGGCCGGTTCGAGACCGCGGACCAGCCCCGGCTCGCGCTGGCGGCGGCGCTGATCGAGGTCGGAGTCCGGCTCCAGGGCCTCGGCAGCCGAGCGGCTGCCGCTCCGACGCTGTTGATGGGAGACCTCTGCCTGGCCCGGTCCTCACGCCTGCTCGCCGATGCCGCGCCGCAGCCTGTCCAGGTCGCGTTCGCCCGCGCGATCGAGGAGATGTCATCCGCTGCCGCTTCCGAGCGGCCCGCCCCGCCCACCCGGGACCTGCTCCTGCGCGCGTTCGAGGCCCGGTGATGGTCGGGAAGCGCCTCCGCTTCGAAAGCAAGAATCCGACCGAGTTCGTCGACATCACCGACCGGCTGCGCGACGAGGTGCGCTGGTCAGGCCTGCAGATCGGCCGCGTCCACCTTCAGTCGTTGCACACCACGCTCGGGATCGCGATCAATGAGAACGAGCCGCTGCTCCTTCGCGATTTCGAGCGGCTGCTCGAGCGCCTTGCCCCGGTGGGCGCGGGCTACCAGCACGACGACTTCGCACGCCGGTTCGACATTGCGCTGGATGAGCCGGAGAACGGCCACGCTCACTGCCGCCAGCTCCTGCTGACCGGCTTCGCCACGCTGCTCGTCGAGGACGGCGAGCTGGTCCTCGGCCGCTGGCAGTCGGTGTTCGCCGTCGAGCTGGATGGTCCTCGCCACCGTCAGTTGGCCATCCAGCTGGACGGCCAGTTCGGTCCGCCCCGGGCGAAGGGTGCCGGCAGCACCGAGCTCGTCGACCTCGAGCTGTCTCGCCAGCTGATGGTCGACCCAGAGCCTGTGTCGGCGCCGATGCGGCGGCTGGTCGAGGCCGGCGGCAAGCGCCTGCGACCGACGCTGGTCCAGCTCACCGCGGGCGTCGGGCCTCGCACCGAGCCGCTGCGGGCGGCGTCGCTGGCCGCGGCGGTGGAGCTTCTCCACAACGCGACGTTGATCCACGACGACTACGTGGACGAGAGCACGCACCGGCGCGGGCGACCGACTGTGGCCGCCGCCGAAGGACCCGAACGGGCGGTGGCAGTCGGCGATTACTACTTCGCCAAGGCGACACGGCTCATCGCCGAGATCGGCAATCGCAGCGTGACCTCGACCATCGCCGAAGCGCTCGAGGCAATCTGCGCGTCGCAGATCGACGACGTCGCTTTGCGCGGCGCTTTCCCCGGCGACCACGATTCCTATCTACGTGTCGTGCGCGGAAAGACCGCCGCGCTTTTTGCCGCAGCGTGCGCCTCCGGCGCGCTGCTTTCCGAGGCGAGCCCGGAGATCGTCGATGCGCTGCGCCGGTATGGCGACCTGGTCGGCGTCGCGTTTCAGATGACGGACGACATGGTGGACTTCAGCCCAAGCTCGGGCAAGCCGGTCGGCCTGGACATCCGCCAGCGCGTGCTTTCCCTACCTCTCATCTATGCGGCCGAAGACCGTGAGGTCGGACCGGAGGTGCGGAGATTGCTCGCGGGCACGCTGGGAGACGAAGAGGTGGGTCGCGTGGCGGAGCTGGTGACAACGAGCGGCGCCCTGGAGCGCGTGAAGGGCGAGGCCCATGCGCTTGTCGATGCAGCTGTTCACGAGCTCGAGACGATCGAGCTGGACGGTCTGCGGCCGATCCTGATCAGCCTGGCCCGCTCAGCCGTCGACCGAAACGCCTAGCGGCTGTAAACCGCAAAGCAGCAGGCCGAAACTGGAGCGACCACGGAGGATGAGTTGGGGCGTGAGCCCGTGATTGAAACCTCCTCCACGAGGGGGAACACGACTGCAGGAGTGCAGGCAGCGAAGCATGGCGGCCGATGGTGGCGGAAGAGCACGGTCCTTTGGGTAATTACAGCTTCAACGGGACTTTTCGTATTTGCGGTCGGGCTCTTCACCGTCGCTAATTCCATCCATGACGATCCCGAGATGTACTTCTTCGTCAAGGGCGATCGTGGTCAACCATTACTTTCGGGATTTCCGGCCGAAGGCGGCTTATTCTGCGAGCCACTCCCATTCATCCTCAGTACGTGCGCCGTTGTCGATGTGAAGGAGTTCAATCCCCCACTCCCTACCTTTGCAAGAAACCAGTCGTACGAGGTCTGGCTTGTTGCGACTAACGAAGGCCCTGGTTGCCGGGCGATCGCAATTCGTGTTGAAGGCAAGCAGTACACCACACCAGAATTCGGTTGGCTGGCTCCTTTAGACGCAACCACACCGTGGGCCCTACTACTTGGCTTCGTCGGCACTGTCGCGGCGACGTACAAATTTGTTCAGCGGAAGGTTCGGGTCCTGATTCCGGTAGTCCTCCTTCCAATCCTTTTCGTTCTGGTGTACTTGTCCTCCCATCCCTTTTTTGGCCAGTGTTAGTCCTGTCAAGTCAGGCCAGCTCGAAACCAAGTCCGGCACCCTCAGTCGAAGCGTTCGACTCCGATCAGGCTGTGATGTCCCTGGTCCGCGTCAAATACGCCGTTATGGCCGTGAACGCCGCAACGTAGAGGAAGAGCATCACCACAGCGTGTGTGGCATCGGCATATGGGGTCGTCTGGCCCTGGATTCCCCGGACTCTGATCGACCCGAACGACTCCGACAGGTAGCTGGTATTCGCGATCGGGAACCACTGCTGGATCTTTTTGACGATGTCGCCGCCCAACCCGCCCAGGAGCCCAAAGATGAGCACCTCGACGACCAGCGCGTAGGCGAGGCCGAGGCCGATCGCCATTGCGGACTGTCGGAAAACGGTGGAAAGGGCCAGCCCGAATATCGCCCAGAACCCAAAGATCAAAAAGGCCGCTACGATCGCCTTCGCGATCACGTCCGCAGCAGGAAAGCTGATCGTCTTGCCATCAACCAGCGCGACCAGGGAGCTGGCGCCGGCATCCACGGCGAACAGCGCGACGACCATCACTGCCACGACCACAGCCAGCGCGGCGATCTTCCCGAACAGCATCGTCAACCGGCCCGAGCGCTGCGTGTACAGCGTCTTGATGGTGCCCCAGCCGTATTCGCTGCCCTGCATGAGCACCCCGACGATCAGGGCGAACACGCCGCCGAGGACTCCCCACTGGCTGAGCGTCTGCCGGACGAAGTTCTGCGGGTACAGCGCCACCTTGAAGTCGGCGAGCGTCGTCCCGGGCGGGAGACCCTGATTGCTGCCGGGCGGCGGGTACGTATAGATGAGCCATGTGATGGCGTAGCCGATCAGGATGGCCAGCACGAGCAGCACGCTGATCAGGACCCAGATCCCCGGCCGCCGCACGACCTTGAACAGCTCTCCGCGGAACACTGAGTAGATCAGAGCCCGCCCTCCGTGCCGGTGAGCTCCATGAAGATGTCCTCGAGCGAGCGCTCGTCGGCGCGCAGCTCCGTAACCGCGACGCCCGCATCGACGAGGTGCTTGTTGATCTCCGCGGTGCGCTGAAGGTCGACCCTGACGGTGAACGACGCATCGCCCAACGCGGTCACGTTCTCGGCGCCTGCCTCGTCGATGAGAACCGCTTTTGCTGTCTCTTCAGGTGTTCCTCGTACCGCGAGAGTGGCCGCGCCGCGCAGCTGGTCGACTGTGCCTTCGGCGACGATCTTTCCCTTGCGGATCACGCCCACCCGCGTGCACATCAGCTCGACCTCTCCCAGGAGGTGACTCGAGATCAAAACGGTGCGGTCGCCCTTGCCGAGCTCGATGATGAGGTTGCGCACGTCGGCCATGCCCTGTGGGTCCAGGCCGTTGGTCGGCTCATCGAGGATCAGGAGCTCAGGCTCTTTGAGCAGCGCGCCGGCGATGCCGAGCCGCTGCTTCATACCCAGGGAGTAGGTGGAGAACTTGTGGTGAGCCCGGGGCGTGAGCTCCACCTCGGCGAGTGTTTCGTCCACGCGCGACCGCTTCACCCCGCAATACGTGGCCAGCAAGCGCAGGTTGTCGTAGCCCGTCATGTAGGGATAGAAGGCGGGGGTTTCGACGATCGCGCCGACCTTTGACAGCGAGGCAGGTGATCCAGGCGCCGCACCCGCGACCGTGGCGATTCCAGCCGATGGGCGGATGAGCCCTAGGAGCATTCGAAGAGTGGTCGTTTTCCCCGCTCCGTTCGGGCCGAGGAAGCCGTAAACCTCCCCGCGATACACGCTGAGATCGAGCGAGTCGACAGCGACGATGCCAGTGCCGTAACGCTTCGTCAGCCCCCGTGTCTCGACCACCTTCTCCCCGCCAACGCCGGGAAGAAGAGGACGGCGGATTGGGGCCTCCACCACGGCGGTGATCATGCGCTGAGGATCATCCTCGCCCGTTGGACATAACAACGCCGCGATACGCAATACCGAAGCGCGTGACTTTAGTCAATGCGGGTCGAAGTTGGGATGGTGAAGTGGAACACCGTACCCACTCCAACCTCGCTGTCGAACCAGATCTTCCCACCGTGAAGGTCGACGATCTCGCGGGCCATCGGCAAACCCAGGCCGCTCCCGACGACTTTGGTCGTGGCGTTGCCGGCGCCCCACTTGTAGCGCCCAAAGAGTTCGTGGTCGAACTCTGGCGGCATCCCGGGCCCGTGGTCCTTCACGCTAATCTGCACATGACCCGGCACGGCGCGGCTTGACACGACAACCTCGCTCAGGTTCGCCGAGAACTTGAGCGCATTGCTGATCAAGATCGACAGCAGCTGACCCAACCTGGCGACGTCGCCACTGACCATCGGCAAAGCCGGCGCGAGATCGGTGAACAGGCGTTGACCCAGACCTTTGGCTCGGGCCGTGGCGACCACTTCAGAGATCGCGGCGTTCAGGCTGACCTGGCCGACCTGCAGCACGCTGCGGCTTGCCGCCACCCGGTCCAGGTCGAGCATCTTGTCGAGCATTTGATCAAGGCGCCGGGCGTCGTTATATACCTCAGTTGCGTATGACCTCATTTCCGCCAGGTCCAGTGTGTCCGCGTCGCGCATCAGCTCGCTGAACCCCTGGATCCCGACCAGGGCGGTTCGAATCTCGTGGCTCACCATGGTCAGGAACTCGGTCTTGAGCCGGTTGAGACGTTCGAGCACGTCGAGGTTGCGCGCCGCCCCCTCCTCCGCCTCATGCCTGGCGGTCGTGTCTTCGAAAATGGCGACAAAGTAGTCGATCGCACCGTCCGGCTTGGTCACCGCCGTCGCTGTCCAACGCAAGGAAACCGGGCTCGAGTCCGCGCGTATCGCGCTGGTCTCCGACACCACGGCCTCCACGGTGCGATCCCCGAGAAGGCTCAGCTGATCGGTCAGGCGAGCCATCAGGGCCTGGTTGCCCGACAGCAATGTCGCATAGCCTGGGGTTGCGTCGAGGATGGTCATGTCCGGCCCGATTCGAACCACGCCGACGTGCCGTCGCTCCGTGACATCGTCCGGCCGGCGCGCCTGCAGCCGGCGAGTGATCAAGGGCTGGTCGCTTCCACGCGTTCGGCGGATCGATCGGCCATCACCTCTTGCAGCAATGCCAGCAGGTCTGACGCACCTGTGGAACCTCGTTTGAGAATGTTCGAGACCTGGCCGTTCAGCTGCCGCTTGTCCGCCTGGGTCAAGTCCTTCGCGGTGAGGACCATGATCGGGGTCTTCCGGGTCGCCTCGTCGGACCTCAGCGCCTCGACGACGTCGAACCCCGTGACCTCGGGCATCATCAGGTCGAGCAGCACGAGGTCCGGCTTGCGAGACTTCGCCAGCTCGATCGCCTCCGCCCCGCCGCTCGCCGGAATCACCTTGAACCCGGCCGGCTCGAGGATGCCCGTGAGCAGTTCCCTGTTGGCCTCTTCGTCATCGACGACGAGAACGTGCATTTCGCGATGCTTGGCCTTACGGGAGGCGGTGAATTTGCCCAGGCGGTCGATAAGATCGTTCCCGACCACAGGCTTGACGAAATAGTCGAGAGCACCGAGCGCGGTGGCGAGCTCGGGATTATCGGTCACGCTGATCACGATGACAGGGATCAAGCTGGTCACCTCATCCTGCTTGAGACGGTTGAGCACCTCCCAGCCGTCAAGGTCGGGAAGGAGGATGTCGAGCGTGATCACGTCTGGCCGCAACTCGCGCGCTTTGGCCACGGCCTCGGCTCCAGAGGACGCAACTTCCCCGCGATAGCCGGCTCGATCGAGCTGGCGCACCAGGAGCTCGGCCGCGGGGGGGTCATCCTCGACGACGAGGACCAGGGGCAGCGAGGCGTCGGTGGTGCCATATCCCGCCATCGCTCCTGGACGATTGCGCGGCTTGTCGTGCCGGGCGGCGATCAATGGCATGCGCAGGATGAAGACGCTGCCCTTGCCGACCTCGCTCTGGGCGCGGACGTCTCCGCCGTGGAGCATCGCAAAACGCTTGGTCAAGCTGAGCCCGAGGCCAGTCCCCTGCTGCTGTCGCCCGGTCCCGGAATCGAGCTGTTGGAATTCATGAAAGATCCGGCCCAGGTCCGATCGTGCAATTCCGATGCCTGTGTCGGCGACGGCGATCTCGACCGCATCGGGACCTCGCTGAGCAGTGATCGTCACATGCCCTCCTGGCTCCGTGAACTTGATGGCATTGGAGGCCAGGTTGAGAAGCATCTGCCTGAGCTTGCCCGCATCCGCTTCGATCTCGCCGGCCAAGCCGACGTCTGATTGGAAGGTGACCTGCTTCTGCGCGGCGAGCGGTTCGATCGTGCTGATGACCTGCTCGATGACCTGGCCGACGGAGACACGCTGGAGCCGCAGTTCCATCTGCCCGGCTTCGACCTTGGAGAGATCGAGGATGTCGTTGATCAGGCCGAGGAGATGCTTTCCACTGGAGTGGATCTGCCCGAGGAACCGCGTGCGAGTCGCCTCCGGGAACTGACCTTTCGTGGAGTCCATCAGGAGCTCGGAGAAGCCGAGAATCGCGTTGAGCGGGGTTCGGAGCTCGTGGCTCATGCTCGCGAGGAACACGCTCTTGTGCTTGTCGGCTTCGACCAGCCTGGCGTTCACATCCTTGAGCCGCACCAGCAGGCGCGCGCGGTCGAGGCTGGCGGCGACAGCGGTCATGAACTGCTGAAGGCGGCTGATCTCGTCCCCGCCGAAGTCCGGCGTGAAAGGTCCTGCCAGCACCGCGAGGCGGCCGCCTTCTCCGGGACCGCCGAGGGACAGGACGAGGAGCCTCGTGTCCGCGCCTTGAACGGCGATCCGGTTGGTGCCCTCGGCCAGCCCGTCAGTTCTTTGTCGCACCTCCTCAACCTTCTGCCCGGTCAAACCGCGCACAGCCAGCACCGACCCATCGGTGTTGAAGGCGACCGCCGAGGCACCACCCGCAAGTCGCATCGCCCAGTCCAGTGCTCGGTTGGCCAGGACGACGGGGTCCTCGGTGAGGAGGAGCAGGTCTTGCATGAACGAGCGAAGGCCCTCCTCCTCAGACGCGCGCCATTCACGGCGCAGCCACGCCGGTGGCGACAAGCTGATGTACAGCAGCGGGACGATGACCAGAACGACCAGCTGGGTCGCGACCTGGAATGCAGTGTTGGAGCCGGCTGCCCCGACGGTGATCGCCAACAGGAGGATGGCCACGATGCCGCCAAAGCCGAGGCTGAGCGAACGCAGCCGCCAGGCTTGTACCGCGGGCAGACCGCGCGCCACCAACCAGAAGCGGACGATCGGCTCCACGACCGCCGCTGACCAGATCACGACCAGAGCGATGACTGTCCCGGTTTGGAAGCCGGCGGGTATGGCACCGGCGGCAGCAAGCGCCCGCGCGCTCAAGAAACAAACACTGGCAGCGGTCATGGCCACAACGGCTATGACATGCCAGCGTTTGGGAAGGGGGATAAGGGATGCTCGATAGCGGAGCAGCGCGTAGCCGGACGCAACGAAGACGACGAGACTGAGCTCCGGCAGCAGAGGGGGCCTGATGTGAAACAAGACCGGAACGCGCCCCAAGATGGAAACCAAGGACAGGAGCACGATCGCGAGGGCCAGCCACAACAGCGAACGATCTCGTCGCCTTGCCCAACTCACACCGGTGGCGAGGCCGAGCACCATGAAGGCGAGAGCGTCAAGGTTCTGCAGCAAGGCAACCACGTCTTTCACGGACCTGCCTAGGCTGCCGTCAGCCCGCGGATTGCAGGAAGCTCCGAGACGAATAGCGAAACGAGCTGGGGATCCCATTGACGTCCAGCGCCGCCGACCAGGATCTGAATCGCCTCTTCTGAAGAGCGCCTCGCGCGATACGGCCGGTCATTGATCATCGAGTCATAGGCGTCGCACACGGCGACGATCCTTGCGAGCAGCGGGATATCCGTCGCCCGAAGGCCGTCTGGGTAGCCGCGCCCGTCGAACCACTCGTGGTGGTGGCGGATGATCGGCAGCACATCGGTTCCAGAGTGCAAGGGCTTCACAATCTCCGCGCCGATCAAAGGGTGCATCCGCATCTTCATCAACTCGTCGGCATCGAGCGGTCCGGGCTTGCGAAGGATGGAGTCTTCGATTCCGATCTTGCCCAGGTCATGGATCATGCCACCGAGATACAGCACGTCCAGGTCCACTTTGGACAACCCAAGGCGCTGGCCGAGATGTCTTGCGGCTTCGGCGACCCGGTGCGTATGGCGGTCCGTATGCGCGTCCTTCGCCTCGACTGCGGCGGCCAGCGCAAAAATCACCTGCTCCGTGTTGTCCAGCCTGTCGAAGGCCGACTTGAGGCGCAGCGCGGACTTGACCCGGGCGACGAGCTCCACCCGCTCAACGGGCTTAGACATGAAGTCGTCCGCGCCAGATTCCAGGGCCTGGACCCGGTCCTCGGCCTGGTTGAGGGAGGTGATCATGACCACGGGGACCAGGCGCAACGCCGGGTCGGCCTTGATCTGCCGGCACACCTCGTATCCGTCCATACCTGGCATCTGCACGTCGAGCAGGACCAGGTCCGGCGGCGACGCCTCGACCATGCGCAGGGCGCTCGGCCCGTCCACTGCCAGCCGGACTCGGCATTCAACGCCCGCAAGGCACGCTTCAATCAGCTCTCTGTTGGCCGCGCCGTCGTCGACCACGAGCACATCGGGCAGCCGGCGTGTGAGATCCCGCCGAAGCGGCTCAGCGCTGGCAGGGCTGCCAGCCACCGGCCGGGCTCGAGTTGGCCAGGCCGCCGGCGTGAGGGCCGTGACGAACTCGCTGGAGCTCGAAAAGCGGTCCAGAGGAGCCTTCGCGAGCGCCTGGCGCAACGCCTTTTCAACGTGGCCTGAGAGCTCAGCCGGAAGCTCATGCGTGGATGGCATCTCCTTGTTCAGGTGCGACAGCAGCACCGCCATAGGTGTGTCGGCCTGAAATGGCACCCGCCCCGTGAGCATCTCGTAGGCGACGATCCCCAGCGAGTAGATATCCGACGGCGGACCGATGTGCCCGCCGCATGCCTGCTCGGGGGACATGTACTCGGGAGTCCCCAGGACGATCCCGGTCGCGGTCAGCTTTCGCGAGGCGGCCATCTTGGCCAGGCCGAAATCCGCCAGGACGGGAGTTCCGTCTCGGTGGATGAGAATGTTCAAAGGCTTGATGTCGCGGTGGAGGACGCCGTGCGTATGGGCGTGGTCCAGCGCACTCGCAAGCGGCCGCAGGAATGCCACCACTTCCTGGAGCTCCATCTGCCCGCCGAGTCGGTCCGACAGCGTCCCTCCTTCGACCAGCTCCATGACGAGGAATGTGATGCCTGCTTCCTGTCCGAAGTCGAAGACGTTGAGGATGTTGGGGTGCTTGAGCCGTGCGATTGATCGAGCCTCTTGCTGGAAGCGCTCCCGATACTCCTCATCCTCAGCAAAGAAATCGGGCAAGACCTTGATCGCCACGTAGCGATCGAGTGCCGGGTGGTACGCCTTGTAGACGGTGGCCATCCCCCCGCGCCCTATCCGCTCGACGATGCGGTAAGGGCCTAATGCAGTGCCATCGCCGACGCTCATCGCTCGTCCACCATCGAGATGACCGCGACGACGGCCGGGGTCAGCAACAGCATGAAAATCGTCCCAAGCAGGGCGAGCACCGCGAGCACCCACTTAACGCCGACCTCCTGCACCGGCTCAACGCAGGCAAGCTCTTCTCCCCCGCCGGCAAGCCGCGTTGATGGGAGCGTTTTGTACCGGGTCGTTGGGCGGGCATCCATTTTTGATCGTCGCGCGGCTGGGCCGGCGACAAGTCGAAGACTAGGCGCGCAGCGTTGAAAATCGATGTCTATAGGTATGGATTAACAACCCAAACGGCTAATCCAACTGGCCGACCGGCTAAAGGGTTTCTAGAGCCAGCCTTCCTGAGTTGCCTTGTGCGCAAGCTCGGTTCGGTTGCTCACGCCGATCTTCTTCAGCATCTGGCCCACGTGGAACTTAATCGTGTGCGGACTGAGGTGAAGTTTCTCGGCAATCAGTCGATTCGCGAGGCCTTCGACCACCAAACCCAGGATTTCCCTCTCCAGCCGGGTGAGATCGGGCACCGGACTCCTGAGCTGGCGCGCGGTGTCCTGTCCTTCCTTTTGCAAGCGGCCGAACATTCCCGCGCGTTCGATTGCGATCGCGGCGTCGTTGCCGAGGGCATCGAGAAACTCCAGCCACTCCTGGTCTGGCTGGAGGCGTGAGCGCTGGAACACCTCCAGCACGCCTGCCAGCTGTCCGGCGGCGATGAGGGGGACAGCCCCGTAGGCCTTGAAACCCTCTCGCGCGAAAAGCGTCCGGCGCCGGAACTGGCCAAATGCGCCGAGCGCAGTGATGGTCTCGATCCGCCGGCCTTGAAGGACTCGACCCGGAAGCTCGTCGTCTACGGGAAGGCGGTAGTCCGGTATCGACGTCGCCTGGAAGCCGGTGCTGGCCACCAAGCCCAGCATTCCGTCGCTCTCGTCGATAAGCAGTACGTCGGCGGCATCCACTCCAAGTCCCGCGACGGTCTGGTCCAGGATCACCTGGAGGGTCAGGCGCAAATCAGGGCTGCCCGATATCGCAAGCCCAACGCTACGCAAGGCCGTGAGGCGTTCGAGGCGGTTGACCGCGTCCACATAGAGTTGCGCATTCTCGACGGCAAGGCCGGTGCGATCCGCTATCTCCTGAACCCAACGAACATCCCTTTGGGTCAGCGGCTGTGATCCTCGCGGTTCAAACAATCCAAGCGTGCCTACGACCGCGCCGCGGGCACGCATCGGCGCCACCAGGACACCGAAATGATCGGCGTGTTGAAGAGCCACGTCCGCGCGCAGGCTCGGCAGAAGCACAGCCTCGCCAGTTTCTATGACCTGGTTTGAGATGCCGAATAGGGGCGCCTCGGGTCGCAGCTGCATGTCCTCGACGTATGCGGCGACCTGCGGGTCTGCGTCGTCAGAAGCGACAACGATCACCGTGCGAGGGTCTTTGTTCATCAGCGTTGCCACCCAGGTGCCCGGCCGTAGCTCGCTCAGCGTGCTGGTCACCGATTTGAGAATCGCCGGGGGGTCGGGGCGCGCTTTCATCAGCTGGCTGGTGACCTCCGCGATGGCGCCTGCACCATACCCGGGCCGCGGAAGTCGAAGGTCGGTCAGCAGGCCGGTTACATCGGTGAGAGCTGCCACCACCGAACTCAGTCCGCTTGAGGCTGCCATGACTGGCACGGCGTCGACCTGAATCCAGATCTCGGCGCCGTCGGGCCGGCTTACGCGGGCAACGACCCCCCGTTGCGGCAGTCCAGTGCGGATCGCGGCCAGGGCAGGATGAACGTTCTCGGCGGCCGGCCAGCCGGCCGGATCCGTGATCAGCCAGCCCGCTTCTGCGGCCCACGACCCGACCAGCGCGGGTGGTGCAACACCCAGGAGCTCGTGCGCGGACCGATTGGCATCAAGGACTCGACCGTCAGCGCCGTAAGCAATGAGCGCGGATGGAAGCAAATCGAAAGGCAGCGTCAGTTCCAGCGAGGCACCCAGCGCGACTGTACGGTCCGATCCCCAGGTGCGTCCAATTGGATTCGCTCATAAAGCCATAAGGCACCCCACGCGAGCGGTGACTTGAATCACGCGTTGACGCGCAGCATCGTCAGCTAACCTGTTCAAGATTTTGCAGCCCCACGAAGGATCCTGAATTTGGAATTACGTCATCTAAGAGCATTTGCGGCACTCGCCAGCCAGCGCCATTTTGGTCACGCGGCATCCAGCCTCAATTTGACTCAGCCCGCCCTCACACTCCGTATTCAGGTCCTGGAGAAGGAGCTCGGGGTCCAGCTGGTCGATCGAAGCTCGCGAGAACTGCACCTCACACCTGCGGGCCAGGTGCTGCTGCCATACGCCAACAGCCTGATCGAGATCGAAGACGAGGCCATCGCCGAGATGAAACACCATGTCGCAGTCAAAGCCGGGCGACTGCGTATCTCGTACCTGGCAGGTTGGGATGGGCTGCCGACCAGCATTGTTTCCACGTTCAGGACCCGGTATCCGAAAGCGACAGTCGATACCATGTCGGGCTACTCGATGCCGAACCTGGACCGAGTCATGAAGAGGGACGCCGACCTCGCATTCTTCACGGTCGGGACCCCGGTCTACGATGAGATCGCCGTCCGATCGATCGATCGTAAAGAGATCGGCATCTTGATGGTTCCGACTCATCCCTTGGCGGCGATTGATCCCGTACCCGTGCGCCAGCTGCGGGGCGTGCCGATGATCGCATTGTCAGCAGGGGTGAACGACGTGATTGTGGCTACGTACACCAGATGGCTCGCCCGCCACCTGGGCGAGGCTCCTAACTACGTGGCCTATGAACCACCCGACCAACTGGCTGAAGCCGTCGCACAGCGCGCTGATGCTGTCACCTTGCTCAGCGAGCCCAGAGCGTCCGCTGCAAGTCACCTCGGACTCGTCTTCCGGCGGTTGACTCCTAGTCCCGTGCTCGAGTGCGGCATCGCTTACCGCAAGGACAACCGCTCGGCAGCGCTGGCTGATCTGATTGAGATCATCGATGATCTCGCGGTCCCGCTGGATGACCCGAACGCGTTCGAGAACCTATCCGCCTGACTGGTCGTCGCCCTGCTGGTTGAGCTGGCCTTCAGCCGACCTCTCATCGTCGCCTGCCTGGTTGATCTCACTTTCCACCTGGCCCTGCTCGTCGGCTGACAGAGACGAAAGGTCGCGCCGGGCCTGTGCGAGGTAATCGCGCCCGTCGACGATCAGCTGCTTCGCGTCGGATCGGTTCTCACGGACGACTTCCCGAGCCTGGTGGAAGCGGTCTCGCGCGAAGTCGATCCGAAGATGCTCTCTATCCGCCGGATTCGCCACGGCCAGCCTGATCCCCTCACCCGCAAAGCGCAGCGGATAAGCCGGGCTGTGTGGGAGCGCCTGGCTCGAAGCGGCCATGGCCCCGATCGTGCTAGCGCCCAAAAGTAGCGCGGCCGCCGCGACCGCGGTCAGGAGGCGCCAGCTCAGATGCCACCGCACGCGAGGCGCTGCGGCATGAACGCCGCGCATGATCGACTCCCGACTGGCTGGACTCGGGTCTGCCCCCAGCGCCGACAGGTCGCGAGCAATTTCCTGCTCGGACGGCGACAGCTCGTCCATCATCTCCACTCCGTCTTCTCGCGCTGGAGGAGCTTCCCGAGGCTCGCCAGCCCGCGATGCTGCAGCGCTTTGACCGCGCCCTCTGTGCGCTGGGTGATCGCGGCGGTCTGATCGATGTCGAAGCCAAGCACAAAACGCAGCACCAAGACCTCTTCCTGCTCGGACGTCAAATTTGTCATGGCCTCGCGAAGGCGACGGTCGCGATCGCGATCGCCGACGATCTCCTGCACGTCCTGCGCATCGGCTGCGCCATCAAGGTCGAGGGTGGGTGAAGGTGTGCGCCTGATGTGGTCGGCAACCTTGTGGCGGGCGATGGTCAGGAACCACGCCGGCACTGCCCCTTCTCGCTCCGCCCGCAGGCTCTTGATCGAACCTGCGGCCGCGATCAGGGTTTCCTGCACCACGTCGTCGAGGTCTGCATGATCGCGCCCAAGCCTCATCGACACGAACCTGTAAACCATCGGCAGGTGTCGCTCGAGCAGCGCATCGAGAGCTTGACCGTTCCCATTCTTCGCTCGTTCAACAAGCTCATCGGCAGCAGCCATTCAGGCGGAGTTTAGTTGCGCCCGGCCTGGTGACCTCCGCGAATTACTTCTCGCCGACCTGGCCCTCGTCCTTGTTCTCATTGACGGATTCGGCGGTCTCCTGGGCGCCGGCCTGGCCCACCTGGCCTTCGTCCTTGTTGTCGACTTCCTTCTCGTCCTTGTTGTCGTTGGCCGATTCACCGGTCTGCTGGTCGCCGGCCTGGCCCTCCTGGGCGTCCGTGGGATCGACGGCGCTGACGGCATCCGCGGGTGTCAGGGCGCTGACCGCTGCGGCACCGCCGACAGTGATCCCAACCGCAAACAGCCCAGCCACCAAGAGGTTCCGAAACTTGAGGTTCTTCATGCCAAGGAGTCGTGTTCGGAACCGATTTGGATACGGCCTGTCTAATTTCCTGTCAGAACGCCCACGGTCCCCATCGCCAGCCCCTTGTAGGCGACGTGCGACCAGCCGGCCGCGGCGGCCATCGCTCGAAGCTCATCGGGCGTGCGATATGAATCGACGGTGTCGCTCAGGTATCGGTAAGCGGCAGGCTGCCCCGAGAGCGCGCCCCCGATCGCCGGCAGCAGCGCGCGCAAATACAGCCGGTAAGCGCCGCCGACCAGGTTTTCCGGCGGCCGGACGAACTCGAGCACCACTGAACGGCCGGCCGGTTTGACGACGCGGCGCATCTCGCGGAGGCCGCCGACCGGGTCGGACAGGTTGCGCAGCCCGAAAGCGATCGTTGAGGCGTCGAACTCGGCGTCGGCAAATGGCAGCTTCAGCGCGTCGCCTTCGATGAACTCGATCCCTGGATGATCGCGCCGCGCGACTTCGAGCATCTGCGGGCTGAAGTCGAGTCCGACCACCCGACCCTTGCGCCCCGCGATGCGGTCGAGCTCGGCCGTCAGCTTGCCCGAGCCGCACGCCACGTCGAGGGCAGAGCCGCCTGCTTTCAAGCTGGTCGCGCGCGCCGCACGCCGGCGCCAGCCCCCGTCTGTGCCTCCCGATAGGACCGTGTTGACGAGGTCGTAGCGCCGGGCTATGCGGTCGAACATCGCGCGCACGGCCTGAGGGTCGCGTTCGGAGATATCTACACCCTCTGCCATACCGAGGCGATGCCTTGCCCGACGCCGATGCACATCGTGGCGAGGCCGTACTCGGAGTCGCCGTGCACCATCTGGCGAACCAGGGTGCTGACGAGGCGCGCGCCACTGCTGCCCAGCGGATGGCCGAGCGCGATGGCGCCGCCGTTCACGTTGACCTTTGCCTCGTCCAGCCCGAGCAGGCGAACGCAGGCCAGCGACTGCGAGGCGAAAGCCTCGTTGAGCTCGACCACGCCCATGTCCGACGTCTGCAGGCCTGCCTTCTCGAGGGCTTTGAGAGACGACGGGACCGGGCCGATGCCCATATAGTCGGGGTGGACGCCCGCCGGCGCGGCCGACACCAGCCGGGCGAGCGGCTTCAACCCGCGCTCCCTGGCCTTCTCGACCGACATCAGGACCAGCGCGGTCGCGCCATCGTTGAGCGGCGACGAGTTTCCGGCGGTGACCGAGCCGTGCTCAGCGAAAGCCGGGCGGAGCTTGGCCAGCGCTTCAAGCGAGCTGTCTGGCCGCGGACCTTCGTCAGTGGTCAGCTGGAGCGCCTCGCCCTTGCGCTGCGCCACCATCACGGGGACGATCTCCTCCGCCAGCCGCCCGGATTCCTGCGCGGCGACCGCACGCTGGTGGCTGCGCAACGCAAAAGCGTCCTGGTCCTCGCGCGACACCTCGTACTTCTGCGCCACGCGTTCTGCGGTCTCCCCCATCTGCAGCGTTCCGTAGAGGTCCGCCATCTTCGGGTTGACGAGCCGCCAGCCGAGCGCGGTGTCGTACACCGTTTGCGGACCGCGCGGATACCCGCTGTCGGGTTTGGGCATCACCCAGGGCGCGCGGGTCATGCTCTCCACGCCGCCTGCAATCACGATGTCGGCGGCGCCGGTCTGGATCTCGCGAGCGGCGGCGATCGTCGCCTGCATGCCGGAACCGCACAGCCGGTTCACCGTCTGGCCGGGTACCTCGACAGGGAAGCCGGCCAGGAGCAGCGCCATGCGCGCGACATTCCTGTTGTCTTCACCTGCCTGGTTGGCGCACCCGAGGATGACGTCCTCCACCTCGGCCGGCTTCACATGCGCCCGCTCGCAGACCTCTTTGAGCACGATGGCCGCCAGGTCATCCGGGCGGACGTCCTTGAGCTGGCCGCCATAGCGGCCCATAGGCGTGCGGGCCGTTGCCACGATGACAGCGTCCCGAAGGTCGGTCATTTTTTGGCGCGTTTGGCCAGAAAGGCCTGCACCCCTTCGGCGAATTCCGGGCTGGCCACCTGCGCTTCCTGCAGGTAAGACTCGAACTCGAGCGCTTCCTCGTAGCTCGACTCCAGCGCGTGGTTCACCGCCCGCTTGGCCGCGGCCATCGCCCGCCTCGGCTGCGATGCGAGGTGGCCGGCGAGCTCGCGGACCTCCGCCTCGAGGTTCTCGGCCGGCACCAGCCGATTGATGACGCCAAGACGGTGTGCGTCAACTGCTTGCAGGGGTTTGCCGGTGAAGAACATCTCGTACGCGATCCCGGTCCCGGCAAGCCGCGGCAGGAGCCAGCTCACACCACCGTCCGGCGCGAGTCCGATGTTGATAAAAGCCTCGAGGAGGTATGCCTCGGGCACCGCGATGCGGATGTCGCAGGCCAGCGCGTAGCTCGCGCCAATGCCCACCGCGGGGCCGTTCATGGCCGCGATCACCGGCTTAGGCATCGTGCGCAGCCGGGTGAGCATCGGCATGTACTCGTTGCGCAAGACGTTGCCGACATCCTCGGGCGTCCGCATGCCGCCCTCCTGCGCCATTTCGGTGACGTCGGCGCCGGAGCAGAACGCACGGCCGGAGCCGGTCAGTACGACGACTCGCACCGCATCGTCGCGTTCCACTTGCTTGATGGCCTCGGCGAGCTGTTTCCGCGTCAGCGCGCCGATCGCGTTCATCTTCTCGGGCCGGTTCAGCTGGATCAAGCCCACGCCGTCATGAACGTGGACGTTCACATGCTGCTCGACTTCAGTGGTCGCCATATCTGCCTATTACCTTCCTTTGAAGACGCCTTTTCGCTTTTCCAGGAACGCGTGCATGCCTTCTTTCTGGTCCTCGGTCGAAAAGAGGAAGTAGAAGCTCTTCCGTTCGACGGCCAGGCCTTCCGAAAGTGGCGACTCGAACGCCTTGAGCACCGCCTCCTTCGCCATCCGGAGCGCAAGCGGAGGTTTCTCAGCGAGCTGGCGGGCGATGCGCTTGGCGACCTCGACGGTCATCTCGGCCGGCACGACCTTGTTGACGATCCCGAGCTCGTACGCACGCCGGGCGGACACAGGGCCGCCGGTGAGCATCGCTTCCATCGCGACGTATTTGCCGGCAGTGCGCGGCCAGCGCTGCGTCCCCCCGGCTCCGGGGATGATGCCCAGGTTGATTTCCGGCTGGCCGAGCCTTGCGTTGTCGCCGGCGACGATCAGGTCGCACATGAGGGCCAGCTCACAACCGCCGCCGAGCGCGTAGCCGTTGATCGCGGCGATCAGGGGCTTGCCGAATGCGGCGATGCCCGCCCACCGGCCGGTCTGGTCGCGGCGCAGCTGGTCGACCGCCGTGCGGTCGGCCATGTCGCTGATGTCTGCGCCGGCGGCGAAGACTTTGGGACCCCCCGTGAGCACCACCGCCCGCACGTTCTCATCGGCGTCCAGCTCACCAAGCGCCACGTTGACCTCGCTGATCAGCTCCGGACTCAGCGCGTTCAGCACCTTCGGCCGGTTCAGCGTGACCGTGGCGATCGGGGCCTCGATCTCGACCAGGATGTGCTCGTAAGCCACCGGGGCTATCATCGACCAAATGGGGACGACTTCGCTTCGCGACTCCTATGGACGGGTCGCGGACGACCTCAGGATCTCGATCACCGACCGCTGCAATTTCCGCTGCATCTACTGCATGCCGGCGGAAGGTCTCAAGTGGCTGAAGCGCGACGACATCCTTCGCTTCGAAGAGATCACGCGGCTCGCGCGAATCTTCGTGGAGCACTACGGCGTGAGGACGATCCGCATCACCGGCGGCGAGCCCCTCGTTCGCATCAAGGTCGAAGAGCTGATCGGCATGATCAACGCGATCGACCCCACGCTCGACATCACGATGACCACCAACGGCGTGCTGCTGCGCGACAAGGCCGCGGTCCTCAAGGAGGCGGGCCTCAAGCGCATCAACATCTCGCTCGACACGCTCAGCATGGAGCGCTTCCACGAGATCGCGCGGAGCGATCAGTTCAGCCGCACGATGGACGGCATACAGGCCGCGCGTGAGGCGGGGCTGTGGCCGATCAAGCTGAACATGGTCGTCATGAAGGGCCACAACGACGACGAGGTCGTCGACTTCGCCCGGCTGGCTCGCGACGAAGGTTACGAGGTCCGCTTTATCGAGTTCATGCCGCTGGACGGCGACGGCATCTGGACCAACGAGCAGGTGGTGCCCAGCCGCCGCATCCAGGAGCAGATCGAAGACCTCTTCCCACTCGTGCCGGTGGCCGATCCGAGGCCGGGACCGGCGACTCGCTTCAAATTCGCGGACGGAACGCCCGGAGGCGTTGGCTTCATCTCCTCTGTGAGCCAGGCATTCTGCACAACGTGCAACCGCGTCAGGCTCACCGCGGAGGGCGGCCTGCGGACATGTCTTTTCTCGTTGCAGGAGACGCCGCTGCGCGACCTCATGCGGTCTGGGGTGTCCGATGATCACCTCGGCCGCGTCATCGAGACTGCGATCTGGCGCAAGGAGGAGGGACACCTCATCAACAAGCCGGGCTTCATCAAGCCGGGCAAGTCAATGTCGCAAATCGGGGGCTGATTGATCCAGGAGATCCAGGCCTCGGCGACCCATCTCGCATACAAGGCCATGCTCGAGCTCAGGCCAAACATCGGCCCCGAGCTTGTCTTCGCCGATCACGTCGACCAGGTCTTGAGACCCGAGGGCTACCGCCTGGTCGGCTTTTTCGTCAAGGAGGACACCTACGCCGCCGCCGTGGCAGGCTTCCGCGTCATCAACTACCTGGCCTGGGGCCACGCCATGTACTGCGATGACCTCGGCACCAGGTTTGAGCACCGGAAGCAGGGTTATGCGGGCCAGCTGATGGACTGGATGGTCGACGAGGCAAAACGCCTCCACCTTGACGAGTTCCACCTCGACTCCGGGGTCGGCCCGGACCGCGCGGATGCACACCGCCTGTATTTCAACAAGAGAATGCGCATCTCCGCGTACCACTTCTCGCGCACCGCCTGATCCGTAAGCTAGCCAATCATGCTGCGGCCTGAAGAAGCACAGCGGCCTTTCACGGTCACTGAGCTGGCGAACGAGATCAAGCGCGAGCTGCGCCCGCTGACGGCCCTGCTCGTCAAGGGCGAGGTCAGCGGGATGAAGCGTGGGGCGAAGGGCCACTACGGCTTCGCCATCAAGGACGGGCAGAGCTTGATCAACGGCTTCCTGTACGCCGACGACGCGCGCCGAGTCACAACGCTGCCCGAGGACGGGCAGGTCTTCGTCTTCCGCGGGCGCGTCGACTTCTGGCCGCAGTACGGCACGGTCCGCTTCGTGGTGGACCAGATCGAGTTCGACGACGTCGGCAAGCTCCGGGCTCGGCTGGAGGAGCTGAAGCGACGGCTCGAGGCGGAGGGAGCGTTTGCCGCGGGTCGGAAGCGCCGGCTGCCTTTCCTGCCGCGGGCGGTGGCGCTGCTGACATCGCCAACCGGCGCCGTCATCCACGACCTGCAGGAGACGATCTGGGAGCGCTACCCGAACATGGGCGTGGTCGTCTACCCAGTCCAGGTGCAGGGAGCGGCAGCGCCGATGAGCGTGGCGCGTGCGCTGAGGCGCTGCAACCAGGAGCAGCTCGCGGACGTGATCGTGCTGGCGCGAGGCGGCGGCAGCTTCGAGGAGCTCTACGCCTTCAACACCGAGCTGGTGGCGCGGGCGATCCTCGAGTCTCGCCTGCCCGTGGTGACCGCGCTCGGGCACACTTCCGACCGAACGGTGGCCGACCTCGTGGGCGACGCCGAGTGCCGGACGCCGACCGAGGCCGGTGCGCGGGTGGTGCCCAAGAAGTCGGACCTGCTCCTCCAGCTGCATGAACGAGGGCGCCGGTTGGATAGGGAGATCACGCAACGCGTCGCGCGGGCGGCCGACCGGCTGATGAACAAGAAGCAACGCCTCGTCCTTCTGCTCCCTGCTCTGGTCCGCCAACGGGTTGAGCGCCTCGCACGTGCCGCGACGGAGCTCGGCCGGCTGAGCCCGCTGGCGCAGGTGGCTCGTCGTGAGGAAGCCCTTCGCGATCGTGGCCGGCGCCTCAACAGCGCGGCGGCGACGCGATTGGCGCGCAGCCGCAACGAGCTCGCGAAAAGGCGCGCGGCGGATCGCCTGGATCGTGCTCTGACGGAGCGCTTCGGCGCCGCCCTTCAAGGACTCGAGCACAGGCGCCAGCGCCTGGTCGCGCTGAGCCCGGACGGCGTCCTCTCGCGCGGCTACAGCATCACCCAGGACGCCGAGTCGGGCGCGGTGCTGCGATCGTCGGCCGAAACAGCCGCCAATCGCCGGGTTCAGATCAGGCTCGGGGCGGGTCGCGTGGGCGCTCGCGTGGACGAGGTCGAGTCATGAGCGAGGAGCTCACGTACGAGCAGGCGCTCGAGAAGCTGGACGAGAAGCTCAAGCTCCTCGAAGACGGCGACCTTTCGCTCGAGGATGCGCTGAAAGCGGTAGACCAGGCGCGGATCTACTTGAAGGTGTGCACGGATCGACTCGAGGTCGCACGCAAGAAGATCGAGATCAGGGCCGAGCCGGAATCGACTGAGAGCTAGCCCTCTAGCCGCGCTTCCGGCGGGGCCAAAACGCCCAACCGACGTAGCTACCCAAAAACACAATGGTGAGCACGCCTGTGAGCATGTCCTGATGAGTCACTCGGTCGAACAGATATAGAGCCCCGGGAATGCCGAAGAGTATGAAAAGGTCTGCGGGTTCAGGCCGTGCAACGGGTTTCACTCTTGTCCCGCCGATGATGCCACATCCACGAACGGCTTGAGCTGCTCGACGTCGGATTCGGTGAGGTCGGCGAAGAGCGCCATGTCGTCGGCACGGTTGATGAACCGTATCGGCAGCACGACGTCCCGCTTGAAGAAGCCCTCCGGCCGGATGACCACGCCGATCAGCTCGCCTTTGTCGAGCAGCACGTCTTCGACGCGGCCCAGCCGGTGACCGCTGGTGCCGAGCATGACGTTCTCGCCCCGGTCGATCTCGATCTCGCCGTCCGGCTTGTTCGCGACTTCCTCCGCTTTGGGCAACCCGAGTCCACCGCCCAGAAGCTCACCTTCTTCGAGCACAGCCTCCCCTGCTGTCATCACCGGGCGGCGATAGCTTAGGTAGAGGGGCTGGCGGCGGACTTCTTCCGCGGACATCGAAAGCTTGACCAGGTCATGGTCCACTGACTCGACCGCCGCGATCGGGATGACGACCTCGTCGGTGGTGAAGAACTTTTCAGCGGCAAGCAGGCGTGCCGCCAACGACTCCTCGTGCTTCACAACCAGGGCTCGCGGAGTGAATCCGTCCGCGTCGACGATGAGGCTGACGATGGTTCCGACGTTGACTCCGTCGCTGGCGACGACGTCCGCGCCGAGGCGGAGGTCGGAGAGCTCGGCCATCTGGGCCATTATCGGATAGGGATCGGTAAATCATCCGTGGTGGCGGATTCGAGCCGCGAAGAGAATCCCTGGAGGGTTAGGGAGGGGCGGAGAATACAACCTCCTCTGTTAAGGCCATTGGGCTTCGTGACATACCTCAAGCACGCTTGGATCGATGCGCCGCGATTCCCATTACACCGACCTGGCGCGCCAGATGAGGAGCTCGCCATCGGAAGCCGAAAAGCTCCTTTGGTCGCGATTACGCGCACACCGGCTCGAGGGACGAAAGTTCCGGCGTCAGCATGCAATGGGCCGGTACATCGTTGACTTCGTATGTCTGGATTCTCACCTCATCATCGAGGTGGACGGCGACTCACATGGCGAAGACGGCGCCGAAGCACGCGATGAAACCCGCACCGCGTGGCTCAAAACCCAGGGCTTTCGAGTGCTGAGGTTCTGGAACTACGACGTGCTGACCGACATCGATGGAGTCGTGGAAACGATCTTCAACGACTTGAATTCCGACGCTGTGCCAGCTTAAGACCCTCTCCCCAACCCTCTCCCCGCTGGGGAGAGGGGGACGCTGTGCCGGCTTAAGCCCCTCTCCCCAACCCTCTCCCCGATGGGGAGAGGGGGACGCTGTGCCGGCTTAAGCCCCTCTCCCCGACCCTCTCCCCGATGGGGAGAGGGGGTCTCCCGCGGAGGTGGATTCCAGCTGCTCGTTCATCACACGTAGGCGCTGGCTCAGGTTTTTGACGAACTCCAGCAGCACCTCCGGGTGCTCGTGAACGATGGCCTGCATCCGATCGCGTCGCAGCACTCTCGCAGTCGTGTCTTCGGTCGCCTGGGCGCTGGCGGACCTCGGCTGGTCGTCGAAGACCGACATCTCCCCCACGACCTTGCTCGGGCCGTGCCTCGCCAGCGTCACCTCGTGGCCGTCGTGGTCGAGGTGCACGCGGATCTCGCCCTCGAGCACCACATATAGCTCGGAGCCGACGTCACCTTTCCGGAAGATCGACTCTCCCTTGACGTAGTGCCGCGTCACCATCAGGCGGTCGATGCTGGCCAGCTGCTCGAGCGTGAGCGTGCTGAACAGCGGCACCCGCTTGAGCGCGATCAGTTCCTTCATATGCTGGCCGGGTCCGGACGATGCCGCTTGCGCGGTCTCCTTGACCCATTTGTCGCGGTGGTTCGAGAGTGCTTCGAGCTCGGCATGGGTCAGAGGGCGAGCCGAGCCAGAGTCGAGGGACTCGGGGTCGAGCAGCTGCGCCAGCGGCCCAGCAAGCCAGCCCGGGCCGAAGTTTATCAGCGTTTCCAGCGCCTCAACCCTGGCCTGCGTCTCATCCGAAAGCAGGCCGCGCTCCACCGTAGCGAAGCCTCGCTTGCCGTGCAGGGCCCTCATCGCGCCAAGCGCAGAATGGATTCCTCCGCGGACGTAGTCATCGAGGCCGACTCGAAGCAACGTGTAGCCGGCGGCTTCGCCGTCGTCTCCCTGGCGGCTCGCCGCCCTCGCCGCTCGGGCGGACAGCCTGGCGAGGTGCAGCGCGTCGGCGAGCTGAGCTTCGAGGTGGACCCGAGCCCGTTGAAACAGCTCCGGCCGGCCACTGCGGATCAGCGCTTCGATCGTAGCGGACGCTGCTTCATCCTGGGCCACGAGCAGCGGCAGGGTCAGCATCAGCGCGTCCGGCGACTGGGCCGCCATGGCTTCGGCGGCGAGCCTGCGGACATCGCGGTCGCCGCTCGCCAGCCCGTCGGCCAGAGCCTCCGCGTACGCCTGGTGCTCGTCGGCGGGCGGCGCCCAGCGAACGGCCTGCCGAAGGGCCTCCCGCCGTACCTCGATGTCGTCGTCGCGCAGGCAGGCGATCAGCGCTGCGGCGACGCCGGCGGTCTCACCCTTTTGCTTGGCAAAGCTGCGGAGCGACTCGAGCCTGACGCGCGGGTCACCGTCTTGCATTGCCTCGATCACAGTCGCGTGGTCGCCGGTGAACGCCGCAGCCCATACCGCCGCAGCGCGGTCGACCGGAGCGCTCGACTGCCAAAGGGCGCGCATGAGGTCTTCAGACGGCGGCCACCGATCGCCCTTGCGGGTCGTGCCCGCCACAGCGACGGCGGCGCGCACCCAGCCATCGGGATCCTTCGCGGCGACCTGCAGCTGATCCACCGTGAAGCTGTCGGGCGGCGCCATCTGGAACGCCAGCTTGCGCACGGCGGGGTCGGCGGCCGCGAGCAGCTCCGGCAGCATGGCGGTGAACGCCTGTGGCGACGCCTTGCCGAGGATCGCGGTCGCAAACGGACGGACCTTGTCATCACCGCCACGGATGTAGCCCTGCAGCTCTGCGATCTGCTCCGGGCCCAGGCGCCCGAGGGCTTGCTGGAAATCCGCGAGGCTCAGGGCGTGCGTGCGGAGGCGGTCGTAGATGGCGGAGACGTAAAGAGACCGGACGCGCAAGGCCGCGAAGATGAAGAGGACCGCCATCCCGATCCCGATCACGGCGAGCGTCTCGACGCTTGCGGCAATGGTGCGTTGAACCACGAGGAGGATGACTCCGCTCGCCACCGCGGCGCCCGGTAGGACCGCGTTGTCGAGCAGCAATTTCAACTTGGGGCCGACCTGCGCCGGCAGGGCGTTGCCGAGCACGTTCTCCACCGGGTCGTCGAGGCCGGTCTGCAGCCCGTTGCGGACGATGAAGAGGAAGAGCGCAGTCCCGAGGACCGGCGAAGTCGCGACGGCGGTGAAGCCGAGCAGCGTGAAGATCGGCAGCACCATGATCGCGTTCTTGACGCCGAGCCGGTTGAGGATCCATGGCGTCACGAAAAGACTGACCACGAGCTGCACGACATAGCTCGCGAGCCAGGCGTCTCCGATCAGGATCGTCAGCGACTGCAGGTTGTTGTGAGTCGCCTGGACGAAGAGCACCGCGACCAGGTAGTCGCCGACGCGGCTGGCGATCTGAAGGACAAGGGTGAACAGGACCAACGCGAACACGAGCCGGCTCCCGGTGACGTAGTTGACCGCGCCTCTGAGTGCGGCCATCACACCGTGCTTCTTGATCGCCGCCTCGTGCTCGGCGACGAACTCGTCGACGTCGTCGATATAGGCCGGCCGGAACAACGTGCGCTCGAGGCTCCGCGACATGACGGCCGCGGCGATCGAGCCGATCGCCCACACGAAGATCAGCGGCTCGGTGGCGAAAACGGCGACGACGGTCGTCGTCAAGCCCGCCAGGATGTAGCCGATGCTCAGCCCGGCCGCGATGACCGGGAAGATGCGCTTGCTTTCGAGCACGTTGAAGTGCTGGCTGACGAAGCTCCAGAAGTGGATCATCACCAGCTCGAAGGCGACCGAGTAGGCGACATAGGCAGCGAAGGCCACCGTGGAGTCCTCGCGGACGACATAGGCGATGTAGACGGCCACGGCCATGATCGCGTTGGCGCCCAGGTTGATCCGGAAGGCGCGGCCCACGCCGACCCTTCGGGTGAGGGCGCCCAGCAGGGCGACCATTGGCCAGACCGCGAGCGCCAGGACGATGAAAAACAGCGGGTAGGCCTGCGGGCCGGCTTTGTTGAGGAAGATCGACTGCGCCGCGCTGAAGGCGGTGTACATCGCCCAGCCCAGCACGATCGCGAAGCCCGCCACCTGGAGAGTCCGATTCAGCTCGGTGCGCCTGACGTGCAGGAACTTGGCCACCCATGGCGACATCGCGGCGGGTTGGACTATGCGCCGGACCTGCATCAGGTTTGCTGGACGGCGGCGATCCTTTCCAGCGCGGCGATTCGCTCCTCGATCGGCGGGTGCGAGTCGAAAAGGTGGTTGAAGAAGCTGCCGTGATGCTCCTTCGGGTTGTCGATGTACATCGCCGCGGTGGCGTGATTGAAGCGTTCGACCGGCTTGTCGTTCTGCGCGATCTTCTTCAACGCACTGAGCAGGCCCTGCGGATTACGCGTTAGCTCGACGCCGCTGGCGTCGGCGAGCGATTCACGCTGACGCGAGAGGGCCATCTGCATGATCGGTCCGACGATCGCGGCCAGGAGGCCGAAGACGACGCCGATCGCAAGGATGATGAGCATCGCGCGAGCGTCCCGCGATCGGACGCGGAAGGCTCCCCTCCAGACGAAGCTCGCAATGAGGGCCGCGAGGCCGATCATGGTCGAGACGATCAAGAGGAGCCGCACGTCGTAGTTCTTGATGTGGCTCATCTCGTGGCTCAGGACGCCCTCGAGCTCCTCGCGGTTCATCAGCTGGAGGAGTCCGGTCGTCACCGCTACGACGGCGTGATTGGGATCCCGCCCGGTGGCGAAGGCGTTGGGGCTGGGGTCATCGACGACGTAGACCTTGGGGACGGGCAAACCGTCTCCGATGGATAGCGTCTGGACGATGTTGTAGAGCTGCTGGTACTGCCGCGGGTCGGCCTCATGAGCCCCTGCGGCCGCCAGCACGGTGGCCGCGCCGAAGAAGTAAGAGAAGGCGGCGGCGCCAACTCCAAGGAGACCGAGGATGATGGCCCCGCCGATCGCGGTGCCGGTCCCACCCCCGAACTCACCGATGACGAATCCCGCCAGCAGCCAGACCGCAAGGAAGACAACCACCAGGATGATGCTGTTGCGCTTGTTGTGAGCGATCTGGTGGTACATCTGCTATCCGGATTCGCGCTTCGGCCTCTTGACAGTTTCCTTCACGCGCTCGGCGGCCCAGCGGCCCCAGATCTGGGCCCACACCAGCCCGTTGCCGAAGGCCGAGACGTCCTCGGCGTGATGCTTGAAGTGATACGACCACATCGAGCGGTGGCGCTCATATGACAGCTGCCTCTTGGTCTCAGGCGGAGCCGGTATGAGGTGGTGCGTGGCGCCGGCGGTGGGCAGGTAGAACACCTTCCAGCCGCCGAGCTTCAGCCGGTACTGGAGGTCGAGGTCCTCTCCGAACATGAAGTAGCGGGGGTCGAAGAATCCAACCCGGTCCAAAGCCGCCAGCCGCAGCATCAAGCACGCGCCGGTTCCGGCGTCCATCTCGTGGACGTCCGTGTCGGGCACGTGGCCCATGTTGTACCGCCCGAAGCGAGGACTTTTGGGGAACAGCCTGCTGAGGCCTACCGTGCGGTAGAAGAGGGTGCTGGGAAGAGGAAAAGCCCTTCGCGCGTCCGGATCCGGGCGGCCATCGGGCAGGACCACGCGCGGACCGACTGCGCCGGCGTCTGGACGGGTGAGCAGGAAGTCGGCCATCCTGCCTACCGACTGCGCGTCCACCGTGACGTCGGAGCCGAGCAGCAAGACGAAGCGGCCCTGGCAGCGCTCGAGCCCGATGTTCGCGGCGCGGCCGTAGCCAAGGTTCTTCGGCTGCACGAGCACGGTGGCTTGAGGAAACTCGTCGGTCACGGCCGCTGCGGACCCGTCGGATGAATCGTTGTCGACGACCACGGCCTCGACCGGGATGTCCGCGCTCGAATAAAACGCTTGCAGGCATTGGAGCAGCAGGTCCTTGGCGTTGTAGCTGACCACGAGCGCTGAAACGATGGGCTTCGCTTGATCGGGCATCGGGAAGGCATTATCCCCGGCGGGACGCATCCGACGCCTCAAGTAGTGGGGCGTCCGGGGATCCGCTGGCCAAGGCGCGGCATCGGCGACCGGTGCCAAGGAGCCGACGAGCACGCGAGGGAGCGCATCGCGTAGATGCGTGACCGAGCGCGCGCAGGAGGCGACGCTGGCATCAGCGCCCTGGCGGGCCCCCGCGGAATCGCAAGATTCCGTGGGGTGAGACGGCGCCCGGTCGCCTAGGACGATGCATTGGCCAGCGCTTTCCCGGACGGCCCACTAAAATTCCCGAGACAGTGCACACCGGCGCTCGACTGGGTCTCGGCCAGCGCCTGGCCCAGGTTCGGGGGAACCGGTTGGTCCGGCAGAACATCGTCCTGTTCGCAGGGGGCCTCACCGCAGGCATCGGCGGCTTCGTGTACCACGCGATCGCCGGTCGCGTCCTGGGTCCGGCCACTTACGGGCAGGTCGCGTTCCTCATCGCGGTCTACGCGGTAGGCACCGCGCCGGCCCTCATCCTGATCGTCGTCCTTGCCCGCTACACGGCCACGCTCGCGGCTCGAGGCGACGCCGGCCTCGCCACGCTGCTGACCCGCACTGCGCGGCTGGTCGCCATTCCCTGCCTGGTCGCCGTGCTCTTTACGGCGTTGCTTGCTCGTCCGATCGCGGCATTCGAGCACCTTGGGTCGACGATTCCAATCCTCATCCTTGGCTTTTCGATCGCGCTGATCTGGCAGGTCGCCATTCCGCGCGGCATCCTGCAAGGGCTTCAGAGATTTCCCGCCCTGTCGCTGAACCTGTCCCTCGAGCTCGTGGTGCGAACGATCGCCGTCGTCCTCTTGTTGAAAGCGGGCTACGCGGTCTCAGGTGCGATGGCCGCCGTGCTGATCGGATTGGTGTTCAGCTTCGTCCTCGGCCTGTACACCCTGCGCGACCACTTCAAGCGCGTCGGTGCGCGCGTGCAGCTCCGCGTGATGGCCGGCTTCTCGCTGACCGCGGCGGCGGGCATCATCGGCATCCAGATCCTCTACAACCAGGACGTCATCCTCGCCGAGCACTACCTGAGCAGCCATGACGGCGGGATCTACGGTGGGCTGAACAAGATCGGGACGATCATGTACTTCCTGACCCTGAGCGTGAGCCAGGTGCTGTTTCCCCGCGTGGTCGAGGCGGTGGCGAAGGAGCAGCACCCGGGCCGGATCCTGCTCTCGTCGGCAGGAATCCTCTCAGCGCTCGGCGCGGGGGCGATCCTCGTGTTCTTGATCGCGCCCGGCCTGGTCGTGGGCATCCTGTTCGGCCCCGCCTTCCGCGATGCGACGCCCTATGTGTTCGCTGTGGGTCTCATCGGTCTCGCGCTGTCGCTCGACAACCTGTTGGTCCAGTTCTTCATGGCGGTGCACGACCGGGTCTTCGTGCCGATCCTGGCGCTTGGCGTTCTCACCGAAGGCGTGCTCATCTTCCTTTTCCACGCGAGGGTCGGCCAGATCGTGCTGGACGTGCTGATCGCGCTGATCGGTCTGCTGGTGCTGCTCAGCATCCGGTGCTACGTGCTCCTGCCCACGCTTCACGCCGAGAGCCTGGCGGAGCCGGAGCTGACGGCGACCTAGCCGCAGAAAAAGCTAAGTCCCGCAGCCCTCTCAGGCTCCGGGACTTATTAGAACGCTCGGCAACGACCTACTCTCCCATCGGGTTACCCCGACAGTACCATCGGCGCAGGAGGGCTTAACTTCCGTGTTCGGAATGGGAACGGGTGTTTCCCCTCCGCAATAATCACCGAACAAATCAGATTATAGCCAAACCGCTAACCCTTCTCCCCTTCGGGGAGAAGGCCTGGATGAGGGGCTTAAGCTGGCTTAACCCTTCGGGGAGAAGGCCTGGGTGAGGGGCTTGAGCCCGATCAGCTAGCGGGTGCGGCGGCGCCGGGCGCGGAGGCTTTTGATCTTGCGAGCCTCAGCCGGCGGAACGTAGTGCGAACGGCGTCGCATCTCGCGCACGAGCCCCTGCTCCTGCACCTTGCGGCGGAATTCCCGAAGCGCCTGCTCGAACTCCTCGGGATCCTTGACGACTATTCGCACAACCCGACAAGGATACCGATTGA
>Ga0137409_10000039_pt1 | contig 108368 bp, 93 predicted proteins | sample CZODoug1_16funga_FD_122059 | JGI IMG/M metagenome (GOLD analysis project Ga0137409, IMG submission 122059) | Vadose zone soil fungal communities from Angelo Coast Range Reserve, California, USA - CZODoug1_16fungal (Hybrid Assembly) | ecosystem: Environmental > Terrestrial > Soil > Vadose zone... | reverse complement strand
TCCAGGCACAGTCGAAGAAAGCGTCCGGTTGGGTGGCCCACACCCGCACACGCGTCTCATTGATGAGGTCGATCAAGGCGAAGAGGTCGCTGCGTGTAAAGCGGCGGCAGAAGTCGCCGGCGGTGGTGGGGTCGGGGATGCGGCGAGCACCCAGGGCGTTGAGGAAGTTCACATCGTTGCGGCGGAGTTCCAGGTCTTGCAGGCAGGTGCCGCCGCACACGGAGTTGTAGGCGATGGCGAGAACGTGATCGGATTCGTGATACGGCAAGTGGAGCTTGAGAAGGCCGAGCTTTTGGTTGATGGCCTTGTCCAGGCCCCAGAATTTGACGAGCCGATGGATTGCCCCGAGGCCGCCGCAGGTGATGGCGCCGGTGCGTTGGGAAACCTGGTAATGGATGTTGCTGGCGGAGAAGACGGGTTGGAAGGTGAGGGTGTCCCGGCTGTTGTCGAGGCGGCGCTGGATTCGGCTCTTGCCTTTCTGGAACCAGCGGGTGACGGCGTCGCGCCAGGGTCCTTGGTCACGACATTGTTTCGACCACGACCTCCAATACTGTTCCGTCTGTTGCAGGGTAGGTAACCGAGCCGCTACCGGATCCGCCCATGCGCCACAGACCCCGGCTGGCCGCAGGCGCGTCCTGGCTTTTCAGCACTACATACGCCTCGGCTTGCGTCGCCCCGTTGAGCAGGTTAGGCAAGTTGAACACGTCGTTAACGCCGTCAAACCGGACAACCGGCAGGCCTCCCAAAACATTGCTGATATAGAGCGGTTGATTGGCGCCCGTGGTTTGCGTCGCATTATTTCCAGCGCCGCTGCTGTCGGACCAAGTGGCCACGGGGTTGCCACTGCTAATGCCAGTGATCGCGTCGGCCTTCAGCCACAATTTCAGCGCGGATGCCGAAGGCAACGAGACGGTGATGTTGACCACGCTCGAAGTGGCGATGAGCCCATAGTCGTCGGTCGCCCGTGCGGTCAACGCGTAGGTTCCGGGCGGCACGTTGCTCCAGGTCAGGGTATAAGGCCCGCTCGTGAACACCCCGAGGCTCGTCGTTCCCTGGAAGATTTCCACCTTGGTGACGGTGCCGGTCATCTTTAGCGGTTTGTCCGCGTCGAACTCCGCGGAGAACGAGTGGTGCGCGAGCACGGCGCGCGCCGCGAGCAGCGCGCCGAGCGCCGCGATGAAACCGAGAAGTCTCCTTCCGCTCATGACGTAGCCCTCCGCCTGGTTTCGGGCGTGCGGAGTTTGCGGCGTTCGCAGCCGGTTGGAAAGGGCGGCGATCGCAGGAGGATGGACCGAGCGCTCGGCGCGCTCAGGGCGTGACGTGCACCGTCCCCTGGATCACCTTTCTGTTCGCGCCGGCGCCAAACACCATCTCGAACTTCACGTCCGTCGCGGCGCTGACCTTGTTCGGTGCGACGAACGTGAGCGTCGCCGGGCGCCCCGCGCCGTTCACGACGCTCGCGTTGGTGGCCGCGCCGGCCGGCACCGGCGTTGTGACGCGCACGCTCGCGGGCGCGATCGGCATCTGGAACGTCTGCTTCTTGCCCGCCTGCACCGCCGGGATCACGGGCACCGTCAGGGCCTGCACGTTGACCGTCAGCTGCTGGCAGACGTTGCTCACGTCCGCCGCCGTCAGCGCCGGCGGCTCGAGCTGCCCGGGGCCGTGGAAGATCGCGTCCGCGAGCTGATACGTGGCCTTGATCTCGAGCTGGTGCGCGACCGCGGCGCCCACGGGCACCGTCACGGCGACCCGCGCCGTATCGCGGACGGCGAATGTGAGCGGGGGGGCCGGCGCCGCGCCGGCTTGGTATTGGAGCGTATAGCGCGCGACCGGGTCGCCCGTGATCGTCAAGACCTGGGTCTCCGTCTCGAACAGCGGACCGGCCGGCGACACCTTGAGCGCCTCGACCTGGATCGTGTTCCGGTCGTGGAAGCCGGCGCCGAAGATCCAGAGGACGGCCCGCACGCTGTCGGCGAGCTCGTTCGGCGCGTGCAGCACGTACTCGCCGGGCTTGGCTGCCGCAAAGAACGCGCCGACGGCGTTCTCGACCCGGTCTTGCAGCCGCATGTAGAAACGCTCGCGGAACCGCACGTGCGCGCCCGTGGCCGACGGCACCGAGCCGAACACGTGATCGGTGGGCGTGACTGCCCCCTTCGGCTCGACGGTCAGGAGCTCGAGGATGTCGCTCTTTGCGACGCCGTCCGCAACGTCGACGCCCACCGCCCTCTGGGAGCGGTCGATGATGAAGGCGAACACGCGCGCGAACTGGCCCACGAACAGCTTGGTGGGGCTGCCGACCGCGATGTCGTTGTAGAGGTCGCCCGACTGGAACGACGCGTCCTGCTCGAAGCCGATCCGGTGCTGGTCCCCGCTGAACAGCCAGTTGATGAAGTACAGGCCCGTCCCGGGCATCCAGCTGTCGCGATCGAAGAGCCTCGCCAGCACCTGGCCCGTCCCCGGCGACAGGCTCCCGGCCCAGGCCTGCGCCAGGTTCAGGCCGCAGACGTCGTGGACCTTGGCGCGCATCTTCTCGAACGGGCTCACCGAAACGCCCACGTTGTCGTTCTGCGCGAACTTGTTCGACTCGAGCGGGAAGCGCAACGTCACGCGCCGCTGCGCGAGGTCGAGGTCCGTGATCGTATTGTAGGTCTGGTAATCGTCCTTGGTGACCTCGCACGGCGCGCCCGCCGTGAAAGTACCGATCTTCTCGATGTTCGCGTCGGCCGGGAACTGCACGATCGTGAGGTCCGCGTCCGCGATCGCGCCTACGGCGTCGCGACTCGTGAACGGATCGTCCGCGCCGATGCCCCAGACGAGCGTGAACAACGTGTCGAACACGCCGAGCGTGGCGCGCCGCAAATACTTGTTCGCGTCGTGGCTCGTGCCCGCGGAGAACCCGAGGTCCACGAGCCACGGGATCGGCAGGCAGAAGAAGAACGGGCCGAGGAGCGCGTACTGCCACACGTGACGCATCTCGTGCAATTGCAGGGCGCGGCGCCGCGTGACCAGCTCCTCGCCGGGGTCCGACGGGATCATCACGAGCGATTCGAGCAGCTTGGCGTCGTTCGTGCTCTGGCCGGTCGGCGCGATGCGCCGCACGGTGATCCCCGCCGCGCCGAGCTCCGACTCGACGGGATCCTCGAGCTCGAGCACGGCGCCGACCGGCGCCGCGACGACCTTCCCGTAGGCCTCGCCGGCCGCGCCGAAATGGAGCTCGTCGCCGGCCCGAAACGGGTTCGCACCGACACTCGTGATCTGAAAATGCAGCTGCAACAACGGCGCAGACGCGTTGTTCTTGACGCTCGCGGCCACCGGCGTGAAGCGCTCCACGGAGACGGCCCCGGCGAGGGGCGGCACGAAGGCGCTGTCGACCTGCGCGATCACGGTCGGCGCGGCGCTGAGCTTGCGGAACTCGGCGGGCTGCGTCGCATCCTTATCGCGCACCCGGAGCAACTCGTTGGCCCCGGGCACGAACGGCTGCTCGACCGTCAGCGTGACGGCGGTGCCGGGCGCCGGCGAAATCTCGGCCGTGAGACCCTTGGTTCGGTTGAGCAGGTTCACGGTCACGGGGCCGTTGGCCGGAAACGTCGCGACCAGCAGCGGGTCCTTGAGCGTGAGCTTGTTGCCGGGCGCATCGACGGCCGTCAACGTCGTGAAGAAGTCCGTGTCCGGCGCCTTGCGCACGCGCACCGGCTGATCCTTGCTGAAGCGACCCGCTTGCCCCGGCGTCGTTTCGATCTGCGTCGGCGTGGTGTTCTTGCCGCCGGCCTGCTTGACGGTGTCGACGGTGAACAAGTCCGCGGTGAGCTTGACGCCTTGGAGCAGCACAGGCAGAGCCACGACCGGGCATTCGAGCAGCACCTGCTCGACGATACGGCGGACCGTGGCCGCGGGCGCGGCGGCCGTGATCAGAAGTCCGTCGCCCTTGCGCAAATCCCCGATGTTGCCGACCTTCACGCGGTCGCCCGCGGCCGTCTGGTTCAGGATCGCCGCGCCGGCCGACGTGAGCTTCGCGATCTCGACGCGCCGATAGTCCGCGGGCCGCGCGGGCGCCGCCAACGGCGTGTCGAGGATCAGGTCGCGCGTGCCGCGCCGGCGCGCGACGACGCGCGCGGCCTGCTTGCTTGCGGCGCGGATCCGCACGAAGTCGTTGGCCGCGAACGCCGCTTGGTCCGCGGCGACGGCGACGCGCACGAGCGCGTGCTCGCGCGGCGCGTCGGCCGTCGCGAACACCCGCGGGGCTCCGGCGCCGGCGAACGCCGGCGCAAGACCGCGGTCGGCCGCCGGCATGTACTCGGTCACCTTGACACCCGTCGTCGGGACGGTCGCCGGCAACGCCGCGCCGATGTGCAGCGTCTTGCCGCGCACGAACTTGACCGTCCGCGCGTCATGCACGTCACCGCTCTGCACGCGAACGAGCGAATCGTCGAGGCGCGCGAGGGTGACGGGCTGATTGAAGAACCCGCCCGGCAGCGGCCGATCGAGCGAGAACGGAGCGAGCAGCCCGGTGATCGAGCGGAGCTCGTCATTCCCGCCGGCGACAAGACGGATCGACACCCAGTCGCCCTTGTTGAAGACGTCCGCGACCGGGCCGGCCGCCGCCGGCACCACGACCACGGCCGTGAGCGCGCCGCCCGTCCCGTCCACGGTGGCCGTGCCGCGCGCATGCGGGCTGCGCGCGCGGTAGATGTCGGCCGCAGCCTCCTCGGCTGCGGCGATGTAGGTCGCCGCGTTCGCGCATTCGACGAGGTCGCGCTGCGAGGTCTTCTCGAGCTCGCTGGCGCCGTTGGTGAAGATCACGTTGCCGAGCGTGAAGGCCCGGCCGCTCAAGCCGTTCCACATGCTGTTCAGAGGAAACGCGATCGGCACCATCAGACGGTACGACGCATTGATCGGGGCCATCGCGTTGAACGGCGAGCTCCGGTGCCAAAAGTCGTTCGCCCACAGGAACATGAAGCCCGGGAACGTCAGCAGCAGATATAGCGCTAGCCCCGCCACCTCCATCTGCAGCGCCGCGCTCGTCATCTGCATGGACCAGATCAGCGCGGAGAACGCCGCGACCATCAATCCCACGGGATTGTGGCCGTTCGGGTCGCAGAAGTTCACGGGGTCGCGCGCGCACCAGTCGTAGGCCGTCCCGGCCTCGAGCACCCCCGCCGTGCCACCCGGCAGCGCGTCGAACACACGGCGCGCGAGGCCCGGCAGCCGCTCGATCGCGCGCGTGCCGAGCCACGAGTCGGGCGTAATGAACTGGCCGATGTCGGGGTCGAGCCACCGGCTGCCCGCGTGCAACAACCCGGTCAGCGGATCGCCGAACAAGCTCGCGTAGCCCGGCACGCCCGCTACGATCGGCGCGTCCGCGCCGTACGGGTCGGCGCGGGGCACCGGCGCCAAGCGACCCCGAGCGTCGCCGACGGCGGCCAACGTGCCGCCGTGCACGCGATGAAACGACTGCGCGAGCGGCGCGCCGCAGGCGCCGTCCACGGCGCCGATGCATTGGCCGCCGTACCAGAGGTAGCTACGCAAGATCGTGCCGTCCGCCACCGCGTCGGCGATCCGGCGGCCCTCGAAGTCGACGACGTAGTAGGTCGCACCGTGCGCGTCCTCGCGGCCGACCAGCCGCCCGAAACCGTCGTAGACATAGCGCACGGTCGCGCCGTCCTCGAGCGTAACCTGCGCGAGCTGACCGAACAGGTTGTAGCCGTAGCGGCGCGTGCCGGCCGAATCGTGGCGCGCGCGGCGGCGGCCGAGCGCGTCGTACTCGAAGCGCACGTCGCCCGCGCGCGCGATGCTCGGCGCCGCGGCGTATTCGAAGTCGCGGCTCCCGGCGTGCCGCAGGCGCCCATCCGCGTCGAACTCGTAGTCCACGCCGTCGCAGCGCGTAAGACGGCCAGCCGCGTCGTACTCGAACCGCTGGTTGCCCGCCCCCGCGACTCGACCGGCTGCATCGTAGCTGTAGGCGAGGTCGACGCACGGCACGCCGGCGGCATCGCGATGCGTGATGCCTTGCAGGCGCCGCGTCGCGGCGGGCGGCGCGCCCGGCTGGGCGTCCTCGGCGCTCTCGATCCATACCTCGCGCGCGCTCGCGCCGTTCGCGAGCTCGAGGTCGGGCGCCGCGAAGCGTGCGTACCGCTCGGTGCCGCAGCACAGCTCCGCGCCGCACTCGAGCCAGTCCGCCGCGTCCGGGTAGCGGATCGCGCGCACCGCGCCGCGCTCGTCGCGTCGATATTCGATCGACCATTCGTGGCCGTCGACGCGTGAGACGAGCCGCTCGGGAAAACCGAGCGCGCTGAAATGGATCTCGGTCGCGCAGCGCTCGGTTCGCGCGGCCATCAGGTCGGGCGTGCGACGGTAGTCGACGCGCTCGCCGCCCGAGTGCCGGACCTGCGCGAGCCGGCCGTGCTCGTCGTAGCGATAATGGAGGGTGCTGCCGTCCGGCTCGTCGGTTTGCACCACGCGGCCGAGCAGGTCGAATTGCTCGACGCGCTCCGCGCCGTGCGCGAGGCGTTGCGTCTTGCAGACGCGGTCGGCTCGTTGCAGTCGTGCGTTCATACCCCCTCCTCGCTAGCCGACGCTCACGCTGGCGCTCGCGCTGACGCCGCCGCTGTCGGCGCCGCCCTCCGGGAACGCGGCCAGCACCTCGTCGAGCGCCACCTCGATCTCGGCGATCACTTCCGGCACCTGATCGCGGACGCGTTGGATCGCCGCGAGCAACGGCTCGAACAACACGCGCACGTCGAGCTTCGCGACGATCTCGCTGACGGGCCGCAACGTGACCACGAGCGGCGCGAGAAGCCGGCTCGGCTTGAGCTCCGCGAGCTCGGCCTCGAGCGCGCGGAACGGGGCGCCGTCGGGCGCGAGCCCAACTGCGAGGCCGGCGACCTTCGCCGCGAGCGCGTCACGCAAACCCTCGAGCTCCTGCACGATCACGACCGGATCGAACGCCCCTAGCTGGCTTTTCACGACACCGAAGATCAGCGCGACCTCGTCCTTGAAACGCGCCGGGGAAAACGCGAGCAGCTGCTCGAGCAGCGCCGCGTGCAACCGCGCGGCGAGGCGCAAGAGCGCGCTCGGCGAAACCGGCAACAGGAGCTCGTCGATGATCTTGCCGACCTCCTCGAAGGCCGCGCCCACGATGTCCTGGAGCGCGACGACGCGGCGGCCGATCCGATCGAAGATCTCGTTAAGCTCGACGCGTAACGGCGCCGGATCGAGATCGCGCAGCGCCTGGCGAATCGTGTCGGCCGTCACCACCGGCGCGCGCAGGAACTCGGGCACCAACTTCTGCACGTAGGCTAGCGCCGGCAGAGCCGCCGTAAGCGGCGTGAGATCGACGTTCGCACGCGCCTGCAGCGACGCGCCGAGCAGCGCGTCGAACTGGACGGCGTCGGGCACGAGCGCGAGCGGGTTCAGCGAGTCGAGGAGCCCGACCACCCGCACAGAGATCACGACGTCGTCGCCCTGCGGGGGCACCGCGGCGGCGGTCGCGACCGCGTCCGCCGCGTCGTGAAAGGCCGAGACGGCGTCGTTGAGCCGCGCGGCAACCTGGGCGGGATCGAGCTCGAACGCGACCCCGTCGAACGAGGCGTCGACTCGCGCGCCGATCGCGAGCGGATCGAGAGCCTCGAGCGGCCCTTGGAGCGCCGCCCGCACCGCGGCGCCGGCCGCCGTCAGCGTCGCCGCGTCGAGCGCGTCGAACGTCCTCGTGAGCTGCCGGTGCAGGTCGATCAGCGGAATCAGCAGGTCGCCGATGCGGAACCCGAACAGCGGCTCGGCGGCCTCCGCGCTCACCGGCAGCGCCGCAAAGCCCGCGGCCGCGATTGAGGCGGGCGGACCGCCCGCCTTGCTCACGCCTTGCGCCATCCCCCCGGCGTGCGGCTCGATCAAGCCGATGAAGCGGGTGGGCTCCAGCGCGGTGGCGACGTCGATGATCGGCTGGAACAGCTTCTCGAGCGGCGCGAAGATCGCGTCCGGGTTCAACAACGTGTCCACCTTCGCGGTGAGCTCCGCGTAGAGTCCCGTGATCGGCGCGAGGAGCGCCGAAAAGTCGAGGCCCCGAATCGCGTCCTCGATCGGCCGCAGCGCGGCCTGCAGCAAGCGCTGGAACTGCTCGGGACCGAGCCGCTCGAGCTCGGCGAGCAACTCGTCGACGGGTCGATCGAGCGCGCCGGCGAGCGTGGCCGGGTCGATCATCTTGAGCTGCGCCGTCACGCCGCCGATTTTGTCGGCGGCTTCGCGAATCAGCGCGCTCGGATCGACCTTGCCGAGCGCGTCGTCGAGCGGCGGCGAGATCGTGCCGGTGAAGTCGAGCTTGCGGAGCGCCTCCGCGGCGACCTTGAGCGCCCCTACCGCGGCGCCCGGCAACGACGACAGGTCGAGCGCCGCGACACGGTCGCGCAGCCCGTTGAGCTCGTCGATCACGACCTGCGCCGGTGGGTGCAGGTCGAACTCGCCGAGCGTCGCGTCGAGCTGCGCGACCGCGTCGGTGATCGCCTGAAGCGCGGGTTTCACGTTGCCCGGCAGCGCCGTGAGCTGCGCCGTGAGGCTGTCGAGCGTCGTGCGCAACGTCTCGACCTCACCGACGATCTGCCTCACGGCGTCGCCGACTTCTGCCCAGAGCGCGCCGACGGCGTCGGCGACGCCATGCCCCGCGAGCTCGTCGAGCTTCGTCTCGACTTTGCCGAACAGCTCGTGCACGGGCCGCTTGACCGTGTCGGGGTCTATCACGTCGATGCTCGCGGCGAGGTCGCGCAGCGCGTTCTCGGCCTTGAGCGCGATGCCGCGCAGCGGCAGGTCCTCGACCGCGTTCAGCACGCGCTGCTGGAAGTTGACGAGCTGCGTGCGGATCTCCCCGAGCGGGCTCGCTTCGATGCACCGCACGAGCTCGTCCGCGAGCCCGCGCACGAACACGCGCACCTCTGCCTCGTTCGGCGCCCAACTCTCGAGGTTCGTCACCACGCTTTGCAGGTGGCGCCGCAGGTCGTCGAGCAGCGGCGCCAGCCGGAAGTCGGACGGCTTCGGCACGGCGACGACGGCGGCGCCGACGGCGCCGACGCGCGACAGGTCGAGCCGCGCGACATTACCGACGCACGCCTGGAACAGCCGATCGCGGGCGGCCCCGATCTCGATGAGCGCCGCCCCTTCGGCGTGCAGCCGCGCTTCGAGCGCGCGCCAATCGACTGTCCCGGTCGCGCGCAGCTTCACGTCGGCCCAGAACGCCGCGCGCTCGGCGGCGATCGCGCGCCAGCGCGCGAGGTCCGCGCCCTCGGGCAGCAGTTGCGCGAGCGGCGCGAGTGCGGCCTCGAGCGCGGCCTGCGGCCCCGCGAGCAAGTCGGTGGGCATCCCCGCGAGCCCCCGCGAGAGAACGGCCACGACGTCCGCGACGGGCGGCGCCCGATTCGCCCAGCCGAGAACGGCCTTGAACAGCTGCAGCAACGTCTCGAGCTCGCGAAACAGCGACGTAAACTCGTCGCCCGGCTTGAACAGGTTGCCCAGCTCGCCGATCGTCTTCTCGGCGAACGCCCCGAGGTCCCGATCCACCTTGCCCGACAAGAGATCGTCCTTGAGCGGCCCGAACAGCGCGAGCACCTTGTCGATCTCGGCGCCGATCGCTTGTGCGTCGGCGAGTGCGCTCGCGGGCAACCGACCGGCGAGCTCGCGGAGCGGCGCGAGCACCGGCTCGATCGCGGGCAGCCGCGCGGCTTCGCCGCCCAGCGTCTCGAGCCCGGCGAACAACGCGCCGACCGGGTTGCCCGAGCTCGCGCCGCTACGCGCGCCCTCGAGGACTTGCTTCGCGGTGGTCGCGAGCGACTCGATCTGCCGCGGCACGTCGCGCAGCGTCGCGAGATCGCCCGCCGAGATCGTCAGGTTGAAGCTCGCCATCCCGACTCCTTGCGCCTCGGCGTCTCAGCCCGCGCGCGCCGTGAACGGGTCATACGACAGCGTCAGCGACTCCACCACGAGGTCGAGCGCGCTACGCGAGAACAACAAGAGCTCGGTGTCGGCCTTGCCTTCGCCCGGCTGCGCCGCAAGCACGGCGTGCACGGCCGCCGGCAACGCGGTCTCGGCCGTGTACTCGACCGGCGATTTCGCCTGCGCCGCGCGCAGCAGATCGTCGACGACCACGGTCGCTGACCGCTGCAACCGCACGCGCGGCGGCGGCGGCGGATCGGCGCTCACGTGGAACAGCTGCAGCAGCTGCTCCGCCGCCGGGCCGAGCTCCGGGTTCGGCAGGCCCCAGGTCGCGCCGCGATCGATGCTCACGCGGCTGCCCGCGCTCGGCGGCGTGCTCGGCGCGGGATTCGCGAACCAGTGCAGCTCGCCTTTGTTGGTGCGCAGCGCGAGCCAGATCGGCGCGTTGCCGGACACCACCTTGAGCGGCACGGGCAGCTCGAGCTCTTGCCAGCCGTAGGTTCCGGCTGCGAGCTGCGCGACGAGCGGCGCCGCGGCGACTTCGCCGGGCGAGCCCGCGACGTCGGTGCGCAGCTCGAGCACGGCCTCGACGGCGGCGGCGCACGCGACGAACACGCGCACGCTCGCAACCTCGACCACGCTGCCCGGCGCCGCGGGCGCGCGGGGCGCGACGTTGCTCGCGGCCGCGACCCAACGCTCGACGCCGACGCGCAGTCCGGCCGAGGGCGGCACGAGCGTGGGCTCCGGCGACGCCGCGTTCAGCTCGCGGCCGAGCAGCTTCGCGGTGATCTTGAGCGCGCTGCGCGCCGGCCGCAGCGTCGCGGGCGCGGCAAGCACGAGCTTCGTGAAGTCGCCGCGCAGCGCGAGCGTGATGGGCTCCGCGCCGACCGCGTTCACCTGATACTCCGCAACCAGCGACCGGGTGACGATCTCGACCGCGCCGCCGCTGTCGGAATGGAAGCGCAGCGGCACCGGCAGCGTCGCATCGCCGCTCGCCGCGCTCGCGAGCGCGGCAGTCAGGTGCTTCTGCGCCAGCGGCGCGAAGCTGATTTCCTGCGCGCCGGACTCGGGCGGCAGCACGTCCGGGTTCTGCCAAAGCATGAGCGCGCCCGCGTCCGGCGCGAGCACCACCGCCAGGTTCCGCGGCAGCGCCTCGAGCACGACGCGCTCCACGCTCACCGGCCGCGCGAGCGGGGTGAGATCGTTCGTCCCCGTGCCGCTCGCGAGCTGAATCACCCACGCCTTGCCGAGCACGGACGGCAGCGTGAGCAAGCGCCGGCCGCCGCCGAGGTCATCGACGGTCATGCCGCCGAGCGGCGCCGGGAACATCGGTCCGGGGCTCGCGAAGGCGCCGGTCGCGAACAGCGGCACGCCGCCCGCGCCGGGCGCGCGCACCACGACGCGCGGCGGCTTGCTGCCCGCGGGGGGCGGCGGCGTGAAGTCAGAATTGATCTCGACCTTGCGGAGCCGCGCCGGGTCGGGCAGCGACAACGAGACTCCGCCTTGTGCGTTGGCAGAGTGCGTGTAGCGCTCGATGTCGAGGTCCTGTGGATACGCGCGTAGCACGATCCGCGCCTCGGTCACGACGATCGCGTCCATGCCGGCCAGGAACGGCACCGCGAGCGCCTGGTCGACGTCGCCGCCGTCCTCCTCGGGAAACTTGACCAGATCTTCGGGCTCGGCGAACCCGGCCACCAACCGGGCCACCTGCGCGCCGGACAACGACAGCGAGTAGAACAGCGCTTGCATGGTTTCAGCCGGGCTCGAGGCGCACCGCCGCCGAGCCGAGCAGCACGCCGCGATGCCCGTCGGGCGTGGCGAGATGCACCGCCACACGCTCCACGCGGGCGCGGCCGATCCCGGCGGCGGGCGCGCGGTAGTCGATCGAGGTGAGCGGCGGCGTAACGTCGATGAGCCTGAAACCCGTCTCGAGCCCGGGCACGCCGCCGCCGATCGTGCCACGCTGCGCGGGCGGCGCGTCGCTTAACACCGTCACCGCGAGCCTGAGCGGCGCGCGCGCGGGCGGCGTGCGCGTGTCGACGCGCGACGCCGGCAGGGCGCGCGCCCGCACGACGCTCGTCTGCCCCGCGCGCAGCACCGGGTTCGCGACCGTGAGCTCGAGCGGCAGCGCGACGCTCGCGACGTCGATCGCGAGGATCTCGCCTTCCTGCTGGGTCACGCCCGGCGGCCAGATCTCCGCGTCGCCGCGATAGTGCAGGCGCGCGGCAAGAGCGCCGGCCGCGTTCGGATCGCGATCGACGGCCGCGTCGGCGAGCTCGAACGACAGCACCTGAAACCCCGGATCGGGATCCGCGATCGCAAACCCTTGGCCGCTCTGAAGCTCGGGCCGCGCGAGCCCGTGGCTCACGAGCGACGTGTCGACGAGGAGCAGCTCGCGCGCGGCCGCGAGCTCGGCCGGGCTCGGTCCGGCCGGACGCAGCAGGCAGTCGACGTTGACCTCGAAGTGGATCGGCTGCACGCGCCGGCTCTGCGTTCCGGCGAACGAGAACCGGCCGCGCTCGAAGCGCGCGGCCGGCGTCCACTTCGCCACCGACACGAGCACGGTTCCGCGCCCGGGGTTCGGCGCGGCGGCCGCCGCCGGCGCCTCGAGCACGTCCAGGTGAGCGCGCGCCGACAGGTCGTCGCCGAGAATCGAAGTGAGCTTTTGTTCGATCGCCGCAAACATCGCGCGCCGCTCGTTGTCAGCGCACCGGGCCCACGATCGGCGCCGTGATCCGCGGTCCCGCAACCACCCTAGTGTTGATCGCGGTGTTGAGCTCGGTGCGGGTGGCGCCGATCTCGCCGCGCAGCAGCGTCACGGTGCTCGACAGCGCGGTGCTCGACCGCGTCTGCTGATCCGCGAGCCCCTGCGCCTGCTCCGCACGCAGCTGCGTGGCGAGCTCCGCGTTCGCGTTGCGGATCAGGCCGCCGACGTCGAGCCCACCGATCTGCGTTCTGACCTCGCCCGCGATCCTGTCGGGTAGGTCGCGCGTGCTGGCCGCCACGGACCGATCAACCGACGCTGCGACGAGGGCGTCGAGGCCCGCGAAGCGCGCGTCGATGCGTCCGTTCGCGTCCGACTGCTCGACCGCGATGCCGGCCTTGATCTGCTCCGAAATGCTGCCGTTGAGCTCGCCGCGCATCGCGGCGATGCTCGACCCCACCTGCTCGCTCACGGTCACGGCCAGCTGGTCGCGCAGCGTCGCGACGCTGTCTGCGACCAGCGTCGGCAACCGGCTTGTGAGGTCGCCCATGCGGCCCTCGAGCGCGCCGACGCGCGCGCCGACGGTCTGCTGCAGCGTGTCGAAGCGCGCGTTCAGCGCGCCGCCGACGCTCGCGGTGATCTCGCCGTTCAACTCCGCGCGCACGCCGTTCACGAGCTCGAGCGTGGTCGCGCGCACCTGGTCGGGCAGGCCCGCGAGCCGTTGATCGAGCAGCGCGGCCGAGCTCTCGCCGGCCGCGCGCGTGACGTCTGCCGCCGATGCAGCGATCCGCTGATCCACGTCGACGCGGTCGCGCGCTTGCGCCGCCGCGATCTCGGTGGTGATCGCCTGATTGAACGTCGCGCTCCGCGCGTCGAGATTGCCGTTGAGCTCGTTGCGCAGCCGGGTCTCGCTCACGCCGATGTCGGTTGCCATCGATTGCCGGAGCGCCGCGTCGCGCGCCTCCTCGCCCGCAACGAGCTGCACCCGCATCCCGTCGACGGTCGTAGCGATCCTGCCGTCGAGCCCGCCGGCGCCGCCGACGCCGGTGGCGTCGCGGACCTCGTTGAGCTTCACCTCGATGTCGCGGAGCCTGAGCAGGCTGCCGTCGACGCCCTTCAAGTTTTCGCGTAGGCCCTCGAGCTCCGTGACGTTCGCCTTGAGCTGCGCGACGTCGATAGGGTGGCCCGCCGGATCCGTGAGCTGCCCCCGCAACGCGAGCACGGTGTCGATGTTGCCCGCGACACCCCGCACGTCGTTCGACAAGGTGCCGACCAGCGTGCGTAGGTTCTCGACCCCCGCGAAGCGCTGGTCGAACTGATCGAGCGTACGGCTGCGATCCGCGGAATCCACGGTGATCCGATCGAGCGCCGTCTGCTGGCGCTGCACGAGATCGCCCAAGCGTGCGACCTGCGTGCCGAGGCCCGCGAGCGTCTGCGCGGCCTCGCTGAGCGCCGCGCGCACGGACACCGAGCCGCCGTCCTGCGCACCTCCTACGCGGGCCTGGAGGTCTGCGTCGAGCCAGCTCAGGCTCACCTGCCCGAGATGCTGGTGGTCGATCGCGGCGAACGCGCGCGCGAGATTGGTCTGCACGCCGTCCTCCTGCGTGCGATCGATCTCGAGCACCCCGCGCAGCACGTCGACGAGCGCGTTCCACTCGTCGGCCTGGATGCGCATACCGCGCTGCTTCGCGTCGAGCGGGTCGAGCTTGTCGACCAGCGCGCCGATGCGTTCGAGCTGCAACGTCGTGGCCATGGCGCTATCCGATACGCGCGATCGTGCCGGCGCTTACCGCGCGGCCGACCTTGCGCTGGTGCTCGAGCTCGGCGCCGTAGGTCGTCGTGCGCTGCTCCTTGCCGAGATCGATCTGCGTCGCGAGCCCCTTTACCTCGGTCGACCCCGCGAACGCCGGGTCGGCCGCCCGCTCGTCCATGAGCCGCTCGAGCTGCGTCGACAGCTGCAACGAGGCGTTGCGTACCTCGCGGCCGAAGGTGGTCGGCGACGCGGCCGTGTTCTCCTCGAGCCTCTTCACGAGGCCGGTGAACTCGAGCGCGCGGGGCGAGTCTGGAGGGATGGCGGCCTTGTCGAGCACGTCGTCGATCTGCGCGCGCAGGCGCTGCGTCTGGAACTGGCGCTGCAACTCGGTGAGCGACGCGCTCACACTGTTGATCAGCTCGTTGAAGTTGCCCGCGACCTCGTCGAACTTGCGCTCGAGCTCGGGATGCGCGTGCCCGGTGGGGCTCACGAGCCGCGTGAGCTCGCCGAGCGCGCCCGCGAGGTCGCGGATCGCGCCGGCCATCGCGTTCCAGTCCTGCGCGAGGATCGCTTCCCCCGGCAGCTTGTTCGCGAGCGGCGCGACGCTGTCGGCGAGCGACTGCGCAATCTCCTGAACCGGCGCGAGATTCGCGTCCGGCACGTCCTCGATCGGCGTGTTGCGGAACTTCGCGGGGTCGATCACCAGCGAGACGGTGGTCGGGCCCACCGGCAGCACCCGGATCGGGCGCCGCAACACGGGCAGCGCGAGATTCGGATGCTCGATCGCGATCTCATAGGCACCGGGATCGATGCGCGGGATCCGCACGGTGCCGTCGAGAAACGGCGTGACGGTGCGCACCACGTTCTGCGTCACGGGGTCGATGACCTTCACGCTGAGGTCGCGGTTGGCTTGCGGAAAGCCGAATAGATTGAGCGTCAGGTCTTGCATGGTTCACCTCGCATGGGCTGAAGCGGCGCCGCCGGTCAGCGTCCGAACGGAAAGTCGATCTCCCAGAAAAACGTCACGTCCTGGCCCGGGCGCAAGGTCACGGGCTCGAACACCACCTGGTTGTAGAGCCGGTCGCCCGCGAGCAAGCCGGCCTCGGTAACGTCGGTGAGCTCGATCGTCGGCCTGAACACGCTCGTGACGATCACCTGCACCGCGTCGGGCCTGTCGGTCACGATCCTAAAATCCGTCGGCACGACCGCGCTCGCGAGCGCGGTCGCCGGAATCGTTGCGTCGTCCGGCGGCTGCAGCGCGGTCGACTCGGCGGTCGCGGCCTCGCGGCCGAAACCGACGCGGATCGTGTCGATCCCCACCGCGCCCGCCTGCGCTGCGAACAGGTTGGCGACGACCGCCGCGCCCTGGCGCAGCACGATGTTGCGCGCGCGACGCTCCTGGACGACGGCCCCCGCCGCGTCACGCACTTGCAAACGCAGGCGGCCCCGCGGACAACGCGCGGCGCCGCTCACGAGGCGCTCGGGTGACTCATTCATAACGAGAATCTCCAAGGCTGGTTTCGCCGAAGCGGCCGCCGATCGAGATCCGGTCGCGCGCGCCCGCGCTACCGATCTCGCGATCGGTGACGACCCACGGCAGGGTCACGCGCACGCGTTGCCGCTGCGTCTCGACGAACGGCACGAGCTCGACCGCCGCCCGCACGCCGGCCGCGCGGAGCTGCCCGATCGCGTCGCGCAACCCGGCGGCGACCTCCTCGTACGGCGGCGTCTCCTCGGCTGCAGCCGCGTCGCGCGGCTCGATCACCACGTAACGCGGCACGCGCACGACGAAGCTCGCGGGCTCGGTCTCGATCCACTGCATCTCGAGACGGCACACGTTGCCGCTCGGGAACAGCGCGCGATCGAAGAACGTCTCGTCGAACTTGCCCTCGTAGAGGCTGTCGCGCGCGATCGCAAAGAAGAAGCGGTTGAGGCCTTTCACGTCGAACAGGCCCACGGAGAGATAGATCCAGTCGTTCGGGCCGCGGGCCAGGCGCGGCAACCGCGGCTCGGGGTCGAGGTCGGCAAGCGCGAACGGCGTGCCGAGCGCGAAGCCCCGCATGCCGAACAGGTGCTCGGTCACGTCGACGCCGTTCAGCGTCGCGTGCGCGCGGTCACCCTCGCCGGCCGGCTCGATGTCCAGGCGTTGGCCGAACTTGAGTGGCCGGCTGAAGCCCAACAGGTCGCCCGTCGTCACGTTGACCAGCACGGGCACCGTCGTCACGCCGCCGAACAACCCGGTCACCGCGAAGGTCGCGACGGTCGGCTCGAGACCCCTGTTCGCCTCGGTCCAGCGATACAGATACGGCACGTTGCCGCCGCGCGCCGCGAGCACGCCGCTGCGCTTCGTGCGGTGCGGGTTCTCCTCAAGCGCGAGCGGACGAAACAAGGGCCGGTCCGGCGGCGGCGCGTAGGCTTCGTCGAGCGTCACGCGCTGCAATCCCGGCACGAGCTGATACGCGCCGCGCCCCGCGGTCACGGTCAGCGCACGCTCGCTCTCCTGCAGGTACTCGTAGACGAACCTTTTGATCTCCTCGGGGCCGAGCGCCCCGGCGAGCCGCGCTTTCACGAGCGGCAACAGGCGCGCCCGGAACGTGCGCAGGTCTTCCCACGGCAGCCGCGCGACGCCGACCAGCGCGGCGAGCTTCTCGACGTCCTCGAGGCGGTAAGCGGTGCGGATCCAGTGCGTTTGGCGCAGGCGGTCGAGGTCCTCGTCGACGCACTCGAGCTCGAGCGCGACGACGTCGAGCAACCGCGTGAGCACCCCATCCCGCGCGAGCGTGTACGGGTCGGGCAAGAATCTCTGCAGCTCGGCGAGATGGTTCATCCGCTCACCTCGACGGAGGCCACGGTGAAGATTTGACGTGGCTGCACGGTGAACGGCGCACTGCCCTGCGCGATCAGCGCGAACTGGTCGGCCGTGGTGAGCGTCACCTGCAGCTTCAACGGGTCCAGCGCGTACTGAGCGTCGTTGCGCAGCGCGGTGAGCAGCAGGTTCGCGTCGACGCTGCCGCCGGTCAGGTTCTCGAAGAACGACCCGAGCCGCCTCTCGATCTCGGCCTTGACGTCCGCGATCGGCACGCCGGCGAGCGGCTGCGCGACGAGCAGCGCGCGCACCTCGACCGGAATCGTGTCGCCGACGCCGAGCGGCTTGTCGAACTGGTCCGTCTCGAACGCGACGTCCGCGGGCGCGAGCTGGGCGCTCGCGTCGGCGTCGGGCTCGTAGTCGGCGCCGGCGGCGCCAGGCGCCCCGCCCTTCACGCCGAGCGTGAGCACGGCGTCGACCACGCGCTCGTCGCGCAGCAGCACGGCCGTGAGCGCGCGGTTGCGGATCCTCTCCCCGACGCCGCGCTTGCGCACCTCGGCCGCGAGCGCAGCTCCCGCCGCCTTGTGAATCTGCTCGATCTCGGCCTGCGGCAGGCCGCCGCCCGCAAGCGTGAGCTGCACCTTCGCCAGCAACGCGACGCTGCCGGCACTGCCCTTCAGAACCCTGATGCCGGCAGGGCGCAGCTCCTCGATCCGCTCGAGCACCGCCCGAGGCAAGGCGCCGCCGCCCGCGCCCTGCGCGAGGTCGATCGACAGCGCGATCTCGCCGGGCACGCCGTTCGGCATCTCGACGAGCTTCACGCTCCGGACCTCGGGCAGCTGCAAAAGCCCGTGCTCGATCGCGCTGGCGGTGCCCTTGTTGCTCGCGAGCAGAGCGTCGCGCGCGCGTGCGGAGAGCTGCTCGTCGGTCTCGTCTTCGCTCGAGCGCGTCGTCGGCCGCTCGTTGACGACCGTGTCGAGCCCCGCGATCGCGCGCTGGATCACGGTCAGCACGCGGGCCTCTACGACGGGCGTGACGTCGGTGCTGGCACGCACGGCCATCAGCGCGGTGGCCTCGCCCGCGTCCAACTCGCGCGTCTCCACGGTCTCGTAGCGCACCTTGTCGGCGCTGTCGGTGAGCGGCGTGCCGGCCGGGATCGTGATGCTGCCGAGAGCGCCCACGCGGCGGCTGAACGTGACGGCGCCGACCGGCCTGCCCGCGCGAAACCGCTTCACGCCGAGCAACGCGACGACGCGGTCGAGCGACGCGCCGGTGGCGGTGTCGAGGAACGCCGAGTCGTAGGCAAGATTGAGCTGCGCGTACAACAGCGCGAGCTCGCGGCTCACGGCCTCGAGCAGCGTGCGCGCGACGCTGCCGACGTTCAAGTCGGTGAGCGGGGTCGGCTCCGTGTTGCGCGGATAGTAGTTGACCGTGAGGTCGGTTTGGTTCGCGGGCTTCTTGCCGAAGGGCAGGAAGCGGATGCGGCTCTGATCGGCCGGGTCGCCGTCGACGGGCACGAGCTCGTAGTCGCTCGGCATGAAGTCGTACGGTTGCGGCGGCTCACCGGCCTGTGCCGGGTCCACGAAGCCGCTCACGACCGACACGCGCTTCACCGGCCGCCGCGATAGCACGACGTCCGGCACCTTGATCGGGCGCGCAAGCGGGTTGTACTCGATCCGATGCTGCTCGCGCGTGACGCCCTGGGTGAGGCTCGTCAGCACGTCGCGCACGATGTCCGAATAGCCGCGGTCGACGAAGCTCATAACGTCACGTCCAACGTGAGCGAGAGCGGATCGTCGTCGTCGAACGGCAGCACCGAGAAGCCGATCCGAATCGTGTCCGGCTGGTCCGGCACGGTTACGACGAAGAGCTCGAGCAACTCCCTCACGCGCCGCTCCTGCGCGACGGCCTCGATCGTGAACAGCCGCGCGAGATTGCGCGCGGTCGCATCGTTGAGCCGCCCGATCAGCGTGACGAGGCGGCAGCCGTACTCGGGATGACCGAGCCCGGCGAGCGCGCCCTGGCGCGTCAGCAGCCGCAAGATCAGCGCCTGCGCTAGGTTCGCCCGGCCCGAAACCGCGCCCGCATCGCTCACGTCGCCCTGCCGCGGCAACCCGCCTCCCCCGCCCGGCACGACCTGCAGGTCGAGCGTTCCCCACGAGTCGGCAACCGCGAGGGGCACGCTGCTCGGCACGCCGGTGTAGCGGGTCAGCGCGAGATCGCGCCCGAGCCGCTCGTAGGTCTTTGCCTTTTGCGCGTTGCTCGCCATCGCCGCGTCCGCTAACCGCCGATGAACACGGTGCCGACCGCAACCACGCTGCCCATGGGCGCGTCGGCCGGATCGTTGCAGGTGAGCGCGATGTCGCCGCTCCGCGCGGCGGGCTTGCCGCCGATCTTCACGGTGCCGCTGCCGGCTTGGATCGTCGCCTTGTTGGTCGGCGGCTTCTGAAAGCTGATGCCGGGCGGCGTCGGGAGGTGCGGCGGCACGTCGTCGGCCGTGGAGCCGACGACGGCGGCCGGCGCGCCGCCGATCTTCACGGTCGCGACCGTGCCGCCGGTGATCTTGCCCGTAAACGGATGCGGCAGCGGCGTCGGCACGAGCGCGGGCCCCGCCGGAACGATCACGATGTGCGTGTCGGTGGCGATGACCTGATCGTTCTGTTTCGCGGCTGGCTGTCCCATTTCGCTGTCCGTTCGTGTGCGCCGCTCAGTTCAAGTCGATCGCCTGGCCCGCGACCTTGACCGTCGCGTCGCCCGAGATCTCGATATTCGTGGCCTTGAGCTTCAACGTCGCGGCGGCCTCGATCGTGACGTTGCCGCTCTGCTCGATCACGACCTTCGAGCCGCCGACCTTGAGCTCGGCCTTGCCGTCCGAGCTGCCGCTCTGCGTGAGCTTGAGCTCGGCATCCTGGGCCTTGAGCTCGATACCGCCGTCGTGGACGTGCAGCGTGATCTGCACGGTGCCGTCGAGCGTGATCTTTAGATCGCGAGAGCCGTCGCCCGGCGTCGCGACTTTGAGCTCGAGGCGCTTGCGCGAGTCGGTCTCGTCGCCGGGCAGCACGGCGACGAGCTCACCCGGCTCGTTGTCCGGCGGCGCAACCTGCTCGTTGTAGACGCGGCCAACGATCACGGGGGCGTGCAGGTCGCCGCCAACGAACAGCACGACGACGAGATCGTTCTCGCGCGGCAGCGCCGCCACGCCCGTGAGGCCCGTCGCGATCGGCACCTTCGGCAGCACCAGGCCCGACTCACGCAACTGCACGGTGCACGCGTAGAACGCGTCCGCGCCGCCGGCCCCGTGCAACGTCTTCACGACGCCGAACGCCGGATGCCAATGCTGCTCGACCTCGTGGCGCGCAATCTGTCTGAGCGTGTGCACGATTCGTTGCATCAGAGCAGCCCTCCGACCAAGCCCGCGAGCGAGCCGAGCAACGCGAGCGGATCGAACCGGTCGCCGCCACGGCGGAACCGCACTTGCGTCGTCGCGCGTCGCGAGTCGACGTCGTGCTGCACTCGGGTGAGCCAGATCGGCGCCGAGACCAAGCCCTCCGGCAAGTCCTGGATCTCCACGACGCTGCCGCAGCGCAGCTGCGGCAGCAGGAATGCGATGAACTCGCCCGCGTCGGCGCTCGCGTCGTAGCCGCGCTGGCGCGCCGCGCCCGCGGTGCCCGCCGCCTTGGCGGTGCGCAACGCGGGCTCGAACTGCCAGCGCTTGCCGCGCGCGGGCCCCTCGGGCCGATTACCCGCGAAAAAGTCGGTGGTCGGCCGATGCACGTCGGCCGAACCGACATCACCGACGCCGGCCTCGCCCGCGAAGACGAACGCATCGGTCGCCGACGCCAGGCGCGTCGCCCGGAGCTCGGAGATCTCGCGGCCGTAGCGCAGCGCGAATTCGGCTTGGGACGCGTCGATCACGCTCGCGTCGACGGCATCGCCACTGCCGACGCGCGCGACCGCGCCCGCCCAGCTCGACAAGCGCGCGACGTGCTCCCACGCGGTGCGCGTCGGATCGGCCGCGTAGAACGCGAGGTCGGGGCCGTCCTCGAGGTCGCCGCTGTCGACGCCCATCGCGTCGCAGAGGTTGCGGATCACTGTCGCGGCCGTCGCGTTCTCGAACGTCTCGGCGGGCCGGAACCGCGCGAGCACGCCGCCCGCGTCGACACAGCTCACACGCAGACTCGTGAAATCGCGCCGGATCGCGTCGATCTCGCCCTTGAACACCACCGCCTCGGTCTCGCCGTTGTCGAGTGTGAGCTCGACGTCGTCGCCGTTCTGCGCGGAGAGCGGCGCGGCCGCGGGCAGCCAGACCTGCAGCCGGTCGACGCGCGGCGCAAGGTCGAGCGTCACGGACAAGCGCCGCACCTGCTCCGTCCACTGCTGCGAGCCGAGCGTGAGCGTATAGGCCGGCGTGAGCTGCGAGGTCATCCGGTGAGCCCTCGCACGGCGGAGGCGAGCCCTTCGACGGCCGACCCGAGCGACTCGAGCTCGGCGACCTTGTCGACGAGCGGCTTCACGGGATTGCCGATGTTCGCCAAGTCCGCGAGATCGGCAAGCGCGCCTATCTGCTCGACGGCCGCGAGCGCGGTGTCGACCGCGTCCATCACCGCGCCGGCCTGATCGGCGAGGTCGCCCGCGAGGTCGCCCAGCGCGCCTGCGTCGAAGCCCAAGTCGCCGAGGCCGAAGTCGCCGAGCCCGCCGAACGAGCTGAGCTCGGCGGGTGGCGGCAGCGGCGGGCTCTCCGCGAGCACGATCTGATAGCCGATCTGGCCTGCGGGTCCGACACCCTGCTCCGCGACGAAGCGCTCGATCACCATCTTCTCGATGCTGAGCGCGGTCGTGATGTCCGCCGCGAACGTGACCTCGGCTCCCGCCGAGGCCTTCTCCTGGAGCTTCTTGAGGTCGTCGGTCGCGGTGCCCGGCAGCAGAAAGCCCGTGAGCTCGACGCGATGCGAGCGCCGCCCGATCTTCTGGTGCAGGGTGCCGTCGAGGCCCGCGATCCGTTGCTGCACGAAACCCTGGTCCGTCTCCTGCCGAACGTGCTGGACGGCCTTGAGCTCGACGTCGTCGATCATCGGCGCGCCCACCTCAGCCCTCCACGTCGATACCGGCGGCGCGCGCGGCCGCTTCGAGCTCGTCCGCGACCGCCTCGAGCCAGCGGTCGTTGTCGAGGGGCTCGGGCGCCGCGCGCGACGCGCCGGCCGGCGCGAGGTCGGCGCGCCGCACCGCGACCGAAAGCGGCCCGCGCGACCGTTCCTCGCGCGCGAACGGCTCCACGGCGGCCGCGACGGCGGCCGCGGCCGGTGCGCGCGGCACGACCGCGAGCATCGGCGCGGGGAGGTCGAGCTCGACCGGCGCCCGGCCCGCCTCCAAAGCGGACGTCGCCATCTCGACGGGTGCCCGAGGCGCCGGAGCGGGCAACGGGCTCGCACCGACGGCGACGCGGAAACGACGCGGCGGCGTGGCGGAGCGGTGCGCGGCCGCCGCGGGAACGCGCGACGGCGCGGCACGCTCTACGGTCACGCGAGCCGCCGTGGCGTCCGGCACGACGCCGGCGTGAGGTTCGCGCCCGAGTTGCTCGGGCGGCGTAAGCGGAGCCGCTGCCGGCGCGGCGGCGGCCGGCGGCGCGACCGCAGGCGCGACTGGCGGCGCGGCCCGGCGGGTGACCGGCGGCGCGGCGACCGCCGGGGCCTCGGGCGACTGCGGGTCGGGCACGACCACGATCCGCGTGGCGGCGGCGCCCACGCTGTCCGCGGCGCGCGCGGCCGGCTCGCCGTCCGGGCGCGCGGCCTGCCAGAGCGCCTCGACGTCCGCGGCTGCGAGCGTCTCGAAGGCGGCCGGAGCCAGCCCCAAGCCGCGACACACGTCAACCGTGACCGCCGCGAGCAGCCGGCGATCGAGCGGCAGGCCGAAGCTGCCGTCGGGCGCGTTGAGCCAGCGCGCGAGCGCCACGAGCGCCGCGGCCTCGGTGCGGCCGGCCGGCGGCTCAGCGCCCTCGGCGAGCGTCGCGCGCAGGAATTGATCCGCGAGGAACTCGTCGCCCAAGTGCATGAAGCGCGCAAGATTGCGCTTGGCGCGCCAGCCGAGGCCGTGCAGCGTGTAGTCGCGCGCGCCAACCGTGATCCGCGCCGTGCCGTCGCGCACGTCGATCGTGAACGGCCACACGGCGTCGCCGTCGCGGACCACTCGAGCCTTCGGATCGACCTGGGCCATCGTGTGCTAGGTCTCTTGCACGCGCGTCGCGGTGAACGAGTACACGGACTCGCCGTGACCCTCGGCGCCGAGCGCGAACGACTTGTCCTCGAGGAAGCACTCGTGGAACGCGACCGTGCGCTTCTCACCGCCGCGGGCCAGATTGGCCGTGAGGTCGAAGCTCGTGTTCCCTTCGAGGAAGCCGTCGAGCGTCTTGCTGATCGACGCGACGCGGAGCTTGCCCGAGACGCTCTTGATGCCGAAGTAGACCGCGATTCGCTCGTCGGTGCCGATTGCGCCGACCTCCTCGCGGTTCTTGACGACGTTGTACTCGATCGCCTGTAGTCCCTCGATCGGATCCTCGTTGTTGATCCTGACCTCGGACGCGAAAGCCGTGAACAGCTGTGGCATGCGGGTTCTCCTCGAGCCTGATCAGTTCTTGACGAGGATCGTTGCGTAGACGAAGTCGATTGCGCGCACCGGTCGCGTCGCGATGTCGATACGAACGATTCCTTGCGCAAAATCGGCCTGCGTCGAATAGACGTTCACGAGGAACGCCGGGGCCTTGCCGTCGGTGCTTGGCACGATCGCGCCGTCTTTCTGCATCTGCAGGAACAACGCGGTGAGCTGCTGGAGCAGCGCGGTGCGCGCGCCGTCGTTGTTGAGCCTGCCGATGTACTTCTCGGAGATCGCGCTGACCTCGCGCACGGCCTTGTTCGCGGTGCGCTGCACGTTGATCTGCCGGCCGCTCGTGAGCAGGCCCTTCACGACGATCACTCCGAGGCCGCGCTTCTCGGTGATCGCGACCACGTTCCCCGTGATCAGCTTCTCGAGCTGCGAGTCCGTATAGCCGCCTGCCGGGACGCCGAGCGCCGCGATCGTCTTGAACGTCGGCGACTGGAAGTAGTCCTGGAGCCCGAGCAGGCCGGCCAGCGCGCCTTCCGAGCCCGCAGGCGCCGCGAGGATGAAGTGATCGCTGCGCACGTCGTCGGCGTGGTCGAGGATGTCGGCGACCGCCACCTCCGACGCGGCCGCGGAACCGATTCCGATCCGGTTGCGGGCAACGTCCGCCATCTTCGTACAGTGCGCGACGACGAGCTGTTGCACGGCACGGATCCCGGGCGCGTCGAGCTGATTCGCGACCGACGCGATCACGAGGTCCACCTCGGGCGCTGTCTCGAGACGGTCGAGCGCGGTCTGAAAGTCGTCCGCAAGCGGCGCCGAGCCGCCCCCGAGCGCGAGCGGCCGAGGCGTGTGCGCGGGCAGCGACGTCGCGCGGCTGCGCACGAACAGATCGTGCGCGCGGAGCAGCTGCGAGCCGGCCTCGAGCACCTCGGGCAAATAGTTCGGGTCGTCCGGGTCGAGGGTGAGGTTCGTGAACGTCTCGACCGGCGCGCCGTCCTGCAGCACGCTCAAGCTCACGACGGCGGTACGACCGTCGAGCGTCGAGACCCCCTGCGCGACGGCCACCGACAGGTCGGCGGCCCCGCCGGCGGGCACGAGCTCGAGCAGCGGCTCCGTCGCTACGCCGTCAGTCAACAGCAACGCGGGCGACTTGTTGCGCCCGGCGCGGAGATTGGTGCCGGAATTCGCGTCGGGCAGCTGCGTCGCCGCTCCGACCACGCTGAACGCGACGAGCGAGTCGCCGATCGCCGCGATTTCGGCGAGCGTCGCGAGATCCTCGTAGGTCGCCGTATCGCGGCCCTCCGTGATCACGTCGATCGTCACGCGGCGCGGCAAGGATTGCGCCGCCGAGGCGGCCGGCAGCACGGCGCCGCGGGCCGTGATCGTGACGTCGGGGTCCGCCGCGGCCGCGGCCGCGAGCGCGGCGACGGTCGTGAACGGGCCGAGCGCGCGCGGCGCGCCGACGGCGGGCGTGATCACGAGATTCACGCTGTCGGGCCCGCCCGGCGTAACGCTCACGCGGATGCCGCCGCCCGCGGCTCCCGGCAGGCGCGCCGCGACCGCGATGCTCGGCGCGTCGGCCGCGCCGGTGAGCACGAGCCCCGCGCGGCCGTCGCTCACGGCGATCGCGCTCAGGTTGCCGTTCTTGCCGGCCCGCTTCGCTTCGGCGCGAACCACATCGGTAGCGCCCGCGCGCAGCGTCGTGAAGGCCGCGCGCGCCTCTTGGCTCGCGAGCGCCGTGGCCGCGATCGTCGCGGGCAGCGCTCTCTGGAACAGCGGGTCGATCGCTACGACCACGCGCGACGTCTGGTTGATCACGTCGAAGAAGTAGCTCGGGCTCTCCTCGTCCATGATCAGGTTCGGCAACACCTCTACACGCTCCCCGCGCACGAACACCTCGAGGTTCACGTACTTGATGCCCTTGCCGGACAACGCCTTGATCTGCGTCACCTTCACGGACACGGTGTTGCCCCAGCTGCCCTCGGCGCGCGCTTCGAGCGTGGCGACTTGCTCGCCGTCGTCGTCGAGCAGCGTGCGCGACGCCTTTTGCGCCACGCCGGGCGCAACGCGCGCGACCACGGCGCGCGACACCCCGTTCGAGAACGCGGCGCGCAGCTCGGGCAGCGTGTAGCGGCTCGCGGGCCCGAACAGCTCGACGAACTCGCCGAAATTGCCCACCGGCGTCGGCACCGTGGGGCCACGGTCGGTGATGCCGACGATGCCGAGGATGCCCGTGGGCCCCTGCAACACCGGAGCGGGCTCGAACTCGGTCCTTACCTGAACACCGGGAATGATCAGCGCCGACGGCATAGTTGTCTCCCTCGTCTCGGGTATCGAAGTGGTCGACGGATGAGCGATTCTTCAACCGTCGCACTGCACGAGTGCAAATCGCGCGAGCCGGATTGGACTTTGTTCGTGCGGCCGGCCCGCGTGCAGCAAACGTGAGCTCTTTGAGTCGGGTTATGCGCCGTTCGAGGGTCGATGTCTGTCAAGTACACGACACTGCAATCGTTTTGTAGCAATTCGATGCAGCGCGCGCGACGCGCAAGTGGACGAAGGGCCTACGACGCGCCGACGCGCCTATCGCCAGACGCGAATCACGCCTTCCTGAGCCGTCGACGCGACCAGCAAGCCGTCGCGCGTGAAGAAGCGGCCGAGCGCGAAGCCGCGGCCGCCCGACGCGTTCGGGCTTTCCATCGTGTACAGCAGCCACTCGTCGGCGCGGAACGGGCGATGGAACCACATCGCGTGGTCGACGCTCGCGAGCTGGACGTTGCCTTCGGCGAAGTGGATGCCGTGCGGCAACGTCGCCGTCGCGACGAGCTGGTAGTCGGACACGTAGGCGAGCACGTTGCGGTGCAAGTCGGGATCGTCGGGCAGCCTGTCTACGGTCTTGATCCAGATGTGCCGGCGCGGCTCGGTGCGCGGCGGCGAGACTACGTGCACCGGCTCGATCGGCCGGAACTCGAACGGACGGTCGTGCGTGAGGAAGCGCCGCATCTTCTCGGGTATTCGCTCGAGCAGGTCTGCCGTGAGCTCGCGCACGTCGGGAACGCCTTCGGGCGCCGGCACCTGCGGCATGTCCACCGAGTGGTCGAGCCCCTGCTCCGGCACCTGAAACGACGCCGTCATGTTGAAGATCGGGCGGCCGTGCTGAATCGCGACGACGCGGCGGTTGCTGAAGCTCTTGCCGTCGCGCGCCACCTCCACCTCGTAGACGATCGGCGCGGCGACGTCGCCCGGCACGAGGAAATATGCGTGCAGCGAATGAACCTCGCGCCCCTCGACCGTGTAGGTCGCAGCGGTGAGCGCTTGGCCGAGCACTTGGCCGCCGAACACGCGCTCGCCGCCGAGATCGCGGCTCTCGCCGCGGAAGATGTGGTCCTCGATACGCTCGAGCTCGAGGAGACGAAGCAGGTCGGCGAGGATCGGTTGCATGGCGCGGCTCGATCAGCGTCTGCGAGCCACGACGGCCGTGTCGACGGCTTTTACAAAAGTCTCCGGTCGCGGCGACGTCGGCATATTACAAAGTATCTCAACTCTTTGACTAAATTCGCATTGTTCAGACGGGGCACATAACTTGCACAGACCCCCGAAAGAGGCGATTGCCGACTGTTCGAGTCACGGCACCCAACGCCTACCCGAAGAATAACGAACCGCAACGATTAGGAGTCACAGGTCCATGAAACGCTCGCAAGCACTTGCGCTGTTGGTCGCGCCGTTGGCCATCGCCGTCGGGGCTTCGTCCCAGGCGGCGCTGATTGCGTATACGTCCCTCGCGTCTTGGCAGGCGGCCGCGGGCACTCCGATCGCGACGGAAGATTTCGCCGATACGACGCTGGTCGCCGGTCTCGGCATCACCTTCGGGAACGACTCACCGTTTCCGTCGGGCTCGATCTCGGGCGGCACGTACAACGACCACGCAATGTGCACGGCCTGCGTCGCCCCGCCGAACCACACCCAGCCCAAGCTGACGTTCGCCGGCGGCACGTCGGCCTTCGGCGCCGAGTGGGATCTTACTCCGGAAGGGCCGGGCGCCGGTCTCGCCTTCTTGGTGACCTTCGCCGACGCCACGACTGCAACGCTCGCGGGTTTCACCAACACCTTCTCCGGCTTCTACGGCTTCGTTTCGACCACGACGCTCTTCACCTCGGTCACCCTGCAAACCGGTTTTATCGACGACGGTGAGACCTTCGCGGCGGACAACGTCCGATTCAAGACGACGGGCGGCACCGGCCCCGGCCCCGACCCGACCCCGGTTCCGGAGCCCGGCACGCTGAGCTTGTTCGGCATGGCTGCGTTGGCGGCCGGTCTTGCGCGGCGCCTGAATCGCCGGCGGCAAGCGTAATTATCGCGATCTACGGCGGCGGCAGCGCGGCGACGCGTTGCCGCCGTGCGTGCCCGCTCCCCTTCCGCTTCAAGCCGGCCCCCCGGCAATAACGCGATCGAGCCGCCCTCGATCGCGCTCCGGTGTCACCGGCGGAATCAGCGCTTGTCGCTGCGATTGAGCCGTGCAATCAGGCTCGACGTGTCCCAGCGCTTGCCGCCCATGCCGACGACGTCGGCGTAGAACTGATCGACGAGCGCCGCCACCGGCAGCTCGGCGCCGTTCTCGCGCGCCTCTTGCAGGCAGATCCGCAGGTCCTTGCGCATCCATTCCACCGCGAAGCCGAAGTCGAACTTGCCCTCGCTCATCGTCTTCCAGCGGTTCTCCATCTGCCACGACTGCGCGGCGCCCTTGGAGATCGTCTCGACCACCGTCGCGACGTCGAGCCCGGCCTTGCGCGCGAAGTTGAGCGCCTCGGCGAGACCCTGCACGACGCCCGCGATCGCGATCTGGTTGACCATCTTCGTGAGCTGGCCCGAGCCCGCGGGGCCGAGCAGCTTGACGTTGTGCGAGTACGAGCGGATCACGGGCTCGGCCTTCGCGAACGCGTCGGCGTCGCCGCCGACCATGACCGTGAGCTTGCCGTTCTCGGCGCCGGCCTGGCCGCCGGAGACCGGCCCGTCGAGGCAGTGCACGCCGCGCGCGCGCCCGGCTGAGGCGATCTCGCGCGCGATGCCGGCCGACGCCGTCGTGTGGTCGCAGAAGATCGCGCCCTTCCCCATCGCGGCGAGCGCGCCGTCCTTGCCGAGCGCGATCTCGCGCAGATCGGGATCGTCGCCGACGCAGCTGAAGACGATCTCGGCGCCGTTCGCGGCCTCGGCCGGCGTGGCGGCGACGCGGCCGCCGTGCTTCTCGCGCCATTTGTCCGACTTCGCGCGCGTGCGGTTGTAGACCGTGACTTCGTGACCCTTGGTCCGAAGCCAGCCGGCCATCGGAAAGCCCATCACGCCCAAGCCGAGAAATGCAACGTTCGCCATGTCGGATCCTTGATTTCGTTTAGCTGTGGCCGCGAATCACGCCCACGTAGCGGAAGTTGGAGCTGCGCTTGTGCAGGACCTCGGCGAGGTAGCCCGGGTACGCTTCCTGGTCGTTCATCAGGATGGCGCCGCGCCCGCGCTTCAGGATGTCAGCGGAGACGACGTTGTACAGCCAGACGACGAACTGCGTGCAGTAGAAGCGCCGTTTTTCGGAGATCGCGATCTCGACGGCACTGAGCTTCTCCGGCAGCGGGCCCTCTTGCTTGCGGCCGCTGGTCGCGGCCAGCGGGCCGCGGCCTAGTACCTTGGCGATGACGTTCGCCCCGACGGAGCGGGCCGCGTCGCTGATGTTATAGCTCCAGCTCTTGTGGACGCCGATCGGGATGAAAGGGTACGCCTGCCGCGCCACCTCCTGCGCCAGCTCGGTGTCGTTGCAACGCCAAACATCGTACGAATCCTTGCCGAGGTCGCGCTTGACGTCGGTGAGGTAGATGTTGGCGGTCAGGCGATTGCCGTTGATGTCATCGGGGCCGATGCCGCCGTTCACTTCGATGAGGCGCCCCTGCCCCACCGACAGGCCGCCGTGAACGTACTCCGGATTGAACACGCTGAAGCCGCTGATCAGGTTGCCGATGACGCTGCGGCTGCCCCATTTCTTCCAGCCGGCGCCGAGATTGGCCTGCTGATTCAACTTGAGGACGATGTCGCCCGGCTGGAGGTTGCTCGCGAGGATGCCGATATTGTGACCGTCGATTAGAGGCATGGGGTCTCGGCTCCGCTGTTGCTACACGCGCCATCTTCGCCGCCGCGGGCGGGCGACTCAACACGGCGCGATCGGTCATCCGGGGGGTACTTGGGGGGTACTTGGGGGCTACTTGGCGGCTTCCTCGGCGCGCAGCGCCGCCAGCATGCCGCGCATGCTGTGGTTGCCTTCGTGGCAGGCGTACTCGTAGATTTCGCCGCCGCTTCTCTTCCAGTAGATCGCGGCGGTCCACGGCCGGGTCCAAACCGTGGGGTCGTCGACGGTGAACTCGTAACGCAGCGTGTCGTCGCTCACACGGGTGAATCGCTCGGTGAGCCGCAGATGCTCGTCCGCGTACCGGAAGTAACCGCCCATGGCGCTCCCCACGGCGTCGAAGTTCGTCGTGTCGACGACGAGCGTGTCGCCGTCCCAGCGGCCACGCGAGTCTCCGAGGTACTGCCTGATCTCCGGCGACGCGTGCGGGCGGCCGTCGAGCGGGATCACGCGCACGTCGTGGATCTTCTCCATTTGCACGACGACGTCGGTGGGCGTCTGGATGATCCTGTACAGGCTCATGTACGCGGCGAACAGATCCGGGATGCCGTAAGTGATGCAGCGGTCAGTGAGCGCGAAGTCGCTCGCGCGCCGAGCGCGGGCCGGAGCCGCAGCGGCTCGCGCCGCGCGCCGCTCCGTGGCTTGCGGCGTGAGCGGCGGAAGCCGTCCGTCCGCGGGGTCTTCGATGAGCGACGTGCGGCGCTCGAAGTACCGGTCGGGCACCCAGTTCTGGCTGTAGGTGCCCGTCGCGCCGAGCTGGCGCGAACGGCTCTCGTCGAGCAGCGCGAGGTAAAGCGAGTCGCCGAAGACCGCGTCGGCGCTCGCGTTGAAAACCTGCGCGGCCCTCGCCTGCAACGCGGCGAGCTCGTCCTCGGAGAGCAGCGGCTTGCCTGCGAGCTGCGGCGGCCGCTCGAGCGGAGTGGCGCTGTTGTTCTCCCAGGTGCCTTGCAGATCGGGCTTGCCGTTCGCCAACCTCGGCACCGTCCACGACGTCTGGGCGATCGCCGGAGCGGCGCCCACCCAGGTTGCCAGAGCTACGAGCAGCAGCGATTCGCGCATCGGCGGGACTCTACACCCCGCGCTCAGCCCGGGAAATCGGCTCAGGAAATCAGCCCGGGAAATCGCTCGGGAAATCCCCCGGGAAATCCCTGGGGAAATCCAACGGCAGCCCGACGTAGTTCTCGGCGATCGTGCTCAGACCCGCCTCCGAGTGCAGAAGGTAGTCGAGCTCGGCGTGCTGGAGCTTCGCGGCGATCGGCCCGTCGTCGGGAAACCTGTGCGTCAGCGCGGTGAACCACCACGAGAAACGCTCGGCGCGCCAGATGCGGCGCAGGCAACGCGCGGAATACGCGTCGACGCCGGCGTCGCTCCGTTCACGATAGTGCTCGATCAGCGCGCTCGCGAGCAGCTTCACGTCGGTGGCCGCGAGATTCAGGCCCTTCGCACCCGTCGGCGGCACGATGTGGCCGGCGTCGCCCGCGAGAAACAGCCGGCCGAAGCGCAGCGGCTCGGCGACGAAGCTGCGCAACGGCGCGATGCTCTTCTCGAGCGACGCGCCCGTGACGAGGCGCTCGCGCCCGTCGTCGTCGAGACGCAAACGGAGCTCCTGCCAAAACGCGTCGTCGGTCCATGCGTCGGCGTCGTCGGTCAACGGCACCTGCAGGTAATAGCGGCTGCGGGTGCGGCTGCGCATCGAGCACAATGCGAAGCCCCGGGGGCTGTTGACGTAGACGAGCTCGTCGCCGACAGGCGGCGTGTCCGACAACAGGCCGAGCCAACCGAACGGATAGACCTTCTCGTACTGCGCGATGGCGCCGCGGGGCACGCTCGCGCGGCACACGCCGTGGAACCCGTCGCAGCCGGCGATGAAGTCGCAGTCGAGGCGGCGCTCGAGGCCGTCTTGCGTGTAGGTGACGTACGGCCGCGGTCCGTCGAAGCCGTGCACCGCGACGTCGCGCGCCTCGTAGATGCCGGGCAACCCGGCCGCGGCCCGCGCCTCCATCAGGTCGCGCGTGAGCTCGGTCTGGCCGTAGACCATGACGCTCTTGCCGCCGGTGAGGCGCTGCAAGTCGATGCGGTGGCGCTCGTCGCCGGCGAGGATCTCGAAGCCGCCGTGCGCGAGCCCTTCGCGGTGCATGCGCGCGCCGACCCCCGCCTCGTCGAGCAGATCCACGGTCACCTGCTCGAGCACGCCGGCGCGAATCCGTCCCAGCACGTAGTCGGCCGTCTGCCGCTCGAGCACGACGGCGTCGACGCCCGCCTTGTGCAGCAGCTGCCCGAGCAGCAGCCCAGCGGGCCCGGCGCCGACGATCGCGACCTGCGTCCGCACGTCAGCTCAGCGGTTGCGCTCGACGCAGACGAAGTTGGCCGCGTCGTCGGTGGAGCCTCGACCGTTCCAGCGCGGCTGCGCGGGGTAAGGGCACAGCGGCCGCGTGCGCATGCCGCCCGGCACCGTCTTCGAGGCGAGGATCGTGTCGGGCGCCTTGCCGGCTTCGACCCAGGCGACCACCGCCTGGAACGCGCCCTGCGGCTGCGGACCGTCGCCGCCGGCGCAGTGCGCGACGCCCGGCGCCATGAACAAGCGCGCGAACTCCCGCGCGCGCTCGTAGCCCCCGGCCTCGCGCGCCACGCGCTCGTAGTAGTCGACCGTGCCGGTCGGCACGATCAGCTGGTCGCTCCAGCCGTGCCAAAGAACGAGCTTGCCGCCGCTGTCGCGAAACGGTTTGAGGTTCGGATTGTCCGACGCCATCAGCGGGCCGACCTTCGCGACGGTATCCGCGAAGAACCGCGGATAGCTTGCGTAGTCGAGCGTCGTCCACTCCCACGACGGGTCGAAGTACACCCAATAGCGCGGCTGCTCGATCGCCGTCAGGAACGGCATCGCGCCGCCGAGCGCCGTGAGATCCGTGCCGCGCGTGTTGCCGTACCAGAGGCGCTGGTCGCCGCGCGCATCGAGGTCGCGCGCCGCGACGTCCGGGACCTTGCACGCGCCGCCGCCGTCGCGGCCCGAGCAGGCCACGGGGCCTTGCCACATCTTGTCGATCGCCGAGGCTTCCGTCGGAGTGAGGCATGTGCCGTCGGACGCCGCACAGTCGGCCTTCGTGATGGCGCGATCCTCCGCCGCGTGGTACTTGCAGGCGCGCGGGTCCTCGAGCACGCCGTCCGTCACGCCATCCTGCACGTCGCACGCCGCGACAGCCCTCGCGGTGGCGAGCTTTTCCTTCGCGGCGAGCACGCTCGGGTCGCCGCCGCCGATCGGGCCGCCGTTGTCGCGCAGCTGCACCACGGAGTACCACGCGTGGCCGGCTTGGAACCGATCCCAGTGGATCGCGGGCGCGCCCGCGAGGATGCCGTCGTAGTCGTCCGGATAGTCTTGCGCCATCCGCAAGCCCTGCCGGCCACCCGTCGAGCAACCATTCCAGTACGAATACTTCGGCGGCTGGCCGTAGAACGCCTGCACGAGCTGCTTGCCGATCACGGCCATGAGGTGCTCGGAGCGGTAAGCGAAGTCGACCTGGAGCCGCGTGTTGGGCTTGCCGGGCTCGAGCATGCCGAAGCTCCCGTCGCCCGCGGCGAACGGCCCCTTGCCGGCGTGGCCGGTGTCGGTGGTGGCGCCCGCGTAACCCGCGGCCACGGCTTGATTGGGAGGGGCAACGGCCCCCGCGTAGACGCCGCCGCCGACCGACTGCCAGCGCCCGTTCCACCGGCCGTCCGTCGGCAGGCCCACCCAGATGTTGACCGCCTGCGGTACCAACACCTTCACGAGGCAGTACGGCACGGACCCCGCCGTCTCCCTCGACACCCCCAAGATCCGGACGGACGGCACGTCCGCGGTGAGCCTGGCGGCGCCGATGCCTAAGGCGTCGCAGCTCGTGGTGGGCGCCTGCGCGTGCGCGGCGAACGCGACGGCTGCGAGCGTCAGCGCCGCGATCGAACCCGCGGCGCGCCGCGCGTGCTCGAAGCTGCTCGGCTGCATCCGTTCGTCGAGAATCGAAGTTGCCCCCTGCGAAGTACTCGCGCGGCCGAGCATACGCGATCTCGGCGCAGCCGGAACCAGGGCCGCGAGCGGCCGCCTCCGATTCAGCGAGCCTCGCACGCGGTAAGGCCGGGGTACCTCGTCGTCTCGAGGGCTCCGCGGCCCCGCTGTGCGAATCGAGCGACAGGTTGCCGGGCGAGCCGCTCGAGCCGAAACTGCGGTTGTCACACTGCGGAGACCGGCTCGAATGTCCTCGACCCTGCGACCCGGCAACCTGCGAGCGGCACTGGACGCGAAGCTCGCCGCGGCGATGAGCCAACTGGCCGAGCTGCAAGAAGCCGACCAACCGCGCGTTACGCCGCATCTCAACGCGCGAGAGATCGTCGGCTCGTTCCTGCTCTACGCGCGCGGCGTCTATACGGTGGCCGCCGCCTTCGGCAGCGCGCAGGTCGGCGACCTACAGTTCAATGCTTGGTACGGGCAATGGATGGCAAAGCTCGGCGACCCCGATCTCGTTCTGTGGAAACAACTGCGCGAGGACCGCGTCCAGCCAGGGCACGGGCCTGGCGCCGCATTGACAGAGCTCGAGATTTCCGTGACGGCAGACCCTTCGACCGGCGTGCATGAGCAGCCCGGCGCGCGCGCGGACGTCCGCAAGCGGCTCGTCCGTTTCGCGGCCTTCCCGGATAGAGCCGCGAGCGGCGTCTGCGACGACTACCTGCGGCTCTCGAAGCGCTTGGCGGGAGAGTTCATCCGCGACCATGCCCGGTTTCTCCCGTGACTACGTGCCGGCAGCGCCGCTAGTCACTTCAAGAGCTCGCCCAGCTCGGCGGCGAGGCGCGAATACGGCGCGGTATTCGCGGCACGTTGCGCGCCGAGCCTCGCCCAGAAGAACGACATGAGGCGCACCATGCGCACGGTCCGGTCGAGCTCCGCCAACGTCGCCGTCACCGCGCGTCCGGCGTCGCCGTAAGCCTCGAGCAGCTCGCGCCGCTGCGCCGGCGTGAAGTCGTTCATGCCGGCGAGGCCGGCGAGGTCGAGCAGCGGCGCGCCGCGAACCGCATATTCGAAGTCGACGAGCAGCAACCCGCCGCCGTCGAGCAGCCGGCCTTCGTCGAGCACATTCGCCGCGACGAGATCGTTGTGGCAGAGCGCGCTGGGCGGATGGCGCGCGTCGAAGTCGCGTGCGAGCGCGAGGAGCTCCGCGCTCCACGCCTCGGTGCGCGCGCCGCCGAAGCGCGCGAGCCCGGGCGATACGCCGGCCGCGAGCGCCGCGCCCGCGAGCGACGAAAGATAGCTGCGCGAGATTCGCTCCGCCGAGTACGCTGGAATCGGCGCGTCGACCGCATGGAGCGCGCGCAGCAGCCGGGCCGCGCGCGCGACGTTCGCGGGCTCGCGCGCGTTCGCGGCCGTCCACGCGTCGGCGCCGTGGCGATACTCCGTGAGCAACGAGCCGTTCGCGGCGTCCACGGCCACGACCGCCGGCGCGAGCCCTGCGGCGGCGGCCGCGCGCATCGCCACGGCCTCCGTCGCCACGTCGAGCAAGCCCGCCGCGCCCGGCATGGGCAAGCGCAACACCCAACGCGCCGCGCCCAACTCCACGAGGAAGCTGCGGCGATTCACACCGCCTTCGAGCGGCCGGTGACGCACGTCGGCGAACGCGGCCGAGTCGCGGCCCGGCAGCAAGCGCAGCAGCGCTTCGCGGACCGCGTCGTCGGGCGGGTGCGTCACACCGCGAGCGCCGGTTGCGCGCGCCAGTCGCGATGCCAGCGATAGAACCCAATGATGATCATCACGAGGTACAGCACGTTGAGCGCCGCGTAGAGCGGCAGGCCGCGCGCGAACGACAGGTACGCGCTCAAGCCGTCGATCACGAACCAGTACACCCAGTTCTCGAGAATTTTCTTCGCCACCATGTACGTCGTCACGAGCGATGCCACGGTCACCCACGCGTCGACGTACGGAAACTGCGCCGGCGTGTAGCTCATCGCCCAACCGAGCGCCGCGCTCACGGCGAGGGTGCCGCCGATGGCCGCCGCATGCGCGGCCGCGGGCCACGTGCGCACCGGGGGCTCCCCGTCCTCGGCGTCTCGTCCCGCGCGCCATTGCTGCCAGCCGTACACCGACATCGCGGCGTAGAAGAGATTGAGCACGGACTCTCCGTAGAGCCGCGCCTCGAACAAGAGCGCGACCGACAGCAGCGAGCCGATCAAACCGGCGGGCCAGCAGAGGATGTTCTGGCGGATCGCGAGCACCAGGTAGAGCACCCCGAACGCGACGGCTCCGATCTCGAGCGGCGACACCGCGCGTAGCGCGTGCAGCGCGTCGATCAGCTCCACGCGCCTGCCCTCATGTGCTCCGCGTCTCTCGCCGAGCGCCTCATCGACGCTAACCGCCGAGCTCGAGCACCGGCGGCTCGCCGATCGCCAAGTCCGCGTTGAGGAACTTCACGACGAGCGCCTGCGGGCCGCCGCCCGCGAACGAGCGATGCATCGCTGCCTCGAGCAGCTCCATGACCGCGCCGAGCTCGCCGCGTAGCTGCGTGCTCATCTGGTTGACGACGACCTCGAGCCGCGCGTCGTCGGAGATCGTGTCGATGAAGCTCAGGATCTTCTCGATCGGCGCGCCTTGCAGCGGATAGAGGCTCATTTCGACGGTGACTCGCATCTCGCATCCCCTAGCGTGTTTGGTATCGAACCGTCACGCCGTACTGGCGCGGATCGCCGAGCCGCGTGTAGAGCTCGGCGTTGAAATCGGGCGGCCGGTTGCCGAAGAAGAAGCCGCGCACGAAGTACTCCTGGTCGCGCACGTTGCGGCCCCAGATCTTGACGCTCCACGGGCCGAAGTCGCGGCCGGCGGCGAGGTTCAGCAGCCCGTAGCTCGGCGACTCGACGTCGTAACCGTAGTCGTAGAAGAACCCGTCCATGCCGCTCAGGTCGGCGCGGCCCCACCACCCCGACGGCGCGCGGTACTCGGCGCCGACCGAGAACGTGTAGTCGGGGGCGTGCGCCTGCGCGCGGCCCTCGAGCTCGGGGAAGCGCGCGAACTTCTGGATCTCGGTGTGCAGCAGACCCACGGCCGCGCTCACGCTCACGCGCTCGGCGGCGCGCCAGTCGATCGTGGCTTCGAGGCCGTGATGCTCGCCGCGCTCCGCGTTCTCGGTCACCAGCAAGAACGACGACGGGTCGCCGAGCGTGAGTTGCACGGGAATCTTGATCTGCTGATGCTCGCGCCGCGCGTAGAACAGACCCACGTCCGCGCGCAGCCGGTCGTCGGCCGACGCGACGCGCCAGCCGCCTTCGAGGCTCGTGAGGCTCTCGGGCCCGAACTGGATCTCGGCCGGCGAGAAGTTGTCGATCGTGCCGAAGTCGGCGCCGGCGAGCGACACGTTGAACCCCCCGCCTTTGTAGCCGCGCGCGAGCCTGAGATACGTGGACCGGCCCGACGCGAGCCGCCACGCGAGCGCGAGCTCGCCGCCCTGCATGCCGTCGCTCGGGGCGAAGCGGTTGCCCGCGCTGTCTACGTAATCGGCGTCGCGCTGCTCGGTGCGCAGCCCGGCGGTAAGCTCGAGCCGGTCGTTGAGTGCGATCCGCACCTGGCCGAACACGGCGAGGTTCGTCGCGCCGTAGTCGCTGACGACCGGGTTGTCGAAGATCGAGCCCTCGGTGTCGCCGTAGTCCAGGTGATCGTTGCTCTCGCTCAAGTCGAGCGCGTAGACACCGACGAGCCAGTCGCCCCTGCCGTTCGCAATGGCGCCCGGCTTCGACAGCAAGCGAATCTCCTCGCTGTAGGTGCGGCGTTCGCGGTCGTTGGTGGTGATCCAGTCGTAGACGAACGGCGCCCAGTACGCCGCGTTCCCCCAGTCGGCGTCGAAGCTGAACACGGCGTCGGTGTCGGCGACGCCGGTGATGCTCACGAGCTCGAGGTTCGTAAGCTCGGTCTGCACGCGCACCGAGCCCGCCACCGAGCGCTGCGCGTCGCGGCCGGGCTTGTCTGAGTACGTGCGCCAACCGTTGTCGACGGCCCACGCGTCGTAGCCGTTGTCGACATCGACGTAGAGGCCCGCGAAGTCGACGGTGGTCGCGTCGCCGGGCCGCCAGCGCAGCTTGCCGTGCGCGCCGAGCTCGTCGCGGCCGTAGGTGTCGTCGCGGTGCAGGAACACGTTCTCGCGAAAGCCGTTGCTCTCGTACTTCTGCACCGACGCGCGGTAGGCGAGCTTGTCGTTGATGGGGCCGCCGACGGCCGCGCCGAGCGCGCGCGCGTCGTCGCCGCCCGTCGTGGCCTCGAACCGCCACTCTTGGCTGTCGGTGGGCGGCATCGAGCGCATGTAGATGAGCCCGCCGAGCGCGTTCGCGCCGTAGCGCGTGCCCTGCGGGCCGCGCAGCACCTCGACGCGCTCGATGTCGAACAGCGTGCCGATGCTGCCGAGCCCCGAGAAATCGATGTCGTCGACGATGAACCCGAGCGACGGATTCGGCGAGCCCTCGTACTGCTCGAGCTCACCGACGCCGCGCAGCTGGAAATAACGCGCGCGCGAGCCTTCGCCCGAGAGGTTCAAGTTCGGCACCTCGCGGATCACTTCCTCGAAGTGCTGCACGCCGGTGGCCTGGAGCTGAGCGGCGTCGAGCACGCTGACGCTCGTCGGCAGCTGCTCGACGCTTTGCTGGCGAAAGTCCGCGGTGACGACGATCTCGTCGGGTGGCGGGGGCTGTGCGTGCGCCGACGCGATGAATAGCAAGGCGGCCGCGGCGCGGCCGACCGCCATGGATGGCGGGAGTGCCGCAAATGCAGGACGCAATTTGCGGCCGATGAAGCAACGAACCATGTCGGATCTCCTCTGTGAGCGAGATCCGGTCTGTCTAGCGAGTGGGGAAAAATCGGATGTTCCCGTCCCTTCGCCGGTACTAACCGGATCAGGTTCAAAGGGTTGGTTGACCATCACGTCAACCTCTCAGGCCGTCGCCGGCCACCCCTCGGTCTGAAGTCGCGAGAATGATAGTGCAATCCGCCGCGACGGAGAAGCGCGATTGACGGATCTGCGCCCGGCTGCTGGAATCGCGGCGTTCTCCATCCCCGCAGGTCGTCCGCAGTTGAGTGTAGAAGCCGGCATCGACGCTCTGCGTGCCAATACGCGAACCGGCCGGAGCATCTACGTGTTTACGGCCGCGCTGTTCCTCGTCACGGCGGTCGTCGGCTTCAACCCGAACGTCGTGGCCATTCTCGACGGGCGATACTCCGTCCCGGCGATCGTGTACGTGCACGGGGCGACGATGATGGCGTGGCTGGTGCTGCTCCTCGTGCAGAGCGTGCTCATGGCGGCGGGTCGTCCGCGTCTGCACCGCACGCTCGGCACCGCCGCCTTCGCGCTCGTTCCCGCGATGCTCATCGTGATGATCGCAACGTCGATCGACGGCTATCAACGGCACCTCGCCGCCGGAAGGCCGCGGGTCCTGCTCGCGAACGCGCTGCTCGGGGAGGCGTCGCTGGTGCTTCAATTCGGCGTGCTGGCGGGCGTAGCGCTGCTCGCGCGGCGCGCGGCGCCGGAGACGCACAAGCGCATGGTCCTGCTGGCGACGCTGCCGCTGCTCAACGCCGCGGTCGGCCGAATGCCGTGGCTGCCGTTCACCGCGGGGGCGTCCGGCGATTTCGACACCGTGTCGGCCCTCTACCCGCTCCTGTTGATCGTCCCGGCGCTGCTCAACGACGTGGCGCGGCTCGGCCGAATGCATCGCGCCTACCTCATCGGCATCGCGATCATCGTTGCGTCGACTGCGGCGACGAACGCGCTCTGGAGCCAGCCGTGGTGGCATCGCCTCGTCCCGGCGCTGCTCGCGAACGGTTGAGCGTGACGAGCTCCGCAACCCCCACCGTCGTCCGCGCGATCGGGCGCTTGAGCCTCGCGGGGCTCGTGTTGAACTCGATTGTGGGCACCGGCGTGTTCGTGCTGCCGGGCACGGTCGGCCGCGCGCTCGGCTGGCCCGTGATGTACGCCTGGGTTGCGGCGGCCGCGGCGAGCGCCGTGATGATCTTCTGCTTCGCCGAGGTCGCGTCGCGCTTCACGCAGGCCGGCGGCGCCTATCTCTACGGCAAGGTCGCGTTCGGGCCGTTCGCCGGGATCCAGCTCGCGTGGCTGTCGTATCTCGTGCGCTGCCTCACGGCGGCCGTGCAGGCGAACCTGTTCACGACCTACCTCGCGGAGCTCTGGCCAGGCGCGGCTGCGCGCCCTGTCGAGGTCGCCGTCACCGCGGCGTTCATCGGCGTGCACGCGCTCGTCAACGTTCGCGGCGTCGGCACCGGCGCGAAGGTCAGCGACGTGTTCGCGATCGTGAAGATCCTGCCGCTCGCGGCGTTCGGCGTTCTCGGCATCCTGTGGCTCGCGCTCGGTCGCGCCGCGGCTCCGGCGATCGCGTCCGATCCCACGCTCGACGGCTGGCTCTCGAGCGTCGTGCTGCTGATGTTCGCGTACGGCGGTTTCGAATCGGCGCTGATTCCGGCCGCCGAGGCGAAGGACGCGCGACGCGACGCGCCGTTCGCGCTGCTCGTGGGGCTCGCGCTCGCCACGCTCGTCTATCTCGCCGCTCAGCTCGCGGTGCTTGCCACGCTGACGGAACCGGCGGCGACCGACCGGCCGCTCGCCGCGTCGGCGCGAGTGATGCTCGGCACGCCCGGCGCCGTGGCGATCACGCTCGCGGCGCTCCTCTCGGTCTATGGCTGGATGGCCAGCAACATGCTGAACGTGCCGCGACTCACGATGGCGATGGCCGAGCGCGGCGACTTGCCCGCGTGGTTCGGGAAGGTCCATCCGCGGTTCCGCACTCCGTGGATCTCGATCCTGCTGTTCGCGGCCGTATCGCTTGCGCTCGCGCTACAGGCCGGGCTGCTCGAGAACCTGAGCCTGTCGGCCGTCTCGCGGCTGCTGCTCTACGGCAGCGTGTGCGCCGCGCTGCCCGTGTTCCGCGCACGCGAGCGGCGCGGCGTGCGCGCCGACGGCGTGCACGAAGCGCTGTTCCCGGTGCGGGGCGGCGTCGCGCTCGCGGTGATCGGTGTCGCACTGTCGCTCGTGCTCGTCACGCGCATGAACGCGCGCGAGGGGCTGACGATGGCGCTGACCGCAGCGCTCGCCGCCCTGCACTGGTCGCTGGTGCGCAAGGAAAAATAGGGACATGTTTGATTTTTGCGGACGCCGCCGCTCAAACCCGCGGCCCGGCGGGCGCAAAAATCAAACATGTCCCTATTTTTCGGTGAGGCGGGGCATGAGCTCGGCGAGATTGCAGGGACGCGTGCGATAGTCGAGCTGCGTTCCAATGAGCTTGTCCCAACCGGTGGCGCAGGCGTTTGACGAGCCCGGCAGGCAGAAGACGTAGGTCGCGTTCGCGACGCCGGCGAGGCAGCGCGACTGGAGACTCGACGGCCCGATCTCCTCGTACGAGATCGTGCGGAACAGCTCGCCGAACCCCTGGATCTCCTTGTCGAGCAGCGGCGCGACGGCCTCGGGCGTGCCGTCGCGGCCCGTGATCCCCGTGCCGCCGGTCGCGATCACGACCTCGACGCTCGCGTCCGCAATCCACTTCGACACGATCGCGCGGATCGCATAGACGTCGTCGCGCACGATCGCCTTCTCCGCGAGCTCGTGGCCCGCGCCCCGCAAGCGCTCGACGAGCAGCGCGCCGGACTTGTCCGTGGCTTCCGTGCGCGTGTCCGACACGGTAAGCACGGCGATCTTGAGCGGCTTGAATTGCCGCGAGCCGTCCGCCGTCACGGCGGCGCCGCGCGCGAGATCGGCGCGACCGTGAGGTCGTGGGTCATGCGCAGCGCGTCCTCGCGGCCTGCGTAGTACGCGGGCCGCCGGCCCGCCTCGAGATAGCCGAGCCGCTCGTAGAAGCGCCGCGCGTCGTCGTTGCCGGCGCGCAGCTCCAAGCGGACGGCGAAGATGCCGGCCGTGCGCGCCGACGCCTCGAGCCACTCGACGAGCTGTCTGCCGATGCCTTGGCGCTGAAAACCCGGCAACACGGCGAGCAGGCTCAGGTGCGCGTGCTCGTCGTAGAACTCCATCACCGCGAACCCGATGACGCGCCGCCGGTCGCGCGCGGCGAGCACCACGCACTCGCGATTCTTGAGGCAGTAGCCGATGCGCCGCTCGTCCCACGACGACGGCAAGCCGTGCTCGATGAGCTGGCGCGACATGCTCGCCATCGTCGCGAGCTCGTCGGCGCGGGCCAAGCCTAGGCGGACGTTCGTCATCGCTTCAGTATAGTTGCAACATGGTCGGATCGGCAGCAGGACAATGGCCACGGCCGCGAAGCCGCTCCTGCATTCGCGGCACTCCCGCCATCCACGGCGGTCGCGTCGCGTGCGTGGTGCTCGCCGCCGGCGGGTCGCGGCGGCTCGGCCGGCCGAAGCAGCTCGTGCGCCGGCGCGGCCAGCCACTGCTCGTGCGCGCGGTGGACGCTGCGCGCGGCGCCCTGCCCGGCGCGCCGCTCGTCGTCGTGCTCGGTGCCGAGGCCCTACGGCTCCGCGCGCTGCTGCGGCGCCGCGATCCTGCCGTGCGGGCGGTGGTGAACTCCCGCTGGAGCTCCGGGCTCGCGAGCTCGCTCCAGCGCGGGCTCGAAACTCTGTCGAGCGAGGTCGACGCCGTCCTGGTGCTGCTCGTGGACCAGCCGAACGTCGACGCGGCAGCCCTGCGCCGGCTCGTCGACGCCTGGCGCCGCCGGCCGGCCGCGCCGGCCGCGGCGCGCTACCTCGGCCGCCCAGGCGTGCCGGCGATCCTGCCGCGCCGCGCGTGGCGGGCCCTGCGCAACCTCGACGGCGATGCCGGGGCGCGGGCGCTGCTGCGCGGCGCCGGAACCGTAACGCTCGTCGACATGCCCGAAGCCGAGCTCGACGTCGACACGCCCGAGGACGCCGCGCGTCTCTGAAACCGCGCGAGCCTACGTCCGAGCAACCTTCGTCGCGCAGTTCACCCAGCCGGTCTCGCCGCTCGCGTAGTGCTCCTTCTTCCAGATCGGCACGCGCTGCTTGGTCTCGTCGATGATGTAGCGGCACGCGTCGAACGCCGCGCCGCGGTGCGCCGCGCTCACGCCGACCCAGACGGCGCAGTCGCCGATCGCGAGCTTGCCGACGCGATGCTCACAGCGCCCGGTCGAGATCGCAAACCGCGCGCGCGCTTCGGCGAGGATCTTCTCACCCTCGCGCTCGGAGATCGCGGCATGCGCCTCATACTCGAGCGCCTGCACGGCCTCGCCTTCGTTGTGGTCTCGGACCCAGCCTTCGAACGTGACGCAGGCGCCGTCGGCGTCCCCGATCAACGTGCGCTTCAGCGCGGCGGGATCGATCGGCGCGGTGACGATCTTGAAGCTCATCGCGAGCTCCTGAGCGTCAACCGCCCGCGACGGGCGGGAAGAACAGCACCTCGTCGCCGGCCGCGAGCCGCACGTTCCAGTCGGCGAGCTCGTCGTTGATTGCGACCTTGCAGCGCGTCATCGCGTCCGCGAAGCCGTGCCGGCGCGCGAGCTCGCCGTAGAGCTCGGCCGCCGTGCGCGCTTCGGTGGTGAGCGACTCGGCGTCGCGTCCCGCACGCTCGCGGAACGCGGCGAAGTAGCGCGCGGTGACGGTGATCGGCCCGCGGGCCCCGTCGGCGCTCATTTCCGAGCTCCGCGCGGCTCGCCGCGCGCGTAGTCCCTCTTGCCGCCCGCTTTCGCGAGCAACGCGACCTCGCGGATCTCGATGCCGTGAGTCAGCGCCTTGCACATGTCGTAAACCGTGAGCGCGGCCGTGGCGGCGCCCGTGAGCGCCTCCATCTCGACGCCCGTCTTGTGCGTGGCCCGCACCGAGCATTCGATGACGACCTCGTTGCCCTCGCCCCACTCGATCGCGATCTTGCAGTCCTCGAGCGCGATCGCGTGGCAGAACGGGATCAGCTCGTGCGTGCGCTTCGCGGCCATGACGCCCGCGATGATCGCCGTGTCGAACACCGGCCCTTTCTTCGTGCGCAGCGTGTCACCGTCGCGAAGAGCCACATCCGCCGGAAACGCCACGACCGCGCGAGCGGTCGCCGTGCGCGTGGTGACGGCCTTGTCGCCGACGTCGACCATCGTGGGGCGATTCTTCGCGTCGACGTGCGTGAGCATCAGCCGCCCATCCTGTACATCTCGACGCGCTCGACCTTCTCGCCTTCGGCGGGCTTCTTCTCGAGCAGCCTGCCGCGAAGCTCGCTGTAGCGGTCCTGACGGTTGCGCCAGGTGTTCTGGAGCAGACCCACGAGGTCGGCGTCGTTCGCACCCGCGCGCAGCGGCGCGCGCAGGTTCGTGCCGATCGCCGCGAACAGACACGTGTACACCGTGCCGTCGGCCGACAACCGCGCGCGATGGCAGTCGCCGCAGAACGGCTCGCTCACCGACGAGATGAAGCCGATCTCGCCCTTGCCATCCTCGAAGGCATAGCGCGTCGCAACCTCGCCGCGGTAGTTGCTGTCGCGCGGCTCGAGCGGCCAGCGGGCCGCGATCCGCGCGAGCAGCTCCTTCGACGGCACCACCTGCTCCGGGCGCCAATGGTTCAAGGTGCCCACGTCCATGTACTCGATGAAGCGCACGATGACGTCCGTGCCGCGAAAGTGCTCGACCAAGTCGAGCACCGTGTGGTCGTTCTTGCCGCGCTCGACCACGGTGTTGACCTTGATCGGCGCGAAGCCCGCGCGGCGCGCCGCGTCGATGCCGGACAGCACGGCCGCGAGATCGCCGCGGCCGCCGTTCATCTCGCGGAAGACGGGCTCGTCGAGGCTATCGAGGCTCACCGTGAGACGCTTCAACCCCGCGGCCTTGAGCTCGGCCGCGTGGTCCGCGAGCCGGGAGCCGTTGGTGGTCAGCGCCAGGTCCTCGACGCCCGAGAGGTCCGCGAGCGCCGCGACGATCTCCACGATGTCCTTGCGCAGCAGCGGCTCGCCGCCGGTGAGCCTGATCTTGCGCACGCCGAGCTGCACGAACAGCCCCGCCACGCGCTTGATCTCGCCGGCCGTGAGCCAATGCGACCGCGGCAGGAACTCGTGATGCTCGCCGTAGTGCTCCTCCGGCATGCAGTAGGGGCAACGATAGTTGCAGCGATCGATGACGGAAATGCGCAGATCGCGCAGCGGACGGCTCAGACGGTCCTTCACGGCCGCCTGCGACTGCCAATGAGCGACGGTATGGGTCGTGGACATGTACGCGAGCTCAACTCTCGACCAGCCGACAAAGTGCCGATTCCCCCGCCGCTATAGTAACCTACGCGAGGAAGACCCCGGGGGGCGCGCCGGACGCTCAGCCGGCGGCGCGCGGTTTACAGAACGGGGGCGCACGGAGGCGACTTCGGAATTGGCACAATGGGGATGCTGGCGGAGAACAACAACCATGAATAGAACTCGACTGGACCCACTCGGCGTCCGGGACCTGGAAATCGGCGGTGCCGCCGAGGCGCGCCGCGAGCCGAATTCGCTCGAACGCTGGCTCGTGGGCCAAATTACGACCCGGCTCGGCGATTCACCCGTGCGCTTGGCGCTCTGGAACGAGCCCGACGTCGCGCCGCGCGACGGCACCGTGCGCCTGCGGATTCTCGACCGCCAGGCTCTTTGGCAGCTCGCGATCAACCCCGACCTCCATTTCGGGGACCTGTACAGCGCGGGCCGGATCGAGGTCCGCGGCGACCTGTTGACGCTCCTCAAGGAAGCGTACCGCTACACCACCGACAACACGACCCTGGGCTCGCTGCTTGCTCGCGGCCGCAAGCTCGCGCCGGATCTGTCCGAGTCGAAGAAGAACATCCACCATCACTACGACCTCGGCAACGATTTCTACAAGCTCTGGCTCGACCGCGAGGCTCTGCAGTACACCTGCGCGTACTACGCAGATCCCGCGATGACGATCGAGCAGGCGCAGCAAGCCAAGATGCATCACGTCTGCCGCAAGCTCCGGCTCAAGCCGGGCGAGCGCGTCGTCGAGGCCGGCAGCGGCTGGGGCGGGTTCGCGCTGTTCATGGCCAAGAACTACGGCGTGCACGTGCGCACGTTCAATATTTCGCATGAGCAGGTCGCGCACGCACGCGAATGGTCGGCGCGATTGGGGCTCACGGACCGCGTGGAGTTCGTCGAGGACGACTACCGCAATCTGTCCGGCACGTTCGACGCATTCGTGTCGATCGGCATGCTCGAGCATGTCGGCATCGGCAACTATCGCGACTTGGGCGCTCTCATGGGCCGAGCGATCGGCAGAGACGGCCGCGGGCTCGTGCACAGCATCGGACGCGACGTTCCGGCGCAGCTGAATGCGTGGATCGACAAGCGCATCTTCCCCGGCGCCCAGCCGCCGACCATCCGCGAGATGATGGACCTCTTCGAGCCGAACGGGCTGTCGGTGCTCGACCTCGAGAACATCCGCCTGCACTACGCGAGGACGCTCGAGCAATGGCTCGAGCGCTACGAGGAGAACATCGACAGGGTGAGCTCGATGTTCGACGATACGTTCGTGCGCGCTTGGCGCCTGTATCTCGTGGGCTCGATCGCCGCGTTCGTCACGGGCAAGCTGCAACTGTTTCAGGCGCTCTTCGCCCGTTCCGGCGCGAACAACGTGCCGTGGACGCGCGCGCATGTCTACGAGCCGCGCGGCTAGCACGCATGTCGACGTCGCGCGCGGCCGGCGCGCCGGTCACCGTAGCAGCGGCTAGCGACTACGCGGAGAAGGCGGCCCGGCTCACGAGCAACTGGCAGCAAGGCAAAGGACCGCTGCGGCTCCAGAAGTCGACGATTTCCAATCTGTTCCGCTACGAGCCGCGCGGCGCCGCCGCGCGGCGGATCTCGCTGCGCGACTTCAACCACGTGCTGGCCGTCAACGCGGCCGAGCGCACGGTCGAGGTCGAGGGGCTCGCGACCTACGAGACGGTGGTGCGCGCGTGCCTCGCGAAGGGCTTCCTGCCGCTGGTCGCGCCCGAGCTCAAGCACATCACGGTGGGCGGCGCGACCGTCGGCATCGGCATCGAGTCCACCTGCTTCCGTTACGGCTTCGTGCACGACGGCCTGATCGAGGCCGACGTGCTGCTGCCGAGCGGGCGAATCGTCACCGCGCGTGCGGACAACGAATACGCGGACCTGTTCGCCGCCCTGCCGAACTCCTACGGCACGCTCGGGTACATCCTCCGCGCCAAGATTGCCCTGCACCCCGCGGCGCCGTACGTGCACCTGCACATGACGCGCTTCAACAAGATTCCGGAGTACCTCGACGCGATGCAGGCGGCTACGCGGTCGCCGGATCTCGCGTTTGTCGAAGGCCTGTTCTTCGAGGACAAGCGCTTCTATCTGATGACGGGCAGGTTCGTCGAGCGCGCCGGGGAGGTCGACGACATCGTCCGCAAGGACGTCTTCTACCGGCTCGTGGAGCGGCGGCGCGACATCTACCTCAAAACCTTCGACTACATCTTCCGCTATGACCCGGACTGGTTCTGGAACGTGCCGGAAACCGGCCCGTACAACGTCTTCAGGCGCTACGCGCCGGAAAGCTGGCGCAACTCGGCGTTCTACACGAAGTACGTGGCGACCAAGACCAAGCTGCTCGGCTCGATCGGCGTACGCGATACCGACGTGGAGCCGCTGATCCAGGACTGGGAGGTGCCGTGGGGGCGCGGCGCCGAGCTCATCCAATTCTGTCTCGAGAACGTGCGGCTCGACGGCCGGCCCTGGGCGGCCGTGCCGATCACAACGCAGCGCCGGCCCACGCTCTATCCCATCCGGCCGAACGAGCTGTACTTCAACTTGGGCTGCTACTGCCAGGTACGTCGCCCGCCCGGCAAGCCGCCCTATCACTACACGAAGATCATGGACAGCAAGTGCTTCGAGCTCGGCGGGATCAAGATGCTCTACTCGTCATCGTTCCTGAACGAGAGCGAGTTCGACGCGCTCTACAACGGCGCCGGCTATCGCGCTCTCAAGCAAAAGTACGACGCCGCCGGCGACGCGCAGACCTTGTACAAGAAGGTCGCGCACGCCCCGTAGGGCTACGGGCGACTCGAGCGCCGTCGTCGGATGAAGGGCAGCCCCGCTAGCCCGGCCGCCAGGAGCGCCGACGTACCGGGTTCCGGCACTTCGGCCGGGGCGGGGGCCGCGTAGGTGAAAACCTGGCCCGGCCTAGTCGTGGCGCCGACGAGGTCGGTGGTCGCCGCGATCGCGGCAGCGCCGCCGTCGAGCGCCACGCTCCAGCCGAACCGATCGTTCGTGGTCGGCGCGACATCGTCAATCTCTTGCAAGAATGCGCCCGTAATCGCGTCGAAGAGGAACGCCGCGCCGAGGTCCTTCTGCGACAACGCCGTCCCGATGTTCCGAAACGGCGCACCCGCGAGCAAGAGATCGCCGGACAAGGCGACATCGTTGCCGAGGAACTCCTCGGTGTCTTTGTTGGGCGTGGGAATCACGAGCGTGCTCAAAAGATCGAAGGTGGCGAGGTCGTACAGGTAGACCGCGCCGTTGTGGAACCCGTTGACGTTCTCATTGGGCGCGCCGATCGCGATCCTCGTCGATGACAGCGCGACCGAGAAGCCGAAGTTGTCGTTGTTGCCGAATGCTACGTTGTTCAGCTCAGGCGTGGGATTGAGGAACGTGTGCAGCAAGGCTCCGGTCAGCGCGTCGAACAGGTAGGCGGCGCCCGCGTTCAAGGCGGCCGTATCGTCGTTGATCGTGGAAATGAGCGCGCGATTGCCGAACAACGCGACGTCGTTACCGAAAAAATCGCCGCTGCCCGGAGTCGGATTGAGGAACGTTTGCAGGAGCGCTCCCGTGACGGCGTCGAACAGATACGAGGCGCCCGCGTTGGCGGCCCCCCGGTCGTCGCCGATTGCGGAGACGAGCGCCTGGTTGCCGAAGGCCGCGACCGAGTGTCCGAAGTTGTCGACGACGTTCGGCGTGGGGCCGGGATTCGCCAATGTGCGCGTCAGCGCGCCCGTGGCGGCGTCGAAAACATAAGCCACGCCCGAGCCGGAGCCGCCCAACGCGTCGTTCTGCGCGCCAACCAGCGCTAGGTAGCCCGACAGCGACACGGCTCCGCCGAATTGATCGTTGCTCGCCGGCGTCGGGTTTTCGAGGGTGCTTAAGAGCGCGCCCGTGGTCGTGTCATACACGTAGGCCCGGCCGCTGGTAGCACCGGTCGTGGCGTCACCCGGCGCGCCGATCAACGCCCTTCCGTCCGAAAGAGACAGCCCCGTGCCGAAGATGTCGTTGTTGTCGGGGCTGGGGTTGATGATGCCGAGCCCGAGGTCGAGCGGCAGTGCGTGCGCCGTCGTGGCGAACGAAACGGCGACTGCGAGCTGAGCCCAAAGAGAAAGTCGAGCAGGCATATAACCCCCAATTTTCCGTTGTGCCGGAGAAGCGATACGCCGTTTGATCAGTTCTTAGTCGAATCGGCGTTTCGGAACGAAGACGTCCGACAGGAGAATTCTGACGTCCGGGGGGAACGGAGCGTGATCCTCTTTTAGGGGAAGTCGAGCGCGGCCGTCGCCGCAACCGCGCGAACGATGGACGGGCGAGAATTGCCGACGCGGTGAGCGCCGCTACTTGGCGGTAACCTTCGCGGGCGCCGCGGCCAGCGCCTCCTGCTCGACCTTGGCCCACGAGTCGCGCAGCGTGACCGTGCGGTTGAACACGGGCTTGCCGGGCTTCGACAACGCGCTGTCGGCCACGAAGTAGCCCGAGCGCTCGAATTGGAAGCGCTCGCCGGGCGAGGCTTCCGCCAGCGCCGGCTCGAGCGCCGCGTCGACCACGCGCAGCGAGCCGGGATTGAGCTCGTTCGCGAGATCGCCGCCGGGGAACGCGCTCACGAACAGCCGATCGTAGAGCCGCACCGGCGCGACGATCGCGTGCTTCGCCGACACCCAATGGATCGTGCCCTTGACCTTGCGGCCGCTATCGTCGGATCCGCTGCGCGTCGCCGGGTCGTAGCTGCAATGCAGCTGCGTGACCGTGCCGCTCGCGTCCTTGACCACACGCTCGCACTTCACGATGTAGCCGTAGCGCAAGCGCACCTCACCGCCCGGCTTCAAGCGGTGGAATTTGCCCGGCGCGTTCTCCATGAAGTCCTCACGCTCGATCAGAATATCCCTTGAAAACGGCACCTTACGAGAGCCGAGCTCGGGCTTGTTGGGGTGGTTCGCGGCCTCGAGCCACTCGTCCCTGTCGGCCGGATAGTTCTCGATCACGAGCTTGAGCGGCTCGAGCACGGCGAAGCGCCGCGGCGCGGTCTCGTTCAATTCCTCGCGGATGCAGCCCTCGAGCAAGCCGAGCTCGGCGACCTTCTCTTTCTTCGTGACGCCGACACGGCGCACGAACTCGACGATCGATCCCGGCGTGTAACCGCGGCGCCTGATGCCGGCGAGCGTCGGCATTCGCGGATCGTCCCAGCCGTCGACGTGCTTCTCGTCGACGAGCTTCTTCAAGATCCGCTTGCTCATCACCGTGAACATCAGATTCAGCCGCGAGAACTCGATCTGCCGCGGCCGCCCGGGCGCGGCCCAGAGCTTGTCCAAGAACCAATCGTAGAGCGGCCGGTGATCTTCGAACTCGAGCGAGCAGAGCGAGTGCGTGGTGCCTTCGATCGCGTCGGACAGCGTGTGCGCGTAGTCGTACATCGGATAGATGGGCCACGCGTCGCCCGTCTGCTGGTGCGAGACCTTGCGAATTCGGTAGAGCGTGGGGTCGCGCAGGTTGATGTTCGGCGACGCCATGTCGATCTTCGCGCGCAGCACGCACTCGCCTTCGTCGAAGTCGCCGCGCCGCATGCCCTCGAGGAGCTTCAGGTTCTCATCGACGCTGCGATCGCGGTGCTTGCTGTTCTTGCCGGGCTCGGTGAGCGTGCCGCGCTCGGCGCGGATCTCTTCCGCCGTCGAGTGGTCGACGTACGCGAGGCCCTTCTTCACGAGCTCGACGGCGAAGTCGTAGATCCGCGGGAAGTAGTCCGAGGCGTGGCGCAAGTTGTCGCCCCAGTCGAAGCCGAGCCAGCGCACGTCGCGCTTGATGCCTTCGACGAACTCCTCGTTCTCACGCTCGGGGTTGGTATCGTCGAAGCGCAGGTAGCAGCTGCCGTTGAAATCCCGGGCCACGCCGAAGTCGGTGCAGATCGCCATCGCGTGGCCGATGTGCAGATAGCCGTTGGGCTCGGGCGGGAAGCGCGTCTGCACGCGTCCGCCGTTCTTCCCTGCGGCAACCTCCTCCGTCACGATCTGGCGGATGAAGTCGAGGCCGCGCGTCGAGTCGTCCTTGTGCTCGGGTTCCATGGCCGCGCATTGTCCACGATGGGCGGGACGGAACACAATTCTCGACGGCCTAGCGATCGCGGGCTTCAATGACTTGCAGCCCATCGACACGCCGTGCCGAGCGACCTGTGCTTCGTCTCCGATCTGGCCCGGATCGCCTATTCCAACTCTGCGCTTACGAAACCAACCGGAGTATCGTGCGCCACTTCTTCGATTTGCCGCTCACGTACGAACTTCGATTTCGGAAGCCATCGGCGCCCTTGTTCGCTGCGTCTATAGCTCGAGGAGTGCAAGCAGCCGCCCCTCGCTTCTGCCACGACTACCCTGTACATCTCGTCGAGCTGGGAAGCGGGTTGGAGGCGCGATCGGTCGCTTACGGTGATGTGGTTAGTAGGGAGCTTTCGCTGATATCTGTGCAGAAGATTCCCAGGCCTCCCGATGGAGGATGCGGACAGCGGAGTTTCGACCCACTCTCGATCGCGCAGGCGAAACTCCCAATACATCGGTTCCGGCTCGCCACGGTCGAGCCACGTGTCACAGGAGGTTGTGGTCGCAACGATCACCCATTCGGCAGTGGTTGCGTCTCGATACAGCAAGAGCGCCATCAGCGGCTCCCGCCACTGCGGCAACGTTTCGAGCGCCCCGGTGAAACCGATCGTGGCGTCGGTCTCCACCGCGTTGTAGGCATCGCCGCCCAACGAATTGGTCTCAATGAACGAGGCACTCCGCTTGACCTCAATGGTGCTGGCGTCGTCGAGGAGAACGTCTTCCACCCAGGCGCGCGTTGTCGGCTTCGTGCGGAAATCGCAACCGATCAGGAACAACAGTCCCGCGGCCATGCAGGCCATTCGAGCGAACCGAAGGCGCTGCGCTCGGAGGGCTGCCTCGGCCGGTGAACCTCGATGATGCGCGAGCTCTCTGGTGTGCACTTCCGTGGTCCTTGCTATTGCTGAGGACGACGATATTCGTCCGGGTGGCCGACGTCGTCGACTCGTTGCTCATGACTTCGTGCATTGCGCCGCGAGCGGCAATTCGAGCCGTTCGTCCCTAGGCGCCAGCTTCGCCGAAGCTCGCCGCCGCCGCCGTGACTTGTCTCGCGATTCCGCTACTGGCAGGTAGCGAGGCTCGTGATCCAGTCGCGCAGCAACGTGATGCCGGCCGCGTCTTTCACGGTCGACGCGAGCGGCGGCATCTGGCTCGCGTCACGCCGGTCCACGCGCGCCACGAGCACCGAGCGGTCCGGCGCGCCCGGCGCGATGATCCGTGCGTTCGTGAGCCCGAAGTCACCCGCCGTCGGCACGACGTCGCACGCGGAGGTGCTCGCGAGCGCGGTCGAGTAGCGGAAATCCATCGACACCGGCGTCGGGCCGTTCGGCCGGTGACATTGCGCGCAGTTGGTGTGCAGGTAGGCGCGTGCGCGGTCGCCGAGCGGCGCAGTCGCGTCGAACGGGTCCGGCATCTTCGGCTGCGCGGCGGGGTCGCCGAGCGGCGTCGGGAACATCAGGATGTGGTCGAGCGTGCGGAGCTCGTTCGCCGTGCGCGCGGTGCTCGCGTACAGGAAATCGTGATTGAGCTGCGCGGCTTCGACGCCGAGGGCGAAGCCGGCCACCGACGTGTGGCACGTCATGCAGTCGTTGCCGCTCGGGAAGAACCAATTGACAGTGCCGCCGATCGTCACCGACTTGCTGCCCGCAAGCAGCGTGGCGTCGGTGTGCTGCGCGTTCCACTCGTAGCTGTAGCCCGCCCAGTCGCCGTCGGGATGGCGCATGAAGAGCCGCGTCTCGACCAGGTTGCCGTTCAGCCGGAAGTGCTTCATGAGCACCGTGCCGTTCGGGAACGAGAAGTCGCCGTCGGCGCCGACGCCGATCGTGGTGCCGTCGGGGATCGCGAGCCAGCGCTCCTTGGTGGCGCCGTCCGACCAGAACGACGCCGCGACGTCGTACGGGATCATTCCGGCGGCCGCTTGGCTCGGGTTCGCCGGGCTCACGCAACCGGTCGCGGACAGCTGGCTCGCGACCGGCGGACCGGGTGGCGCCGCGCCGCCGCCGTCGACGATCTTCTGCAGCGTGCCGCCGGCGATGTCGATGACGTAGAGCTCGCCGTCGTTGCCTTGGCCGAACGACGAGATCGAGAGCGTCGTGTCGAGCAGCTCCTGCGCCGTGAAGCCGCCGCTGCCGTTGCCCACGAGGCGCCAGATCTTGCCGCTGCCATAGTCGGCGAACAGGTAGCGCCCTACGAGCCCCGGCAACGCAGTGCCGCGGTAGACGTAGCCGCCCGTCACGGAGATCCCGTCGGTGCGCCCGTAGGCATGCACCGGATTCGTGAATGTGGCGGCCGGCAGCGTCGCGCAGATGGCGGCCGGCGGCGAATCGGTATAGGCGCTCAATCCCTCGCGGCAATTCCAGCCGTAGTTGCCACCACGCGCGACGCGGTCGATCTCCTCGAATTTGTTCTGGCCGACGTCGCCGACCCACAGCTCGCCCGTTCCCTTGTCGAAGCTCCACCGCCACGGATTGCGCAGGCCCGACGCATAGATCTCCGGGCAGACGTGCGCATTCGTGCCCGCCGAGCACAGCGGCAGGTTCTGGCCCGCGAACGGATTGTCCGGCGGAATCGCGTACGGTGCGGCGCCGTTCACGTCGATGCGCAACATATCGCCGAGCATGTCGGTGGTGTTCTGCGCGTGCCCCTGCGGATCTCCGCCCGACCCGCCGTCGCCGAAGCCGATGTAGAGAAAGCCGTCCGGGCCGAACGCGATGTTGCCGCCCTTGTGGTTGTCGAACGGCTGATTCAAGCGAAGGATGACCTGGGGATTCACGGTGTCGAGCGTGGCGCCGCCCGCGTTCACCGTGTAGCGCGCAATCACGGAGACCATCGGACTGCCTTCGGTGGTCGAAAGGAACACCTGCCCGTTGCTCGCGAAATTCGGGTGAAATGCCATGCCCAGCAAGCCACCTTCGGAATTCGAGTTCACGGTCAGCGTGGCGAAGGTGCTCGCGGTGCTGACGTTCGGCGTGTTCGCGAAAACGCGGACACTACCCGTCTTCTCGAGCACGAACCAACGCGAATCGTCGCCAGGCGCCTGGAGCATCGCCAGCGGCTGCGTGAACGTTAGGTTCGGAAACGCGCGCTGCAACGCGATCGTCGCGCCGGCATTGCCGCTTGCTTTCGCCGGGGCAACGCAAGTCGCGTTCGACGGCCGCGCGTCGAGCCCCACCGGCGGCGAGCCCGGCGGCGGCGGGGCCGGCTGCTGCGGAGGATCGTCGGACGAGCTGTGACACGCGCACACGAGCGCGCACCAGCCGATCAACGCGAGCCGGACGATCGAACGCATGCACTGCCCTCGCGTAACGATGTCGATCTTCATGCTGCCAACCCTCGAACGAAAAACAAGTACGAACGGTGTCTTCTTTGACCGACAAACCGCCGAATTCCGCGCATTCTGTGAACTGCGGCTATCGCAGAAACCGCAAAGCCGTCCAACCGTTGCAACGCTCGACGCGTCGCGCTGCTCACACAGATTGGATCAAGACGCGCCACCGGTCGCAGGCCCTCCCGCCGAATGCACCACGACCTCTCGCCCGGCACCGGCTCCGGGCGAACGTGCAAAAAACCGGCCAAGAGCGGGAGCTATTGCTCGACGATGGCGCTCAGCGAATCGAGCTTGAAGATGTAGCTGCGGCAACCGGGCCTGAGCACGCTCGCGTCGGCCCAACCCTGGTAGCGCGACCGCTCGAGCGCCGCGAGGATCGGCGCGCGGAACACCTCATCGGAGAGCTCGATGAGCTCGGGGCGCACGACGCGGCCGCTCGCGTCCACGAAGAAACAGGTCACGGCCCTGCCCTGCTTCGCGTCGCGAATCGCTTGCAGGGGGTACCGCGGCGTCGAGGTCACCGACGGGATCAACGGCGGCATCACCGCCAGCGGCTCGAGCTTCTCGACGGCCGGCACGGCCGCGCCGTCCAACTCGCTGCACCACCAGCCGCCGATCAGCGTGAACGCACGCCAACTGCCACCGAGCGTCGCGCGCCGCAGGTCGGCGCGATATTGCCGGCCGGTGTGCGGGTCGCTGAACGCGAGCTCGCCGTCGTCAGCCGTCCAATGCGACATCGGCGTCCACGCCGAGATCTTCTGCTCGACCTCGCGCGCGAGCTGAGCCGAGCCGTCGGCGGCGAAGTGGAACAGCATGCGCTCGTCGCCGAACGCCGGGTGGCCGTAGATGACGCAGCTCCAAGCGCCCACGGGGTCGACTTTGGCCGAGCGCCGCGCGGCAAGCGCGCCCGTCGCGGGCGCGGCGAGCAGGACGGCGGCGACCGCTACAGCCAAGTTGGTGCGCATCGCGCCTATTGGTGTTCCTCCACGATCACGCTCGGGCGCAAGCTGTGCTCGTTGATCATTCCGCGGATTTGCTGCACCTGCCGCGCGTTCGGGCTGATCGACGCGGCGTTCTCGAGATCGGTGTTGGCTTTCGCGTACATACCCTTCAAGAAATACGCGTATGAGCGGTTGCTGTAAGCGCGCCAGTTCTGATCGTTGAGCGCGATCGAGTCGCTGCAGGCCTGGATAGCGAGGTCGATCTCGCCCTTGGCGGCGAGCGCGGCGCAGAGATTCGATAACGCCGCGGCACGCTCGCCGATCCTGGCGGCGCGCTCGAGACCCATTCGGGTGAGGCGGATGCCGTCGTCGTACTGGCCGGCGCGGATTGCGTCGGCGCCGGCCGACAGGTATTCGTTGCCGCCGCCGAGCACGGTGCGGCTGTCGGCCTGCTGTTGCGGGTCGACCTGGGCCCACGCCGCGGCCGCCACGAACCAGATGGCGATGCCGCCGAAACGCACCCCGGCCATGTTCGCCTCCTTACTCGTTAGTATAGTACCGGGCCACCCGACCGGAACAATCGCCGCTTATGACCCAAGTCACGCCCGCGGAAGCCGAAGCGCTGATCCTCGCGCACATGCCGCGCTTCCCGTCGCGCGAGGAGCCGATCGCCGACTGCGTCGCGCGGGTGCTCGCCGAAGACGTCGTCGCGGACCGCGACCAGCCGCCGTTCGACCGGGTCACGATGGACGGCATAGCGATCGCCTATCGCGACTGGCAGGCCGGCACTCGCGCGTTCGACGTAGTGGGCACGCAAGCCGCCGGCGCGCCGGCGCTCGCGACGACCAAGCCCGCACAGTGCGTCGAGGTGATGACCGGCGCGATGTTGCCGCGGGGCACCGACACCGTGATTCCGGTGGAGCGCGTGGAGCGGCGCGCCGGCGCCGCGAGCGTGGTCGCGAGCACGGTGGTGGTGGCGTCCCGGCAATTCGTCCATCGGCGCGCCGCCGACCGTGCGGCGGGCAGCGTGGTGCTGCCGGCCGGCACGCGGATCGGCGCGCCCGAAATGGCCGTGCTCGCGAACGCAGGCCGCCCCAAGGTCGCCGTCGCGGCCCTGCCGCGGGTCGCCGTGATCTCCACCGGCGACGAGCTCGTCGACGTCGGCGAGCCGCTCGCGCCCTACCAGATCCGCTCGACCAACGACCGCGCGCTGGAGGCGGGCCTCGCGCGCGAGCGCCTGGCGTTGGTCACCCGCACGCGCCTCCCGGACGACGGCGCCGCGCTCGCGGACGCGATCGCGCGGCTCGACGAAACCGCAGACGCGCTGATCCTCTCCGGCGGAGTGTCCATGGGGCAATTCGATCTCGTGCCGGGCGTGCTGCAGAGCCTCGGCGCGAAGCTCGTGTTCCATCGGATACGGCAGCGGCCGGGCAAGCCGATGTGGTTCGGACTGAGCGCGCGGGGCAAGCCGATCTTCGCGCTGCCCGGGAACCCGGTGTCTACGCTCGTCTGCGCGACCCGCTACATCATGCCCGCGCTGCGGCAGGCGCTCGGCGAGAGGCCCGGCGCGCCGGAGCTCGTCGCGCTCTCGGAGCCCTCAGAGGCGTCGCAGGAGCTCACCTACTTCATCCCCGTGAAGCTCGCGTCGTCCGCCGCCGGCGTGCTGCTCGCGGCGCCGCGCCCCACGAACACCTCCGGCGACTTCGTGGCGCTCGCGGGCACCGACGGCTTCGTCGAGCTACCGCCGCGCCGCGGCGACCATCCGCCCGGCACCGTAGCCCGCCTCTACCGCTGGTGAACGAAAAATAGGGACATGTTGGCTTTTTCGCGGGGTGTCGCCAGAAGCTGGTCACAACCATCCCGCGAAAAAGGCAACATGTCCCTATTTTTTTAGAACCAGAAGGAGACGAAGACCTGGAGGACGTTCGCGTCGAAGCCGTAGAGCGGCTCCGTGCCCGGCGTGATGGCGGTGTTGCGCAGGTCGCGGAAGTCTTGGTAGTCGAACAGCATGTGGTCGTAGATGACGTTGACGGTGCCGCGGTCGACGAACCGCCAGCCGCCGCGCACGATGTTGTAGCTCACGCCGAGCCGCACGGCTTGGCTCGTGAACGTGCTGAGCTCTTTGTCGCGCGCCATGAAGTTCTGGGACTGCGAGTACGGGAATAGATCGCTGTAGAAGTCGGACTTGGTCTGCGAGTAGCTGCGTAGGCTCGCGTCGATCACCCAGCCTGACTCGAGAGGATGCGTGTAACTGAGCTGGAACGTGTCCGCGGTCACCGCCCAGGTGTCGGAATATTTGCGGTATTCGCCGCTCACCGCGGCGCGCCACGGCAGGTAGTAGCGCAGCCGGATCGCCCCCGCGTCGCTGGTCTTCGTCCGCGGATAGAGCTCGCGCTCGTAGCTGTAGCCTTGCGGGCTCGTGGGATCGACGTAGCGGACCTGCCGATACGGATTGTTGAGGAATCCCTCGTCGGTGATCGTCTCGTACGACAGGCCGAGCAGCATATTCTTCGTGAGGATCTGCGACAGGCCGAGCCGATAGCTCTGCCGCTGCACCGTGTCGTGGAAGATCAGGTCGCCGCGGCGCGAGACCTCGTCGTTGCCGAGCGAGTAGCCGAGCGAGATCGTCGTCAAGTCGCCGAACATGTCCTGGGAGATGCCGAAACTGAACGTGTCGGCCGTGTAGTCGTTCTCCTTGCTGTTCGTGAAGTTGATGCCCATCAGCCAGCGGTCGTGCAAGTAGTCGACGCCGACCGAGTACTGTTTGCGCTCCTCTTTGTACGGGCTCGCCGTCGTGATCACGTCGATCGACGCGCTGTTGACCTTGTCGACGTAGTAGTTGGCCGACGCGGAGAACTTCTGGGCGAACTGCTTGCGCACCAGCACCGATGGCCCCTGAATCGTCACACCGCCGCCGTCGTAGGAGTGCAACAGCACGTCGGCGCGATCCTCGGGCAACACGCCCGAGCCCGCCTGCCGCGCGACGGCGACCAGCAACAGCGCCGGGAGGAGACTCGAAAGACGATTCACTCGGCGACCGCGCACGTCCTTTGCCCTCAGTTGCAGCCGCAGCCGCCGCCGGACGCGCCGGTGGCGCCGCGCGCGCCTTCGCGCGCTTCGCGAACGTGGTCGGTGTACGAAGTCGACACCGGGTCGCGGTCGAACGACATGATCGGGTCGGCCAGGTGGTCGCGCTCGTACGGCTTCACCCAGGGCTGGATGCTGCAGCCGCCAAGCACGAGTGCAAGCGCGACCGCCAGCGCGGCGCCCATCGCCTTGCTCCGCTTGTCGTCGTGCGTGGGGCGGTCGTGCATGGAGCTACTCCCGGAGCAGCGTGCGAACCTGATTCTGGTAGTCGGCCTCATAGCCCGGCTTGTAGCCGTGGTGGATGAAGCGCATCGTGCCGTCGCGCGCGACGAGCACCGTGGTGGGCATCGTCTGCACCTTGTAGAGCTTGCTGATCTCGTTCTTCGGGTCGAACAGCACCGGGAAGGTCACGGGACCCGTCTCCTGGATCCACTTCTTCGCGCCTTCCGGATTGTCCTCCACGTTGACGCCGAGCAGCGTGAACCCGAGCCCGTGGTACTTCTCGTAGATCTGCTCGAGAAGCGGCATCTCCTGGCGGCACGGGCCGCACCAGGTCGCCCAGAAATTCACCATGACGACCTGGCCCTTGTAATCGGAGAGCGACACGGTCTTTCCCTCGCGCGACTTCAGCGTGAAGCCGGGCGCGGGACCGGAGATCGTGGCGGCGAACGCCAACGACGCGACGAGACCACTCAGGATCAAGACCGAAAAAGCTCGCAACATGATCAAACCTCCGGCTATGGAAGAGGCTAAAAGAAAAACGTGAGGCCGATGTGAGCCTCGATGTTGTGCGCGGTCTTCTGCTGACCGAGCAGATCGATGTCGAAGATGTTGTCCTGAACGTCGGCGTGCACCGCCAGCCAATCGAGCGGCATGAGCCGCAATCCTATCCCGATGTTCACAGTAAACCTGTCGTCACCGGCAAACGTCGTCTTGCCCACGCCGCCGATCAGATAGGTCGCGGTGTTGAGCGCGCGATTCTTGCCAATAAAGCTCTCGCCGGGAAAGATGTTGTAGCCCAGCGACAAGTTATAGTATTTGTACTTACGCTCCGAATCTGTGAGCAACTGCGCAGCGCCGCTCAGGCGCTCGAAGCTCGTAAGCTGGGTGTCGGCCTGGCCCGCGCCGAGCTGGAGGAAGAACCCTTCCGTGATGTGGTATGCAAACGTGGCTCCCGCCACGCGGTTCACGCCGAAATCTTCGACGCTGATCTCGCCCGCGAAGATACCCACCTCGAAGTTCTCGGTGTCGATCTTCGCCTCCTTGATCTCGCGGCGGTCCACCTCGGGCTCGATGACCGGCGGTTGCACGGGCTCGTCGGCGCGCACGAGCCGATCACGGCCGCATCCCGTGAGGCTTGCAGCCGCGAGCGCTAGAAGAAGAAGGAGAAGCCTGCTTTCCATTCCCGTATTTCCTCGTTGTCGTTGCGGCTCGTGAACACGACGTAGGCCTTATACTCCGCGCGGAACACGAATCTGCGCGTGAGATAGGTGCGTACGCCGGCGCCAACGTGTGCCACCGAATCGGTGCGATCCACGGTCGCCACGAGCGTCGCCTTGGGCTCGGTATGGATCGCGCCCGCGCCGAGCGTGAAGTAGGGCGACGCGCGCCACTCGGGATACATCGTGTGCACGATGTTCACGTTCGCGAGCATGCTGTCGGAGAACCTGCCGAGCACCTGAGTCACCCAGAGCTCACCGGAGATGTTCTGGGTGAGATTGAACGCGCCGTACGTCGAGATCGCGTTCGCGCCGCCGAAGTCGCCGTAGAGCACGCCGACCTCCCAGCGCCTGGCCTGGTAGTCGTCGATGTTGAGGCCCGGCAAGTCGAACGGCTCGCCGTCGAGGTTGAGCGTGGTCTTGAGCTGCTGGCGATGCACCCAGCCCTCTTCGCCCCGCTCGATCTTCACCTTGAACCACTCGGTGCGCTGCATGAGCAGCTCCACCTGCTCGCCGCGCTCGGCGATGTAGAAGATCGGGTAGCCGCGCCCCGGCCCGGTGTGCAGCTCGATGAACGGGTCGTCGATCACGACTTCCCGATACACTTTTTCCGCGCGCGCTCCCGTCACGACGAACAGCAGGCACAGGGACAGGAGGAGCGGCGATCGGCGCATCTACATCACCGGCACATCGAATGGGTTGTTGTAGTACTGCGCACCGATGTCGAGCCACTCGGCGAGCATGCGGAGCTCGTCGAGCGTCAAATAGCCCGCGTGCGTGCCGCCGGCGTCGAACTTCGCGAAGAAGCGATTCGACGCGCGCGCGCCCGCGGAGCTCATCGACGGCGACACCGTCACCGGCGCAAAGATCGGATTGCCCATCGCGTCGACACCGATCTGCACCTGCCGAGGTTGCAGCGCGCCGTTCACGACCTGCAGCGCGTCATCGGCGAACAAGAGCTCGCGGTAGGAGTTGAACTGGTCGGGCTCGTCGGGCGACAGGCCGTCCGTCAGATCGAGATCGCCGGCCGGCACGGCCACCATCGCCGCCGCATTCGTCGGCGCGTGGCAGCCGCCTTGCGAGCAGGTCACGTCAACGGCATTCGCCATGCGCGGCGCCTTCCAGAGCGGATGGATGTGCTTCTCGTAGTTGATGACGATCCGGCAAAGCGGCGTCCAGGCCGCGAGGCAGTTCGTGTCGGTGACCGGCGCGTCCGTCGTGAGCTTAGCGTATTCATAGGAGAACGACGCGTCGGGCGTCCGCACCATCGGATTCGTCCAAGCGTCGCAGTAGAGCAGGTCGACGCTCGGATCGATCGCACGCTGCGGGCACACGAGATCTGCATCCGCCTGCGAAGACTCGATGCGCGTGCGAACCTCGGCCATCGTCTCGCCCACGTCGGGCGAGAACGTGCCGAGCGTGTTCGGGAACGGCACGCCGGTGCCGCTAGCGCCGGCCCACGCCGCCTTGAACGAGTCGCTGCGGCCGTGCGAGCGAGTGGGCTGCGGCGGAGTAGCCTGCGTCGTGTGGCAACCGTTGCACTTGAGCTCCTGGCCCGGCAACACCTGCAGCCAGTTCTGGTGACGCTGCGAGATCCGCCGGCCGTTCTGATCGAGCACGCTCACGGCCAACGGCACGCGCGCCGGAACCTTCACGCGCACGGACCCGTCGGGCTCGATCGGCGCGTAGCCCAAGATCTCGCGCATGCCCTGCTGGATGTTCGGGCCGAACGCCGTGTTGTTCAGGTCGACGATGTCGTCGTCCGGGATAGACACCGCCTTCTCGATGCGCAGGAACCGGGCGGGGCGCTGGGTCGCCGCCGTCAACTGCGGATCGGCGAGCGCCGCGACGTTCACGGAGGCGGCACCGTCGATGTCGTAGACGCTGCGGATGTTGAGGATGCCGACGCCCTCGGCAACGAGATCGGGATCGAGGTCCGCCGGGGCAACCTTGTCGGGGATCGACTGCGGATTCGTGCGCGGCTGCGCGGCTACGACGTCGCCGATCAGCACGCCTTCCTGGCCGATCACGATCGGCAGCTGCGTCTGCGTCGCCGGATCGTACATCCAGACTCCGTAGAGCGGCGGCGCGGCCTCGGCCGCCGGATCGGCGAGCTTGGCGTCCGTGCACGGCACGAATATCAGCTTGGTCGGATCGTTGGGGAATGCCGGGTCCTGCTCCTGTAGCCGGCAAATCGCCCAGCTCACGAGCACGCGACCCGTGCCGTCCCACAACGGGAACGCCGAGCTGAACCGGCCGCCCTTCGACGGCGGACCGTCGGTGCGCACGTCGTTCGGCGTCGCCGCCGTTTGCGCCGGACCCGTCATGCCGGGGAACGTGGAGATCGGTTGCGTGTTCTCGACGTAGGTCTTCGTGTCGATGATCGTAATCGCACCGCCGAGCTCCGTCTGGTCGAACGGCCGCACCACCGCCATGACCTTGCCGTCGCGCATCTCGCGCGCGTCGACGAATTGCACTTGGCTCCCGTTGGTGCCCGTGAGATGGCTCTCGGCGCCGTACATGAGCTCGAGGTCGGTGCCGTCGGGATTCATCTGATATAGATGAATGCCGTTGACGCCGCCGGCGTGGTCCCAACGGCTGAACATGATCTTGCCGTCGTCGAGCACGACGGGGTCGTAGTCGTTGCTCTGGTTGTACGACACCTGGTGGAGGTTGTTGCCGTCGGGATCCATGACGTGCAGCACGAACGCGGGACGGTTGCGGTTCTCGTCCATCGCCTCGAACTGCGGCTTGCCCTCGTCGAGCAGGATCGCCTTCGACTGCGCCTGCCGCGTCGACGCGAAGATGATTCGGCCGTCGGGCAAGTAGTGCGGGCTCATGTCGTTGCCCGCTTCGGCTTTGATGTCGGACTCGATGATGCGCCGCAGCTTGTCCGTAGGGAGGTCGTACTCCCAGATCTTCCAGGTCGGCTGATCCTCGTCGTCGGCGCCCGGATCGCACGGTCCGCGCATCGCGAAAAGGATCTTCTTGCCGTCGACCGAGATCTCGACGCCCTGAACGTCGCCCATCCCTTCGGTTTCGCCGATGGTGAGGTTCTTCTCCGCCGCCGTAGCCGAGGCGCGGGCGCGCAGATAGAGATCGGTGCCGATGTTACAGCGCTGCAGGTTGCGCAGATCCGTGCTCTGCTGCAGCGCCATGTCCTCGTCGAGCAACGGGCCCTTGGTGTAGGCGATCGCAAAGTCCGGCGCAGCCGGGTCGGGCTGCTGGCCCTGTCCGACGCCGACGCTGCCGTCGCCGCCGCCGCACGCCGCGAGCAGCACCGAGGCGATCGTCACCGCGACCGCCGGCGCAAGCTTGCGTACCGCGTCAATCACCACATCGCTCCATGCGTTAGCACTCATCGGACTTCCCTCTCGCAATGAGATCACTGCGTAATTAATGCTTGCGAGCGTCAACGGCAAACTCCGAACGAGCGCGCCCCACGACACGAACGCGTGCCGTGCGGGCGTTCCATAATGCTTCGCCGTACCGAAAATCGATGCGACGTAATCTCGATGACCCGCAGATCATGGGCATCGACCCTCGCACCTGCCGTTAACGCGATCACAGAACTCTTCCTGCCACCCAGCGTTACGAAAGTGTGAACCGCTTCTCCGTGCGAAGTTCTCGCACCCCCGCAACGCTGCCGAGACTTCACTAAATTCCATCTTGTGTTACGTCGCCGCAGCAAAACTGCGAACCAATCACCGCGCGCAGCTTACATGCCGGATACCCTGCAACCGAAACCGTCGCCATTTTGAGACGTCTGTGATTTCCCACATTACGCAGCGATTTTTTTTGTGGTGTAGTGCGGCCCGCGTTCGAGGTGTGCCTTTCGGCCAACAGGTGTGACGACGATGAGCAGCAGGATTCAGTGGACCTCTCCGCGAGTCGACTTTCGCAGTCACCGCTTCGTATGGTGGTTGTTCGTCGCGACCGCGATGCTCGTGTGCGGCGTGTCGGTCGCGTTGGCCGGCCCGCGCGAACAGGCCGAGCGCATTCATGACCGGCTGGCCGGCGTGCCGCCGAGCGACGCCGTGCTCACCAGCATGACGACCGCGATCCAGGGCGATCCCAACAGCGGACCGATCGCCGCGGCCAACATTGCGATGGCGAACCCGAACTTCTACGCCGTCACCCTCAAGAATCTCGCCGCGCCGTGGACGAACCGCGACCAGTCGGTGTTCGTTCCCCTCAACGACTACATCGCGCTCGTGATGGGCATGGTGCGCGACGACGTGCCGTTCAATCAGATCTTGACGGGCGACCTGCTGTACGTCGCCCCTGGCGTGAGCCCGCCGGCGAGCGCGACGAGCAACGATCACTTCGCGGCGCTCGAGCAACGGATGCGGCAGCCCGCGTTCAATCAGAGCGAGCTCCAGCAGACGACGCAGTCGGGCATCTACGGCACGCCGTCGGCCGCGACGGCCGGCGCGATCACGACGCGCGCCGCGTCCGAGGCGTTCTTCATCGCGGGCACGAACCGCGCGATGTTCCGCTTCACGCTGATCAACCACCTGTGCGAGGACATGGAGCAGGTGCACGACACGAGCATCATCCCGGACCGGATTCGCCAGGATGTGTCCCGCAGCCCGGGCGGCGATAGCCGCGTGTTCCTGAACAACTGCATCGGCTGCCACGCGGGCATGGACCCGCTCGCGCAGGCGTTCGCCTACTACAACTTCAACTCCACGTCCGGCCGCATGGAGTACACGGCGGGAACCGTCCAGCCGAAGTACTTCAACAACAACCTGACGTTCCCCGACGGCTTCATCACGCCGGACGACTCGTGGAACAACCACTGGCGGCAGGGCCAGAACGCGTTGATCGGCTGGAACACCAATTTGTCCGCGACGGGTAACGGCGCGAAGTCGCTCGGAGCGGAGCTCGCCGGCACGCAGGCGTTCGCGCAGTGCCAGGTCAAGAAGGTCTTCAAGGCGGTCTGCTTGCGCGCGCCCGGCGACTCCGCCGACCGCGCGAAGGTCGATCAGATGACCACGAGCTTCGTCGGCGGCGGCTATCAGATGAAGCCGCTGTTCGCCGAGTCCGCCAAGTATTGCATGGGCCAGTAGCTCAAGGGTTCAGGGAGTCAGAACGATGTCGTACGCAACTTGGGTCGGCCTCAATCTACGTCCTGCAATTGCGGCACTCCCGCCATCCATGGCGGTCGGGTCGCAAGGGACGACCGGTTACGGTTCCGCAGCGCACGTCTTCGGCGCCGGCCTGCTCCTCGCGGCCGTCGCGGCTCTCTCCGCCTGCAGCGGCGGCAGCGGCGCGGACGTCCAGGCGAACCCGGCTACCGGCGGCGGTCCGACGGGATCGACCTACAACGGCCCGGCGCCGGCAACCGCCGACGTGCAGGCCTTCAAGATCAACCTTTGGGAAAACATCCGCGGCAAGAACCGTTGCGGCACCTGCCATAGCGAGTCGGGCGGTCAGACGCCGATGTTCGCGCGCAGCGACGACGTGAACCTGGCGTACGCCGCCGCGAACGGCGTCGTCACGCTGCCTTCGCCGAAAGACTCGAAGATGGTCATGAAGGTCGGCGGCGGCCACAACTGCTGGCTCGCCAGCAACGCGGTTTGCGGCGACATCTTGACCACCTGGGTCACGAACTGGGCCGGCGAGCTCGTGCAGTCGAGCGGCCGCAAGATCGAGCTCGAGCCGCCGGTCGCGCACGACCCCGGCCAGAGCCGCAACTTCCCGCCGAGCGACGCAGCGTTCGCGAGCACCGTGTATCCGGTGGTCTCGCAGTTCTGCTCGCAGTGCCACTCGTCCGGCTCGGCGGTGAAGCAGCAGCCGTTCTTCGCGGAAGGCCCGTCGTCGGACCCCGACGCCGTCGCCAGCGCGTACGAGGCCGCCAAGGCGAAGATGGATCTCGACGATCCCGCGAACTCGCGCTTCGTGCTGCGGCTTCGCAACGAGTTCCACAACTGCTGGGTCACGCAGCAGGGCGGCGCGCCGGATTGCGTCGGCAGCTCGCAGCGGATGCAAGATGCGATCGCGGCGTTCGCCGCCCAAGTGCCGCTGACCCAGGTCGACCCGGCCTTGATCAAGAGCAAGGCGCTCACGCTCTACGAGGGTACGGTCGCGTCGGGCGGCAATCGCTACGAGACGAGCATCATCGCTCTGTACGAGTTCAAGAGCGGCGCAGACTGCGGCGACTCGATCACCGGCGCTTGCGCGACGGCGTTCGACACGAGCGCGGTCGATCCCGCCATGGACCTCCATCTCTCCGGCAACGTGAAGTGGCAGGGCGGCTGGGGCTTGAACTTCCTCGGCGGCAAGGCGCAGGCGTCGACCGCCGCGAGCTCGAAGCTCCGCACCTTGATCAACGCCACCGGCGAGTACTCGATCGAGGCGTGGGTCGCGCCCGGCAACGTGGTGCAGGAAGACATGCGCATCGTGAGCTATTCGGGCGGTCTCACGTCGAGGAACTTCAACCTCGGCCAGACGATGTACAACTACGACTTCTTCAACCGTAGCAACAAGACCAACCAGAACGGCGATCCGCAGCTGTCGACGCCCGACGCGGCCGAGGTGCTGCAGGCGACGCTCCAGCACGTGGTCGTTACGTTCGACCCGGTGCTCGGCCGCAAGATCTACGTGAACGGCGAGCTCGCCGCGTCGCAAGATCCCGCGCCCGGCGGCACGCTGGTCGACTGGGACGACACGTTCGCGTTCGTGCTCGGCAACGAGGTCTCGGGCAACCGCAACTGGGCGGGCGTGATCCGGCTCGTCGCGGTCTACAACCGCACGCTGACGCAGGCGCAGATCCAGCAGAACTTCGATGCCGGCGTCGGCGAGAAATTCTTTCTCATGTTCAACGTGTCGCACCTGACGACGGTGCCGCAGAGCTACGTCGTGTTCGAGGCGCAGCAGTACGACAGCTACTCGTACCTGTTCCGCGCGCCGTTCTTCATCAGCCTCGACGGCGCGGCGACGCCGGACAACATCGACATCAAGGGCATCCGCGTCGGCCTGAACGGAGCGGAATCGCACGTCGGCCAGTCGTACGCGAACACGAGCACGAAGATCTCGAGCCTCTCGTACACCAAGGACACGGGCCAGACCCTCGCCACGCTCGGCGCGGTGCTGCCGCTCGAGAAGGGTCCGAAGGCGGACGAGTTCTTCCTCACGTTCGACACGTTCGGCACGAACACCTTCTCGCGCCCGCCGCCGGCCACGCCGGATACGCCAACGCCGACCGACTTGGCGCCGGCGTCCGCGATCGGCGTGCGCACGTTCGACGAGATCAGCGCGACGATGTCGGTGATCACCGGCGTGAGCCAGCTCGATGCGGGCGTGAAGGCCGCGTTCGACGAGGTGCGGCAATCGTTGCCGGCCACCGAGTCGATCGAGGGGTTCCTGTCGTCCCACCAAGCCGCGATCGCGCAACTCTCGACCGAGTATTGCAACTCGATGGTCAACGACATGGTGGCGAACCCGACTTTGGCGGCGCAGCGCTTCCCCGGCTTCCCGTTCACGGCGGGCACGGCCGCCGCATGGCCCGCGGCGGGCTCGCCGACCGAAGATCTGTTCTTCGATCCGCTGCTCAATCCCGAGCTAGGCACGGCCGCGCCGATCGGCACGGCGCCCGACCGCGCCGCGGTGAAGGCCGAGCTCACGGCGCTCGTGCACGGCGGTCACTCGCGGCCGGGCCTCGTGAACATGGCAGCGACGGATGCCGCCCGGACCCAGGCGATCGCGAAGGGCGTGTGTGCCGCAGTCGTCGGCAACGCCGCCGCCCTGATCCAATAAAGTCGTTCAGTGAGAACGTTGGCTCGAATTCAGGATAGAGGTTAGACGTATGTTGATCAGAGTCAAACGCAAGCTTCGGCATCCGGACGCGCCGCAACGGCACGAGTCCCATCGCCGTCCCATGACGCGAAGGGAGCTCATCGGGCAAGGCTTTCTGCAGGGCGGCGCGATGGTGCTCGGCGGCGGCCTGCTCAGCTTGTTTGCGAATCCGCGCACGGCCCAAGCGCAGCTCGCGACCGACTTGCAGGCGCTTCTCGGGGCCTGCGGGATCAACAACGTCGGCACCCGAATCCCGTTCATTTGTTTCGACCTCGCAGGCGGCTGCAACATGGCCGGCTCGAATGTGCTGGTCGGCAAGCAGAACGGCCAGCTCGACGTGCTCTCGACCGCGGGCTACAGCAAGCTCGGCTTGCCGGGCGACCAAATCCCGGGCGTCGCAGAAGCAGCCGCGAGCGCCACGGGCACCAGCAACGGCGATCACACCGACACGAGCCTCGGGCTCGGCTTCCACAGCGACAGCGCGTTCCTGCGCGGCATGTACGGGAGCCTCAAGACGCCGGGCATCGGCGCGAACATCAACGGCGCCGTGATCCCGGCCCGCTCCGAGAACGACACGGGCAACAATCCGCACAACCCGCTCTACGGCATCCAGCGCACGGGCGCCGACGGCTCGATCGTCACGTTGATCGGCACCCAGAACACCGCCTCGGGCGGTAACTCGATGGCGCCGCTCATGATGGTCAATCCGGAGTTTCAGCCTACGAAGGTCGACCGGCCGAGCGACGTGACGGGCCTCATCGGCTCGAGCGACCGGCCGAAGCGGCTCTCCCACGAGGACGAGGTCGTCGTCATGGAGACCATCTATCGGCTCAGTGAGCAGAAGATGGGCAAAGTCGCGACCGGCTTGAACTTTCCCGACCCGAACAAGGTGCCGCTCACGCGCGACGAGGTCGTCGAGCAACTGGTGAAGTGCGGCTACTTGGGCTCGGCCTACGTCTCGGAAAAGTTCGGCGATCTCGTGCTCGACCCGGCGAAGGACCCGAACATCGTCGGCGCGACCGGCATCTTCACGGATGCCGAGTTCAACACGGGCACGGACAGCGGCGAGTTCCGCAAGACCGCTTCGGTGATGAAGATGGTCATCGACGGCTACGCGGGCGCGGGCTGCATCACCATGGGCGGATACGACTACCACGGCGGCAAGCGCGCGGAAGGCGAGACGAAGGACTTCCGCGCGGGACGCTGCATGGGAGCGGTTCTCGAGTACGCCGCGCGCATGGCCCGGCCGGTCATGATGTACGTGTTCAGCGACGGCTCGCTCTCGAGCAACGGCGTCGTCGACAGCTCCGCCGCGGGGCGCGGCAAGGGCGAGTGGACGAGCGACAACCAGGATACTGCGTCGCCGTTCTTCCTCGTATACAACCCGACCGGACGCGCGCAGCTGCTCGCGACGTCGGGACTCACGGCCGCGCAACACCAGCAGATCGGCTACTTCTCGGCCGACGGCAACGTGACTCGCTCGGGCACGCCCGGCGCGAACAACGTGAACCTGCTCGTCGAGATGGTGCTGCTGAACTACCTGGCGCTGCACGGCGATCAGAACCAGTTCGCGACGATGTTCCCGAATCACGGCCTCGGCGATCCCGCGAGCCTCGACAGGCTCACCGCGTTCGCGCCGATCATCTAGGGCACGCGTAAAGGCTTCTCTCGACTCGAAACGGTTTCTCCCTCCTGCGCGGCGCGCGCCGGCCATGAAAGGCCGGCGACCGCCGCGTTCTTTTGTCCGCGCGTTGCCGCCTCGCTCCACCGCCGCCCGCCAGGGATGGCGGAAGTGCGGCGATTGCAGGAGCACAATCGCCACCTGTAGAGTTTGCGCAGCCGACGCGGCGCCATGAAAGACTTGAACCGGTGATCGATCTCGAGCTGCTCGCCTGCCCGCGCTGCGACCGCGCGCTCGAACGCGCGAGCGACGCGCTCGCCTGCTCCGGTTGCCGCATCGACTTCCCGAGCGTGGCGGGGATCCCGTGGCTGTTCGCGGAGCCCGGCGCGGCGCTCGAGGAATGGCGCGGCCGCCTGCGCTTCTCTCTCCAGCGCGTGGACCGCGACTCGGAGCAACTGCGCGCCGCGCTCGCGCGCGACGACTTGCGGCCCGCGACGCGCGCGCGTCTCGCCCACCTCGCAGCGGCCACCGACGACCACGGCAAGCGGCTGCGCTCGCTGCTCGAGCCGCTCGACCTCGAAGGGCACGCCGCGGCCTACGCCACGCAGCTCGCGCTGCGCACGCGGCTGCCCCCCGACCAAGGCCTCACGACCTACTACGCGAACGTCCACCGCGATTGGGCGTGGGGAGACGAGGAGAACGCCGTGTCGGCGGCGATCGTGGACGGCCTGCTCGCGGACGCCGCGCCGAAGCGCGTGCTCGTGCTCGGCTCGGGCGCCGGACGGCTCGCGTACGACCTGCACCGGCGCCGCGCACCTGCGACCACGGTTGCGCTCGACTTCAATCCGCTGCTGGTGCTGCTCGCCGAGCAGATCGCGCGGGGCGCGCGCGTGGAGCTCTACGAGTTTCCGCTGGCGCCGCGCGGAGTCGCGGAGCAGGCCGTGCTGCGCACCCTCGCCGCGCCGTCACCGGCGCCGCCGGGGCTCGAGCACGTGCTCGCCGACGCGCACCGGCCGCCGTTTCGCCGGGGCGTGTTCGACACGGTGGTCACGCCTTGGCTCGTCGACGTCCTGCCCGAGCCGTTCGACACGCTGTGCGCACGCGTGAACGCGCTGCTCGAGGACGGCGGCCGCTGGCTCGACTTCGGGTCGTTGAGCTTCCACGACCCCGATCCGGCCGCCCGCTTCGGCGTTGACGAGTGCGTCGCGGCGCTCGAGGACAACGGCTTCGGCGCGATCGCCGTCGAAGAGCATGAGATCCCGTATATGTGCTCGCCCGCGAGCCGCAACGGGCGGCGCGAACGCGTGGTCGCGTGGCGCGCCGTGAAGCAGCGCGACGTAAAGAACGTGCCGCGCCATTACGCGCTGCCGGACTGGATCGTGCGCGGCACCGAGCCCGTGCCGCTCACCGAGTCGTTCCAGGTGCAGGCGCTATCGACGCGGATTCACGCGTTCATCATGTCGCTGATCGACGGGCGACGCTCGCTCAAGGACATGGCGAAGCTCATCGTCGAGCAACGGCTGATGAGCGCCGCCGAAGCGGAGCCCGCGGTGCGCTCGTTTCTCATCAAGATGCACGACGACAGCCGCCGCGGCACCACGTACTAGGAGTCCGGGCGGCAGAAGCCGCACGGACTCCCGGGCCTTACGCCGGCACGCTCAAGTGCGCCGGCACGTTCAGTGTGTGATCGTGAAGAACCAGGTGCCGATCAGCGGCCCTCGCGGCCGACGCCCGTTCGCCGGCGGAGCCGCGCCCGGCGCCGGCGCCGGAGCAGGAGCGTATTCCGGGGCGAACACATACGCCACGTGCTTCGCGGGATCGACCGCTATGGTCTTTCCGCCCGCCATCGTCGCAACAGTGGCGACCACCGTGTATTTGTCGGCGGAATCTTGATGCACCACGGTCACGTTGCCGTCGCGGCCGGCGGGAATGTAGATCAGCTTCTCCGCCGCGTCCCAGCCGAGCGCGTCCACGCCCTCGCCGTTCGCGATCTTCGCCACGACCTTTCCCGCCACCGCGTCGACGACCACCGACGTGCCGCTGCAGCCGGAAAAGATCCGCTTCGACGCCTTGTCGTAGGCGATTCCCGTGGGACCCTCGCACGGCGCGATCGGCCACGAAGCGAGCACCTTCATGGTCTTCGCGTCGATCACTTGAATCGTGTTCTTGCTCTCGTTGTTGACGAACAGCCGGCCGGCCCCGTCGCTTGCCGCGCCTTCGGGAGCATCATCCTCGAGCTCCGCGGTGCCGGTGATGTTGCCGGTGTTGGGGTCGACGGCCACGGCGGTGCCTACGGGGCGGCTGTGATTCGTCAGGATCACGCGATCGATGGAGTCGTCGTACATGATTCCATCCAGCCCCCCGGCGGCGATCGGGATCTTCTTGATCGGGGCGAGGGTCTTGAGATCGAACATGGTCAACGTCGAATCGCCTCGATTCGTCGTGAACCCGTGATCCCACTTGGGGACCAGCGCAACGCCGTGGACCCCCTGCGTGTCGGGGATGTCGCCCAAGACTTTGCCGGTGGCTCCGTCGACGACCATGAAGTGCGTTTCCCGCGAGACGAACACCCGGTTACCGCCCGGCTCCGCCACTATGTAGTCGTGGCCGCCCTCGCCGCCGACGCTGACTTTGCTGACTTTGAAGGTCTGAGCCTGCGCGGCGCCAGGCGAGCCCAGCGACACGGCGGCCGCGAGCGCGGCGCCGACAAGTACGCACGTCTTCATGAAGTTTTTCCCCCGTGTGAATGCCCGGAGCGCAGGTGTTTCGTCTACCAGTCGATCCGGACGGACAATACGCGTTGTGAGACGGCAAGTCTTCGCTTTATCGGTCGCCCCCCCGGGGGCGTCAGCGCTTGCTCGCCGCGAGGGTCACCTGCAGCTCGGCGAGAATCGACAACGCGATCGACTCCGGCGAGTCGGCGCCGATGTCGATGCCCACCGGCCCCCTGAGCCGCGCGCGCAATTGCGGCGCGACGTCGTCGAGCTCGGCGACCAAACGCTCGCGCCGCGCGCGCGGCCCGAGAACGCCGAGATAGCGCGCGCGCGTAGCCGCGAGCTGCGCGAGGTATTTGCGGTCGGTCGCGAGATGGTGGCTCATCACGACGATCGCGTCGAAGTCGTCGACCATAACCGAGCTCGCGAGCGCGGCGGGATCGACGAGCAGCGCGCGGTCCGCGCGCGGAAAGCCGCCGCGCGCGAGGTAGGCCGGGCGGTGATCCGCAACCGTGACGAACCAGCCGAGCTCGGCCGCCATCGCGACGAGGGGCACGGCGTCGAGACCCGCACCGAGCACTAGCAGCTTCGGGATCGGCCGGAGCGGCGCGCAGAGGATGCTCGCGCCCTCCTCCACCACGACTCGCGCACTGCCCGCCGCGAGCACCGAACGCGTGCGCTCCGCAAGGCGCTCGGCGTCGCGCGGCGCGAAGCCCCAGGCCTCGTGGGACGCGGCGCGGCTGATCACCGTCGCTCCCGCGGAGATCTGCGCGTTCGAGCTCTCGACCACCGTCGCGATTCCGGCGCGCTCACCGCCGGCCAGGCAGCCCGCGATCGCCGCGAAGGGTTGGTAGTCGCGCTCGCGCCGCAGCGGCTGGAGGAACACGCGCAAGAGACCGTTGCAGCCGACGCCCAAGCCCCAGACCTCGTCGACCTCGTCGCGCAAGTCGTAGGTCACGGCCGCGGCGGCGTCGCTCGCCAGTACCGCGCGCGAGCGCTCGGCGAGGTCACCTTCGAGGCAGCCGCCGCTCACGAGCCCGCGATAGTCGCCGTTGCCCGCGATCAGGATCCGATGGCCCGCCTTGCTGTACGTCGAGCCTAGCGTGTCGTAAACCGTCGCGAGCACGAGCGGCTCGCCGCGCGCGCGCCAAGTGTCGAAGTATTCGAGAATCTGTCGGACGCTCATTCGGGGGCCTCGGCCGATCGGCGCTAAATATGCCAGCCGCCGCTCGGTTGCACCACCTCGCAGGTAAGTCATAGACTGCCGAGCCTCGACGCGAACGGCGGCCCCGCCGAGTGTTGGAAGGAAAACCCGTGAGCCCATCGAGCAAATCTCGAGCGCGAGGGAAGCGCGCAATCGACAAGCCTAGCCGGGAGGAAGCCGAGGCCGCCGTGCGCGTGCTGCTGCGCTGGGTGGGCGACGATCCCGACCGCGAAGGGCTCGTCGGCACGCCGGGACGCGTCGTCCGCGCCTACGAAGACTGGTTCAGCGGCTACGCAGACGACCCGGTCGAGTTCCTGCGCCGCACCTTTCACGAGGTCGACGGCTATGACGAGATGGTCGTGCTGCGCGACATCAGCTTCGAGTCGCACTGCGAGCATCACATGGCGCCGATCATCGGCAAGGTGCACATCGGCTACCTGCCGGATCGCAAGGTCGTCGGCATCAGCAAGCTCGCGCGCGTGGTCGAGACGTTCGCGCGACGGCTCCAGGTGCAGGAGACGCTCACCGCGCAAATCGCGCATTGCATCCAAGGCGTGCTCAAGCCGCGCGGCGTGGGCGTCGTCGTGGAAGGCGTGCACCAGTGCATGACCACGCGCGGCGTGCACAAGGCGGGCGTGGCGATGATCACGAGCCAACTCCTCGGGCACTTCCGTTCCGACCCCCGCACGCGCGCGGAATTCCTCACGATGATCGGCCGCCCCGGCGGCCCGCATTAAATAGGGACATGTTGGATTTTCGGGGCGTGTCTCCCTTGGGCCGCTAGCGTCAACGGGGCGGCGGCCGCACCTCGAAGGGTATTCCCGAGACACGCCGGAAGAGCCCCTGCGGCTCCTCGCGGCACATCCGACCGCCATGGATGGCGGGAGTGCCGCAATTGCAGGATGCAAATTGCGGCCCTGTGCCGCGACGGTCTCGGGAAGCCCGTTCGAGGTACGTCCGCCGCCGCTACCCACATCGCACGGCCCAAGTGGAGACACGCCCCGAAAATCCAACATGTCCCCACTTTTTTCCAGGCTCTACACTAGGACATGGCTCGCGATCGGCCTTGGTTGTTCGATGAGGGGCATCCGGCGGTGCCGGAGGTCGACGCGGCGATTGCGGCGAGGTGGCTCGCGGATGAGACGGCAACGGTGCGCGAGCTCGCCGCGCGTGCGGCGCTCGACCCCGAGCGGAACGCGCGCGTCCGAGAGCAGTCGGCGTCGCTCGTCGCGGCGATCCGGGCGAGGCAGCGGCGCGCCGGCGGCGTGGACGCGCTGCTCGGCGAGTACGATCTGTCGTCGGCCGAGGGCATCGTGCTCATGTGCCTCGCCGAGGCGCTGCTCAGGATTCCCGACGCCGCGACGGCCGACCGGCTGATCGCCGACAAGCTCGGATCGGCCGATTGGGAGGCCCACCTCGGCGCGAGCGAGTCGCTGTTCGTCAACGCGTCGACCTGGGCGCTGCTCCTGACCGGCCGGATAGTGGGGGCCGCCGACGTTGCCGAGCCGCCCGGCCCGTTCTTCGCGCGGCTCGTCGAGCGGCTCGGTGAGCCCGTGGTCCGCGCGGCGCTCAAGCAAGCGATGCGGATCCTGGGGCAGCAGTTCGTCATGGGCGAAACGATCGACGCGGCGTTGGCGCGCGCCGCCGCCGCTCCGCAATTCGACTATTCGTTCGACATGCTCGGCGAGGCAGCCCTCACCGCGGCCGACGCCGAGCGCTATCTCGCGGCGTATGCCGCCGCCATCGACGCCGTCGGGCGCAGCTTGCTGCGGGGGGACGGGGCGGCGGCGAGCATTTCGGTGAAGCTCTCCGCGCTCTGCCCACGATACGAGCCCGCGCAGGGCGCGCGCGCGTCGCGCGAGCTCGCCGCGCGCTTGCTCGAGCTCGCGACGCGGGCCGCCGCGGTGAACGTCGAGCTCACGGTCGACGCGGAGGAAGCCGACCGGCTCGAACTCTCGCTCGCGATCTTCGGCCGGGTGCTCGCCGACCCGCGCCTCGGCGGCTACGAAGGGCTCGGTCTCGCCGTGCAGGCGTATCAGAAGCGCGCGCTGCCCGTGCTCGCCTGGCTCGAGCGGCTGGCGCGGGCCGGCCGCGCCGGCAATCTGCTCGTCATCCCCGTGCGACTCGTGAAGGGCGCGTATTGGGACAGCGAGGTCAAACACGCGCAGGAGCTCGGCCTCGACGGCTACCCGGTGTTCACTCGCAAGAGCAACACCGACGTGTCCTACCTCGCGTGCGCGAAGGCGTTGCTCTCCGAGCACACGCACCTACGGCCGCAATTCGCGACCCACAACGCGCACACCGTCGCGTGGATTCTCGAGGTGGGCGCGCAGCGCACGTTCGAGTTCCAGCGCCTGCACGGCATGGGCGAGGAGCTCTACGGCGAGCTGCTCGGGCGTGCGAGCTTCGGGCGGCGCTGCCGCGTCTACGCGCCGGTGGGGAGCCACGCGCATCTCTTGCCCTACCTCGTTCGACGGCTGTTGGAGAACGGCGCCAACACGTCGTTCGTCAATCGACTCGTGCACGCGGACTCGCCGCCTGACTCGATCGTCGCCGATCCGCTCGCGCAGGCGAGCGCGGCGGACGACCTGTCGCACCCACGGATCCCGCCGCCGCGCGCGCTGTTCGCGCCCGAGCGCGCGAACTCGCGCGGGTACAACCTTGCGGACGCCCGCGAGCAGCGCGCGCTCTCGCACGCGCTCCGCGCCACGACGCCGGGCGCGTGGGTCGCGGCGCCGCGCGTCGCGGGCCGCGACCGCGACGGTGACGCAAGGCCCAGCCGCGACCCCGCGGACGTGAGCCGCGTCGTCGGCACGGTGCGCTACTCCGACGCCGCGACGGCCCGCGCAGCCCTCGAAGCCGCGAGCGCCTTCCAGCCCGCTTGGAACGCCGTGCCGGTGGAGCAACGCGCGCAGACGCTGCGCGCGGCCGCGGATCTCTTCGAGGCCGACGCGGCGGAGCTCGCGGCGCGCTGCATCGTCGAGACGGGCCGCACGGTACCCGACGCGCTCGCCGAGGTGCGCGAAGCGGTGGACTTGTTGCGCTACTACGCGGCGCAAGCCGTCCGCCACCTCGCCGTGCCGACGGTGCTACCCGGCCCCACGGGGGAGCGCAACGAGCTCCGGCTCGTGGGCCGCGGCGTGTTCGTCTGCATCAGCCCGTGGAACTTCCCGCTGGCGATCTTCAGCGGCCAGATCGCCGCCGCGCTCGCGGCCGGCAACACGGTGATCGCGAAACCGGCGGAGCAAGGGTCGCTCGTCGCGGCGCACGCGGTGCGCCTGCTCGGGCGTGCGGGCATACCGGACGGCGCGCTCCAGTTCCTCCCGGGCGACGGCCGTGCGATTGGCGAAGTCTTGCTGCACAACCCGCGCGTGGCGGGCGTGGTGTTCACGGGCTCCGTCGAGACCGCGCAGTCGATCTCACGGACGCTCGCGAACCGGCCCGGCCCGCTCGCGACGTTCATCGCCGAGACCGGCGGCATCAACGCCATGATCGTCGACAGCTCCGCGCTGCCCGAGCAGGTGGTGCGCGACGCCGCGCAGTCGGCGTTCAACAGCGCGGGCCAGCGCTGCTCGGCCCTGCGCCTGCTCTGCCTGCAAGAGGACACCGCGGACGATGTGCTGCGGCTGCTCACCGGGTGGATGGACGAGCTCGTGATCGGCAACCCTGCCGTGCTGGCGACCGACGTGGGCCCGGTGATCGACTCCGACGCGCGTGCGCTGCTGGCCGACTGGGTGGACGCGCATCGCGCGGCCGTGCTGCATCGCTGCCGCCTCGGCGCGGAGCACGAGCGCGGCATCTTCTTTCCGCCGACCGTGATCGCGCTCGATCGCGTGGCAGACCTCACGCGCGAGGTGTTCGGGCCGGTGCTGCACGTCGTTCGTTATCGCGCGCGCCACACGGAGCAGCTCGTCGACGAGATCAACGGATTGGGCTACGGCTTGACGCTCGGCGTGCATACGCGCATCGACTCGTTCGCGCGGCGCGTCGCCGCAGGCGCGCGGGCGGGCAACGTCTACGTCAACCGCAACATGATCGGCGCGCAGGTGGGCGTGCAGCCGTTCGGCGGGATGGGCCTGTCGGGCACCGGGCCGAAGGCGGGTGGGCCGCACTACGTGCCGCGGTTCGCCGTGGAGCAGACCGTTACGACAAATACGGCGGCCGTCGGCGGCAACGCCACGCTGCTATCGCTCGCCCCGGAAATCGGCTCCGTGCCGCGCGTTTCGACATAAACGGTTCGACATAAAGCCGGCGCAAGGACTGCCGCACCCGCGCCAGCAACTGACGCCGCGCGTCAGCTGCGCTCAACATAACGCGACGAAAAGCCCCGGAACCCGCGTCGGCGCTCAGTGGCACGGCTCTTGCTCTACTTTGACATGCTAACGACGTGCGCTCGAGTGCTAGGAGTCGAGATGGACGTTCGAATCGTGTGCGCGCTGCCGCCCTTGAGCTATCCGGAGCAAGACTACGTCCGGGTGCATACCTGCGCCGACCCCGCGGACGACACGGTGACGTTGGCGACGATCGAACGGATCGTCGACAAGACCAACGTCGAGGAGGACGCGCCGGTCCGCAAGCGCATCAAGACGCTGATCATGCGTCAACCGATGTCGCCGGATGAGGCGCTCGGCCTTGCCAGACGCTACGCCGAGCGCAAGAAAATCCCCGTCGTCTACGCCGACCGGACCTAACCCGCGCGCGCGTCGGCGCGCCTTCCCCGATCAACTCGCTCCGGCGTGGCCTCACCTTGGCCGACTCTCGCGTTGAGGTGGCTGCGCGCATCGCGCCATCAACGTACACGACGTCGCGGTCGTCTTGAATTGACAGGCCCTCTGGCGCGTGGCTACATGATTGGAACGTCGGCGGACACGGCAGATGGCGGACCTCGAGCTCGGACCGGTATGGCTCAGCCTGAAGCTTGCCGGCGTCACCGTCATCGCGCTGCTGCTGATCGCGACGCCGCTAGCGTGGTGGCTCGCGTTCACGCGTCGCCGGATTCGCACGGTCGTCGAAGCCGTCGTCGCGCTGCCGCTCGTACTCCCGCCCACGGTGCTCGGCTTCTATCTGCTGATCCTGCTCGGCCCCGCGGGTACGATCGGCCGGCTCTGGGTACAGCTCACCGATAGCACGCTGACGTTCTCGTTCGCCGGGCTCGTCGTCGCGTCGGTGATCTATTCCTTTCCGTTCGCCGTGCAGCCGCTCCAGGCGGCATTCGAGAGCGTCGGCCGCGCGCCGCTCGAGGCCGCCGCGACGCTCGGCGCGAGCAGGTTCGACGCGTTCGCGCGCGTCGCGTCGCCGCTCGCGATCCGCGGCTACGTGTCCGCGATCGTGCTCACGTTCGCGCATACGCTCGGAGAGTTCGGCGTCGTGCTCATGGTCGGCGGCAACATCCCGGACCGTACGCGCGTGATCTCGATCGCCCTCTACGAGCACGTGGAGACGATCGAGTATGCGCAGGCGCACGTGCTCGCGGCCGGGTTGCTCGTGTTCTCGTTCGCCGTGCTGCTCTCCGTCTACACGCTCAATCGCCGGATGCCGTTGGTACGCGTGTGAGTCGCCGGACCCGCGACCATGGTTAAGCTCGCGCTCGACGTGCGGCTCGAGCGCGGCGAGTTCGCGCTCGCGGTCAGCGAGACGTTGGCGCTGGACGGCATCACGGCGCTGTTCGGCCCGAGCGGCTCCGGCAAGACCACGCTCCTGCGCGTGATCGCCGGTCTCGAGGACGGCGCGCGCGGCACCGTGGCTTTCGACGGCGAGCGCTGGCAGCACGACGGCGCGCGCGTGCCCCCGCACCGCCGCGGCATCGGCTACGTGTTCCAGGACGGGCGCCTGTTTCCGCATCTCGACGTGGAGCGGAACCTGCGCTTCGCGCTCGAGCGCGCCCATGGTCGACCGAGCAGGCCGATCGGGCTCGCAGACGTCATCGCCGCCCTCGACTTGAAGGCGCTGCTCCGCCGCCGGCCGGCGTCGCTATCGGGCGGCGAGCAACAGCGCGTCGCGATCGGCCGCGCGCTGCTCACGAGCCCGCGGCTGCTGTTGATGGACGAGCCGCTGTCGTCCCTCGACGTCGGCCGCAAACGGGAGATCGTGCCGCTAATCGAGAAGCTGCCGGCCGCGTTTCACGTGCCCGTGCTTTACGTCACGCACAACGTCGACGAGGTCGCGCGGCTCGCGTCCCGCGTCGTGCTGCTGAACGCGGGCCGCGTCATCGCCCAGGGCGACGTGGCCGAGATCCTCGAACGCATCGATCTCTGGTCCTACACCGGAGGCCGCGAGGCGGGCGCCGTGCTCGAAGTGCGCGTCGAGAGCGAACGAGACGGCATCGCAACCCTGCGCCTGCGCGAGCACGCGCTGCACGTGCCGATGGCCGAGCCGCCGCTCGGGAGGACTCTGCGAATTCGGATCCATGCACGCGACGTTGCCGTTGCAACCGTGCGGCCGCGCGAGATCAGCATCCGCAACGTGCTCGGCGCCGAAGTCCTGCGCATCGACCTCGACGCGAGCATCTATGCCGAGCTGCTGCTCGGCATCGACGGCCAGCACCTCCGCGCTCGGATCACACGCGATGCGCTCGACGAGCTCAGGCTCAAAACGGGCCAGCAGGTCTACGCGCTGATCAAGAGCGTGGCGCTCGAGAGCACGCTGCTCGGCTGACTGCCCCCGGGGCCGACTGTCCCCAGGGTCAGACCCAAGGATCAGACCAATGCGCCAGACTGTCCGATCGCGACCAACCGGCGACGCTCCCGACAACACTTAGCCGCGCCGCTGCTCTAAAATCATGCGCATGCAGGTAACCAACCTAGAGACCGTGACGTTCGGCGTCGCCGACGTCGAGAGCTGCCGCCGTTTCTGGACCGACTTCGGCCTCGCCGAAGCCCGCGAGGACGGCGCCACGCATTTCCGGGCGCAGAACGGCACCGGTGTGGTGCTCCGCGCTCCCGACGACCCCGCCCTGCCTCCCGCGATGGAGCCGGGCGCAACGCTGCGTGAGACGACCTTCGGCGTGCGGTCCGCGGCCGACCTGCGCGCGATCGGCGCGGAGCTCGGCAAGGACCGCGAGGTACGCGCCGACGCCGACGGCACGATCCACGCCCTCGACCCGCTCGGCTTCGCGATCGCATTCCGCGTGGCCAGGCGAACGCCGGTCGCCGCTCCACCGCTCAAGTTCAACACCCCGGGGCATCCCGACCGGCTCAACACGCGCGGCGAGTTCCACAAGTCGGCGCAGCCGCTCGAGCTTACGCATACGGTGTTCATGATCGACGACCCCGACAAGATCGTGCCGTTCTATACGGAGCGGCTCGGCTTCATCGCGAGCGACATGTACCCGGGCCGCGGCTATTTTCTCCGCGGCGGCGCGTCGAACCATCACCACAATTTGTTTCTCTTGAACGTCGGCAAGCGGCCGGGGTTCCATCACCTCGCCTTCGAGCTCGGCTCGATCCACGAGCTCTTCGGCGGCGGGCTCAACATGACGCGGCGCGGCTGGCGCACGGCGCTCGGCCCCGGCCGGCACCCGATCTCGTCGTGCTACTTCTGGTATTTCCACAGCCCGTGCGGCGGCGCGGCCGAGTACGACTTCGACTCCGACGTCGTCGACGGGCACTGGCAGCCGGGCGTGTTCCAGCAGACGCCCGAGATATTCGCCGAATGGTGCTTGGCCGAGGGCATGGCCGACTCGCTGCTCTACAAAGGAGTGCAGACGGGCGACACGATCAAGCGCAAGGATTGACACCACCCGCCAAGGAGCCGTTTCATCACCGCCATGAGCAAGCAACCCGAAGAATACGAAGACATCCCGGGCACGTGGGTGTTCGACGCAGAGCGCGCCCGCATCGGCTACCATCTCAACGAGTTCCTCTACTCGCTGATGAAGGCGGAGAGTCGCGCCGAGTTCCTCGCCGACGAGCGCAAGTATCTTACGAAGTTCGCGATGACCGAGGAGCAGCGCGACGCGGTCGTGAACCGCGCCTGGAACAGGCTACTCGAGCTCGGCGGCGTATCGTACGCGCTCGCGAAGCTCGCGTTCACCGACAAGAAGTCGTACCAGTTCATGGCGTCGCAGATGGTCGGAATCCCGGAAAGCGAATACGTCAAGATGATGCTCGCGGGCGGGCGCTCCCTCGACGGCTGGCGGTCGAAGTCCGAGAGGAAACGCTGATGGCCAGGGTCATCGCCGGTGTCGGCACGTCCCATACGCCCGCGATCGGCGCCGCGCTCGACAACGGCAAGACCGCGGAGCCGTACTGGACGCCGCTGTTCAGGGGTTACGAGCCCGCCAAGCAGTGGATGGCCGAGACGGCGCCCGACGTCGCGATCGTGGTCTACAACGATCACGTCAACGCGTTCGACTTCAAGATCATCCCCACGTTCGCGCTCGGCTGCGGCGACGAGTTCCCGATCGCGGACGAGGGTTGGGGCGCGCGTCCCGTACCCGTGGTGAAGGGGCATCCCGAGCTCGCGGCTCACATGGCGCAGTCGCTCGTGCTCGACGAGTTCGACATCACGATCGTCAACGAGATGCAGGTGGATCACGGCCTCACCGTGCCGATGTCGCTCTTGTTCGGCCAGCCCAAGGCTTGGCCCGTGCGCGTGATCCCGGTCGCCGTGAACGTGATCCAATATCCCGCGCCCACGGGCAATCGCTGCTACATGCTCGGCAAAGCCATCAAGAAGGCGGTCGAAAGCTGGGACGAGGACCTGCGCGTCGTCATCTTCGGCACCGGCGGGATGTCGCACCAGATCCAGGGCCCGCGCGCCGGGCTCATCAACACGCCGTTCGACAAGGCGTTCTTGGACGGCCTCACGCGCGACCCCGAGCGGCTCGCAAAGATTCCGCCGATCGAGTACCTGCGCGACGCGGGCGCCGAGGCGATCGAGCTCGTGATGTGGCTGATCATGCGCGGCGCGCTCGGCGAGCGCGTGCGCGAGGTCTACCGCTTCTATCATGTGCCCGCGTCGTCCACCGGCGTCGGCCACATCATTCTCGAGGCCGCATAAAGCTCACGCTTGCTCGAATACGATCCGAGCCGCACCGCCCTGTACTCGCCCGACCGGCGCGCCACGCTTTTCGAGGACGGCAAGCAGTACACGACCGCCCAGATCGCGATCGAGGCGGCGCGGCTCGCCTACGTTCGCGCCGAGACGTCAGCCGCGGAGCTCGAGCGGCTCACGCTGTCACTCGCCCGCACGGGCTTCGGGCCGCCCGCGCTGTTCGTCGACGCTAAGACCGGTACCGAAGCCTTCGGCGCGCACCGCGCCGCGGACGGGACGACGCTCGTGGCGTTTCGCGGAACGCAACCTGGCGCCACCGCGGATTTTCTGACCGACGCGCGCGCGTTGTTGACACCTTGGCCCGAGTCCGGCGGCTTGGTGCACGCGGGCTTCGCCGCGGCCGCCCGCGCGGTGCTGCCCGATCTGCGCCGCTGGGTCGAGAGCCAGCCGCATTCCGCCGCGAAGCTGCTGCTTACCGGCCACAGCCTCGGCGCCGCGCTCGCGACGCTCGCGGCGAGCGTGCTGCAGCCCGGCCTGGTCGTCACGTTGGGATCGCCACGCGTCGGCGACCGCGCGTTCGCGGCCACCGTCACGACGGAGCTCGTGCGCATCGTCGACTGCTGCGACGCGGTCACCGACCTCCCGCCGCCGATCCGCTACTGTCATGTGGGGCCGACCACCTACCTCACCCACGACGGACGGCAAGTCGTAGAGCCGAGCCCCGCGTTCGTCCGCACCGATCGCCTGCGCGGCCGGACGCAATACTTCCTGCGGCACGCATGGAAAAAGGGCGCAGTCTTGGTTCGCGACTTCGCGGATCACGCGCCGATCAACTACGCGCGCGCGTTCTTCGCGTAGGCGCAGCGGGTCGATGCTCGCGCCCGCACTGGCCCCGGAGACGACCTAGCGATCGGTGAAGCCGTAGAGCCGATGTGGATTGTCCACGAGCACCTTGCGCTGCAGCACGGGGTCCGGCATGAACAGCGGGATCAGGTCGACGAGGTCGCCGTCGTTAGGCATGTGCTTCTTGATGTTCGGATGCGGCCAGTCGGTGCCCCAGAGGATGCGGTCGGGCGCCACCTTCAGCAGAGCCTGACCGAACGGCACCGCGTCGGTGAACGGCGGCCCCATCGAGGAGATGCGCTCCGCGCCGCAAATCTTGACCCAGCAGTTGCCCATGCGCGCGGCGTTCAGCAGCACCTTGAAGGGCTCCTGGTCGAGCCCGTCCTTGGTCGGCACGCGGCCCATGTGGTCGATGATGAACGGCACCGGCAGAGTTCGGAGCAGGTCGTCGAACTCGAGCAGGTCGATCGCGTCGAAGTGCAGCACGACGTGCCAGTCGAAGTGGGCCGCGCGCGCCACGAGCCGCTGGAACTCGTCCATGTCGGGCGTGCCGCCGAGATGCTGCACGAAGTTGAAGCGGATGCCGCGGATGCCGCCCGCGTGCAGCTCCTCGAAATCCTTGTCGGTGAAGCTCTCGTCCACGTTCGCGACGCCGCGGTATTTGCCGCCGCTCTGCGCGATCGCGTCCAGGATCACCGTGTTGTCCGTGCCGTGACAGCTCGCGTTGACGAGCACGGCGCGACTCAATCCTAGCGTCTTCTGCAGTTCCTTGAAGCGCGACAAAGGCGCGTCGGGCGGCGTGTAGCTCCTGTCCGGCGCGTACGGATACTTGTCGCCCGGCCCGAAGATGTGGCAGTGCGCATCGCATGCGTTCGGCGGCGGCTGGTACTTCGGCGCGCGCGTGCTCGGATCGGGCGCCATGCAAACCGGAATGCTAGCCAAGCGACTTCTCCAGCCGGTCGAGCACTTCCATCGCGGGCAGCACTTGCGCCACGCTCGAGCGCGGCTCGCGCTTCTCGCGGATCGCCGCCACGAGCTCGCGATCCTGGAGCTCGATGCCGTTCATCGAAACGTCGACCTTCGACAGGTCGATCTGCTTGTCCTTGCCATCGAAGAGGTCGTCGTAGCGCGCAACATAGGTGCCGTTGTCGCAGATGTAGCGGAAGAACGTGCCCTGCGGCCCGTCGTTGTTGAACGACAGGGCGAGCGTGCACACGGCGCCCGACGACGTGCGCATCTGGATACTCATGTCCATCGCGATCTTGAGCTCGGGATGCGTCGGGCCCTGCATCGCAGACACCTTCGACGCGAGCTCGCCGGTCTGATGGTGGAACAGATCCACGGTGTGGCACGCGTGGTGCCACAGCAGATGGTCGGTCCAGGTCCGCGGCTTACCCTCGAGGTTGATGTTCTTGCGGCGAAAGAAGAAGGTCTGCACGACCAGATGCTGGAGCTTGAGCTCGCCGGCCTCGATTCGTTTGTGCAACCACTGATGCGACGGATTGAAGCGCCGCGTGTGGCCCGCCATCGCGATCTTACCGGTCTCCTTCTGCGCGGCCAGGATCTTCTTCGAGTCGGCGAGCGAGTCGGCGATCGGGATCTCGATCTCGACGTGCTTGCCCGCCTTCATCACCTGGATCGCCTGCGACGCATGCACCTGCGTGGGCGACGTGAGGATCGCGGCGTCGACTCCGGGCCGCGCGAGCGCCTCGGCGAGGTCGCTCGTGTAGTGCGGAATGCCGTACTTCTCGGCGACGGCCGCCGTCGATTCCTGATTGCCGCCGACGAGGCTCGCGACCTCGACGCCGTCGATGTTCTTCAAGCCGTCGAGGTGCTTTTGGCCAAAAGCACCTTGGCCGACCATGACGATCTTCATTCATTCCTCCGGCGGTTGGCGCGCTCCTCGCCCGATGCGGTGCCGCTCTCTCGCGATTGACGCGGCGAGCAACGACCTTGAGGCAACCTTGGGCGAACGAAGTTCGCGGGGAGCGCGTGTATTATTCGCGGAGGCAAGCGTAGCACGGCGGCCGTGACCCGCGAACCCGCGATCGGGCCGGCCCCGCGCGCCGACACGCGCAAGCACGATCCGCCGCACGCCCCCCAACAACGGAGACGAGAACCATGGCCGAACGAGCCGAGAACGTTGCACTACGAACCGATTTCTCGCTGCTGATCGGCGGATCGCTCGAAGACAGCGGCCGGCACTTGGACGTCATCAATCCCGCACGCGGCGAGGTCTTCGCACGCTGCCCGGCGGCGACACGGGAGCACCTGGATCGCGCCGTCGCGGCGGCGCGAGCCGCGTTCCCCGCCTGGCGTACGAAGTCGTTCGCGGACCGCGCCGCGGCGGTCAAGTGGATGTCGCAACGCCTCCGCGAGCGGCAGAACGAGCTCGCCGAGCTGCTCACGCGCGAGCAAGGCAAGCCGCTCGGCCAGTCGGTCGCGGAGATCGACCGCGGCGCCGCGCAGTCCGATGGCTTGGTGGGCATCGAGATCAAGCCCGAGGTGCTGGTCGACGACAAGGAGCGACACATCGAGCTTCATTACCGACCTCTCGGCGTCGTCGGCATCATCACGCCCTGGAACGCGCCGGTGAACCTCGCGCTCGGACCGTTGGTGTCGGCGCTCTACACCGGTAACACCGTCGTGCTCAAGCCCTCGCCGTACACGCCGCTCACCACGCTCAAGCTCGGCGAGCTGCTGAAGGAGGTTTTTCCCGCGGGAGTTGTCAACGTGCTCGCGGGCGGCGACGAGCTTGGCGCCTGGATGACGGAGCACGCCGGGATCGACAAGATCGCCTTCACGGGCTCGGTCGCCACCGGCAAGAAGGTGCTCGCGAGCGCGGCGGGCACGCTCAAGCGCGTGACGCTCGAGCTCGGCGGCAACGATCCCGCGATCGTCATGGACGACGTCGACGTCAAGGCCACGGCGAAGAAGATCTTCTTCGCGTCGTTCGTCAACAGCGGCCAGGTGTGCATGGCGATCAAGCGGATCTATGCGCACGAAAAGATTTACGATGCGCTCTGCGACGCGCTCGTCGCGGAGGCCAAGAAGGCGAAGGTCGGCGACGGCCTCGACCCGACGACCGAGCTCGGCCCGATCCAGAACAAGATGCAGTACGACAAGGTGGTCGCCATCATCGAGGACACGAGAAGACGCGGCGCGCGCTTTCTCGCGGGCGGCGACATCCCGAACGGCCCCGGCTATTTCCTTCCGCCGACGCTCGTCACCGACATCCCGGAAGACAGCCGCCTCGTGCAAGAGGAACAGTTCGGCCCAATCGTGCCGATCCTAAAATTCAAGGACTTGGACGACGCACTCCGCCGCGCCAACGACACGCGCTACGGCTTGAGCGGCTCGGTGTGGACCAGCGATCCCGCGCGCGGCGCCGAGATCGCCGCCAAGCTCGAGGTCGGCACCGCCTGGGTCAACCAGCACCGTGCGACGTCGGCGTTCGTCCCCTTCGGCGGCGCCAAGGAGTCCGGCCTCGGCCGCCAATACTCCTCCCTGGGCCTCAAGAGCTACATGGAGCCCGAAGTCCTAAGCGTCGCGAAGTAGCGCAGTTCCTTTCTTGCTTTGGCCAGCGCGCTAAGCGCAACGGCTGCGGCCGCACCTCGAACGCGTGCTCCGCTGCGGCGGTAGCGACGAGCCGAGCCACAGCGCCGAGAGCCGCGGAGCCCGGGCGCGCAGCGCCCGGGGGCGAGCCGCAGGCGAGCACTCAAAACGCGGCGGCACACCGCTTGGGAACTGCGGAACAATCAAGCGACCGCGTTTTGAGCCCCGGCGAACGCGCCGTGGCGAGGCCGCAGGATGCTCCTGCAGCTGCGGCACTCCCGCCATCGATGGCGGTCGGGAACCGGCCGCAGGCCGGCGAAGTCGCGTGCCGCAGCGGAGCACGCGTTCGAGGTGCGGCCGCAGCCACCACAACGCCGCAACCGGCCAAAGCGAGCAACGAGCTGCGCGTTCCTCAGCGGTGCGCGGTGGTAGCAGCCACGGTCGCCCCGTTGGCGACGCGGCGGAGCGGGCAGCTCTCTGCGCGCGGTGCCGTGCTCGCGACGAAGCCGGGCTGCTCGACGAGCTCGTCCTTGAACCGACGAAGGTCGATCACCGCGTCGAAGTCGGACGCCGCGTCGGGCACGTCGTGCCCCGCGGTCAAAGTGAAGCTGCACTCCGCGGGCAAGCCTTCCGGCAACCGCTCGCGCATCGCCGTCTTGAACATCTCTTTCGGCACCCAGTCCGAATCCGAGGACAGCGAGCCGAACTCGTCGGAGAACAGTCGGCGCGTGGATCGCTCCGACAACAGCGGCGTGATGATGTACACCGAGGTGTCGACGTCGACCGGCACGCGCTCGGCGGCCTCGCGCATCGCCGTCCACTCGAGACTCTGCGGCTCGGCGATCAGCGCATAAGCGTTGTAGCCAGCGGACGCGGCGGCGACCGCGACGAAGGCGCCCAACGCGGCGTGCTGCGCCCGCAGAGGTATCCGGCCCGACACGTGCAGGCTCCGCAGCCCGAACACGATCAACACGATCACGAGCCCCCCGAGCCCGAACAACGTTCGGTAGCCGTTGACCCAGGCCGCCGAGGCGAGGCTCACGCCGTGCGCCACGAACGGCAGCAGGAGCGCGCAGACGAGCCAACGCGCCCGATGCGACCACGTCGCCGGACCGAAGCGCCAGCCGAACGAAATCACGACCACGGACAAAGCGGCTGCGCCCCAGAAGAACGCCGCTCCGGTGTTGAACTTGTCGCGCAGCGCGAACAGCGCGAGCGCGTTCGCGACCGGTTGCTTGAAAAACCACGCGAGCTTCGCGAGCACGTTGGTCTCGAAGTGCATGCGCTCGGATTGCTGCACGACGCCCGCGTCGAACGTGAGCTCGACGAGCATGAACCCGATGAGGAGCGCCACGCACAGGATACTCAAGTGGAGCGTCGTCCAACGCGCGTGCTGCGCGACGCCGCGCCCCGGCCGGAGCAACAGCACCGCGGCGATCGGCACGACCGCGAACAGCGCGTTCGACTGGTAGATGAGCCCCGCGATCAAGTACAGCAGCCCGCCGCAGAGCACCGCGGCGACGCGCGTCCAGCCCGGCCTCGCGAGGCGCCATTCGACGAGCGCGAACCCGGCGACGGCGAGCAGCAGCGCAAGCGCGAGCGGCCACGTTATCGCCCACGAAGCGAACACCTGCGCCGCGGGCAAGAACGCGACGCAGAGTCCAATCGCGGCCGCTTCGGCGTCCGACCAGCCCCGCCGGCGCAGCAGCGCCCAGAGCGCCACTCCCGTTGCGGCCAAGAACAGCACGCACGTGAACCGCAGCCACGGGAGGTCGGGCACGCCGCGCAGCAGCCGCACGGAGCTTTCGAGCAGCACGCCGTAGACGGGGCGGCCGTTCGAAGTCGTGAAGCGCAGCAGCTTGCCCGGCTCCTCGTTCACCTCGCGCAGATGCGCGTAATCGTCGCGGAAGCCGTAGTCGTGAAAGACCGTGCCCCAGTACACGGCGACCGGAGCCAGAATCAGGAGCACCAGGAAGACGGCGGCCTTGCGGCTCATGGGTATACGTTACTTCTTTTCAGCCCTATCCATCGACCATCGTGGCGGGCCGGCGTTCACTTTCTTGCCCGCACGTAATACTGCGCCCCGAGCGGCAGCCAGGCGAGCATGGACTCCAAGGGCCGCAGCCCCCGCAGAGCATGCGGGAAAAAGATCCGGTAGCGGACGTCGGCGGCCCCAAATCCGGCCGCCCGGGCCCGGCGCCGCAGGGTTGGGGCCAGGATCAGCTCGGCATGCTCGTCGAACTCGCACGTGTTGACGGCACGCAGGGTGAGCGGATTCAACGGGTTATGCTCGAAAACCAACAACAGCCCCCCGGGTTTGAGCACGCGCCTTATTTCCCCCAACAGTGCCACGTGCTCGCCATGCGGAATGTGATGGAACACACAGGACGCTAGCGCGACGTCGAAGGTGCCCGCCTCGTAGGGGATCCGCGCCCCGTCGAAGTGCTTGAATTCCGCGAGCCGGCCGTACTTGGCCGCGCCTATCTCGAGGCTCTTCCGCGAGACGTCGAGGCAGGTGACGCTCGCCTCGGGCAGGTGCTTGCGGAAAAACGGCACCGAATACCCGATGCCAGCGCCGAAATCGAGCACGGCCGGCTGAGGCAGAGCGCCGGCTTGCGAACGGGCGAGCTCGGCGGCGAGGTCCACCACCTTGTACTCGGCGAAATACTCGGGATCCTCGCCCGAGAGCTTGATGTTCGCCGCATGCATCGCGCGGTATTCAGCGGCGAATTTGTCGAATTCGGCTTCGTCCACGGGTCACGCCTTCCTTGAGATCGCCTTCTTTACAGATCACGAAACGAGATCAGCTGCACGCCCCGTGCCAGAACGAGGTCGCGGATCCGAGGGCTCGACAACGCGTCGCGCTCCGCCACCCACGAGTAATCCCAATGCCGGTAGCGGCCGCGGGGGTCATCGTCGCCCGGATGACACATGAGCTCGGCCGTGCGGCCCGACGGCAGGCCCGCGAGCACGGTGGCGAGATTCGCTTCGTTGAGCCGGCCGCCGAAGTAGAACCCGACGAAGTCGTCGATGCGCTTGAGCTCCCGCAGCGGCGACAGCGCGCAGAACACGGCGAGCGCGACCTGCTCCGCGAGGCGCCGGGCGTTCCCGATATTGCGCAACATGTAACCCCTCACCCGCTCTGCCGGGTAGCGGACGGTGCGGATGCCGTGGGCTCTCGCGAGCTCCGCGACGACGCCGGCGATTCCCGGCAGCACGTGCACGTGCTGATGGCCATCGAGATGGCTCACGGGCAGGCCGCGCGCGAGAACGCGGCCGATCTGCGCGTCGAGCTCGGCGCGCACCGCGCGCAACGGAATCCGGCCGGCCGCATAGCGCGCGGCGAACTGCAGCGCGTGCGGCGGAAACCTTCCGCTCGCGTCGACGAGTCCCGCGGCCGCGGGGCCGACCGGCCGTTCCTCGGTGAGCGTAAGGTGCACGCCGACGTCGAGCGTCGGGCAGTCCCTGGCGAGCGCGACCGCGTGCTCGAACGCCGCGCCGTTCGCCATCACGGACGTGGACGTCACGATGCCGCGCCGATGCGCGTCGACGATGCCTAAGTTCACGCTCTCGGAGATCCCGAAGTCGTCGGCGTGAACGATGAGCCGCATGCCCGTGCCGCCGGTCATGCGGACTGTTCCCTCGGCGACCCCGGCGGCGCGAACGCCCAGAGCTTCGAACCGTAGTAGTTCAGCAACGTGATCACGACGGCGAGCGGCAGGAAGACCGCGAGCTCCGGGAAGCCGCGCTGGTCGACGAAAATATGCATCGCCGCCGTGCCGAGCGCCAGGCTCACGAGATTCACGACGACGAACCGAACGGCTTGCGGCACGACTTTGCCGCGCGCGCGGAACGTCCAGGATCGATTCCACAGGAAGCTGTTGATCATGCCGGCGAGGTACGCGACCGCGTTGGCGACGGCCGCGGGACCGGGCGCGTCGTTGCGTAGCGCCGGCACGTCCCAGGCGAGCAGCAACCGGTAGCAGAGGTAAAAGACCGCGAGGCTCACGAAGAAATTCGTCAAGCCCACCAGCGCGAAGCGCGGCGCGGGATGGGGATCGGTAGCAGGTTCGCCTCGGGGGCTCATGAGTCGCGATAGTCGGCGAGCACGGCCGGCTTGTTACGGCGGTCGCCCGCGGTCGCGACCGCGCGCGTCGTGTCGCGCACCAGAAAGCGCGGCCGGCGGCGGACCTCCACGACAATGCGGCCGACGTACTCGGCGAGGATGGCGAGGAACACGAACAGCACGCCGAACAGGAACGACGAGATCGCCACGGACGACGCCCACCCAGGCACGGCTTCGTCGTCGAGCCACTTGCCGATGATTGCGTACGCGACTCCGATGAATGCGATCGTCGACGACAACAGCCCTATTGCGATCCCGATACGCAGCGGAACGAGCGAGAACGCGCTCACGCCGTGCCACCCGAGCGTCAGCATCTTACGTAGCGAGTACTTGCTCGCACCGGCGTGGCGCTCGCACGAGTCGTAGACGACGCTCGCGGTGTCGTAACCGACCCAGTGCACGATGCCGCGGAGGAACAGCCCTTCCTCCTGGAACCGGAGGATCTCGTCCAAGACCTGCCGGTCGAGCAGGCGGAAGTCGGCGGCGCCCTCCTCGATGGCGACGCCGCTCAGGAACGTGAAGAGTTTGTAATAGAGACGCGAAGTCGCGCGCTTGAATCCCGACGCGGTCGGCGGATCCCTGCGCAGCGCGTGCACTATCTTGAAACCCTCCTGCCACTTGCCGACGAGCTCGGGGATGACCTCGGGGGGGTGCTGAAGGTCGGCGTCCATCATGATCACCGCGCGGCCGCGCGCTGCCGCGAGCCCGGCCAAGAGCGCGCTCTGATGACCGAAGTTGCGCGACAGGCGCACGCCCCGGACGCGCGCGTCGCGAGCGTTGAGCTCCTCGATTCGCGCCCAGGTGCCGTCGGTGCTGCCATCGTCGACGAATATGACTTCCCAGGGTCCGATCTCCCGCGAGGCGAGCTCCTTCTTCTCGGGATCGGCGCTCCCCAGGATCTCCTGCAATCGCAGGTAGAGGACGTCGAGGTTGCGCTCTTCGTTGTAGGCCGGGACGACGATCGAAAGCATTGCGCGATCCTTGGCAAACGCAGTCTTAGGGGTTGGACGACGTTCGGGCGCACACGTTCCTTCGCCCACGCGACCAGAATCGACGCGCCCCGGCTAATATTAAGCCAAGTTCATGCAAGCGACCCTCGAAGTCTTCGCATCCCTGCCGCTCGCGGAGCGCCTGTTCGTCCGTGGCCGCCTCGCGTCGGCGCCGCTGACCGAGCTCGCGGCCCGGGCGCAGGGCACGGCGTTGCTCGACGTCGGCTGCGGGCACGGCGTGTTGATCGCGCTGCTCGCGGTCGGGCACCCCGCACGGCAGGTCGTCGGCATCGACCCCGACGCGCGCAAGATCGAGTGGGCCCGGCGCTCGGTCGGACGCTGTGCGAACGTCGAGCTCCGCGCCTGCACGATCGAGACGCTCGCGGCGGAGCGGCCGCATACGTTCGATACGGTGCTGGTGGCCGACGTTCTCTATCTGCTCGAGCCCGCCGCCTGGGCGCCGTTTCTCCGCGCCGCGTGCCGGCTGCTGAAGCCGAGCGGCCGGCTCGTGCTCAAGGAAGCCGAGAACGACGGCTCGTGGCGCGTCACCAAGGCGCTGCTCCAGGAACGAGTGATGGTCCACCTATTTCGCCGCACGCACTCGAGCGGCTCGGTGGGATTCCAACCCCGGCAGGTGCTGCTCGACGCGCTCGAGCAGGCCGGGTTCGCCGTCGAGGAAGCGCTGTCGCTGGCGCGCGGCTACTCGACGCCGCACGTGCTGTTCACCGCGAGCCCGCAAGTCCCGCGGTGACCTCGCGCCGCGACTGCCGCGGCCCCGGCCGACGGTTCAGCCCCAGACGTCGACGGCGACCTCCACGATTCGCTCGAGCTTCGCCCACTGCTCGTCCTCGGTGAGCACGTTACCCTCCTCGGTGGACGCGAAGCCGCATTGGGTCGACAGCGCGAGCTGCTCGAGCGGCGCGAATCTCGCCGCCTCGTCGATCCGGCGCTTGAGCGCGTCCACGCTCTCGAGCTGCCCGCGCTTCGTCGTCACGAGCCCAAGCGCCGCCGTCTTGCCCTTGGGCAGAAACTTGAGCGGCTCGAAACCGCCGGAACGGTCGTCGTCGTACTCCAAGAAATAGCCGTGCACGTTGATCTTACCGAACAGGATCTCCTGAACGGCGTCGTAGCCGCCGGACCCCATGAACGTGGATTTGTAGTTGCCGCGGCACAAATGCATCGTGACGGTCATCTCGGGCGGCGCGTGCTGCAAGCTCACGTTGACGAGATTCGCGTAGAGGTCCGCGAGCTTCTCCGGGTCGTCGCCGCGCTCGGTCATCTGGGCGCGATAGGCCGGATCGCAGAGCATCGCGAGAAACACCTCGTCGAGCTGCAGGTATCTGCACCCGCCGTCGGCGAACGCGCGCACCGCCTCGCGGTACGCGCGGCCGAGGTCCTGGAACATCTCGTCCAAGTCTGGATAGACCTCCGGGTCGACGAGTAGCCGCGCAGGCCTCCCGTAGAGCGCCGACGGCGCGGGAATCGTGAGCTTCGGCATGCGTCCCGTGCGTGCCTCGACGAACTCGAAGTGCGCGAGCATCGGATGGCCCGAGAAGCGGATCTTGCCGGCGACGCGCACACCCTCGCGCCGCGTCGCGGCGCCGGCGAACGCGACGCCCTCGTCGAGCGTGTGCTTGACGACGCCATCGAGGCCCCAGAGGAAATCGAGGTGCCACCACGAGCGGCGCAGCTCGCCGTCGGTGATGCTCTCGAGGCCGATCTCTTCCTGGCGTCTGATGACGCGCTCGATCTCGCGATCCTCGACGGCGCGAAGGGCGAGCGGATCGAGCGTGCCCGCGGCGCGTTGGGCACGCGCTTCCTTGAGCGCCGCCGGCCGCAGCAAGCTGCCGACATGGTCCGCACGAAACGGCGGTCGCTGTCGCGTGTTCGCCCAGGACGTCGGTGCGTCGACGCGTGCCGGATCCCGAGGCTCCGGGGGGTTGCCCTCCGCCATGGGCTGTGCCGGCTCCTCCGCGTCGCGACGAGTTATTGTTGTTTTCATGACCGCCATGGTACTCCGCCGCCGAATTCCATTGAGTTCTCGCAGGGGCCCACTCAGGTTCTAGTTGGTGTCAGACACCACCGGTGTCTGACACCAGGCCTGGCGGGGGGCGCGGTACACTGCGCCGATGGAGCGGCGACTCGGGTCTACGGGCATCCTCGTCAACGCGATCGGCTTGGGCGCGATGCCACTGTCGATCCAAGGGCGGCCGGACGAGCGCACCGGCCTCGCGGTCATCGCCGCGTTCGTGGAGGGCGGCGGCAACTTCATCGACACCGCGGTGAGCTACTGCCTCGACGACGACGACCTCGGCCACAACGAGCGCCTGATCGCGAAGGCCCTCGCGGCGCTCAAACGCGCCGACGTGGTCGTCGCGACCAAAGGCGGCGTGACGCGGCCGAACGGCCGTTGGGAAGTCGACGGCGATCCTAAATGGCTGCGGCGCTGCTGCGAGCAGAGCGTGCGCGACTTGGGCGGTCCGATCCCGCTTTACTACCTGCACGCGGTCGACGGCGCCGTTCCGTTTGCCGACTCGCTCGGCGAGCTCGTGCGGCTCAGGGACGAGGGCAAAATCTTAGGACTGGGCCTGTCGAACGTGAGCGCCAAGCAGCTCGACGAGGGCCTCGCGATGACGCCGATCGCGGCCGTGCAAAACCGCTGCAACCTCTTCGAGCGCCGCGACTTCGACAGCGGCCTCGTCGCGCACTGTCGTGCCAAGGACGTGGCCTACGTGTCCTACTCGCCCGTCGGCGGCCACTTCGGCCACCGGCGGCTCGCCTCGGATCCGGCGCTCGCGCGGATCGCGACGAAGCACGCCGCGTCGCCGTACGTGATCGCGCTCGCCTGGCTGCTCGGCGGCGGCGACCACGTCGTGCCGATCCCGGGCGCGAGCAAGCCCGCGAGCGCACGAAGCAGCCTCGCGGCGACCGGCGTCGAGCTCGACGCCGCGGACCGCGCGGAGCTCGACGCACTCGGGCAGCGCAGCCGCTGAGCCCGCCGCGGCGTCATGGAGGCCGCACGTCCGCCTCGCGCAACGTTTCCGCGACGAAGTACGCCATCACGAGCGACCCGCCGAGCCCGAGCCCGGCGACCGAGAGGCTCGCGGCCGCGAGGCCGGCCGCGTCGACGAGCACGCCCGCGAGCAACGGCGCGAGGCTGATGCCGACGTCGCCGATCAGCCGCCAGAGCCCGAGGAACTGACCCTGCCGGCCGCTGGCGCGCGCGAGGTCCGCGCCGATGATCATGACGACGCCCGTGCCGATGCCGTTCGCGAACCCGAGCAGCACGGCCACCGCGAGCAGCGAATAGAAGCCGGCCGCGACCGGCAGCAAGGCGAGCCCGAGCGCGTAGAACAGCATGCTCGGCACGGCGCTCCACTTGCGTCCCCAACGATCGGCGAGCACGCCGGACGGATAGAACAGTGCGATATCGACGACGCTCGCGAGCGAGTAGACGACGCCGATCGCGGTGACGTCTAACCCAAGCGCCTGGCCGAACAGCGGGATCAAGAGCTGGCGCGTGGCCCGCATCAATTGCAGCACGAGCGCGCTCGACCCGGCGGTCGCGAGCACGCGGCGCTGCTCACCGAGCACCCTCAAGGTCCCGGCCAGGCTCGGGTCGCCGACGGGCTCGTGGCGCGCCACGTCGCGCGCGAACGCAACCACGATCGCCCCGGCGACGACGGCGCTCGCGGCGCCCGCGAGAAACGCGATTCCGTAGCCGGCTGCGCCGGCCACGACGCCGCCCAACACAGGGCCGAACAGCGCGCCGCCGCGCTGCAGCCCCGCCATGGCCGCGATCGCGCGGCCGAGCTCGTGCGTGGCGCAAACGTCCGCGAGGTACGACTGGCGGCCGAGCATCCAGGCGGCGTGACCGGAGCCGAGCGCCAACGCCGCGACGGCGAGCGCCCAGGGGTTCGAGGCAGCCGCGAGAGTCGCGAAGCCTGCGAGCAGCAGGCCCAATCCGCCGAGCAGCACGGGCTTGTCGCCGAAGCGCGCCACGAGGATTCCGGCGGGCACGTCGAACAGCAGGATACCGATGCCGCGCAGCCCCACGATCAGCGCGGCGAACGCGGGGCTCCCGCCGAGCTCGACCACCTGCAGCGGCAGCAGGATCGTGAGGGCCTCCTGATTCACGGCCATCAGGAGCGAGGGCAGATAGACCGGCAGGAGCAGGCGGTCGTAAGGGGACGGGAGCCGCACGGCGCGCATTCTAGGGGCGCGTTCACGCCATGGCCATTCAATTTCCATCGATTATCCGCGAGCCCTCATGAATTCCGGCGCGCCCATTGAAATCCGGCTTGGGTCTGGCGATCCTTCCCATTCGTCAAACTGCCCACGCCGTCGATGAACGAACTCAATCCCGAAGCTTTCGCCGTTGCTCCGCTCGCACCTGACACCGATCTGTGCGCCGTGACGCAACCGCCGGAGCCGATGGTCGAGATCGTCGAGATCGCGGTCGCGCCGCTGCCGAGCCTCGCCCCGCCTGAACCCGCCGGCGGCACCGCCGAAACCGCCCGCGCGGACGCCGCCGACGCGCCGCCGGGCCGCGAGCCCGAGCCCGACGCGGACGACGAGGGCCCGTATCCGCTGAGCCCGGCGGTCCGCCGGCTCGTGCGCCAATACGACCTCGACGTCACGGGCATCCACGGCACCGGACCTGAGGGCCGGATCCGCGTCAGCGACGTGATCGGGCTGCTCGGCGGCCGTACCGACACCACGGCCCGTTCGAGCGAGCCGCGCTCCGGCGCGACGTTCGCCGACGAGCGCGCCGAACGCGGCGTAGAAGCGCCGCTCCCCGTCGCGGAACCCGTGCCCGCGGCGGCCGCGGCGCGCGCGAGCACCGTGTTCGAGTGCGACTTGAGCCGCGTGCTGGGCCGCCGCAAGCGCGAGCGGCAGAGCAACAACGTGGAGCCGCTGCTCACGAGCTATTTCCTTGCCGCCTGCCGTGAAGCGCTGCACATGGTTCCGGAAGTCGCTGCGAAGGACGGGCCGTTGCCGGCGCGGCTCGGAGTGCTGCTCGCCGCGGCCGACGGCGAGGTGCGGACCTCGATCGTCGACACCGACGAGCCGCCGCTTCCCTCGCTCGACGAGCGAGTGCGCGCATTCGACCGCGCGCTGCGCGCGAGCGGCAAGGCGGTGCTCGACACCGCGGAGCTGCTGATCGACAACTACGGCGCGAGCGGCAGCTTGCTCATGACGCCGACGCCGCTCGGCGCCGGCGGCATCGCAAGCATCGGCATCGGCCGAGTGCGCCGCACGATCGTGGTGAAGAACGTCGACGGCGAGGAAGCGCCGCGCGTCGCGGCGGTTTGCTACGTCACGCTCACGTTCCTGCCCGACCGCATCGCGCCGCACCGCGCGAACCGTTTCGTCGCGGAGCTCGTGCGCGTCCTAGAACAGTGGCCGGACTAGCGAATACGTGATGTGTCTTCGGTGGTGACGTCTATCGGAGCACGGCGGCGATCGAGTCGGCGACGTAGTCGACGTTTGCGTGGTTGATGCCGGCGATGTTGATGCGGCTCGACTCGATCATGTAGACGTGGAATTCCTCGCGGAGCCGAATCACCTGCTCGCGCGTGATCCCGAGGAAGGAGAACAAGCCGCGCTCCTTCGCGATGAACGAGAAATCCATCGGCGTGTCGCGCTCCGCGAGCTTGAGCACCAGCAGCTTGCGCAGACTGTTCAACCGGCCGCGCATCTCCTCGAGCTCCTTCGACCAGAGCGCGCTCAACTCGCGGTCGGCGAACACCTTGCCCGCGATCGCGGCGCCGTGGTCCGGCGGCATGGAGTAGATGCCGCGCGCTACGTTCATCGCGTTGGCGAGCGCGAGCTTGCTCTGCTCGGCCGTGGCGGACACGAAGCTCGCGGCGCCCACACGCTCGCGATAGAGCCCCAAGTTCTTCGAGCACGACGTCACGATCACGACTTCGGGTAGGCGCTCGGCCATGAGGCGAGCGCCGTAGGCGTCCTGCTCGAGGCCCTCGGCGAGGCCTTGATAGGCGAAGTCGACGAACGGCACGAGGCCGCGGCGCTCGCAGAGCGCCGTCAACGCCTGCCACTGCTCGTTGGAGAGGTCGGCGCCCGACGGGTTGTGGCAGCAGCCGTGGATCAGCACGAGCTCGCCGGCGTTCGCCGTCTCGAGCTTCGCGGCCATGGCTTCGAAGTCGACGCGATGGTTGCGGTAGTCGTAGTACGGATAGTTCTCGAGCGTGAGGCCGGCGGTCTTCAGGAGCGGCAAGTGGTTCGGCCACGACGGGTCGCTCAAATACACGCGCGCGTTCGGCTTCGCGCGCGAGAGCAGATGCCCCGCCACGCTCAACGCGCCGCTGCCGCCCGGAGCCTGTACGGTCGAGACACGGCCCGCCCTGAGCGCCGGATGATTCGGGCCGTAGATCAGCTCCTCGACGCCCTTGTTGAAGAGCGCGTTGCCCGCGATCGCGACGTAGGTCTTCGTGTCCTGCTTGTCGAGGATCGCGCGCTCGGCGCGTTTGACGCTGTCGAGCACCGGCGTGTGGCCCTTCTCGTCTTGATAGACGCCGACCGAGAGGTCGATCTTGCCCGGGTGCTGGTCCGCGCGGAACAACGTCATGATCCCGAGGATCGCGTCCGGCGGCAGCGGCTTCAGAGTTTCGAACACGGCTAGTCCTTCAGAGGGTCGGAGACGGCGCCCGTTTGGGCGGGCGGTATAGTATGGACATCCATCCGGCACAACAATAGGGCGTCAGGCTTAACGCGACGCAGCGCCACGGTGAAAGCAATACTGCAAGACGCCTTCGGTGGACCCGAGGTTCTCCACCTCGGCGACGCCGCGACACCCGCGGCGGCGCCGGGCAGCGTGCTGATTCGTCTCGGCGCAACGTCGGTGAATCGGCCCGACGTCGTCCAACGCCAGGGCAACTATCCGCCGCCGCCCGGCGAGTCACTCGTCTTGGGCCTCGACGCCGCGGGCACGATCGAGGAGGTCGGGGCGGGCGTCGCCGACTTCGCTCGCGGCGAGCGCGTGCTCGCGCTGCTCGGCGGCGGCGGCTACGCCGAGCTCGCCGTCGCGCACGCGGGCCACGTGCTCAGGATCCCCGAGGCGCTGAGCGTCGAGCAGGCGGCCTGCGTCCCGGAGACCTACCTCACCGCCTACATGAACGTGTTCGGCAACGCGCGGCTCGCCGACGGCGAGACCGTGCTGCTGCACGGCGGCGGCGGCGGCGTGACCACGGCCGCGATGCAACTCTGCAAGGTCCTCGCGCCGCGCGCGCGGGTGCTTGTCACGGCGTCGACGGGCAAAGTCGAGCGCGTGGCCGCGCTCGGCGCCGAGCTCGGCGTCGACTGCAAGGTGATCGACTACAAGCGCGAGGAATTCGCGGAGGCCGTGCTGCGCCTAACCGACAAGCGCGGCGCCGACGTGATCCTCGACCACATCGGCGGCGCTTATCTCGCGCAGAACCTGAAGGCGCTCGGCATCGGCGGGCGCCTCGCATTGATCGGCGTGATGGGCGGCCGCAAGGCCGAGATCGACCTCGGGCGCGTGCTCGTGGGGCGCATCACGCTCGTCGGCTCCGTGTTGCGGCCGCGTCCCGTCGACGAGAAGACTGCGCTGATCCGCCGCTTCGAGCGCGAGGTGCTGCCGCACTTCGCCGCCGGCCGGATCGCGCCGTTGATCCACCGCGTGTATCCGCTCGCGCAGGCCGCCGAAGCGCACCGCGCGATGGAGGCCGGGGAGCATTTCGGCAAGCTGGTGTTGAAGGTGGCCTCATGATTTTCCGCAGCCTGCTGTTCGTGCCCGGCAACAAGGAGAGCATGCTCGCGAAGACGCTCGCGCTCAGGCCCGACGCATTCGTGCCCGACATGGAGGATTCCGTGCCGCCGGGCGAGAAAGGCAACGCGCGCGAGGCGATCCGTGCGTTCCTGCCGCAGCTCGCGGCCACGGGCGTGCCCGTGATCCCCCGCGTCAACGCGCTCGAGACGGATTGGATCGAGGCGGACTTGGGCGCCGTCGTCGGGCCGCACATCGCCGGTGTTTCCGTGGGCAAGGTGCGGAACGCGGGCGACGTGAGCGCCGTTTCGCGACTGCTCGCAAATCTCGAGACGAAGGCCGGCGTCGCCGTCGGCTCTCTCAAGCTCTTACCCTGGATCGAAACCGCGGAGGCGATCGTGAGCTGCGACGCAATTTGCCGCGCGAGCGAGCGGATCGTCGGCGTCGCGTTCGGCGGCGAAGACTTCACGAACGACATGGGTATCGAGCGGCTCTCGGACGAGTCGCAAGTGCTCTACGCCCGCTCGCGCATCTGCGTGGCGGCGCGTGCCGCGCACGTGCTCGCGCTCGACACTCCGTATTTCAAGCTCCGCGACCCCGACGGCCTGCGCGCCAACGCCTCGCGCGCCAAGAGTCTCGGCTTCAAGGGCAAGTTCGCGATCCATCCCGATCAGATCGGCACGCTCAACGAGACATTTTCGCCGTCCCCGCAAGAAATCGCTCACGCGCGTCGAGTGATCGCCACTTACGACGAAGCCGAGCGCGCCGGCCGCGGCTCGACCTCGCTCGACGGCTGGGTCATCGACATCCCGGTCGTCAAACGCGCCCGCGCCCTCCTCGCGCTCGCCGACCGCGCCCGCGCCGACGCGGGAAAATAGGGACTGCGTCACGCTCGGCCGGTTGACTGCGCCTGCCATGTGTATTAGTGTAATGATACACATGGATACACGAGCGCGATGTTCATCCTGAATCCGCAATCCGGCACCCCGATCTACCGCCAGCTTCTCGAGCAGGCGCGGCGGCTGATCGCGAGCGGCAAGCTCGCGCCGGGCACGCCGCTGCCGTCGGTGCGCGAGCTCGCGGTGGAGCACGCCGTCAACCCGATGACGATCTCGAAGGCCTACGCGATGCTCGAGACCGAGGGCCTGCTCGAGCGCAACCGCGGCAAGCCGATGACCGTGGCGGCCCGGCCGAAGATCCAGGCACCGCTACGCGACCGCATCCGCAAGCTCGACGACGAGGTCGAGGCGCTCGTGCTCGCGGCGCGCCAATTGCAGGTAACCAAACGCGACGTTCTCGATTTGCTCGACAAGAAGTGGGGAGACTCCGATGACGCAACCAGTCGTCAGCGCACAGGGGCTTAGCAAGAGCTTCGACGCCAAGCGCGTCTTGAACGGCATCTCGGCGGCGGCGGAAATCGGCGACGTGATCGGCGTGCTCGGCAAGAACGGCGCCGGCAAGACCACGCTGCTCGAAGTCCTGCTCGGCTTCAGCCCGCCGAGCGAAGGCACCGCCGAGGTCTTCGGCGAGCCGAGCATGCACCTGTCCGAGTCGGCGAAGGCAAAGATCGGCTTCGTCCCGCAGCAAGACGAGCTCGTCGACATCCTCACGGGCCGGCATCAGCTCAACGTGACGGCCGCGTTCCACCGGCATTGGGACGCCGCGCTGATCGAGCGGCTCGCAACCGAATGGGAAGTGCCGCTCGACCGCCGGATCGCGAATCTCTCCGTGGGCGAGCGGCAGAAGCTGTCGCTGCTGCTCGCGCTCGGTCACCGACCCGAGCTCCTCGTGCTCGACGAGCCCGTGGCGAGCCTCGACCCGATCGCGCGGCGCCGTTTCATCGCCGAGCTCATCGACGGCGGTGCCGGCGCGCAGCGCACGGTGCTGTTCTCGACGCACATCGTGCCGGATCTCGAACGCGCGGCGAACAAGGTTTGGATCGTCAAGGACGGCCGGCTCGCGTGGGCCGGCGATCTCGACGCGCTGAAGGAGTCCGTCGTCCGTCTGCACATCCGCGCGCGGCGCGCGTTGCCGGCCGACCTGCGCGTGCCGAACGCGCTGTCGAGCCGCGTGGACGGCGCGCACGCGACGGTGGCGGCCGTGAACTGGCACGGCGACCAGGGCACCGCGCTCGCCGCAAGCCTCGACGCCGACCTCGAGGTCGAGAGCCTCGGCCTCGAGGAAATCTTCGTCGAGCTGCACCGATGAGGGCGATCGCGCGTCTCTGTTGGACGTACGGCACCGCGTTGCCCATACAGCGCTGGGTCGGCGTGCTGGCGCTCGCGACGTGGGCGCTCGCGCTGCTGGCATTCGCGCTGTCCGGCCCTCCGGTCTGGGCGCTCGCGATCACCGCGACCGCGATGTATCTGCTTGCCACGACGCTCGCGGCCGGATACCTGTGCCGCGTGCTGTCGGCGCCGCGGACGCACCGATTCCTGCCGCATTTCCGCCCGCGCATGCTCGCGGCGTTCCTGATCGTCGTCGCCTTGGTGTCGACTCCGGGGCTCGCGTTCCTCGCGCTGCCGCGGTACCCGGGCGGAAACGCCGCAGCCGCATTCGGCATTTTGTTGGTCCTGAGCAGCACCGCGCTCATGACGTTCTCGCCGGCGTGGGGCGTCGCTTGCGCCTTGCTGGTCGGGGGCGCGGCGACGGTCCTCGGCGCAAGGTCGATGATCGCGGTCTGGGCCGCGTCGTGGATCGCGTTTGCGATTTGGTACCTGCGTACGCGCGACTTCAACCGGCTCCAGTGGCCGAGAGCGCTGCTCGCCGGCGGCAGGCTCGATCTTCGTCTCCCCACGGACACGACCGGCGAGTTCTCGCGGAGCGCGGCGCTCATGACCAGCTTGAGCGCGCGCTATCCGCTGCGCGCGAAACACCTGCTGCCGCGGCTCGCGTTGCTGCTCGCGCTCGTCGCGGTGGCTTCGCTGCTGTTGCGCCGTTTCGGCCTCGCGGCCCCCCAACCCTTCGGCTACCTGGCGGTCGGGTTGGTCATACCGATCGCCACGATAGGGCCCATCGCCAACCAGGTCGCCCGGCGCACGCGGTTGCTGTGGCTCACGAGCGGCCTGTCCCGCCGCGCGCTGTTCGCCGCCATGGAGCGCACGGTGTGGCGCGGCAACGTGCCTTGGTCGTTCGCCATGTTCGCCTCCACGTTTGCCGTGGCCGTCCTCGTCCGCGGCTTGCCGGCCGGCACATTCGGCCGGCTCGTCGTGCTCTTTGCGGGCGGGACGATCTTCGCCGTGTACCTCGGGCTGGCGGTGCGCCGCGTCCTCGCGCTCGAGCTCTTCGTGGGCACCGCCTTGCTCAGCAGTGTCGCTGTCGGCGCGTGGGCTGCGCTCGGGGAGCCGCCGCACGACGACTGGCTCATCGGCGTGACGGCGTTGCAGCTCGCGGCCGCCGCCGCATGCCGCGCGGTGACGATCGCAAGCTGGGAACGGCTCGACTGGCTCACCTTCCGGCCGGTGCGCCGTCCTTCGCAGAGCGTCCGCGCAGGCGGCTGACCCGCCCCGAGATCGCGAACCCCGTCACAGTTCCGCGCTCCCGCCGCAACGACGGCACCGCCGCGCAATCGCTCGAACAGCCTAAAGTTTTCGCCTCGCCGTGCCGAAACACTACAGCGAGCGCCCGAGCCGCATCCTGAGGTATCCCCCTAATCACTCACGCACGGGCGCGCGAGGATGGACGCGCAACAGTGGGCACGACCGACACCGGCAACTTCGAGCAGACGAGCGCTGAGCGCTCGGGCGTGCTTTTCTCCGGGCCGATCCAGCCGAACCGCCGGATCCTGCTCGTCGACGACAACGAGAACATCCACGAAGACTTCCGCCGCGTGCTCGACCCGAGGATGGTCGGCGACGAGGAGCTCACGGTCCTCACGCAGGCGCTGTTCGGCGATCGACCGCCGGCGGCGGTCGAGGCCGCGCAAGGCTACGAGCTCGACTCCGCGTTCCAGGGCCAGGAGGCGCTCGCGAAGGTCGAGACGGCGCTCGCCACCAACAAGCCCTACGCGCTCGCGTTCGTCGACGTGCGGATGCCGCCGGGCTGGGACGGCGTGAAGACGACCACCGAGCTCCTGCGCACCGATCCGCACATGAGCGTCGTGATCTGCTCGGCGTACTCCGATCACAGCTTCGAGGATATGGCGAAGGCGTTCGGCGACACCGACCGCGTGCTGATCCTGAAAAAACCGTTCGACACGATCGAGGTGCGCCAGCTCGCACACGCGCTGCAGCGCCGCTGGCAGCTCTCGAAGCAGGCGGAGCTCAAGGTCGACGAGCTCGAGTCGCTCGTCGACCGCAAAACGCGCACGCTCGAGCAGGCGAACGAGGCACTGCGAGCGGAAGCGGCCGCGCGCAACCGCGCGGAGGCCGAGCTGCGCCTCAAGCAGAAGCTCGAGTCCGTCGGGCAACTGGCCGCCGGCCTGGCGCACGAGATCAACACGCCGATGCAGTACATCCTCGACAACCTCACGTTCCTACGCGACGCATACGGCGACTTGAGGACGCTGCTCGACGCCTACCGCAAGGCCGTCGTCGCCATCGACGGCGAGCTCGGGCAGACGACGCTCGCGGCCGAGATCCAGGGCGTGGAGCGCGCGATCAAGCTCGAGCAGCTCGCCGAGGACCTCACGCGCGCGTTCGAGGAGACGTTCGACGGCGTCCGGCGCGTAACCGAGATCGTGGTCTCGATGAAGGAGTTCGCGCTCGCCGACGAGAACGACAAAACGCTGCACGACCTCAACAAGATCATCCGCAACACGCTCACCGTCGCGCGCAACGAGTACAAGTACGTGGCCGAGGTGGAGACCGACTTGGGCGAGCTGCCGCCGGTGAGCTGTCACGGCGGCGACGTCGGTCAAGTGTTGTTGAGCCTCGTCGTGAACGCCGCGCAGGCGATTGCCGACGCCGCCCGCCGCGGCGAGCTGGGCAAGATCGTCGTCACGAGCCGCGCGGACGGCGACGGCGTGTTGATCTCGATTACCGACAACGGCGTCGGAATCGCGGACGAAATCCGCGATCGGATCTTCGATCCGTTCTTCACGACCAAAGAGGTCGGCCGCGGCCGGGGCCAGGGGCTCACGATCGCGCGCACTGTCGTCGACAAGCACGGCGGCGAGCTGACCTTCGACAGCCGCGTCGGCGAAGGCACCACGTTCTACCTGCGCCTCCCGGCCGGCGACTCGAGCGCCGAGCTGCCCAGGGTGCCGGTGCCTGACACGCGAGGTGTCTGACACCGATTCGCCGTGACGCCGGGTTCGCCGCGCCCTACAGCACCCCGCGCACGTCTCCGTTGCTCAGCGTCACCGTGACCTGGCGGCGCTCGCCACCGCGGAGCAGCGTGAGCGTGACCTTGTCGCCGAACGCGTGCTCGTCGAGCCGATTCACGAGGTCGGCGAAGTCGCCGATCGGCGCGCCGTCGAAGCCCACGATGACGTCGCCGAGCGTCACACGGCCCGCACGCGTCTGCTGCGCGGGCTGCAGCCCAACACGCGCGGCCGGCGAGCCCGGCTCGACCTCGAGGACGGCGACGCCGGACTTCGCGCCGTCGGGCATGAGGCGGCGGCTCCACTCGTCGTTCGCGGTGATGCCGAGCGTCGGTCGCTGGTACCGCCCTTCGCTGATCAGCCGCGGCACCACGCGGTTCACCGTATCGACCGGCACGGCGAAGCCTATGCCCGCATACGCCCCCGACGGGCTGAAGATCATCGCGTTGATGCCGATGAGGCGCCCGGAGCTATCGATCAACGGTCCGCCGGAGTTGCCGGGATTGATCGCGGCGTCGGTCTGGATGAGGTTCTCGATGGTGCCGCCCTGCTCGTCGTCGATCGAGCGGTTCAGGGCCGAGACGATGCCGGTCGTGAGCGTGTGATCGAGGCCAAACGGATTGCCGATCGCGTACACGTTCTGCCCCACCTTGAGATCCGCGCTGCTGCCGATCGGCAGCGGCGGCGATGCGTCCACGGGCACGTCGATGTGCAGCACGGCGAGGTCGTGCTCGGGGCTCGCGCCGACGAGCGACGCGGGATACATGCGTTGATCAGCGAGCGTGATCACCGCCTCCTGCGCGCCTTGGATCACGTGGTAGTTGGTCACGACGTGGCCGTCGCGGTCCCAGATGAACCCCGAGCCCGTGCCCTGCGGCACGCGCATCACGTTGCGCCCAAAGAAGCCGCGCACGTGCTGCACTGTCGTGATGTACACCACCGACGGGCTCGCGCTCTCGAAGATGCCGATCGTCGTGCGCTCCTCCGAGGACAGCGCCCCGCGCTCCGCGACGGCTCGCGGCGCGCTCTCGGTGCGGCTTTGCTTTAGGAGCGGCTGCGCGTGGGCGAATCCCGCGAGCGCGAGAAGCAGAACGGCCGCGGGGCGTAGCAACGCGTTTTTGTTCATACGAGCACTCTCATGGCAGCCATAGTCGCGGTCGATGCCGGCATCGCCGCGGCCGCGGTCACTGAGACACTGCGGGCACCCCGACGTTCACGCCGAGCGGGCGCGCCCGGGCAGGTCGGAGCCTCGCGCCTCATGCGCTTCAGTGTCGCCTCGGTGTCGATTTGCGGCAAGCCGCCTCAGCGGAGCGCGCCGAGGCCCGGGATAGAGAGCCGGTCCTGGATCTCGAGCAGCTCGTTGCGATGCAGCCGCGCCAGCCGCTCGAGCTCGCGCTCGCCGCGCGCGGTGAGCCGCACGAGCACGGCGCGCCGGTCGGCCGCGCTCGCCTGTCTCGCCACGAGGCCCGCGCGCTCGCAACGCGTGACGAGCGCCACCACGCCGTGGTGCTTCGCCTGGAGCCGCTCGGCGAGCTCGCCGACCGTCGCGTGCGAGCGGCCTGGATAGCCCCGAACCTGGAGCAGCATCTGGTATTGCAGCGGCGTCATGCCGTGGCGCCGCGTGATCTCCTCGCTATAGCGGAGGAATCGCCGCAGCTCGTAGCGGAAGTCCGCGAGGGCGCGGTAGTGGCGAGCCGTCATGCGTTTGTTCGAATCGACCATGATCGCCACTCATCGCGATAGTGCGAACTGCCTTTTTATATCACAATGTGAGGTATCTCGGCACGACTCGAGCGCGGCCTCCGACCCGATGTCCAAGCAGCAAGAAGACGACGACAAGTACCGCTTCAGCTCGCCGGCGTGCCTCATACACGAGCTCGACGACCCGCTGTCGCCCAGTGCGGACGGGGGCGTCGCGCGCGAGCTCCCGGACTGGGCCGCGGTAAAGCAGTGGCGACGCGCGACTCGAACCGAGCTGCTCGCACGCCGCGGCTCGCTAGACCCACGCGCCCGCCGCGTCCGCGGCGAACGCGCGAAGGACCGGCTGCTCGCCGAGTTCGACCCGAGTGGTTACGCCGTGCTCGGCGTGTATTGGCCGATCCGCGGCGAGATCGACGTGCTCGACGTGGCGCGCCGCCACATCGCGGCCGGCGGCATCGCCGCCGTGCCGGTGGTGACGCGGAAGAACGCGCCCGTGGAGTTCTGGCGTTGGCAACCCGGCATGAAGATGCAGCGGGGCTTCTGGGGCATCCCCGTACCGGCGACGCGCGAAGCCGTGCGGCCCGACGCGTTGCTGATTCCGCTTGTCGGCTTCGATGCGGCCGGGTTCAGGCTCGGCTACGGCGGCGGCTACTACGACCGCACGCTCGCCGCGCTCGCGCCGCGCCCGCTGCGCGTCGGCATCGGCTACGTAGAATCCGAGCTGCCCACGATCCACCCGCAGCGGCACGATGTGCCGATGAGCCAAATCGTCACCGACGAGCGCGTGTATCGGTTCGACGCTCGGGGGTTCGATGCCCGGGGGTTCGATGCCCGGGGGTCTGACACCGGGGGGCTCGACGCCCCGGCACCGCGATGACCGCCCGCACCCGGGGCCGGCATGCTCGAGCCGCGGCGCTCGCCGCGCTCGCCGTCGTTGCGCCTGCAAGCCGCCGTCCACCGACGAGCCGAAGCCGCTGCAGAGCGCGGCCGACGTCGACCAACCGGCGGGCTGGAACGACGACTGTGCTACGCGCGATCGAGCCGCTCGACCCGGCGGGTGCGACCCGGCGCACCATCGCCCTCACGATCAGCGTCGCGGCGCACGAAATCGAGATGGGCATCAACGGCGTGCCGCACTCGCGCGCTCAGCCGATCGAGGCGAAGCTCGGCACCACGGAGGTATGGACGATCGTGAACGACACCGACTTCGCGCACCCGTTCCACGTGCACGGCTACTTCTTCCAGGTGCTGGACGCGGCCCGCGTGCCCGAGTGGAAGGACACGGTGGACGTGCCGGCGCGCTCGCGGCTCGAGATCGCGATCCGCTTCGACGAGCGTCCGGGCGTGTGGATGTACCACTGCCACATCCTCGATCACGCGGACGCGGGCATGATGGGGCACATCCACGTCTCCGCGGAGGGGAAGCCCGACGCGAACGCCGCGCCGCACGCGAGCCACGGCGCCCACTGAGAAATAGGGACATGTTGGGTTTTTCGGGCCAACGCTCAGCCAGCGTCAACGCCGCGAAAATCCAACATGTCCCTATTTTCCGGCTATCTCGCCGCGGCCGCGCGCGCCGCCGACACCAGCACCGGCTTCGCGCGATAGATGTCCGGGAACACGCGCTCGAGATTCGCGACCTTAGGGAGGTCGTTGATGACGATGTACGGATAGCGCGGGTTGTTGAACAGGAAGTCCTGGTGATACGCCTCGGCCGGATAGAACGTCTTGCCGTCCTCGAGCGTGGTGACGATCGGCGCGTGGTACACGTGCGCCTTGTTGAGCTGCGCGATGTACTTCTCGGCGA